>Ga0316189_10007462_pt1 | contig 10338 bp, 9 predicted proteins | sample LowCovwburrow_MG_FD_204930 | JGI IMG/M metagenome (GOLD analysis project Ga0316189, IMG submission 204930) | Coastal sediment microbial communities from Maine, United States - Lowes Cove worm burrow | ecosystem: Environmental > Aquatic > Marine > Coastal > Sediment | place: USA: Maine... | reverse complement strand
CGACCGGGCATCGCTGGTAGCGCTACCCTTAGAGATGCGTAAACGATATGTTGAAAAAATGGCTGCTATACAAAAAGCAGGGACCAGAACATTGTTAGTCACATTAACTTTTGATCCATCAGAAATGAATGGACCGCCATTTTCTGTAACGGAGGATGAGGTTGACGAATTATATTCAGAAGATTTTTCAGTACAGAAGCTGCTCTTTAAAGATGTTATCAATGAAGAGGCCGGATTAAAAAAACGTGGCCTAACGGCACTCACAGAAACGGTGTATAAGTTAGTACGCCTGGATTAATTGCATCTGCTTTAGTAAGGCAGGGCATTATAATATGAGTTGTTAATTAGGGTCGCCCCTGGAAAAATTATAAGTCGTTATCTTAAATTCTTAATTCAAAGAGAGCTAAAAAATTCATGTCATCTGTAATGTCACAAGAAACTTCATCAGTCAGTTCATCAAAAACTGATGATGTTAATTATCATCCTTCATTTAAATTTGTTGGTAGTCAACGAATTGAATCTTTGAACTTAACTTTGCAGGAATATAAGCATATAAATACTGGTGCTTTGCACTATCACATGGTTGCGGAAAATACAGAGAATGTTTTTTTAGTCGCTTTCAGAACAGTGCCTATGGACTCGACAGGTGTTGCGCACATTCTGGAGCATACTTCACTTTGCGGCAGTAAAAAGTATCCAGTGCGTGACCCATTTTTCATGATGATACGGCGTTCATTAAACACTTTCATGAACGCGTTTACCAGCAGCGACTGGACAGCTTATCCATTTGCCAGTCAAAACAAAAAAGATTTTAATAATCTGCTGGATGTGTATCTTGATGCTGTATTTTTTACACGCCTCGATGAGCTGGATTTTTTACAGGAAGGCCATCGCGTTGAGTTTAAGGAAGCTAATGATGCAGACAGTGAGCTTGAATATAAAGGTGTTGTCTTTAATGAGATGAAAGGTGCCATGAGTTCGTCCGTTAGTGTGCTCTGGCAGGAAGTAAGTAAATACCTGTACCCGACATCGACATATCACTACAACAGTGGCGGTGAGCCGCAGGATATTCCTGATCTGACTTATCAGCAGTTAAAAGATTTTCACCAGACACATTACCACCCAAGCAATGCGGTATTTATGACTTTTGGTGATATACCTGTCTTCGAACACCAGCAGAAATTTGAACAACAGGCATTGCTTCAGTTTGAAAAGCTTGATGTAAATATTTCTGTTAAACCAGAAAAGCGTTACCTTGCGCCTCTCGTCGTCGAAGAAGCTTATGCCTATGATGTTGTAGGTGAAGACACTACCGATGATAAAACACATCATGTTATGAGCTGGCTACTGGGTCCCTGTACCTCATTAAATGACATGATGAAAGCCAACCTGTTATCACAGGTTTTATTAGACAATAGTTCATCACCATTACGTCAGGCTTTGGAGAAAACTGACCTGGGTGCTGCGCCATCACCGTTGTGCGGTCTGGAAGACTCTAATTATGAAATGTGTTTCCTGTGCGGTATCGAAGGCAGTAAGGTTGAAAACGCACAGGCATTTGAAAAACTGGTATTAGATGTACTGAATGATGTTGCTGATAATGGTGTGCCACATGAGAAACTTGAAGCTGTTCTGCATCAGCTTGAGCTGAGTCAGAGAGAAGTTGGTGGCGATAGTTATCCTTTTGGCTTGCAGTTGATCCTGGGTGGTTTAACCGCAGCGATTCATCGCAGTGATCCTGCTTCCTTGCTCAATCTCGATCCCGTGATCGAATCCCTGCGTGAAGATATAAAAGACCCTGAATTTATCAAAACGCTGGTGCGAGACTTATTGCTTGATAATCAGCACCGTGTTCGCTTAACACTTCGCCCGGATGAAAAATTAAGCCAGCGCAAAGAGCAGGCTGAGAAGGCGCACCTTGCCGCAATGAAGGCGTCAATGGATGACGATGATAAAACGAAGATTATTAAACAGGCTGCAGCACTGGAGCAGCGTCAGACACAGGAAGATGATCCCGAATTGCTGCCTAAAGTTGATCTGGATGATGTTCCCGCTGAGATGAAAATCCCTCAAGCGACAATGCAAAAGATTTCGGGCGCTGATTCATCTGTTTATAAACAGGGCACTAATGGACTCATCTACCATGAAATTGTTTGTCCATTACCTGCATTAAGTGAAGATGAGCTGGCCTTGCTGCCTTATTATTCTTCCTGTCTGACAGAGCTTGGCTGTGCTGAGAAAGATTATTTACATGTTCAGGAGTGGCAATCCAGTGTCAGTGGCGGCGTACACTCATCATGCAGTATTCGTGCATTCACCGATGATGAACAAAAGGTTCGTGGCTATTTTTTGTTTAGCGGTAAAGCACTAAATAGAAACAACAAAAAACTCGCTGAGTTGATGTATGAAACATTAAATAACGTTCGTTTTGATGAGCTGGATAGGATTGCAGAACTGATCACACAGATGCGTGCTCGCCGTGAACGCAGTGTAACGGGTAGTGGTCATTCTTTAGCAATGACTGCAGCAGCGAGTGGCCTAAGTCCAGCGGCAGCACTCAGTCATCGATTCAGCGGACTTGAGGGTATCAAGTATGTTAAATCAATCGATGATTCTCATAGTGATAAATCCACATTAAGTAAAACAGCACAGTCGTTTGCTTCGATCCATGAAAAGATAAAGGCGTCAGCCAGGTCTTATATGTTGACGCTTGAAGGCGAAAAACTTGACGAATCGGTAACACAGTTTGAACAGGTCTGGAAACAGACGGAAGCGGCGGTAGTTAGTACGTTCAGTTTGCCTGAAATAAAGCAGCAGACTAAACAAATGTGGATCGCCAATACGCAGGTAAACTTCTGTGCAAAAGCATACGCTACGGTAACAATGGAGCATGCTGATGCTGCTGCATTATCAGTATTGGGCGGTTTCATGAGAAATGGTTATCTGCATACCGCTGTTCGTGAACAGGGTGGTGCTTATGGTGGCGGTGCGACACAGGATAGTAACATTGCTGCGTTTAAGTTTTACTCTTACCGTGATCCGCGTTTAACTGAAACGCTGGATGATTTTGATGCTGCTATTAGCTGGGTGATCGAAAACGAACATGAATATCGTCAGTTAGAGGAAGCAATTCTTGGTGTCATTGGCGGCATTGATAAACCTGGATCACCCGCTGGTGAGGCCAGGTCTGCATTTCATAATGAATTACACGGCAGAAGCAGAGAGAAGTTGCAGAAGTTTAGACAACAGGTACTTAACGTCAGCATCGATGATCTGAAACGTGTGAGCGAAACTTATCTTAAAAACGGTGAAGCGAGTGTTGCTGTTATTACCAGTGCTGCAACGCATGAGCAGACTGGTGATTTAGGTATGGATGTTGTAACACTGTAGAACAGTAGAAAAAAATCAGTCATCAAATATAACTAAAATAATTAATAAAGGTGAAATTATGAAAGTCGCTTATATATTTTCTACACAGGGTCACTCAGTATCTTACAAATTGGGAAAAATGATTCTTCCCCAACTCGAAGAAGATGCACACGGTGTAGAAGTTGTCGGTATGTTTTTCTTTGAAGATAATGCCTACGTTCTACAACAAGGCAATCCAATCGGTGAACGTCTTGCAAAAGTTGCTGCTGAAAAAGGTATGCTGTTAATGGCATGTGATCAATGTGCGTATGAACGTGAGATTGATGGAAAGTTAGTGGACGGTGCGGTAATTGGCTGTTTCCCTGATCTCTATAGTGCGCTGTCAGGTAATATGCCGGACCAGGTTATTACTCTATAAAGGTTTTGTTTTACAAGTTATTGAGACTCACCTGATGAATATTTTATATATTGGTTCATCAGGTGCGCTGTCTCTCATTCCTTTTAAAAAATTACTCTGCTCAAAATATTCAATAGCCGCTGTCGCTGTTAATAAACCTGTTTTATTCGATAATAAAATAATAGCGCTAGAAAATGAGTCGTTGGCATTAGCTGCTAATCAGTACGATATTCCGTTAATAGATCTATCTGCTGATATTTCTGTTGTTCTGCAACAGTGCAAAAAGTTTTCTGTCGATACCATACTGATGTCCTGTTATAACAAACGCCTGCCTGATACTTTGATAAATGTAGCGAGCAAAGGCTGTTTTAATCTGCATCCGTCATTATTGCCGGCTTACCGTGGCCCCGAACCTGTATTCTGGCAGATGAAAGAAGCAAGTGATATGGGGGTGAGCTGGCATCGGGTAGTACATGATTTTGACGCCGGTGATATCGTTAAACAGAAAAAAGTGAAGCTTGATGAGGGGGCAACTTATACAGAAATAAACCACCAGCTTGCAGATGCTGGAGCAGAGCTAATGATGGATCTATTAAATGAAATTTCTACCGATTTGCTTACGAGTACAGTTCAAGATTCTTCCCTTGCCAGTTATTACCCTTATCCTGAACAGGGCGATTTTGTCGTAGAGACATCCTGGACGGCACAGCGTGCTTATGATTTCATGCGCGCAACCAAAAGTTTTGGTTATCCTTATCTATACCGGTCAGGCAAACAGCAGTACTTGCTTGAACAGGCTCTGGATTATGACAATAATGCCCATCTTGACGAAATAGAAGTGAAGGCTGATACGCTTTATATCCCTTTTAATGAAGGTATATTATGCGCAACGTACACTGGTAAACTGCATGCTTAGGCAGATAAAAACATCACAGGTTTGACTCCATGACAGATCAAAATACACTAGATCAAGATAAAACAGATCAAGATAAAACTGAACAATATCGGCTGGTCGAAACACGTTTACAGGAAAAACTGGAAAACGGCACGACACGCTGCAACCTATGTCTGTGGCGCTGCAAGATAAGTCACGGACAGCGTGGTTTCTGTCAGGCACATGTGAACAGAGATGGTACGCTGTACAATCTTTCTTACGGTATTCTTTCAGCGATTGACATCGATTACATCGAAGAAAAGCCGGTCAGGCATTATCGCCCCGGAACAAAAGTGATGTCAGTCGGCAGTTATGGCTGCAGTTTTCGCTGCGGTGGCTGTCATAATCTGGAGATCTCCTGGGGCGTTGAAGCGCTGGATGAGCTGGCTAAAGGGCAGTCAACCGAAGCCTGGGTGCCACCACAGAAATTAGTTAATGCAGCATTAACTGCGGGGGTGCAGGGTATCGCATTTACCTATTCGGAACCTGCGGTGTGGCTGGAGTATGTGCTTGATGTCTGTGAGCTGGCTCATCAGGCTGGTCTTTACACGGTATATGTGTCTAATAGCTACGTGACTGATGAAGCACTGGAGTTACTGGTCGGTAACGTTGATGTTCTTTGCTCTGACATTAAGAGTATGCGAGATGATTTTTATAAAGATATCTGCAGACCAGCAAAAGTTGCAGAAGTACTGGCTTCGATTAAAAAAGCCCACGACCTGGGAATTCATGTAGAAACACGGACGAATATTATTCCAGGTAAGAATGATGATCCAGAAGAGCATTATGAAATTGCCTGCTGGATCCGTGATAATTTAGGTGCTGACAGCCCGTGGCATGTGACCCGGTTTTTTCCGGCATACAAACTCAGTGATGTACCTGAGACACCAGAATATATGCTATTTGCCGCCGAGGCAGAGGCGAAGCGTGCAGGGCTAAGCAACATTTACGTGTATAATGACAAAGGCTGTGACTGTGCGACAGAGAATCAGCCGGTAGAGGTTTATTTGAACAGCAGCGCGGAAGAAATGCACCAGATCAAGCAATGCGCGGCTAGTTGCTGTGGTGATGAAGGCGTACTGTTGAAAAAGTACGAAGACTAGATGGTTAAAAAGTCGAAGTATTTAAAATTAGAACAAAATTAAAATACGAAATTAGAATACGAAATTAGAACAGGAAAAAAGAGTTAGAGGTTAATGATGGCAAATACAGTGCAATGTGTGGTTTTAAAAATTGAAGCAGAAGCGATGGATGCGCCACCACATCCGGGTGAGTTAGGTGTGCGTATATTCGAAAATGTATCAAAAGAAGGCTGGAAGCAATGGCTTGAGCGTCTGACTACTATTATTAACGAGAATAGTCTGAATACGGCTGATGCAAAAAATATCGAATTAATCGAAAAACACATGGTCGGATTCTTTTTTGACGAAGGTGATCATGGGCAGGCGCCTGCCGGTTTTCAAGCTGGCGGTGGCGGTGGCGGTAAGAAATAGTAATTACTTACATTCTGTTGTCATCCTGAGCGAAGTCGATCCCTATATGGATATAGGTTATTAGGGCAACGCATATGTCCATGGATGGACGATAGTAGAGTAATGCAGGACACTTACATGGATGTAAGTGGTAGAACGACTCAGGAGACCAAGTCGAGCAATTACCGAGGAGCAGTTGCCTAAGGATCTTTAGCAGCGTAGTTTGTACGCCAAAAACAGGATTATTAGGCAACACCAAGGATGACAGGCCAGGTACCACGTAGATTATTTTCTTAGCACATCAGCATTTCTGCCTTCAACGGTCAGCTGATTTTAAACACCGGTACAGTAATAAACTTGAGCAAAGAGTAAGCCTTTCTAATCGCCGCTGTAACTATCTCTGGCGATTCTGCGCTGCAAAATATATAGCCCAGATACTGATTACCTTCCGGCAGCGGTATAAGTTCATGACCTTCGCGTATAATGATGTCGATTTTATCGATGTGTCTTACTTTGTTGGCTTCTAGTAGTCCCTCGACACGTTTTAATAAACCTTTTTCTCTGACTGGTATCATCATCACACCGCGTGCCTGCTGTGGTATACAGATATCTACAGGCCGGTTGATGGCCAGTGAAATGGCCAGTTCCTCGATGGTGAAATTTTCATTGTCCAACAGTCGTGCACAGTCACCGCCTATTGTGCGCGAGGCTATTTCCAGGATCCAGATTTTTTTTTCACTATCAATACGGCATTCAGCATGAATTGCGCCGGTGACCAGACCGTAGGCAGAGCAGGCCTTTTGAATGACTGTTTGTATAGACTGTTGAAGTTTGTCATCGAGTACTGACGGTGTGACGTAGATGGTTTCTTCAAAATAGGGGCCAACCAGTGGGTCAGGTTTATCAAAGACAGTAATCGTTTGCAGTAACCCGTTGTGTAAGAAACCTTCATAGGCTATTTCGATGCCATCGATATAGTCTTCGATTAACACATGATTCTGTTCGAATTCATTAAGTGATGTCGCAACGATTGGTTTTAAGCGATCACAGGCGACGAGAAATTCATCTTCATTATTTGTTCGGATGACACCACGGCTGGCAGACATATTTAGCGGCTTTAAAACACATGGCCAGGGCAGGCCGGCCAGTTGTCTTTTAATCGGTAAAGTTAGATCAAGCAAACAATGGATTGGCACCGGGCATCCTGCCAGGGCTAATTCTGCACGCGCAAGATCTTTTCGATGTGAACATAAGGCCGCTTGTGGCGGATTATGTGGCAGGTTTAATGCTTTTGCTGCACGTGCAGCTAATTCGACAGTCTGGTCATCACTGCCCAATATGCCGGAGAAAGGGCGAATCTTGTTTTCTGTGATGATTTTTTCTAGCGATAGATCACTGTTACTGAAGTCGATATGCAGACCGTTAGCTATTTCAGAGACAAGTGAATGTTCGCCTTCTGAAGCAATAGTTACTTCAAGACCGAGGTTTTGAGCTGCTTTAATGTAGGGAGCAATACGATAGCTATTGTGGTGCGAGATGAGTAATATACGCTGCTCTGGAGTATATGGCATTTTGAGTAATGAAATAAAAAGGGTGAATCATAAACTATGACTCACCCTGTATCTATTAGTATTGTGCCAGCTTGCTATCCGCCGGTATTTAATGGCTTGTAAAGCTCGGCTTGCGAAGATCAGTTTGTAACGATTATTAGCCGCAGCCGCCGCCTGATGCACCACCGCAACCGCCGCATGAACCGCCGCTGCTGGAATTAGCAAAAACATTTTTGAATACAAAACTGGCATTAGCGCCTTCAGTCTGGTAATCGATTTCTACGCCTTCGAGAAAACCTAAAGCAACAGCATCAACGTGTACTTTAAGACCGTTTTTTTCCAGCGTTGTATCATATGGAGTAGCTTGATCTACAAACGTCATACCATAAGACATGCCGCCACAGCCACCACCAGAAACAAAGATACGTACACCATTGACGCCATCTTCGTTTTCAGTAAGAGCAATCAACTGTTTGACCGCTTCATCAGAAACGCTAATTTCGTTGGTTATCTGGGAATTAAATTGAACTTGAGACATAAATATTCTCCTGTAAATTGGTTCTAACAATGTGTTTATACTAACATGAATATTAATTTGTTTCTCACGATAATTCCTATGATAATCATAGGGATACTGTTTTATGCATGTTTATGAAGAGTGCCTGGGTAAAATCATGCATTGTGCTGTCGATAAAGTTTATAAAACCATGTAACCCTTATAGTAATTGGCCAGGGTTTCTTTTAATTATTTGTTGAGAAATAGTTTTTTCCTGTAATGCAAAATTACAACCATTTAGCCGTTGCTAAACTATAATCAGGTATTCTCACTAATTGTCATACTTAATTATTCAATGGATCACAAAATAAATGTCGCTTATCTGAAAGTAGGAATGTACGTATCAAATCTTGATCGTCCGTGGATTGATACGCCTTTTTTGCTAGAAGGGTTTTTGATAGAAAATGAAGAGGACCTTTTCGTTTTAAACGAATACTGTACCTATGTTTACATCGATGTAGATCGAGGTATCTCGGCATCAGATTATGTGGACAAGCCACCGCGTTTAAAGAGTAACTCTTATCTTGAGAGATTCTTACAGGATAACAAGAAGAAGGTTAGCTACAAAAATACAACATCAGCAAAAGAGGAGCTGCCTGCAGCCAAAACTGCTTTAGAAGATGCGAGTAATCAGGTCGCTCGTATCATGGACGATGTTAAAGATGGTAAAACTCTGGATATCAAGGCTATAAGGGGCGTTGTTGAACCTGTTTTAAACAGTATCATTAGAAACTCTGAAGCCTATGTGTGGCTGTCGATGATGCAGAAGAAGAACGCTTACTCTTATTCACACTCAGTAGACAATTGCGCATTAGCGATCGCTTTTGGTCGCTATATGGGATTACCCAAAAAAGATTTACGAACCTTAGCAACCGGTTTGTTAATGATGGATACGGGAAATGTGAAAATTCCACAAGGTATTTTAAATAAAACAGGACGACTCACCGAGGCCGAATACCGGATAGTAAAAAAACATGTTGATCATGGCGTCGACATATTAAGAACAACAAAGGGTATGGATGAAGATATTATCAATATTGCGCTTACACATCATGAACGTTTTGATGGAAGCGGTTACCCAAATTCGTTACATGGTACACAAATACCAGTCTATGGAAGAATGGCTGCAATTATCGATTGTTATGACGCCATGACCAGCCAGCGACCGTTCAGTGCAGCAAAGTCACCCTATGATGCTTTACAGAATATATACAATTGGCGCGGTACTGCTTTTCAGCCTGAATTAGTGGAACAGTTTTTACAATGCATCGGCGTGTATCCAACGGGCTCTTTGGTTGAGATGACTAATGGAGGCGTTGGTATCGTTATGGAACAAAACCTTACGCAAAGGATGCGTCCCAAAGTCATGTTGATCCTGGATGAGGATAAAGCGCATTTAAAGGAATATAAGATTATTGACCTGGTGGAAAAATTCGAAGATGAAAATGACTTGCCGCTCAATATTATCCGAGGATTGAGTCCGGGTAGTCACGGTATAGACCCTGCAGAATACTACTTATAGAATAAAAGTATCATATTTAAAATCATGCAATCTCGACAGGAATTTTTTAATAGTATTTCAACTTTCGTCAAAACATCTAATGAGAATGTTGCATTTATTGTTATTAAAGTTTGTCGTTTTAAAGAAATAAATACGACTTATGGTTTTGAAAAAGGTGATGAATATCTAAGCTATATCGAAGAAAAGTTGCAAGGTATCATACGCCAGGATGATATGCTAGGTCGAATAGGTGACAATGATTTTGGTTTATTGTTGCCCGCGTTAAAAAACACGTCCCATGCTTTATTGGCGGCTAATAAAATAATTTCTGAATTTAAACATGCTGTTAGTATTAACGGCTCTGTCATTACGCCAAAACTGGTTTTAGGTGTATCTGCAAAACCTGATCATGGTAGCAGTTTTGAGGAGTTGTTACATGCATCTACTGTTGCACTGCAGTATGCGGAAAAACATAATAAAGATTATTCATTGCATCAAGTTTCAGATGATGAGACGCTGTCAAATTTGACGCTGGAAACTGATATCCAGTTTGCCTTAG
>Ga0316189_10007461_pt1 | contig 10338 bp, 21 predicted proteins | sample LowCovwburrow_MG_FD_204930 | JGI IMG/M metagenome (GOLD analysis project Ga0316189, IMG submission 204930) | Coastal sediment microbial communities from Maine, United States - Lowes Cove worm burrow | ecosystem: Environmental > Aquatic > Marine > Coastal > Sediment | place: USA: Maine... | reverse complement strand
CCCGACTTATTTGAGATATGACCGAAAATACTTTCTGGCAATCTCTGCGTAAGAAGCTCACACCGAGAATCTACGCAATGAAAAATCAAGCTGGCTACGTCGGAGGGATACCCGACTGCTGGTTATCTGGAACGGAGGGTGACCTATGGATGGAGAACAAGTATCTGCAGTCGATCCCGCCCGTAGTGGATCCGACAAAACTGCTTACCAAGCTACAGCAGGTCTGGCTGGAGCGCCGGCACGCCGAGGGGCGTTCGGTCGGTGTGTTGATTGGCTCTGTGGATGGTCATTTATTCTTTCCGTCCTTATCCTGGCGTTCACCTGTGAGCAGAGGGACGTTCCTGACGAAAGCGAAGAAGACAGCCGAGATCGCAGAGGAACTCATTGATCTCGTTGGTGAAATTCCCCCTTCCCTGTGGGCTGATATTGTGGAATAATAGCCCCTATGAAACCGACCCTCGTAGCAGATCATGGATTGGACTCATTACTCATTCACTGGTTGGTGCTTGAGAAAGAGTGTCCCCTCGACGTGGAGCAGCAGCTCCCGGGCGATTTAATCAAGGCGCCCTATTATGTCGATTCTGACATACTGATCTATGATCACGCCACGTTGGTTCAGTTTCTACAGGAACGCTATCCCGGGGAACAGCTGTTACCCGCTGATCCAGTGTCACGTGCGCAACTAAGACAGGCATGTACGTTGGTCAGCGATCCGGACGTGAACCTCTACGCCGAGGTTGAGGAAATCCTCACCACTGGCACTGAGTACATGGCCGGCAGAGAGTTCACACTTCTCGACATCTACATTGGAACGTGGTTGTCGGAGTACGTACTGTTACACCCTATCAGTGCGGCGGTAGCGAATTATTGGAAACGGATTTCCAGCCGTTCGGCCTTTAAGGTTGCATCACAATGAACGTAGAAGAACTACCACGAGGAATCTGGTACGAGGCGCCGAAACGGCGTTTCCGTGTCCGGAAATATCACAACGGTGTGTCGTATCTGAAAGGGTACTACCGCACCTTTGATGATGCGCAAGCAGCTCTGACGGAGCTGGAGACGTATCTATCCACTATCCCGAAGCAACGCAAGAAGCGAGAGACGTCGTCGCCGCCTGATCCATCATTGTCAGGCACCGCGAAGTCCATTCGGTCACGAGAAAAACATAAGATGTAATGACCAGGAGGTAGTGTTGAAGTTCAAATCGTACGAGGTTGTACCTCTACGTGACGAAACCAATCCCGTGCAATGCGAGGAACGCAACGCCCAGTTTTGGGGTCTGTTTGGAATAGACAACGACGATAACGCTTTCGCCATTGGCGACTTCTCAGACCGATCGTCAGCAGAGTTCATCAAAGACGCTATTCAAGCGTCATAACACCGACAACCCCCCCTGTCGGTATGCTTGGCCCTCTCCGGAGGGCCTTTTTTATTGGAGAAAGAGCGAATGGATGTACTGGTTGGATGCGAGTACTCCGGCATCGTGCGCGACGCGTTTATCGATGCTGGGCATTACGCTCTGTCGTGCGATCTACTGCCGACAGAGAGCGACAAGGGCGATCACTGGCAGGGCGACATATTCCAGTGCTTGCGAAACACTGAACATTGGGACCTGATCATCATGCACCCACCGTGCACCCACCTCGCCGTAAGCGGCAACAGGTGGTACGGTCGAGGGCAGTCGTCACACTACAAGCGCCTCGAGGCGCTAGAGTGGACCAAGAAGCTATGGGACGCAGCTACGCAGCAGTCCCTGCATGTCGCGTTCGAGAACCCCGTTGGGGTAATCAGCGATGCGATCGGCAAACCGCGGCAATACATTCAGCCGTGGGAGTACGGCCACCAAGAATTCAAGAAGACGGGACTTTGGCTTACGCCCGGGCTACCAGATTTACAGCCCACTAGAGTTCTGATGCCGCCAGAGCCGGGTACTCAAGAGTATCTGGACTGGCAGAGGGTGTGGAGAATGCCCCCGGGACCCAATCGGGGCAAAGAGCGATCGCGATTCTTTCCCGGAATCGCGAAGGCAATGGCGGAGCAGTGGTCGTGGTAGTGTATGAAGGACCGTCGGAACTAAATGGCAAGCCTATCGTTGCCATCATCACGGGGTTGGTTACCCCGTCGACGAACCGGAAAACAGGACCCATGGCGCAGCTGTGGATCCTGGACGCGACCACTGAGCCGCACGTTGCTGTAAAGACAGGTGAGGACGAGTCAGTTTGTGGCGACTGTCCTGCTCGTAACAAATGGTGTTACGTGACCACCTTCCAAGGACCACTCTCAATCTACAGGACATGGAAACGTGGAGGATATCAGCAATACGACAGAGAATTACTGCGAGGAATCGTTCTCCGATTCGGTGCTTATGGAGATCCAGCTGCGGTCCCTATTGGCCGACTGGAAGAGATCGGAGGGATCGTTTCTCGTTTTACCGGTTACACTCACCAATGGAAGCGTTGCGATCGCAAACTTCGACACCTTTGTATGGCCAGCGTGGATACGGTCAGCGATCAGAGAGAAGCTGCTGCAAGCGGGTGGCGTACCTTCCGTGTTTCCTCTCCAGATAGTCCGCGACTCAGAGGGGAGTCCATCTGTCCAGCCAGCGAAGAAGCCGGACACAAAATCAACTGTTACGACTGCGGAGCCTGCGACGGACGACGACGACCCAAAGTCAAATCCCACATCGTAATTCAGGCGCACGGCGCCAAGACGAAACGCTACATCGAGGAGTTCGCATGAGATACAACCACGTGTTCACACTCGCGTTCTCTGTGGAGTCGAACGACAAAGAAGGACGTGATATTTTCGGAGTTCATTTCAACAACGCTGTGCTCCGAAGAGTGATTGACCTGAACGAAAACGCCGAATGGGACGAGGCCGTAGGGCCACCATCGGATACTTTTGAAATACCACAAGGAGATTGACATGGCACATGAAATTGATTTTTCGAAAGGACGCCCCGCCATTGCCTACACCGGCCGAGTGCCGTGGCATGGATACGGGCAGGAAGTAACCGGGGACCTACCGCTCGAAGTCTGGCGCACACTGGCCGGCCTCGACTACGAGGTGAATCGGTTACCGATATGGTTCGATACACCTGGGCATGCTGACCAGACACTGGTTCCGAATAAGAAGGTGTTGGTACGCAGCGACAATAATGCGCCGCTGGCTGTTGTCAGCGACCGCTACAAAGTCGTGCAACCGAAGCAGGTCATCGAGTTCTTCGAGAGCGTCATCAAGGAGAACGGATTCAAGATGAGCACAGCTGGTGCTCTCAAAGGAGGCAAACGTGTATGGGCAATGGCTGACACAGGTAAAGACTTTCACGTTAACGGTGACCGTGTGGGAGCGCATCTGCTTCTGGCTACTGCGTACGACGGCACGTTTGCTACCACAGCGCAGTTTACCAGCATCCGGGTTGTATGTAATAACACTCTCGGATTCTCACTTGCTCGCGGTGGTGAAGGTGGAATCATCAAGATCCCCCACACGCAGAATTTCAACGAGTGGGAAGTAAAAGCCGATCTCGGCTTCGACGTCGACTGGATCAACTTCCGCAACAACGTCCTGCAGCTCGCAGATCACAAAGTCACTAAGCGCGAAGCCATTGCGTACTTCCTCACCGTGTGCGGAGTCACCGAGGAAGAGGCAGCTGATGGCAAGCAGCTGAGTAACGTGAAGCGTCTGCTCGCTGCGTACGAATCGGGACCAGGTGCTAAGTTACCGAGTGCCAAAGACACTCTGTGGGGAGCCCTGAATGCCGTGACGTACATCGCGGATCACAAACGTCCTGCCGCTAACACCGGCAATCGATTCGACTCAGCGTCGTTCGGTGGTGGTGCGAAGTGGAAGCGCGATGCGTACAAGCTCGCCATGGACATCGCGGAGGCAGCATGAAGTGCTGGGTCCACTATCGATTGGTAGTTGACATCGACGACGCGGAGGATGCCGATGATGCTTGGGAACAGGCAACCGACATCCTTCGCGGTGGTGGTGGAGATATCATCGGCCATTCGATCATCGACGCAGACGGTAACGCAATAGAGGAGGCACCCTGATGGGAGCACACAACTTTCATACCAGCGAGTACGGCAAGGACGCCGCCGAGGCATTCGCTGACGCGCAGAGCGAGGCGCTATTCGAGTACGGTCACAACCCGTACAACGGAACGATCAGTACTGTGCATGACTTCGTCGAGATCCCCCTTGAGGAAGGGGAGACGGTTGACCAATGGGCCAGCCGTGTGATCGACGATCCGCGAGTCCAGAAGTGGGAGGCCTGCGCTGCCGTCAAGGATCCAGACTTTAAGGAAGAGAACGGCCGGTGGTACTGGCACTTCGCAGGGTGGGCGGCATGTTGATGAAAGAGGCGTGGCGTCTGCTACGTTGCAAAAACGGGAAGCCGCATACATTGATGCACGGTTACCACGGGTCTAAAGAACTTACTCAAGACCGAGTGTTGCGTGCCGTGCAGCGTGACGTGCGAAATCCCGGCAAGCAGGTCGGCCCGACATTCGTGTCGGGCTGGCATGTCTTGTTCGACAAAGCAGAAGTTGAAGCCTACCGCAAGCGGTTCAAGGACGACGGAGATCTGGTGACATGCCGGGTGTCTGTTGCCTGCTGTGAACCTAAACCCCGATCGCCGGCCAACGTCCAATTGGCTCGGTATCTCAAGATCGATTCTCTGGATTGGGCAAAGGCATTGGAATCTCATGGCCCGGTATGAAGTGCAGACCCGGTTCACCTATGGCTGGGACAACTGCTGGAGCGTCGATGACGAGCCGGATTACTACGAAACCAGACAGGAAGCCGAGGACGCGATCCTCGAATTCTTCGCTGACCTTGGCCGTTCCGGCATAAGGCAGCTCTATTCACTCGACGATTACAGGGTGGCTCTCGTTGACAACGGGGCTGTAAACACATAAAATCGTTGAAAATCAACGAGTCTCCCGGGCAGGTTTCTGACATCTCCTTCCTGCGCGCCCGTCCAGCAACCGGGAGACTCACCTTACAGGAGCAGGTATGGGAATCATAAGCGACAGATTGGGTCAGCAGTCAGTGTACGAGGATAACCTGATAGAGAAGGTCAACCCGAAGCTGATCCGGGCACTCAAGGATGGGAAGGCCCCTCTCGAGTACCTCGTGACAACCGTGTGGCCGGGCGATGCCCGTGTCCATAAAAGCGGCGCGGATAAGTATGGTCGCAACAACTGGCGGAAGGACAAGATCTTGGCCAGCACGTACAAGGGCGCCATGCTGCGTCACCTGAAAGCGTGGTGCGAGGGTGAAGATGTTGATCCGGACAGCGGAGAAAGCCATCTGTACCACATACGTGCGTGCTGTGCGATTGTGCTAGACTCCGAAATGCATGACACACTGATTGACGACAGGCTCGTTGTGGAGTCTAAGGACCAGGAATGAAGCGATTCAGGATTACTCTGCTAGTCCCACACTCTCGAGAGATCGTTGTTGCTGACACGCAAGCGGCGCACAACGAAGCTACTCGACTCGCTAAAGCAAATGTCGCCCCCGGCGAACAGGCTGCAATCGTGAACTCCATAGAGTTTCTCGGTGATGTCATGACAGAAGAGATTGACTTCGGTCCAATCGATTCCTAACTTTTTTTCCCCTAGGGAGTACGTGGGCATGAGTTTCATTGTTTTCGATTACCGCTGTGATGAATGCGGTGTTACCGAGCGGGACAAATTCGTCCGCTCTTCAGAGAAAGACGAGCAAATATGCCCGTGCGGGAATAAACAGCGGCGCCTGATGCCGGGGCCGACCACTACGTTCAAGTTCGGCGATCGCTCAGCGATCAAATCAAAGAAGGCTGTCTCACTTAGAGACTAATCGTTCTCGTGGCGCTTACGCGTCCGTCCACGCTTGTTGCAGCATCTGCGGGAGCGTGTCCTGCCGCATCGGTTATCATCATGCGGCTCGTCGTAATCGTCGGTCGACGTCAGTGCAGCCATTTCTGACTTCTTGAATTTCTTCCATGCTTGGAACTCTCCAATCCAACCGTCGAGCTGCTCCACATCGTTCCAATCAGATCCAATGTTCAGCTGCGTCCACGTGGGCAACGTGCCCGACGTGTCCGTGCCTTCACTCGAACCATCGAGATAGATCTCAAAGTCATTCGCCTCGTAGTACACAGCAACTTGGTACTCAGTATCTACGGTCAGGGTCGTTGTGCCTGTGATCGTCGCCTGCGCTACGCCACCGTCTACGACTTCCAATACCAACGCTGAGCCAATGATCTTGAGCTCCATGCGTTCGTTTGCCGTTCCGTCACTCAGTGACCAGACTGTCTTGTCAGATCCGTTCCTAGCTTGGATGTCCTCACCAGTTCTGAACCGTGCGTAGATTACTCCACGTGTGTTTGTAATTTCGCCGATGTCTGTAGTCTTCAATACTTCGGCGGCGCGTGAACCCGGCGTCGAAGTACCTACTGACCAGATGCGCGAGCTACCGCGACCTTTCTGGACGTTTATATCGCAGAAAGCTGATTTCGTTAACCCGTTTAGGGCAACGAGATTGTCACCATCAGCGTCGGCGCCCCACAGCTTGAGCGTACCAGCCGTGTCAACGGCATCACTCGTGAATCGCACTCGCAGCGTACCAGTTGACCCTTTGATCCCGTCTTCCCAAGCAGCCGAAGCTGTGCAGTCTGCACCGACAGCTCCTACTTGCGGACCTCCCGTGAAGTCGCGCACGCTGCCATACGCGCTGATATCCAGTGCGCCTAAGCCGGTGATTTCTACGTAACACCAATCATAGGCTTCAAATATATCCACCGACAGCTCATATTCAGTGCTCGTCTCGAACGTGAGGTCCTGTGACAGGCTCGCCTCTGCCGAACCACCAGCAGTGGTTGTGCGCGTATACATCGCGGCCCCGAGTTGTGTGAGCCCCCAAGCGGTCCCGGCAATAGCACCAGCGTTTACCCCAGCACTCGGCGTCCAGTCGGTAGCGTTGTACTTATTGTTCGAAGCTACCAAGTTGGTGTTCGCGGCCTCGATATGGATACCACGTTGTCCAATGCGGAACGGAGCGACGTCCTCTACGAAGGAGGCGCGCACACCAGCCCAAGATATGTTGTTGTTCGGCAGATACGCATGGCGCGTCAAGCCTTCGTTCAACTGCGGCGAGCTCCACGTGAAGTCTCCAGTGTCATTGTTACCATCGGCACCAAGACCAATTTGTATTCTGCCAACAGCGGTGTAGCCATCAGGTATGGTTAGGGAAATGTACCCGTCTTCGTCCCTGTCGTCGATTGTTTTTGTCGTCACGGCTATGCCAGATGAACCGATCAACGCGATCACGGGACCCGTCGGTGCTGTGACGATGTCTTCGATCAGTATCGAGAAAGTAAGGTCTTGGAAAGCGGACCAATACCAAAAACCCTCGGCGTTATAGTCCAGCCAGTACGTAGCGTTCGTTCCATAACAACGGCATGCGTTCTGGAAGCCGTTTGCCATCTTTCTATTTGGTGTAGCACTCGGCTGCGTGGGAGCACCAGCGGAACCACCGGAAGGGATTATGGAATCGACCCGCTCACCGGTGCCACCTGTACCACCCTCGGCCCACGTGTAGTCTTCGTAGACGGAAGGAGAAGATATGTAAGATTTGTAGTACCACCAAACTTCAGCCGGTGACGACCCTGAACCGGTGTACCCATACAGTTCAGAGTTCCACAGGTAGTTGAGCCCCATGCCCTGGCCGTAATATGCGTAGCCATCAGCGGTAGGGGTCGAAGGAGCGTACGCATTGTACGGGTACTCTGAACTCCACCAGCCTACGTTCTGCGACTGCTGTGGATGCCAAGCAAGTACAGAACGATCTGTGCCGACGTGTCCACCAGACACATCGGTCTTCAGAGGGCCGTCTGATATGCCGAATGATAAGTTGTCGCGGGTTGCGCCCGTGACCAATCCGACAGTTGTAATCTGATACCAACCGTCAGGGTGCGTGTACAGTCCTTCCCAATCGGGGTTGCCATCCCAAGCATAGTACTCAGACCCGTCGCTGATGATACCTTCTTGTAAGTCGAGAACCATCATCACGGTGGTATCTGTCGCGCCGGCGTAAGCCAACCACACGTAGCGTGCGGTGCTATCTGCCGGCAGCTTGAACCAAATGGAGCTAGCTAAGAGCGGATTACCTGCCGCGTCGTCATATGCGCCAGTATCTTGGCTGAGCATGTGGAAGCCAGTTGATGTGTCTTCCGTGAGCAACCAAGCTGTCTCGCCACCGTCGGGGTCTTCTTGACCACCAACCGGCGTAATGAGTCCATCGTTTGTCCATACAGCGTCGTCGAGATCTTCACTGCCGCGTGCCAAGTTGTGAGCAACCCAAGCTCCGTAGTAACGAGGCTGGTCGTCTCTGAACCAAGGGTTCAGACCCTCGGCATTTGGCTCCCACGCATCTGAGGCGCGAGTAAAGGTAAGCTCTGGCCCAATATGAGGAGTGATCCGGTACTTCCGGAAGTCATATTTTGCTTTTAATTTAGCTGACAAGTTCTTTCCTCAGTGCGAAGTCGTCTGCGTAGTACTCACGCAGTCGTTCAATTATAGCAGGATCCATGTCAGCAGATAACTCTGCCCACGCATCATGCGGCTTTTTGTTCAGCACGCCGAGTTTGGGCAGCTCGGGGAACTCTTTCGCCCAAGTCACAGCGAGGTCCTCGAACAGATATACCTTCGTAGGTACAAATTCATCATTGACGATCGTGTGTAGCTTCGTCTGCGGCATCCAATGTACGTTGTCATTCGCCAGCATGTGCTCCCAGAAATTGTCGAAGCTCTTATTGACCAGTGCGTGGGTCGAGGCTAAGCGTTCAAACGGATCTCGGATCCACATTATGATTGGGATGCCGAGTTCTTTCGCTTTCTCTGGTGTTATCAGCTTGCGTGCGTGTGGCATGCTCCTGATACCAGAACGCGGCCCACCCTCGAATCTGTTCTTCGGCTGACCTAGTCGTGACATGCTCGTCGAGCCGGCTCGCTGAACCAGCGCTACCGCTTTGTCGAGATTAAAGAAATGCGCAACAACAGCCTCCGTGGGCCGTGCTGGAACAGCTCTGTGCCTGGCCGGGATAAAGGGCATTGTTATGCCCTCGCGCTATCGCCAACCAGTACCTTGACTGTGACCGTGCCAGAGGACCAACCAGATACCGTCGCACGAAGTTCGGGGAAGTACGAGATCGGCTGAAGTGCGTCGACAGCTGAAGCAGCTACTACTTCGACAAACGAAAAGTCTTCATCGATGCGCCCGAGTATCTGCACGGTGGCCGTACCGGTGATTTCGACCTGAACGATCGCTTCCGGGTGACCGCTGTAACTTACCGGCAATACGAGGTCGCTATTTCCGTCGGCGGCAACAGCATCAGCTATTGTGATTACTTGCATTTTGGACTCCTAGGATTCATCCGTATATTCTACCCTGCGAGTAGTGGGGCTGCATTTCGTGTCATTAGAACGGCCTGAATTGTGCGAAGGACAGACCAAACGTCGGGGTCTTGTTCATAGTCCAGCCGATGTAAAACTCGCGTTTGCCTTTCGACGGCCGCGGCTCGCCCCATGTGATGCGAAGGCTCACGTACTTGCCGTCTACCGACTTACGTGTGCGCCACTGGAAGCCGGGAAGTGTCTCTAGCGACCAGTCGCGTTTCGCCAAGTCGTTGCCGTTCTGTGTGAACCGCACAGCTGGCTTGTTGAGAAGGTTGTGCGCGCTGTTCCGGAAGCCAGTGTTCCAGTAGCCGAGATCGGTGGCGTCTCTCACGCCCCAGATCGGGTGGTTCTTACGATCGACGAACAGCACAGCGATCGGCGCCAGCAATTTTGCCGGGACGATGCAGAAGATGCCGATCAGAAATACGTTAAACCAAGCCATACAGTCTCACCAAGTCGATGATGAAGATGACATTGAGAAACGCCGAGAAGGCAACGAATGGCCACAGGTAGACTCGTGTCTCCCCGACCATCCTGCTAATTTTCATGAGTTCTTTAATCATATTGGTTTGATCATGCAGATGCTGTCACGCCCCTGCCTGTATCCCTCGTTAAGTCCTTGCTGATAACCGGCCTGCGCACCTTGCGAGAAGCCGATTGACTTGACACGTTCCAGCGTGAGCCAGCCGCTATACACGGCCAAGATCGCGATTAGAAGCATATCACGTTTCCTCACGGCAGTCCCTGTGGTCCCCGTTTCTGAATTTAACTTCGTAGCCGAAACCTGAAGAGGGATCAAGTCTGACTGCTGTCGCCATCGCTTTATCAATGCCACATCCGGCCTCCAAAATGGCCCATGCAATCGGACCTCCAGTGCCTGTCGAGTACCA
>Ga0316189_10007460_pt1 | contig 10339 bp, 10 predicted proteins | sample LowCovwburrow_MG_FD_204930 | JGI IMG/M metagenome (GOLD analysis project Ga0316189, IMG submission 204930) | Coastal sediment microbial communities from Maine, United States - Lowes Cove worm burrow | ecosystem: Environmental > Aquatic > Marine > Coastal > Sediment | place: USA: Maine... | reverse complement strand
CGATCGGATTGGTGCCTGGATCGGTAATCAGAGCAACTTCAGTGTGCTTGAGGTGAGCTACAACACGTTGCTTGCCTCACCGCAGGATGTCATCGCTTCGATTGATGCGTTCACCTCGCACCCATTGGATGCGGATGCGATGCTCGGGGCGATCGACCAATCCCTGTATCGCCAGCGTGAATCACAGAGTAGAGGCGAATAAAAAACCTCAGCAGTGCTGAGGTAAACGAGGCGGACGGGAATCGAACCCGCAACCTCCGGCGTGACAGGCCGGTGCTCTAACCAATTGAGCTACCGCCCCGGTAGCTATTCGGGTGAAGCCAAATGGCTGCTCCCGAGAGAGACGATGGTATTCCATGTCTCGAAAGTGTCAAGTAAACTGAGAAGTCAAATCACCGATGAGGGGCAAATAACGCCCAGCCTGATGGCTATCGGATCTCGTGATTATGAATCTAGTTTGAGTTCGATGCGATCTGCGTCTTGAACATTGAAGGGCATCCCGTCAGGGGCGACCTTGCTTCCTGCGACCCAGAGCATTCCGACGGCGACGCCCATCGCGACCACGCCGAGGAACATAAGTGCGGTGTACACATCGGGGCTGGCGCCTCGATTCTGACGACCGCCGGGCATTTGCATTCCAAACTGGCTCATTGGATTGCTCCTTGTCTTACGGGGTCGTAAGTGTTAGCTACCAAGCTTGCTCTGAACCTGATCGCCCTCACGAACGCTCTGGTTATCCACAACAAACGCGACGCGTCCGACGGCATGATTCAGATCAACAGATTCCACGATGAGATCACCGAGGTACAGGTTGTTATCTCGGATGATATAGAATCGGGTGTTCTCACGCAGTCGATCGTTACTGCCCAGATTGATGCGGACACGGGTGAACCCACTGTTGGGGTCGTTGACGACTTCGTCGATTGTGCCTCGGATCGTTGGTCCAGAAAGAACCGTCGGGGCTCGATCGCCATCGTTGCTTGTGTTCGATGAGCCATTTGTGTTGTCAGCGATCCGCTGGAACTCAGCAATCCGCTCTTCGAGATAGCGTTTAACTTGCTCGTAGACAACTACCTGACTCCCGAGATCGGCGATTGCCTTCTCAAGATCGATCTTCTCGTCACGGTACGCGAGTTCGCCGTCATGCAGGCGTGAGAGCTCTGTCTTGTATTCGTCGATGATGCGAGCTTGGGTCTCGGTGGTTACACCGAGTTGAGCGATCTTCGATGAGATCGATTCACGTGCAGCTTCAGCCTGCCTGAGCTTGATCCGGAGATCCGAGTTGGTTGCTTCGAGACGACGCGAGTCCGCGTTGCGGCTGGCAAGCTCGTCACGCAAGCGTGCGAGGTCTTCCTGCAATGCCGCGTTCTCTTGCCCATGCGTTGCACGCTGAGCACCCAACTCATTCTGCGCGGCGACTTTGGCCGCCTGCATATCGCGATAGTCAGCCGTGACGCGATCGACATTCACTGAATACGCAATAGCCAGTGATGCCATCATGATGCTCAGCACTGCTGCGATGAGTACGAAAACCTTGGTCAGAATATGCACGATCCGCTCCTCGATTCCAAGCGATATTGATCCTGTGTGGCTCTGATTGCCGTCCCCAATCCGCAATGGGGCGAATCAGGGGTTTCAAGTGTAGCAGGGATGTCCCCATGAGGGTGAATGAACCGGGGTTCAAATACACCCTCGATACCAACCCCGAGACCCGGGGAGGTGAAACCATACGCGATCAAACGGCTTTGGATCCGCTCCGTGTACCGAACATGTGTCGCTTTCAGTCATTTCTACCTGATCTGGCAAGTTGGCGCTGGGTGTAATCCACAATTGCCCCCGCAGCAGCAACCCTCGCCAGAGTGGATCGGTCGTTCATAAACATCATTTCAAGATGCCCCAGATTCTCAGCCCCGTCTGTTTTGCCGAGTACAGAGGCCGCCTGTGCTCGTACGGAATCGAGATTCGAGCTCACGAACTCCATCGCAACGAACGCGCCTTCTCTATGCCCCATTAGTGCGAGCGAAGAGGCCACACCCAGTCGAACCTCCGCGGGCATAGGCTGATCTACATCGGGGTCTGAGAGGAAAATCAACTGATCTATCGAGGCCTCGTCTCGAACCTGCCCGATGATCTGGACAGCCAATGCCGTCGCTTCGAGTTCGTCAGCCCTTGATGGGTACAAGGCGGCCCGGATCGTATCGATGCTCTCATCGTGCCCCAGCTTGTACATCGCTTCGGCGATTTGCAGTCGGAATATTTTTCGTTCGATTGCTGAAGCCATCGGGACTCGGGTCATCGCGGCTTGCTGCAGAAGCGGGATTGCTGAACGCTCGCCCAGTTCTCCCAGCACATACGCGGCCTGAGATCGAACCCTGTGATTCGAGTGCTCAAGCAGCATCGAGGAGAGCTCGCTCAGATCGACCTCCTCGCCAAAGCGGGCGAGCGCATAGTACGCTGCCGATCGCACGAATGGGGAGGGATCTTGTGCGAGTCCTCGTATCGAGGGCGCGAGGGTCGCCAAGTTGCGTTGCCCAGCGACCATCACTGCTACAGAACGAACGCCCTCGTTCGGGTCGTTGATCGCGAGCGCGACAATTGGTTCTACGCGTTCAGTAATCGGCGCGAGCGCTTCGATCGCGTTGGCTCTGAGTTGGGGGTTGCGATCGGCACTCATCTCAATCAACCGATCGACGGCTGCTGCTCTGAGTTCACTCGATGGCGCAACTTCAACCACTCGTTGGTTGCCGTCGGGATCGGTGAAGACCACCCGCTTTGGTCCGTCGGGTCTGATTTCGGCCCCGCAGCCGCTCAGTGCGAGCAACGAAAGCGTGCTACCGAGTGTTACGATTCTTTTGGTCTGTTTCCAAGCTGGATTCATGGTGTCGTCCCTCGTGGTCATGCATGTATCTTACTCAATGTCAGATTCTTGTATCGGGTCTACGACGCGGGGTGAGACAAAGATCGCGAAGATGCCCCAGAGCAGCGTCAGCAGCATCGAGAGCATCCCGAAGAGATCCCCGATACGAGCGAAGGGGGTTAGCCCTGTGCCTAGTTGCACCTGTCCGATCAGGTGCCCTTGGTTCGGGTTGTCACTGAGCGGCGTGATCGAAGTTGAAACCACCCGCCCGCGATGATCAATTACTCCGGATATCCCGGTATTGGCGCTGCGGATCATGGGCGTGGCGAGCTCGATACAACGCCAGCGGGCGTTCTGAAGATGCGATGCCCTTCCGCCTGTTGATGCCCCGAACCAGCCGTCATTGGTGATATTAATCATGACACCGGCTTGTCTCTCGCCATCTCGATTGACGAGACGCCGGCAAACATTGGAGATGGTTGCTTCGAAGCAGATGGGAGTCGCGAGAGAGACAGATTCGGCCTCTGGGTCATTGAGTGCTATCTTCAGGTTCCGAGGTTCTTCCCCCGGATCGAGCACGAACTGCATCCCATTTGCACCCAGCGAGAGCAGGCTCTGTTCAAGCCAATCGAAGGTGGATATATACGGCATCACCTCGCCGAACGGTGTGAGATGAAGCTTGTCATACCAGACATCATCCACGCCCCCGTTTTCAATGACGAAGGCGCTGTTGTACATCGCATCACGCTGGTAATCGATACCTTCTTCTGTTTCAACAATTCGGAGATTTTCGAACGCAACTGATCCGACCAGCATCGGGATATCGAGAGCCTTCTGCAAAATAAGAAGCTCGTCGACAACCTCCGTGGCGCTGATTCTCGATGGCACAACAAGTTCGGGTACATCGTTTGGATTTCTGGGGTTCATGCTCCACGCAAGGCGCTCAGCGCGTTCTATTTCAAGCGAAACTGGGTCGAGGGTCCATCCGGGAACGAAACCTTCCGGCCAAATTATCGCATCAATCGGGAGTGGATTGGTCTTGTCCTGAACCGCGGCGAGCGTGATATCTCGTAGAGTCTGCCAATCTCTGTAGCGTTGACGAACGGTCCAATCGATGCGGTTGTCCTGATGCACATCTGGTTGCACGACCGCGAATCGGAAAGTGGGTGTCCCTGGGTCCTCTGGCGGGATCATGAGAATCCCCGCGAGCACCCAAGCCGCAAAGAGACCCGCCGCGGCAGCACCAGCTCGCTTGCGTCGTATATTCGTTGTTTCCCGCATCGCCAGATACAAAAGCATCGCGTAGCTTGCGGTCAGGAATGAAACAAAGTACACACCCCCGATCGAAGCGGGCATCGCGAGCACCGATGAAGGTGATTCAACGAGCGGGTGTGCGAGCATGTACCAGGGGTATCCCGTTGCGAAGACGCTGCCGCGGAAGTACTCGACACCCACCCAGACCAAGGGGAGCAGCAAAACATCGCGCTGATAGCGTTCGATGATGCGTGAACCCAACCAGATAAAAAGCATGGTGTACGCGCTGAGCACGATAACAAGCGGGATCAGCCCGAGCGCTGATATATCCTTGACCCACAAATGCAGCCATAGCCATGCGGGGCTTGCGCCCAACGCACCCCAGAACGCGGCACGCGATGGCGAGATCATCGGCTTGCGAGCGAGAATAAAGAGGGGGATCGGATAGAGAAACACCAGACCCCAGAATGAGAATGGTGGGTAGGCGAGGACGAGCAACAACGCGTGGAGCAAGCCCAGCAGCAGCGCCCGGCGGGACCCGGATAGTGATCTTTTTTTGGGCATGGTCCGCACCGGCGTATAAATTTAACTTGGCTTACTTGCCGGCGTAGTCGATCAGGCGTGCGAGTTCTGATCGCAGCTCATGGCGATGGACGACGCGATCGATCATGCCTCGCTCACGCAAGAACTCTGATCGCTGGAACCCCTCGGGCAAATCCTGCCTGATTGTCTGCTTGATCACACGCGGGCCTGCGAAGCCGATCAGCGCTTTGGGCTCGGCGATATTGAAATCACCCAGCATCGCAAAGGACGCCGTCACGCCGCCGGTTGTCGGGTCAGTGAGGACCGAGATGAACAGCCCGCCCACATCGTCATGACGCGCGAGGGCTGCTGAGGTCTTGGCCATCTGCATCAGGCTCAGCGCGGCTTCCTGCATACGAGCACCGCCCGAGCAAGAAACGATGATGACGGGCATGTTTTCTTTTGTCGCGTGCTCGATCGCGCGTGTGATTTTCTCACCTGCAACCGAGCCCATCGAGCCCATCATGAAGGTGAGGTCGAGACAAGCGACCATTGTGGGGCGACCCTTGATGAAGCACATCCCCGCTTGGCAGCCCTCGGTCTCGCCCGTTTTGATCTGCTCGCGCTTGATGCGTTCTGGGTAAGCCTTGAGATCGGTAAAGTTCAGCGGATCCTTTGCACGCAGTTCACTGAACATTGGCACGAAGGTATCTGGGTCCGCGAGTTGTTCGATCCGCTGTCGCGCAGAGATTCGGAAGTGATGCTCGCACTCCGGGCAAACATGCATGTTCGATTCCATCTGGCGGCGATAGATCATCTGGGCGCAAGAGGGACAGCGAAGCCAGAGCCCTTCAGGGACTGAGCGTCGACCTTCCTGCTTGGTTTCGTTCCAGTTGCGCGTGGCGATCTGGGTCATGGTGCTTCCTTCTTGCATCGGCACGGTTGCATGCCGAAACCCATATGCTGGCTCATCCTGAGCTTAGGCGCTGGCCTTGGATCTTTGTTTGTATTCGTCGAGCCGTGATTTCTCAAGCTCAAAGTGTTCGATCGAATCTTGCGACTCGAGTTGAGTCCAGAGCGAGCACACTTTTTCATCTTTCAGCCAGCATCGAACCAGCGCCCATGCGAGCGGGCGGAGCACGATCGCGATGTTTGGACGGCTGCCCTTGCTTTTCACGATCGACTTGTGAATCGCGGTAATCAGACGCCATTGGGCATCGAGCAGAGACTCACCCTCAGGCGGCGTGATGCGTTCTGGGTGATCTCGCCATTGGTTGTATGTGCTTGGGTTGCGTTCTTCGAGATCGCGTTCGAGCACGCCCTCCCAGAGACCCAGCCCCACATTCGCGAGATCGGGCAGCACTTTGATCTTTGTTTCACTGCCTCTCGGGAGCATCTTTGCCGCTGCTGATGCCGCATCTTCATCAGATACGAGCATGAGCGTAAAGGGATGCTGGAAGCTTCCCTCATGCACTGCTTTGGCGACGGTATCGATACCCAAATCAGTCATGGGCAGGTCGGTGGTGCCGACGAGCCGATGCTCTTGATCCCATGAGGTCTCCCCTACGCGAAGCAGGGTGATGCTGTAGCCAAGCGGCTTACTCATGAACGAATACTCCAGATGAGCATGGTCGTGGACAACAAAGGCCTCGTCATACTCAGATCATCGGCCATGGGCCTGTCGGAACAAAAGTGTAGCAAGTCTTGTCGTCAAATGCCGATTTTGGGCATGAATCGAATCGCTTGTTCGGGCTTTGATTAGGTGTCACCCTGAAAAGGGCTCGTTTTCGGACCTCTGAGAGACTCGATGATGTCGCGCCATTGATCGCGAGGTTTGCCAAATACAGACGAGCCGGCCACCAGCAGATCCACCCCCGCGTCAATCGCTTGGAGGGCGGTTTGGTGATTGATCCCGCCATCGATCTCCAGACGCTGATCGGGTCGGAGATTCGGTTTGATCGCTCGGCAGGTCTCGAGAGCCTCGGAGATAAATGCCTGCCCACCGAAGCCCGGATTGACGCTCATAACCAGAACCAGATCGAACGCCTCGATCACGGGGAGCATCGTTTCCACATCGCTGGGTGGGTTGATGACGATCCCGGGGTTGCAGCCCAGCGCCCTGACATCTGCAGCCAGATCACGGGCGTGCTGCTCCGATTCCATGACTTCGATGTGGAAGCTGATCGCGTTTGCACCGCTTTCGGCGAAGGGCTTGAAGAAGAACTGGGGGTCGCTCACCATCAGGTGCACATCGAGATAGGTGTCCGGGCAGGCACGACGACAAGCCGCACAGATCGCGGGTCCCATCGAGAGATTTGGAACGAAGTGCCCGTCCATGATGTCCACATGGAGCAGATCAGCCCCGGCCGACATCGCATCCTGGCAGTCGGCACCCAGATTCGCAAAATCGGCAGCGAGGATTGAAGGCGCAACGAGCGGGCGAGCTAGCGTGTCGGTAAATGGGTCCAGCATGCACGAGTGTAGTGCCCGGGCACGATGGTTGATGTACGATGATGCTCAGAAAACCGCACCTGCATTAAGGAGAGATGCACGATGCCCGAAACGAGTACCGCTATCGACCAGCTATGCCAACAACTAAGCGAGAATGGACAGGGGCTTCTTGCCCATTATCTCCAGGGTGTTGGGCCGGCGAAAGCCCAGAGTGAGCTCGCACAGCAGGTCAAAGAGATCGATCTTGACGAGCTGAGCACACTGATCCAGAGGTATGTAACGAACTACCAAGCCGAACCTTCTCCCGGTTCAGTGAATCCGGCAAGCTACTACGCGCTCGATGGCACTGGGCCCAGCGGGCAATGGGATCGGAACACGTATCAGACGAAGGGCGAAGAGCTGATCCGAGCGGGCAAAGTCGCGTGCTTCACCGTCGCGGGCGGGCAGGGAAGCCGACTGGGCTACGAAGGTCCCAAGGGGTGCTTCCCGACTTCGTGCGTGAATGACAAGCCGCTGTTTCAGATCTTTGCGGAGATGATCCGCAAGAACGAGTTGAAGCACGGGTGCGTGATCCCTTGGTACATCATGACTTCGCCGTTGAACCATGAGGCAACGGTGTCGTTCTTCGAACAGCACGACTGCTTCGGGTTGCAGCGTGACCAGATCATGCTCTTCAATCAGGGCGTGATGCCCAGTCTCGATGCAGAGACAGGCAACATTTTACTCAGCGATCCGATGCACCTCGCAACGAACCCTGACGGGCACGGCGGATCGTTCAAGGCGTTGATGGAATCTGGTGCGATCGCGGATATGAAGCATCGTGGGATCGAGCATGTGAGCTATTTCCAGGTTGACAACCCCCACTCGTGTGTCGTTGACCCTGTGTTCATTGGCTTGCACGCGTTTGCACCCGACAGTTCGGGCGAGTTCAGCTCAAAGATGGTCGCGAAGGCAAGCTGGGACGAAAAAGTCGGCGTCTTCTGCGATGTTGATGAACGAACACAGGTCATCGAGTATTCGGATCTCGATGAATCACTGGCCAAACAGACTGAAACTGACGGGCGACTCTCCTTCAACGCCGGTTCGATCGCGATCCACGCGATCGGGGTTGCGTTCATCGAGCGGGTTCTGGGTGATGCTGATGCGGCGCTTCCGTTCCATCGGGCGATCAAGAAGGTTGCTCACTTCGATATCGAAACCGGGAGACCGGTTGTGCCCGAGACAAACAACGCGGTGAAGCTCGAAAAGTTTGTCTTCGATGCGATCCCGATCGCGAAACAATCGATCGTGATGGAGACTGATCGCATCGAGGAGTTCGCGCCGGTGAAGAATGCGACCGGGACCGACTCGATCGTGTCGTCGAAGCAACTGCAATCGTTACGAGCCGCCCGGTGGCTTGAATCGAACGGGGTCTTTGTTCCAATGAATGCTGACGGCACGGTCAACGCGACGATCGAGATCTCGGCAATGACCGCGGTGTGCGGAGACGATCTCAAGGGTGTTGATCTCCCCGCTTCTATTGAGCCGGGTTCGACGGTGGTGCTCTGAGCATGGATCCACGGTTTGCCCAGCTCCCAAAATCTCTGCAGGAGAAATCCCGCACGCTGCGCCTGGGTGAAGATGTGCCGGCGCTTGTCGTGCACCCTGACTGGGATTCCGGTCTCCAGGTCCCTGCGGTGATCTGGCTCCATGGGCGCACTGTCAGCAAGGAACTCGACCCGGGGAGGTATCAGCGTTGGGTCAAAGCTGGGATCGGCGCCGTTGCGCTCGATCTCCCCGGGCATGGCGATCGATACGAGGTCAGCTTTCAGGGCCCATCTCGTACGCTCGAGCTGATCTCTCAGGCCCGCGACGAGATCGACGGTGTGATCGCTTCGATGCGTGAACTGGGCGTGTTCGATATGAGCCGACTGATGATCGGTGGCATGTCTGCGGGTGGGATGATCACTCTGAGCAGGCTCTGCTCGCCTCACCCGTTTCTCGGCTCGTGCGTCGAAGGCACAACTGGAAATCTCAGGGATCTATACAACCCGCCGCCAGGGATACTTGGACGTGGCTGGCCCGTCTCTCATAACGATAAGGCCATCTCAAAGCTCGATCCCATTCAGAATCTTGATGGGTTTGAGCCTATCCCTGTGCTTGCTCTGCACATCGAGGGCGATGAGATCGTTCCGATTGCTGGACAGCATGTCTTTCTCGATGCGTTGCGATCGCATTATCGATCGATTGATGCTGACCCGAACCAAATCGAGTTCCGATCGTTCAAAAATACCGGTGCTCCCGACGAGCACTCGGGGTTCGGGAAGTTTGCCAACGATGCCAAGAACCTGCAGCTTGCGTTCATCAAGCGTGTGCTGGGTGTAGACTGAGCATCATGCGATGGCCGCCGCCATTCCGATCACTTTCCAATCCGCGCGAGGTCTGGGCGTGGGGCATGTTCGATCTGGCGAACCAATCGTTCACTCTGCTGATCATCACGGTGCTGTTTCCGATCTACTTCAAAGAGATCGCTGTGGGCGACAAGCAGCGAGGGGACTCGCTCTGGTCGATCGGGGTCTCGGTGGCGCTCTTTATCGTGGTGGCGATCTCGCCGTTTCTGGGCGCGTACGCGGACAACCGGCACGCTCGCAAGAAACTGCTTATGCTCACGGGTTCGCTCTGTGTGGTGCTTACGGGCATGCTTGCGCTGGTGCAGCAGGGCTGGGGCTGGTACGCGTTGCTGATCTTTGTGCCTGCCAATGTGATGTATCAGCTCGGCGAGAACCTGCTCGCGAGCTTCCTGCCCGGGCTCTCCACCACACGCACGATCGGACGCATTTCAGCGATCGGCTGGACGATGGGTTATATCGGCGGGCTGTTGCTGCTGCTGCTCATCAAGCTGATGATGGATCTTTTCGGTTGGACCGGCTCGATTCATTGGCGCCCGTTTTTTATCGTGGCCGCGGTCTGGTTCGCGCTGGGTATGTTACCCGCGGCATTTGTGCTGCGAGAACCACATGTAGAGAATGAAGGCACCGAACAACTCGGAGCGATTGCACGGGTCAAGCTCACGCTCAAGCACGCGTCGAAATATAAGCAGCTGATGCGATTCTTGCTCTCATTCCTCGTCTACGGATTCGGTGTGCAGACCATGATCGCGTTCGCGGTGATTCTCGCCAGCGACTTCGGGATTGTTCACGAACGACTGATCCTGTTCACGCTCCAGCTCACGATCACGGCGGGCATTACCGCGATTGTCGTGTCAAAGTATCAGGA
>Ga0316189_10007459_pt1 | contig 10339 bp, 9 predicted proteins | sample LowCovwburrow_MG_FD_204930 | JGI IMG/M metagenome (GOLD analysis project Ga0316189, IMG submission 204930) | Coastal sediment microbial communities from Maine, United States - Lowes Cove worm burrow | ecosystem: Environmental > Aquatic > Marine > Coastal > Sediment | place: USA: Maine... | reverse complement strand
CAGGGCCTCGTCGAGACGCGCTTCTTTCTCCAGTCGATTTATCCACGCCGGATGTTCGTGCATCGCCTCTTCAAGCTTGATCCTGCCGTCGAACATGGAGGCATTGTAAGGGAACGCACTGGGTCGCCAGTGCTCGACGGTGTAATGGATGGTGAAGATATGGCCCATGGCCAACACCGCCTCGATTCGATGAATCCACAGTGCGATATTCAGCATCCAGCCGGGCATGAAGTCGCTGGTGAGCACCGGGTTGTACAGCATCAGCCCGGTCACGCCGACGATTATCAGCCCCCACCAGACCGCCCAGTAATCGAACTTCTCCCACCAGCTCCAGCGATCGAATTGCGGATGTTTGTTCAGACCGAAAATCCAGCCGAGGTGTGCGAAGAATCCCTTGATGTCGGGCCATTGAAAGACCAGTGTGTCCGGGCCCAACAGGGAGCCGGGGAAGCGCTTCCAGTCGATCTGCGTCAACATGTAGACAATGTGCAACGCAAAACCGACCATCATCACCAGGCCGGCAATGCGGTGGACTTCGAGCGTACCCTGGTAGCCACCAAACAGGCTGGCCAGGCCACGGCCCCAGGATGTCTCAAAGTACATCCAGGCGATGCCCGTTACCGAAAGGACCATAAAGAATATGACCAGACCCAGGTGCCACAGGCGGTGAACCGCGGTGAACCGCATCAGGCGGGTGCGTTCGTCAGCCATGGTCAGGCCTCCCCGCCATCTTGGCGATAAAGTCGCGTACCCACCAGAACACGGTATAGGGCAGGAAAATGATAAACACCCCGCCTGCCAGGATCAGCATGAACCACACGGTGTAATACAGCAGTGGGAAGCTGTCGCGTGCCTCTGACGCAATGGGGTTCGGTTCGTGCACCATGTACGAGGCAAACGACGGAGTTGCCCCCTCGTGGCACTTGGCACAGACGTATGCATGGCGGCGGATTGGATTGAGTGGCGAGTAATAATGGAATACGCCGGCAACCGGCTGACTTCGGTGACACTGCACACAGCTGATGCCCATTCTCAGTCCGTGCAGGTCCTTGGTCTGCGGCGCGTGGCACTTCTGGCAACGTTCCTGCGGGCTGTAGTAGGCGACGCCTTCGTGGGCGTCCATATTGAAGCTGGACCGGCTCAGTTTGGGGCGACTGGGCCCCATCCCCCAGAGCCCGGCCTCGCCGCCGGGCAGTTGCTGATAGAAGCGGTAGGAACCGGGCAGGGTGTCCTGATCCCGGAAATACCCTGACGTGGCCAGGTCTGTACCCGTGTCCACCGCCAACACTGGCGGGGCCACGAGCAACATGCCGAGCAGAAAGATGATGGTATGGCCGATAGGCATCGCGCCCTCCCGAAACTCGTTATGGTCCGGTTATTGGGCGGCCTGCATCGCGTCTCCTGACGGGGCCTTTCTCTCGGTCAGGCTGTCCCAGCGCTTTTGAAGGTCGGCGAGATCCTCGTCTTTGTGTTTGTGACAGGTCTGGCACGAATTGGGTATCTTGGTCTCCAGGGTGTCCTTTGGCAGCAGCACGGTGAACACATGGCTGCGAATGTCACCCGACTCGGCGCTCTTGGCGATCCGTGGCATATGGCAGTTCGCGCAGTTGCCGAAAGAATGCACGGAGTGGGCACCTACCTGGGCGACCTGTTCGTGGCAGGACAGACACAGCTTGTCGCCTTCGAGCTTGGTCTTGCCGCGGAACAGTGGATTGCCGAGCTGATGCACGGTGTGACAACTCATGCAGGTGACACCGCTGTCGGCATGTTTCGAATTCTTCCAGTCGATGTATTGCTGATGGTGGCCTTTGGACAGCCCGCTGGCATACAGGTGCTTGTCACCGAGTTCTATCGACCTGTAATAGGTCTCCAGTGCCTTGCCGGGGCGGTAGCCAACGGGCCAGCCGGCGCCTTTGGCCTTGGTCGCCTTGCCGCGGTTGTGACAGGCACCGCAGATCTGCACTGCAACACCGCCGGTCAGTTTGCTCGGATTCACGATGTTGGCGCGTTTTGCAAAGGTTTCTGCAGCCGGCAGGGCCGCATGGTGTGAGCCGGGACCGTGGCAGGCCTCGCATCCGACGCCCGGCTCGACAAAGGTTTCCTTTTCCAGATCCACGCCGGTCGCATGACAGCCGCCGCATTTCTTCAGCCATGGGCGCTTGTCCCAATCATGGTCGTGGTAGTTGACCCATCGGCCGGTATCGATGTTGAACTGGGTCGGCGCGATATAGTAGGTGCCGTCTTTTTTTACCAGATAGCGCTGTTTCCATTGGCTGCCGATGGTGTATTTCACATCCTCGCGCTTGGGGAAATAGACCTGATCCAGTGGCACCTTCAATTTTTTCTCGATCTTCTTGAAGTCTTCCCTCATAACGTCCTGATCGAGTTCGGTGACGATCACGTCCTCGTTCTTGGAGACGTCCTGCAGCATCTTGCTGTGTAACGATCTTTTCCAGGCGTCGTAATGTTCGAGGTGGCAGGTCCTGCATGTTTCCGAACCGATGTAGGCGTTGGGCTCAGCCAAGAGTTTCTTCGAGTTGATCTCTTGGGCACCCGCTGTTTGGAGACTGAGGCTGACAAATGCGAAAAGCAGGAACACACACCGGGACACGAACGCCATCGTTTCACTCCTAAAGGTTACCTTCGTCGGTTGTCCTCAATCGACAAAGCAGAAAAAACTGCATTAAGCGACTACTGGTACTCGAGCGCGGAACGTCAGCTCACGTCCTTAAACGATTAGTCCACCAGGGGTCGGAATACAATCACGGCCAGCAAATAAATTAACCCATGTTAATTTCTTTTGATTTGGAACAATCGTGTATGAAGATTACTTCGCACGATGCAGCGTTCGCGTGGGATAAAAGCGCAGGGTATTGAAAGGTGACGAACGTCGGGACTGACACCGACTCGGTACGATTCAGCTCAGCGCTCCCAGGTCTTCTAGCACCGAGTGAAGAGGATCAGACTCCGGCTGCATCATAAAAGAACCAGGCGGTGATGCCGATGCTCGCGGCGATCACGAAGGCCCGCACGTAATGCTGTGGAAGCTGACGTGAAAGGTGCGCGGCAACATAGCCGCCGACGAGCGTCCCGAGCAGCACGATGGTTCCCTCGTACCAGGCGATGGCACCTTCGTAGATAAACAGCATGATGGCAATCAGTGACACAGCTGAAGAGACCAGCAGCTTCAGGCCGTTCATCGCATTGATGTCGGAATAACCCGCCAGTGCCAGATAACTCAGAATGATGATTCCGAGCCCGGCGTTGAAGAAGCCACCGTAAACCGAGACACCAAGTAACAGCAGCATCAAGAGAAACTTTCCAGCCGACGACGCATGCCGGTGCATGGAACCCAACTCTTTCAGCAGGGTGTTGAGTCGACCACCGAAGATGAAAAGCAGGGTGGCGAAAAGAAGCAGCCAGGGTATCGCCTGCCGGAACAGAGTTTCGGGTGTCTGCAGCAGAAGCCAGGCGCCGGCGATTCCGCCCAGCAGGCTGATGGCCACAAAGCGGGGGAGCTCTGCCTTGTGCGCCGTGAGGTCTCTGCGGAAGGCATAGGCACCACTCAGATAACCGGAACAAGACGCAAAGGTGTTGGTCGCATTGGCGCTGATCGGTGGGACACCGACGAACAGCAGCGCGGGGAAGGTGATAAAGCTGCCTCCACCGGCAATGGCGTTGAGAACTCCGCCAAAGAAGCCCGCGACAAATAGGAACAGCAATTCTGCAAACATGGGCGTCTGGCAAAGTGGTCAGGCAGGACGCGAGCCTAGCACTTTCTACAACACAAGAGTTCAGAACAGAATGTGTACCTTGGCCGCGGTTTGCTTGAAAACTGAATCAGCGGGATGTGCTTGCAAGCCGCCTGGCCTGCATAAAGGTCGCACCGGATCTGGAGAGCTCGATCACCTCGTCCTGACCGGCCATATGGAGCACCAGGTGCCCTTCGATCATCTCGTACCGGATGGCCCCCTTATCCAGTGATACCTTGCAGTTGAGGACGCCGGGTTCGTATTCCTTCTGTGCTCTGCTGTCTTCGAGGATCAATATCTCATCGTGTGTGATGACCGCGGTTGAGCTTGCCTTCACATGTACGCTCTTTTCACCAACGGAGCAGGAGGTCGAGTTGGTAACAATGCCGTCTTCGATGGTAAGTCTGACCCTGGCTGCCATGCCGCTTCCCTGGACCTCGAACAGGTCCCATGTGCCATAAAGGTCGGGTCTGGCACCGCCAACGGCCATGGAATCACCGGCTAAAATAGGAACTGAGCCGAAAACGGCGAGCAGAACTAAGGTCAGCCTGTTGACGAAGCGGTGTTCGATTGTTGAGTTTTTACGCATGGTTTTGCCCAAGAAACCGTCTAAACGACAGTTAAGGCTAGCGGGTTGGACCGGCGGTCCTTGAGAGCTTGATGCCCCCCATTCCTATTTTCAAGGCCGGAATTTGGGGCTTCCTGTACGTCGCCTATTCGGGTGCGCGTCAGCGGTTTAGCTACTGAGGGCTGAAGAGAGATCAACAAGGCCCCGTCACTGCATAGGGGCCCTGTTCCGATTGGCGATTATTCCTGGTGGGAGGTACTCCAGCTCACGCTGAATCCGTCTGCCTGCGCGCTGATGGTTGTGCTGGAGGCACTGGCGGTGACATAGGACTCATCCGGTTCGGAATAGGCGTAGGGCTCGGCTTCGTGTCGGTGGTGTTTGCCGCGCCAACCGTGGTGGTGACCACCATAGGGCCGGCCATGATCGCTGTGTTTCGCGCGTTTGATCCGCTTGCCGGTGCGATTCAGGGCACGTTCCAGTTTCTGTTTCTCCCGAGGGCTGTAATAACCGTCCCGTTCGAAACGATCCTCCATACGAGCGATCTGCCGTTGATTCCTGGCAAGCCGCCTGGCTTCCTTTCGCGACAAGTCGCCGTTGTCGATTCCCTGTTTGATTCGATCCCACTGCCTGGCCTGACGCCGGTCGATATGATTCTCGAATCGGTGCTGCGGCGTGCTTCGGTCGTAGTTCGCGCCGTAGCCGCGGGCCTGCGCAACTGTTGACAGGGCCAATGTTCCGGCAATGACGACCGCTATTAGATAACTCAAGTTCTTCATCGTTCTGTCTCCCTGCGGGATTGAAATCAGTAATCGGCGACTACCAGCGGTGCTTGCGCTTATTCGTATCTGCAGCAACCCGGCGATTGTTCTTCGCCCGATACACGCGGTGGCTGGCACGATCAAGTGCACTGCTCAATTGGCGGCGCTCGCGTTTGGTGTATCGACCATCACTACCAAACCGCCTGTCCATGCGGGCGATTTTGTGCCGATCCTGGCGAATCCTCTTCAGCTCTCTGTGGGTCACATTACCGTTCTTGAGGCCAGCTCGGGTGCGTTCGCGTTGATTGGACAGTCGGCGATCCACGCGGCGGTCAAAGCCTTTGTGTTTCGTGCGACCAACGTCAGCGAATTGTCGGTCTCTGCGTTCGGACCTGCGCTGTTCACCACGATCGCGCCCGAAGTCCCTGCGATTGAACCCGCGGTTGTTCCTTTGATCGGTCCATCGAGCGTTTCGGCCCGACTCGTTCCGCTCCGCCCGTGCCTGACGACGATCACTGCGGGCCTGGCGGTCTGCCGAGTGACGACGCTCAGTGCGTCTGTTGTTGGCAAAGGAATTGTTTCCATCGCTTCGGTCGGTGCGCGGGCGATTCCTGTCGGCGCGGCGTGTATCTGCCGAACCGTCGTCCCCGGCATCAACGTCATCGCTTCGCCGTTCTTCCCCGCGCGCACTCCGGCGTTCCTTTTGTGCAGTCTGGCTGCGCTCGCTGCGCCTCTGGCTGACATCCCCCGTACTGTCCGTTACTTGCTGCTTGGTCGAGTCATTCTCGGTCTCGGCGGGCTTGGCGACTGCCACGCTGCTCAGGCCCAGGGTGGAGACCGCGAGTAACGCGATCATGATCTTTGGACTTCTCATCTCGAATTCTCCCGTTTCGGCGAATGGTCCGGTGTGGACCTTCAACTTCATTCTTGGACAACGAAGCTGAATCCACGCTGAACGGGCCGGAGGAGTGGGTGTGAGTGGTAGATCAGGCGGGGGTGGTGCTGCGATCCGGTCTCACCAGGGCGAAAAGCAGTAACGAAAACAGTGCGCCGAGCGTATCTGCCAGCATATCCTTCTGGGCATCCCAGATATCGCCTTGGGAGCCGAGGAACTCTATCCCTGCATTGCCGCCTTCGAGTGCCGCGTACCACCACTCGATGATTTCATATCCTGCGGCTATGCCCATCACCAGCAACAGGGCGAAGATGTTGGCCGGCACATAGCGACAATGACCCTGTCTCAGCATCCATTCCGCCGCGGGATAGGCATAGAACCCGACCGAAAAATGAGCAATGCGGTCGAAGTGATTGCGTTCCGAACCGATCAGCGTGTTGAACCATTCGAACGGAACATCCGCAAAGGTGTAGTGCCCGCCAATGGCGTGCCAGAAAAGCCAGAAGGCCATCAATGCATAGGCGGTATTGCTGAAGCGGAAATAGCGGTAGCTCAGCACGAGGCCGAAAAAGACCAGAACCACCGGAATAACCTCGGCCAGCCAGACAGTGCGTGATGCAGGGTCGATAGCGAGCGCGACGAAAAAGATACTGAACGCTATGGCGAGCCAATGTGGGAATTGCAGACGAGCCATGCATAAAATCCGTATAGGAATGTGACTCAGTTTAACCTGCATATTGTCCGACTGAGCCAGCCTCAGCAGAACCAATGTCCTGCCATCCTGTGTGCCAGGTAACGTTGCAGAGCCCAGGGCTGGGTCGAGTGTCGCGAAATTGAGAATCAGTTCCGGAATGTAGTCGGCGGGATGACGCTAATGTCCGTAACAGCAGATCAGCCGGAGGTAAGGACTGTCATGAATCAACCAAAAATCTTTTCTGAGTCTAACTGGAAGCAGTCGTGGGTCGAGTTGGCCATGCTTTACTCCCTGTTGATGGTGGCAGCCACCGTTGTGTTGGAGATGCACTGGCTGGTCGCGATGTCGGTTACGCCCGTTCTGATGCTCGGATTACTGCTGGCCGTGATCATCATGGTACAGATATTGTGGATGGTGGTAGTCGGGCTGGAGAAGCTGGGTGAGGCTGCAGGTCTTCGCAAGAGCCCGCTCCCCTGAGACCCGTCCACCTTCTCAACGCCATACACCATCCGGACTGCCATAACTCTGCAGCACCTGAATATAGTTCAGCCGCTCGTAATCCGAGGGGTCCTGTACGCTGATCTGACTCAAGCGGCCACGCAGATCACCGATTTGCTCAAACCCCTGTTGTTCCATCCACTCACCAAGTTCCGTGATCAGGGTTGTCAGATGCTGCGGGCCCTTTTGTAGCAGGGCATGGCACAGGTGCACCACGTCGGCGCCGGCGAGCAGAACCTTGATCGCATCCTCTGCCGTGTAGATACCCCCGGTTGCGCCAATGGAACAGTCCACGCGTCCATACAGCATCGCCACCCATCGCATGGCGAGCAGAGTGTCGGACGAGCGCGTTGGGGTGAGCGTATGTTGCAGGCGCATACCATCGACCTGGATATCGGGCTGGTAGAAGCGATTGAACAAGGAAACACCGGCCGCGCCTGCGCTCTCGAGTTTTTTCACCATGTTTCCAATCGAGCTGAAAAATGGTGAAAGTTTCATATTGATCGGGATAGAGACCTGCTCGCCCAGCCCCTTGAGTACCGTGATATAGCGCTGTTCGACCTCCCGGCCTTCTTCCCAGGCATCACCGGCAACGTAGTAGATATTGAGTTCCAGGGCATCGGCCCCGGCATCGGCAATCTCTGTCGCGTGTTTCATCCAGCCGCCGGCCGTCACCCCGTTCAGGCTGGCAACCACCGGGATCTCGAGGCTGGCTTTCAGCGAAGCAACCTGCTCGAGGTAGCGGTCAAGTTCGCCGGGAAAGTCCTGGTGGGCCGGAAGATAGCTGCTGGCCTCGGCGTTGCCGGTCTCCTGGTGGTGCAGAAAACGGGTCATGCCCTCTTCTTCGGCACGCACCGCCTCTTCGAAAAGCGAGTACATGACGATGGCGGCAGCGCCTGCATCCTCGAGCCGCCTGGCTGAGTCAATGCTGCGTGACAGCGGCGAGGCCGAGGGTACAAAGGGATTCTTCAGTGACATGCCAAGCCAGTTGCTTGTCAGATCCATGGTGCGGTTCTCCGTTGAATGGCCCTAGTCTGTGCGGCAGCCCACCGGGTTGCTGGGCTGGCCGGGAAAGCATTTCGATACAGACAGCTCAAGGTTCAGTCCCCGGTCCTGCCGGGCATGTCTTCACCGGCAGCCAATCTGGCCAGTTGTTCGTAAAGATGAAATTTCGCCCTGCTCTGTTTCTCCGCCGCGGCCATGAAACGATGTGCGGCGTCCGGGTGAGTCCTTTCGAGCACCGCAAAACGGGTTTCGGTCATGGCGAAATCACGGTACGGCAGGCTTGGTTCCTTGGAATCGAGGTGCAGCGGGTTGTCACCCTGCGCGGCCTTGCGTGGATCGAAGCGGAACAGTTCCCAGTGTCCGGCATTGACTGCCAGTTGTTGCTGGCGAAGGTTGTTCGCCAGGTCGATGCCGTGTGCGATGCAGGGAGAATAGGCAATGATCAGTGAGGGTCCGTCGTAGCTTTCCGCCTCGAGGAACGCGCGCAGTACCTGTACGTCCTTGGCGCCGTATGCCACCTGGGCGACATAGACGTCACCATAGGCCATGGCCATCATCGCCAGATCCTTTTTGATCACGGGCTTGCCGCCGGCCGAGAATTTTGCCACCGCACCCAGCGGCGTTGCTTTCGACGTCTGGCCGCCGGTGTTCGAATATACCTCGGTATCCAGTACCAGTATGTTCACGTTGCGGCCTGACGCCAGCACGTGGTCGACACCGCCATAGCCGATGTCATAGGCCCAGCCGTCTCCGCCGATCGCCCAGACACTTTTTCTGATCAGGTAGTCGACGATGCCTTCTAGCGTTCGGGCCTCGAGTCTGTGCATGCCGGCCAGGCGGGTTTTGAGTAGCGCGATACGTTGGCGCTGCTCGGCGATGTCGGCTTCGCTGTGCTGATCGGCATCCAGTATGGCGTCGACCAGCTCGCTGTCGATCTCGTGGGACAGCGTCTGCAACAGCTCCGCCGCGTGCTCGGCCTGCTTGTCGATGGCTACACGCATGCCCAGCCCGAATTCGGCATTGTCTTCGAACAGGGAGTTGTTCCAGGCCGGCCCCCGGCCGCTGGGGTTGGTGGTGTAGGGTGTGGTCGGCAGATTGCCACCGTAAATCGACGAGCAGCCGGTGGCGTTCGCGATCAGCATCCGGTCGCCGAACAGTTGGGTTGCGAGCTTGATGTATGGCGTCTCGCCGCAGCCGACACAGGCGCCGGAAAATTCGAACAGTGGCTGCATCACCATCGCGCCTTTGAGCGTGGTCTCTTTCAGTAGGCTGCGATCGAACTCCGGTAGTCGCAGGAAGAAATCCCAGTTGGCCTGTTCAGCCTCGCGGCGCGGGCCGATCGGCACCATGTTGAGCGCCTTGCGCTTGGGATTGGTTTTGTCACGAATCGGACAGATCTCGACACACAGGCCGCAACCGGTGCAGTCATCGGGGGCTACCTGATAGCTGATGTGGGTTCCGGCGGGAAGGTGCTTTCCTCCCTTCACCTGCGCATGCAGAAAACCCTCGGGCGCGTCTGCCGTCAGCTTCTCGTGAAACAACTTGGAACGTATGGCCGCGTGCGGGCAGACCAGCGGGCACTTGCCACAGTGGGTACACAGGTCCAGCTCCCACCGAGGAATCTCCAGTGCCAACTGGCGCTTCTCATACGCGGCAGTGCCGAGCGGCCAGGTGCCGTCCGCACTCATCGCGCTGACCGGCAGGCTATCTCCGCGCCCGGCAATCAGTGTTGCGGTTATCTTGCGCACGAACTCCGGTGCATTGGCCGCTACTACCGGTGGCATCTCGAGCCGGCTGCTTGCCTGGGCCGGCACCTTGATCTGGTGCAGCCCGGCCAGTGAGGCGTCGATTGCGGCAAAATTACGCTGCAGCAGGTGTCGTCCCTTGCGACCATAGGTCTTTTCGACCATCGATTTGATCTTGCCCAATGCCTCGTTGCTGTCGATGATATCTGTGACGGCGAAAAAGCAGGCCTGCATGATGGTATTGATACGGCGGTCCATGCCAGTCTTCTGCGCGATACCGTAGGCATCTACGGCATAGAGCTTCAGTTGTTTGTCGATCAGCTGCTGCTGTAGCTGGCGGGGCAGGCTGTCCCAGACCTTCTCGGGGGGCATCGGGCTGTTGAGTAGAAATGTGCCCCCCGCCGCAGCTTTGGCCAGCATGACG
>Ga0316189_10007458_pt1 | contig 10339 bp, 5 predicted proteins | sample LowCovwburrow_MG_FD_204930 | JGI IMG/M metagenome (GOLD analysis project Ga0316189, IMG submission 204930) | Coastal sediment microbial communities from Maine, United States - Lowes Cove worm burrow | ecosystem: Environmental > Aquatic > Marine > Coastal > Sediment | place: USA: Maine... | reverse complement strand
TTATGGTACCCGGAGCCGGTTTCCCTAACGGCTGCTGCCATAGTGAACTGGGTTGCATCTCAAGAAAGGTGGGTGTCCTGGCTTTTCCTGGCTTTTCGGTTTCCTTTTTAGCCGGGATACTTGGCTATGGGTGGTGAGGAATGTATTAATACTTGTAAGTATCGACACGGTTCTATGGAGGACACAACCGCTCAGAACCTTACCGCCAAGACGGCTGGCGCAGAAGACACCGCTTTGTCACCTTTTTTTCTTGTTCCAGATCAACTATTTGCCGATGTGTTATAATGCTCACTTTATCAGAGCATTTTGAGAGATGCGAGGGTACTCATGGCAGAAGAAAATCTACCTCAAATTAACGGGGCATATGCGCCCATGCCACACGAACTGGCCGAGATTAAACAGAGATACAAGGTGAAGTTCGGTTATTACTTCATGAGTGGGTTTGTTCTGCTGGTCGTTTCCATTGGTCTGTCGGTACTCTACGATCTGCAGAACGAGGGGATCTACTTCATGGGTCTCACCTTAGATGGGACCATTTTCAGCATCTACCTGATCGGTGTTGTCGTTGTCAGCATCGGTCTACGCATGCGGGCCGGAGTCTGTGTTCTCTGCCAGAATTACAAGTTCCCCCTGCTCAACCACAATGGTTATTGTGATAAATGCGGCGCGGCCCTGTTCAAGCATGAGGTCTTTGAAAAACAAGAAATCGTCAAGGCGGCTCGGGACATCGGTCTGGAAGAACGGCTCATTGAAATGGCGAATCAAGGTAATACAGAGGCGGTCCACACCCTGGTCAGCAAGGGCATCGACATCAACTATCGCGACAAGTATGGCAATACGGCCTTGATGTACGCCGCCATGGCCAATCACTTGGACACCCTCAACCTGTTGCTGATGGCGGCTGCCGATCCCTGGCTGAAGAACAATTTTGGATTAAACGCTCTGATGTTGGCCGTAGACAAGGGCCATGTATCATCCACCAAACGCCTGCTCCAATTGGGCGCAGATCCGGAGGAACGCACCAATGATGGCCGCACGCTGATCGACATCGCTAAAAACCGAAAGTCAGACGAATTGATTGAGTTAATCAACGGGTTCTCGGGCTAGCAAGCTATAAGAATGGCACGTTTTACTGGTAGCTTCTGATCTCGCGGTGGAGTCTGGCTGCCTTCAGGAAGAGCTGTTCCAGCTGACCGTAATAATCGCCTTTTTCCATGGCTGTCTTTTTGGCGCTGAGCGCTTCGACCTGGGTCATCACAGACAGGTAGTCGGCAACCAGTTTCTGCGGTGCGTCCTTGGGGAAGGTGAAATCCTTGAGGAAAGCCGAACGCGCCAGCTTGCCGTCGGGTGTCTCCGGGGCCTTGGTCTCGGGCTCCATCTCTGGACGCAGGTATAAACGGGTCCCCAGACCGTCGCCATTGTCGTCTAGAACCGCGTGTTCCGTGGCGATCAGGCCGGCCTCAAGGTAATGGGCTTCCGTTAAGGCCGCTGCCAGTTGCGCGGCCTCCCATACAGAAATACGTCCATCCCTGTTGCTGTCTGCCAGTCCTTCTTCCAAGCCCTGAATGAAAAACTCCATAAATTCTGTCGCATTGCCCTCGTAGGCGCTTTTGGTGGCGCTGCAGATGATGCGGTTCGATTTGCTCAAAACGTTGATAAAACCCGCACTTGCCGAGGCGCTGTTGACCACCACGGTTCGCCTTGCCGGGATGCTTGCCAGCATGTCGGCCAGCTCATTGGCGTTTAGATCTTCTCCAGGCACCTGAAGCTTGGAGACCTGGCGCAGGTAACTGCCGTGCCCAATCAGGTAAACGAAGAGGTCTTCTTCTTTCTTGTGGGTTTTTGCCAGTTGGCTGAACAGGTTGCGCAGGTTGGCCAGGTCACTGCGTGCCTGCTCATCGCTGCCCGTGAGCAGGTGTACTTCCTGTTCAGTTCGACCCAAAACATCAACCAGCACGGTCTGCAGGCGTTTGCCCCAATCCGCAAAACGGTTTTCGTAATGAGGCTCGCCGCCACTGCCGCAGATAATGATGTCTTCAGCCAATACGGGCAGCGCAAAAACTATACCTAGAAAAGCCAGCAAGCGTTTCGAATAAAACATCAGGCAAACCCCCGCTTTCTTCTCAGGTACCATTCCGGAATCATCATGGCCACCAGTAGGATGAAGAATCCTGGGAAATGCCAGAAGGGAATGTGCACCACCTCGGCATTGTCGTGCTGTTTAAAGGGAATACGGTCGGTAACCGTTGCCAATTCGTCGAGTTCGAAGAAACGGCCACCCGTTGCCTCAGCCATTTCACGCAGGCGCTCCGGGTTGTAACGTGCATTTTGAAGTTCGCGGCGATCATCCTCTACCAGCAGCGCCTCTTCCAGGCTACCGACAAGCTCGCCCGCGTCGTCTCGGGCTTCCAAGGCCAGGGTCCAAACACCGGGGTGATCGGGCTGGAACAGCGCCGTGTAGTGTCCGCTTTCCATCAACGATTCTTCTACACCGGGTCGCACAGTCTGTCCCGTGGGATCGGTCAGCGTGACAACCACCCGCATGCCCGTCTTCTCTTCGAAGAGCTGGTCGCGAACCAGTACTTCTAAAGGAACCCGCTTGCCGGTGACATAGGTATCCTTCTTCTCGCGCAGCGTGACCGGCTCTGGCACATCGCGACACAGACCGCGGGCCAGTTGGCGCCAGAAACGACCGTGACGGGCATCGTCGGCAACGGTGCCCATATGCCACTGCCAGGTAGAGCCCGTTGCCATGACCGCCGAACGACCCTCGCCGTAACGTTGGCTGGCAAAAAAGGTGTCGCCGTTGATGTTGGTGTCCGATTCCGCCTCAACCCTGGCGAGGGTGGTGGCGCCCGGACGCAACATGGCGAAATCGTTCAGGCCCACCAGTTGGGGTAAGTCTTTCCAGAGCTCGTTGTTGCGCTCAGGGTTGGCGTCCAGGGCAAAGGTCCCTTCCAAAAGACCTTCCACCGTGGGGGTTGCCTGAAAGGTATGGCTCAGGCCTGCCGATTCCCCGCTCTGACTCTTGCTGAGCACCACGGGCAGCAGTCCGGCGATCACCGTGTCCTGGTACTTGCCTTCCGTGAAGGAATGGGGCCCTCCAAGGCAAAGCAGCGTTCCACCTCGTTTGCGTACAAAATCGCGCACCAGTTCCAACTGTTCCTGCGAGAAAAAGCGGGCCTCGATATCGCCAAGCACGATCAAATCGTATTCAAACAGTTCGTCTCGCCCCTCGGGAAAACCCTTGCCGGCGTCTTCCCTCTTGCCGCCGAACCGCAGGAAAACAGACTCGTCGTAACGGGGCTGGTCTTCATCGTTTTGGTGGAACCCCTCGAAAAGCGGATTGACCAAACTGCTCTGCTTGCCCCGGTAGACAAACTTGCGCTCGGCCGCAGAGATGCGCAACACAGATGTCAGCTCAATCTCTTCGTCGCTCTTCAAGGCGCTTTGAACAAATTTATTCTCCCAGTTGGGACGGCCGCTGAAGTAGAGCAATTTTTGGGTTACGGGACGGTTGTCCACCAGGAAGCTACGGCTGTTGTTGTGCTGAATATCCTCGCCCAACGGCAAGGTATCGGCGTCGCGGGCGAAGAGTTCTTCCAGCCGAATGCGCGCCTTGTATTCAATCCAGCCCTCACGCGCCGGCTCCAGCTCCAGCTTAACCTCATGCACCTCGTCCTGTGTTTCGATATCGACGGCTTTTTTAACAACAACCCGGCTTCCTTCCAGAATCTCTACCACCGCGCTGCGTCCGGCCAGACCCAGGGCAGAAAAGGCTACCTTGGCCGTTACCGGGCGGGTGTCGCCGAAAGTACGCGTATGCACCACCTTGCGAATCTCCAGGTCGCGCCAGTCGTCGCCGCCCCCGGTACCGATGGTAATCACCGGAACGCCGCGGGTTACGGGTAAGCGGCTCTCGCTCTGTTTGGGTTGATCGATGCCGTCTGAGAAGAGAATGACGGCAGAGACATTGATGCCCTCGAAATCGCGCAGGGCGCTCTCCACGGCATTGCTCAGGTTGGTTTCATCCCGATCGAACTCAAGTTCCGCAGTGTCGCGCACCCGTCTGGCCGAGTCGCCAAAACTGTAGGTTGCCAGCCGATAGCGTTCCTGTAATCGGTTTTTAAAGGTGATGGCCGTGGTTTCCAGGGCGTTCAGCATGCGCTCTCCGCGCGGCGTGTTGTCGCGATCTGGGATGGTCATGCTGTGCGAGTCGTCGAATAACATCAGCAGGTAGTTGCGCGTCGGGTCGTAGCGCAAGCCAGAGAAGCGCGGGTAGAGTAACAGGAAAGCGGCCAAAACCAGAACGCCGGTGCGCAAGCCAATCAGAAGCCGGCGCATGCGGGTGGGTTGGTGGGCCAGCTGGCCACGGTAGAAAAGAACCGAACCGGTGGCCACAGCGGCCAATAAGAGCAGGCAAAGCCAGAAGCCAAAAGGCGCACCGAATTCGAAATGAAGCGCGGTAACGCCCCGTGCCGCGTCACCGGCCATCAGACTTTCCAGCCACTCAATCACGGCTAGCCTCCCTCTGATTCAGACAACGCCCTAAAATACTCCGAAACATTCTTGCGGTACTGGTCAGGTATTTGACCCTCGTCACGCAACAGGAATTCCCGTTCCTTCTTGCGTACCGCAATATCTTTCTCAAGCATTTCAGTTACTTCTACTAAAGGTCCGGCCACCTCATCCAGGTACATGTCGAACTTGGGAACCAGGTGATCGCGGCGAAAGTCGCGCCGCATTTTCTTAACCTGGCGGCGAACCTTGGAGATTTCGTCGCGAACGGGGGAGCGGCCAGGCAAAAGCTGTTCGGCGCCCTCCAGACCTTCTATCCAATCCCGATATTCCTGTTGGGCGAAGCGCTGCATTTCTTTGAGTTCCTTTTCAGACATCTCGCCCGAACCGGATTGTTCCGAATCGGAAGGAGCTCCGCCCTTTTCGCCGGCTTTGCGGTTGGCCATCTGCTTGGAAGCCTCAGCACCGATTTTTTTCTCCAATGCTTGCAGCTTCTCAAGTGCCTTCTCGCGTGCGGCCAGGTCGTTGTCGACCGTGTTACCGGCGATCAGATCCAAGGCGTCGGCGGCTTCCTTCAGTTTCCTGGAGATGGCCGCTTCCTTTTGGGGAAGGTCTTCCCAGACCCCGTTCTTGAGCAACTTGCCCGTTTCTTCGATATCTTCCAGGACCCCTTTCTTGCTTGACTGGCGCAACCAGTCGCCCAGCTTGCGTGAAGCCAGTTCCTGGCTGTTTCTGACCAGATTGGCGGTATCGGCAGCGGCATTCATCAGCTCCAAATACTCTTTGCTCAACCGTTCTTTTTCTTCCAGTAATTGGGTCTTGCTCTTCTGATTGGGGTCTACTTCGGTCAGGCGTGGCGAGTCTTTCTCTTTGCCCAGCGCATCCACTCGTTTTTGAATGTCTTTCTGGAGTTCTTGCAGCTGCGCCATATCTTGTTGCAGCACTTCCATCTGCTCACGGGTGGAGCCCTGTGCCTGGTTTTGCAGTTCCTGTTCCAGTTCGTCCAGTTGGTTGGCAGCCTGAGAACCGGCGGCCCGTGCCTGTTGCAGCGATTCCGGTTTCAGGTTCTCCAGTCCGCGATTCATTTGCTCACGCGCCTTTTGCAGTTGCTCGCTTACCCGTTCACCCGTCTGTGAATCCATGGATTCCGAGCTGGTCTCGCTCTGTATCTGGTCTAATTCCTCAATGGCCTTGCGCGCTTCTTCCCGCAGACGCTCCAGGCGACGCCGAATCTCTTCCTCATCTTCGGCCTGCTTTTGCTCGGACACCAGGCGCGCTATTTCATCGTTGACCATTTTCTGGCGTTGGGCCAAATCGCGTATCTTGTCCAGCGCCTCAGCCGCCGCCTGCTGTTCCTGGCGCGTGCGTTTCTCGTCTTCGTAGAAATTGCGGTTGCGCTTGAGTTCGAGCTCTTTCATGCCCGCCATGGAGCGCTGACTGCCAGAGCCTTGTCCGTTGCTGCGGTTGCGCGCAACCTGGCTCTGCGGCGGCTCCATCTTGAGTAACAACTGGTAAACCGTTTGTTCCAGCTCTGTGGCCTGGCTGAGTTCCTTGTCTGGTTTGGGCCAATCGGCTGCGTTGAGCTTGGACAGGGTTTCTTCCAGTTTCTCTACCAGTTCCGGGATCAGGCCACCCGGGCCGCTTTGCATGGCGGCCTCGTTCACCTTCTGAAGAACGCCTTCCTCTGCCTCAATAATGTCATCCAGGTCGGCCTTATAGGCCGCTTCGTCATAGCTGTGTAATTTCCGCCGCAAGTTCCAGGTGGCAATCAAGACCTTCTTTTGCACAGAAACGAGGTCTGGGCCACCCCCGCCACCGCCACCGCTGCCGGGGTTGGAGACCGCTTCCGAATAGGAACGCTTGAAGGGTTTGATCTCCAGGAAAAAGGGATCGCCGAGGGTCTCGTAATCATCCCTGTCCGGTTTCTGGTCACGCGCCCAAATGGTCCAGGTGAGCAGGTCACCAGCGCTCAGGTCCATGTCCTCCAGCATCAGGCGATGATGGCCTTCCGCACGGGGTTCTGGATCACCAGACTTTTTCAGGACAATCTCTACCGCCTCACGGCCCGCCACCTGGTAACGAATCCCGTAATCCACGATGGCGAAATCGTCGCTGACCTTGAAATCGAAATCCACTTCTTCAAGGGCATTGATCTCCATGTCGCGATGGGGGAAATCTATTTTGACTTCCGGGGCGCGATCGGTTCGCGCTGTGATGTGATACCTGGCGTTATAGATGCCTTCGTCTCCGTTTGCGTCCAACAGAGCCAGGTGGTATTCGTCGTCCCGATCAATGTTCAGTGTGGTTGTCCAGGTATGGTCCGCGCCCCGCTCCAAGGGCACGGTGCCGCCGCTCTCCAGGACCATGGTCACCTTTTCCAGGTCCTTGTTGACATGAACATCCAGCACCACCCGCGATCCTTGGATGGCGTCTATATCGCCGCTATTGGGCAGTTCTCGCGGCTGCTTTTCCAGATAATCCGGGTAATGATGGGTGATGTCAATCGCGTCAACTTCTGGCGGGTTCCAGGTGCTCAGGGTATAAACGGCTGACTTGTTGGCGCCAAAGGTGACCTGGTAGTCGATGGTCTCAACCACATTGAGAAAACGATGGTAGTGAACCTGATCGGAATCGCCGATTTTCATGGGCTGGGTTGTCCAGTCCGCGCCCGGGTGTCGCCAACGCAAGGTCACAGATTTCCCGGTCAGTTCGGAACGGACAAACACCACCTGATCGGTGCCCACATGGACGCGTGCGTCGCCCGGGTCAACCTCAAAGGTATTGCTTACGGAATGCCAGCCAAAGGAGAGATTGGGGATCCACAAATCGCGGTAGCGGAGAATGGTCAAGAGAGAGCCGAACAGCAGCAGAAAAGCCAGGAAATGACCGCGGATGGGCCGTCCCGAGGTAAGCGCGGTCCCCATGGAAAAGGAACTGCCGACCCGATAATCGGAAAAGCGAGACTTGTCGAGAAAGCGGTGGGCTTCCTTTAGAAAGACCTCGGCCATCATGTTCGCTTTCTCGTCGTTGGCCGGATCGCTGACCGAGATCATGTTGATCATTCGGTTCTTCAGTTCGGGAAACCGTTCGTCCAGAAAGAGGCCCACCTGTTCGCGGGTGATGGGCGCACGAAACGGCACCACCATCTGGCGCCAGACGGCCCAAACCCACAGAATGGGAAAGGCGATGATAAACAAATTGTGGAGCAGGGCAATATCAATCAGTTGCAAGGCCAGGGTAAAAACCAGAACGAGTAGGGCCGTCGTGGCCGCAAAAAGGGTAATCTGTCGAAGCCTGCGACGTCTGACAAAGTGGCGGCGGACCTGTTCAAGTGTTGTTTCCAGGTCTGACCTTAGCCCGGTTTTGTATTGTGGCATGGCTAGCTCCCCCCACCTTGTGTCTTGCTCGATCCCGCGAAGCGTGGATCAGCGACCCTCTCTTCCTCCAGTTTCTTGCTTAAGCGAGCCGCATAAGCCACTTCCAGCATCAGGAACAGGCCGAGAGCAACAATAAACAAGTAACCGAATTCGTTTCGCTTTTCTATATCACCGCCGTTTCGGGCAATATCCTGGTGGGCATTGCCTTCGGCGGTTCCCCCATTGGCGGTGAGCTTGAGCGAAAACTCGTCGATGGCGATGGTCTCCGGATCAGATTCAGCGCCGGGAATATTCACGGCCTCGCGTACCTGCCATTGCCCCTTGCTGTTGCGCGTTTGCAGAATACCGGCCCTATCCAAGTTCAGGGGCTGCGGCCCGGTTCCGGCCAGTTCCTGTTCGCGGCCGTCGGGCAGGCGCACATGGGTTTCGTCTTCGCCGGGCGTTAAGGCATAGGCCTCGCCCACATGGTAATTGGCTCTGTCCTCGCTAAAGCGGCCCAGGTATTTAACCGTTTCGTGTAGGAACGGCACAAAACGTGTGGTCTTGGGCAGGTTGGTCCAAGACAGTTCCGGACTAAAACTCCAGATAAACCACTGGCCTTCGCCCTGATCTACTTCCAAGATGGCGGCGGGTCCCGCTCCCTCGCCGTGGTCGAACCTGGCCAGAACCTTCACCTTGTCCTGGTTGCCTGGGGCCACGTGGAGCATGTGGTAATTGTGGAAGCGCAGCGCGGAAAAGTCATTAAAGCGAATGCCGGAAAAAGGCAGGAAGCTGGGGTGGTTAAAGTCGATCCAGCCGAGAATATCGAAATGGTTCTGCGAGGTTGGTTCAAAGCGCAGGCCCTGATCTACGATGCCCAAACCGTTCAAGAGGGTGTCTTGCAGGGTCTGTGGCTTGAGTCCTTGGTTGAGCGTCAGCAATACCCTGCCGCCGCCTTTCACATACTGGCTCAGGCTGGCCACCGTCTCGGGGGACAAACTGGTTAGGCCGGCAACGAGCACCACATCCCACTCAGCCGACAATTTCTGAGACAGGTCCGTCCCCGTTGCACGGTCTAACAGCCAGGGCGCCTGACCCGCGTTGATCAGGGCGCGTTCCAAGAACCAGTCCGGGGGCCAACGGTTATTACTCTTGTCGGCAAGCAGCAGCAGAGACATTTTAGGGGGGCTCTTCCAGACAAAATGGCGTTGGTTGTCCAGTTCGAAATCGTCTTGGCCAAGTGCAAGCCGGCCACCTCGTTCGGTTTTGCCTGGGCCCGCCAGGGTGAATCTGACCTGGGTCGCGCCACCGGGGGCCACGGTCACCAGCTTTTCCTCCATGAGCTCATCGCCGAGAAAAAAGCGGACATTTGCCTCTGCCTCTTTCCCGTTCGACCAATTCTTGACCTTGCCCGCGATCAGGTGGACGCCATCCTTTTCGGAGCGGCCAATCTCTAGAAGAGAAAGGTTGTTGTCCAGGGGCCTGTCGATTAGGTAACCGCGAAAAATTATTCGGCCCGAGAGACGCCAGCCACCCGTATCGTCGGGCATTCCGCCGCGGGCAAAATCTGAAACCAGATGCAGGACAGACGGGGCGGTATCGCCGGGATCGCGTCCCGCCAGCAACAGGTTCTCGGCGTATTGAAGGGCGGTCTGATAGCGCGTACCGGCCTGGCCGGGGCGGGCCCGATCTATGGCCGACCTTGCCAGCGCCTGGCTCTGTTCGGCGCCGCCATCCAGACCTGCCAGAAGTTGGGGACGTTGGGCGAAACCAACCACCGCCACGGGCACATGTTTGGGAATCTCCCGAAGAATTTGGCGGGCCTTGGCCTGGGCCTTGGCAAAACGATCTGACATGTTCATGCTGTAAGACAGGTCCAGCAAGATCAAGTGAGCGCCGGGTTCGGCAGATTCAGAGGCCAGTTGTTCCCGCTGCTTGACAAAGGGCCGACTGAAAGCAAGCACCATCAACAGTAAGAGCAGCATGCGCAACAACATCAACAGCAGGTGCTGAAGCTTGCGGCGTTCAATCACCTCCTTGGTCACCTTGGGTAGGAACATCAGGCTCGAGAAAACAATCGGTTCCCTTTCGGGACGGCGAATATGGTGAATAAGCCAGGGTAACCCAATCAGCAAGGCCCCGGCCAGGAAGAAAGGTGCGAGAAAAACGGCCATCAGAACCTCCCCGCCTTGCGCAGGCCCGTAGTCTTGAGGGTCCGATTGCGATGATTGAGGAAGTGGCGCAGCGCAAAATCCAAAGGTTGCTGGGTGGTCAGTTCGATAAGGTCAATTTCGGCGGCAAGGCATTCGCGACGAATGGTTTCGAAGTGGGCGGCCCGATTGGCCAGATAGGCTTCGCGCACAGATTCGGGGACAATAAACCGTTCCTCGCCCTGCTCGGCATCGACCAGGGTCACCGCGCCGTCGAAAGCAAAAGTCTGTTCGTCCGGATCTGAGATTTGAAAG
>Ga0316189_10007457_pt1 | contig 10340 bp, 9 predicted proteins | sample LowCovwburrow_MG_FD_204930 | JGI IMG/M metagenome (GOLD analysis project Ga0316189, IMG submission 204930) | Coastal sediment microbial communities from Maine, United States - Lowes Cove worm burrow | ecosystem: Environmental > Aquatic > Marine > Coastal > Sediment | place: USA: Maine... | reverse complement strand
GCTATTACTTTCAGTGATTGTTGAACTCGTATTTTTTGGTGACATGCTGGTGGGCGGCGGATTTGTGTTTGGCGCAACCAAACGTGTGGTGTTGAGTACGGCTGCATTAGCAATATATTTCTATTCCTTTGCAAGCTTAAAAAGCTCACTCGATACGCGATGAGACTGGGATCACAGTGACGTGGTTGCCAAGGCTGCTCCTGGCCGACAGTTGCTGTAGGTTACAGTCGGCGCTGAGGGGCCGGTTCGGAGCGGTAAGCTGCCATTCCCCAAGCGAGATTTTCTACAGTACGTCGTGCCGGAATCGGCCAATAGCGGATGAACTAAGAAAAAAGGGGCATCTATAATGCCCCTCTATCCCAAGCATCATCACAATGAAAAATAATACGTTTCAATTGGCTATGGACAATCAATATTGCCCCCACTGGTAATGACGCAAGTGTTGTCTTTCCATATGTTGGGGTTGATTGTGTCTTCGTACATATCAAAATTGAAATTGCCAGTCGCAATATTCCGCGTGATGCGGTTGTTGGATGATTTTCCGAGAAGAACAATACCAAAGCTGTTGAAGTGTAGGCGGTTTCTTTCAACGATCGAATCTAGCAATCCAATCAGAAGTATGCCATCGTCGTTCGCACGCATTTGGTTATTGCGAACCACAATATTTTTACTTGGGTCCGTCCCCTGCGTTTCCACCCAAACTCCGCGGTCGCATCCAGCCAATACATTATTTTGTATTCGTACTCCTTGAGTGGGTCCCATTTCCACAATTTCGATTCCCGAGGTACATCCCGTGGCTCCGTCTGCGTTGTTATTTTCAACTATAGCTCTATTATTTTTAACAATTCGCACTCCCGCACCACGAAAATTCGTAAAACTACTGTTCACCACTTGGAAGTTCACAGATTCAGCAGAAAGCACACCAAGCACACCACCTGTTGCATGTAAATCGCTCACTTCTGCATTCTCGATATTGACCAAGGCGACTGAACTTCCCGCGTTGGGCAACGGAAGTGATGTTTGGATGTCGGAAATAACGACACCTTTACTGTCAAAGACTTGAATGCTGTCGTCCACCTGATTGGCAAAGGTGATCTGTTTGATGAGAACATTTTTGACATCATAGAGGCCAATGCCTTCCATGAATCCAAAGATCGCACCATTTTGTATAGTGATATCCGTATAACCGGCACCGAAGATGCCGTGGCCGATGACCCCACCCTTTATGGTAAATCCGTTAAGATCCAGAGTTATATCGCTTGCCCCAATGGATAGGGCAGTGGACTCGCAATTCAGATTGGACTCCAGTTTAGTATCTGAAAAGATTTGCTCGCCACAGGATACGGACTCCGCTAGCACTGAGTCAGTGCTTGAAATTGCCAATCCCGTGGTTAGAACGAATGACACAAACCTCAATAAAGGTAATTTACATTTCATCTTGATACTCCTTGCTCTGTCGATAAGGGCTAACACCATGGAAAGTAGTTCCGGAAAGCCTTTGCGCTATCGGATCGAGAGGTTATTGGATTCTTGTTTGCAGACTTATATGAATAATCTGGCGAAGAGATAGCTGTCAGTAACTCATACTAACTTTAATACCAGATAGCTTAATAGGAGCTTAATTTTTGTTATTGGGAAGTGCCGCTCCTGGCCGATTCCCGCTATAAGCAACAACCAAAGCCAAAGGGCCGGTTCTGAGCAGTAAGCGGTTACTAGACAAACGTGATGTACAGCGATGCCTATAACCGGTGTCGGCCAAGTCTGTTGAGAAACATGTGATAGGGGTTTTGCTGAAAGCACTCTCATTAGGTGATCTATTCAAATTCGACCAAGAAAGGCACTGCACTTGTACCAGGTTACTGTGGGAAAATAGGTGTGGATAACGCCACTTTACACCCTTAATCTTCGTATTGGGCGCGTATCAAGGACTTCGGTATGAACATTGTTGAACAACTACTAGCAGAACACGAAGCCTGGCGAGAACGAGTCAGTCGTAGACCGGCCCCACCAAGGCGAAGAAGAGATATGCCCAGGTGCGGCGCTTATGCTCGTTCTACTGGCCATCCCTGCAAGGCAAAGGCACTAGCCAATGGTAGATGCAAGAATCATGGTGGTATGAGTACAGGGCCGAAGACAACGGAAGGGAAAGCAAGGGCTTTGGCGAACTTGAAACAGTATCAACAAGCAAACTGAAATTGGCGCACTTTTGGCGCAGTTGCTGGCAAATAAATACAAAAAAGCGCAGTAAATGGCAACTATTGTAACCTTCTATCTTATTGTTATTACTATTGTAGTTTGTTGTGACTGATTGTTTTAACGGCATTCGTAATGCGTAGGTCAGAGGTTCGAATCCTCTTATCGGCACCATTTTCCTCAGGTCCTTACCGGGCACATTGGTAACAATGTTCTGAATACTGCGTGGTATTCACCACGTCATTGGATCGAATGGTTTCCTGGGCACTGGAATCCATAAAGCCTTTCAGAATATTTAGACATCCCCTGGTATTAACTGGGTTTGATGTCGACCTGTTCCAGCTTCACACCGTCCACTTCCACCATCAATTCCCGTCGGCAAATGGTTCCATGAAGATATGCAATGTTTCTATCATCCACATTTAGACCCGCACTTATTATTTTCGATACGAGGATGTAATCTTCAGGGTTTTTGATATAGACCCTCAAAATACTCTTTTCATCGAGTGCAAATTGCCTGGTTCCCGGTTTTGCTTCAGAAATAGCATCGCAGAGGTATGCGAGGTTCTTAATGGTTTCATCGGTTTGCAGCGCTGTGTCGTAATGAAAGTTCGATTCATGCCCTACAACTGCTGCGGTACCGGATATCAGAAACAAGCGGTGACTCTCCGAGGATACGAAGCCGCCCCGGCTGAATTTTGGACTCTTTGGGCCATAAATGCTTGGGTAATGGAATGCACTGGTTTGTCTTGGGTTCTCAATAGGGCAGTACTCATGATCTGATGCGACTGCTATCAGGGTAAGTCCGCCGCCTTGTGTGCCAATCGCCGTGCCGGTCGGGGCATGCTCGTCATCGACCCCCAGTGCTTGAAACGCTTCTGCACGGCCAATTGAAAACTGCCGATACTTCTCGTCGTCTCCTTCCCCGCTATTGATCTCATCAAAGTAGTTCCACATTCTGACCATGTTCGTATGGTTTGTGGACCTGACCGCTTTGATCAATTCAAAGTAGGCCTGCCGGGTGTGTGAACGAATCTCACTGCCATCCGTAGATTCTGTTTGAATCACTGCAACGGTGTATTCCGAACATTCAGCAAGTTTGACCGCACCTACCTGTTTATAGGACACATCCCCGTCGTACCACCAGGCTTCTGTCAACTGCTGATGATTCAGCGGTTTGAGTTGTAAGCTGATCACTGCCGGGTGTTGGGGCTTAACTGAGCCACCATCAAACTGGAAACCTAATAGCAGCTTGTGCCTGTCAGTTGGCGGGCTACAGTGGTCAGCAAGCCTGATGTCGAGTCGTGAATGCTTTGTCATTAATAGAGCCGGGTTTCCGATAATGATTCCAGGGCCTCAACATGATTGACCTTCATACCCTCCAGGGGTTGAATCCCTGTTTTTATTGGGGTTCCAATGGTCATTCCTGTGATCCCGTCACCGATGACAAGCACATCAGCTTTACTGGTTTTCATTTCAAGTTTGGTCAATTGATTTCTTGCTAATTTAGTCCCACACATTATCATATATTTTTGGTAGTCACATGCGTGTGAAAGGGACAAAAATGGAAATGCAGACACAAACCGACCAGGAAAGGGAATTAGCCGAACTCATTGTTGAATCTTTGAACCTTGAGGACGTGAGTGCCGAAGAGATTTTGCCGCAAGATCCCTTATTTGGTGAGGGTCTCGGTCTGGATTCCATCGATGCACTGGAGTTGGCATTAGCCATCACGCAAAAGTATGCGATTCAGTTAAAAGCCGATGATGAAGATATGCAACAAGCGTTTGGTACATTACGAACCCTGAACGCCTATATCATGGAAAATACCAGCTAAACCCGCCCCGGTATAGAACCAGGTTCACCTCCTTTTCGGGCCAGGACTGCAATTGAAAACAAAACCGCATTTTCCAGTTACGAACAGGAAGTCGGAAGAGATCATCTCTGTTTATCGTGGTGAGAACATTGAGGTGGGGCAATTTATCACGGAGGCAAAAGCGCTCGCTTCAACACTCCCCGCTCACAGGTATGTCTTTAACCTGTTTGCCAACCGCTACGAGTATCTACTCGGTTTCTGTGCATCCATTCTTGCCGGGCAGACTACCTTGATGCCACCAAACAGGTTGGATCATACCCTTGAGGAGCTAGCTCAGCAGTATCCGGATAGTTACAAGCTTGGCGCTTGCGGCTTGCCATATCCAGAAATTAGAAAGGGGGTTTTTCGCGGCAAGCCGGGCCAGTTTCAGGATGACGATATTCCCCTCATATCTGCGGACCAACTGTGCGCGATCGCATTTACTTCAGGCAGTACGGGTGCACCCCGTCCCAATCCGAAATATTGGCATACATTGCGCAGCGGAAGTTTTGCAAATATCGGCTTGTTACTGAAGAACACCGGTAAGCCATTGCATGTCATAGCCACGGTTCCTCCTCAACATATGTGGGGTCTTGAGACTTCGATACTTTTTCCACTGCTTTCCAAAGTCACTATCTCCGACCTGACGCCTTTTTATCCCCGGGACATTGCCGATGCGATTGACTCGATGCCAGCGCCGCGTGCGCTGGTGTCTTCTCCAATCCATCTCAGGACGCTTTTGAAATCCGGTGTTTCGTTTGCTGGTCTTGATCATATTTTCAGTGCCACAGCGCCCTTGTCCGCGGAACTGGCCAGCTCACTTGAGAAGAACTTCGATACCAGGGTATACGAAGTTTTTGGCTGTACTGAATCCGGCATCATCGCGGGTCGCTACACCACCGAAGAGACCTATTGGAATCTGGCAGAAATATTTGAGCTGGATGTCAGGGAAACCGGTGCATTGGTCAGGGCTGAGCACTTGCCCGGAGATGTTGAGATCCATGATGTCATTGAAAAGATTGACGAGCGCAGCTTCAAATGGCACGGTCGGCATCAGGATATGGTTAATATTGCCGGGAAAAGGGGGTCATTGACTGGCTTGAATCGGCGACTTTTAGCAATCCCGGAGGTCATAGATGGTGTGATATTTAGCCCCGGGGATGACTCTGAGCGACTGGTCGCGATAGTTGTTGCACCGAAGCTGAAACCGGCAGAGGTTGTTGATGCGCTTAAAGTCACCGTGGATTCAGTGTTTTTACCTCGCCAGGTCTTCATGGTTTCGGCCCTTCCGCGTCAGGAGACAGGAAAATTGGCCAGCTCGGCGATCAGGCAATTGTATGCAGACATTTTGAAGGAAAAGAAACGACAGCAGGGGACAGCGTAGGTGAGACATGGCAGGTGAAACACATGACTCTGAATAACCTCTTACAACCAGCCACCGTGGCATTGTCCAAGTTGCTGGCCTTCTGTCTTTTATGGTACATGCCAGCGTACGCCTGGTCTTTTGACCTGAACACAGTATTTGAAAACGTAGCTGTCACCGCACCGGATAAAGTCGCGTTCAGGGAAGAACGTTACAACCCCATGTTAAAAGAGCCCATCGTGCTGACGGGCTACCTTGAATATCTCAAGCCCGGACATCTGCGCAAGGTGATAGAAACACCTTTCAAAGAGGCATTCCTGGTGGCCGATGGTCAAATTGAAATTAGCCGGGATGGGAAAGTACGAAAACTGTCTTTGAGTAAAAGTAAGCCCATACGGGCTATGCTCGGTGGAATAGAGGCAATATTGGCCGGACAGTCGGACAATATTGATGACATGTTTCACCATGAACTGTCCGGCACATCATGCTCTTGGGCTTTACGACTGGAACCCCGGTCGAGAAAAATCTCGGCGCATCTGACCAGCATGCTGGTCAAAGGCAATGAGGAAACCTTGAACAGCATCAGGGTGGACATGAAAAAGGGTGAGTGGAGCCTGATGGAAATCCTGCATACCAACGTCGACCCATGACCATCCCGGGTGGGAAGATGGCCCGGGTAACGGCGCTGTGGGTTTTGTTGTCCCTGGCTTCGTTGACCATACTGGTTTTTCGATTGCAGTTAACCTTTGATCTCAGCGCTTTTTTTCCAAGTGAAACCAGTCTCACACAAGAAATTCTTCTGGAGCAGTTAAGAAGCGGGCCGGGTTCACGCCTGATCGTCATCGGCTTAACTGGTAACTCACCTGCTCAGCTCGCTGAGATCAGTGACCAGATGAAAGAAAGCCTGGCCACCGAGCCTGCTTTTTTGAACGTGCTCAACGGTGAATACGCCCTCGAGAACGTTGTAATTCCGGAACCGGTAAAGAGCTACTATCTTCTGCTGGATGATATCGACTACAGCCAGGCGGCGCTTGAAGAAGCTCTGCAACAGCGTCATCGCGATTTGACCATCGGCGGAAGCAGTGTTCTGTTGGATCTGATGGCCAGGGATCCATTTCTGCAAACGCTGAAAATACTCGAACGTCTCGCACCGGTGAACATCACCGGTGACATATGGTTTACAGAAGACGGGAGTGCGGTTCTGCTGGCGGAAACCCGGGCACCCGCGATTGATATCGGTGCGCAACAACAGGCGATTGCGACGATAAGGCAAATCTTTAACAACTTACCCGGCTCAGTTTCTGTTCAACTTGAATTAACCGGTGTTGGAGCCTTTAGTGTCGAGTTACAAAACACCATTCGTGCCGAGGCACAAAAGCGCACCATACTGGCCATTGCAGCCCTGCTGGTAGTCCTGTTGCTTATTTACAGGAAATTTCAGTTTTTACTGCTGGCGGTGCTGCCTATAGGTATGGGGTTTCTCGTCGGTATGGCCACGGTAGCCCTGTTATTCACCAGTGTTCACGGCATCACACTGGCATTCGGTTTTACACTTATGGGTGTAGCCATCGATTATCCGTTGCATTTGTTCAGTCATGCCCGGCAGCAACCAGGCCATCTGGCCATAAAGTTGATCTGGCCCACACTTCGCATCGGCGTTGCCAGCACGACGATCGCCTATCTTGCACTCGCATTTTCCGGTTCTGAAGGATTGGCCCAGCTGGGCGCATTCACTGCCAGTGGTGTGGTTACTGCCGCGCTGGTGACCCGTTACTGGCTGCCACACTTCATGGCAGCGCAAAACAGCGCAACAAACACCGCGAGTGCCAGGCCAGGGAGGCCTCCATTGGCGATTTTGCCTGCCCTGTTAACTTTACTGGTGGCCTTGTCTGGTGCACAATTTTTGCTCAAGGACGGCTTGTGGGAAGACAGCCTTGCCAGTCTGAGCCCGGTACCTGAGCAAAGGCTCCTCAGAGACGGTCAACTGCGGTCCGCCGCGGGGACGCCCGATATGCGTTATCAACTGGTGCTGCGCTCAAACAGTCTGGAAGGTTTATTGCTTGATAACGAGTCGGTTGATCTCTTGTTGCAACAGGCAGTTGATGATGATTTGCTCGAATCATGGCAATCTGTCAGCTTGATCCTCCCCAGTCAGAATATTCAAAAACAACGACAGCAAGCGATTCCATCCAATGAAGAATTGCATATTCGTATACAGGAAGCCATCTCAAAATCACCTTTTCGGGAGGATGCATTCGACGCGTTTGAGACCAACGCCGCGCTGGCAACATTGCTATTGCCGCTATCACCGGCCCAGTTTGAGGCAACCCCCCTGGATTCGTGGCTGGATTCTCACCTGGTCAACGTGGCAGATCAATGGGTCTCGTTGATTTCAATTAGCCAGCCAAAACCAGCAGAACTCGCATCCCGGGTCGAGACCTGGGAACAACAGATTGAGTTGGTCGATTTGCAGCAGTCAACACTTGACCTGATGCGTGATTACCGGCGTGCTGCAATCGGCACAATATCATTTGCTGCACTGTTGATTATTGCCTTGTTGCTGTTTGAACAGAAGGAACCCAGGAGGGTTCTGTGGCTTGTGTTGACCGTGGCGGCATCGTTGAGTGTGACCGTTTTTGTGGTCACCATCGTGCATACAGGCTTGACCATTATTCACCTGGTCGCCTTGCTTCTGGTGATGGGGCTAGGGCTGGATTACGCCCTGTTTGTCAGCAGAAGGGAAACTGAAGTTGAGCAAAAGGCTACCCGTCATGCTGTCGTGGCATGTGCGATCACCACAACGATGACATTTGGCATTCTGGCCGGGTCTTCGATTCCAATGCTGAAATATATAGGGCTGACGATTGCCACTGGTTCGGCAGCCAGTTTCATCCTGGCGTTTGCCGGAAGCCGGCTGTCAAAGAAAGGTATCAATTAAAGCGGCTACCGAGGTCCCCCAGCAGGCTGCAATGCTGTTTGCCGCCATCATCTCCGGCGTTTAACAGACTTAACAAGAGTGGAGCCAAAGCCTGCAGACGCTCGCAGTTCTCTGTGAATTCCTGCTGCAGATTGTCGGTAGGTTCCAATAACGCAGCGTTCAGGTTGCGCATGACCGGAATAGCCAACTGGTCAAAAAACCTTCCTTCGCCGGACGCCGACAGTTTTTCCGCGGCCCTGTTCCGGAATGCAGATTGCATTGTGTCATTCAGGGAGCGGGTTGCGACCAATTGAGGTTCAATCATCCTGATGAAATTAATATCGGTCATGACGTTTCTGAAATACAACCAGGCAAGCACTGACCAGTAATAACAATAATCCCAGGTAGACTTGACCACTGTCAGGCGACTATCACCAAAACCTGCATATTGCTGCTCGTACAGACTCATGGTGCTGCTAAAAAAGGATTTAAATATTTTTTGATAAATCACGCAATGGAGCTGAAATTGTGATTCAGACCGTTTGCTGGTGATCAGATCGCTGATAAAAGTATTGCTGATGGCGATGAAATCCGTTCCCGGAGAATAATAAGGGTCGGCAAAAAGGCCGGCTTCACCGGTCAGTGCCCAACGATCTTCTGACCACAGCTGTTTGCAATTATGTGAAAAATGCTTCAGGTATTTATAATCCATCAGGCTTCCACGGGCCTGGGATACTTTTTCAGCCAGTAGGGGTTGGTTTTCCGATAGCCAGCCTTCAAGGCTTTCGAAGCTTTTCATGCATGAAAACGGATGAAAATTCGGGTCGGCAACCAGGCCAATGCTGGTTCTGTCTCCCACCAGTGGAATGATCCAGGCCCAATAGCCGGTGCCAACCAGGTGGTTGGTGGAAAGTTTCCGCTGCAATCCGTTACAGCGCTTTTTCCAGGCCGTCGAGTTTGACCAGTCATCCACGTTGATGGATGTATCCAGCCTGAACCAGGCTGCGTTGATATTGTGATCAATCGGTTGAGCCAGGTTCAGCTGACGTTTGAGCAAGCCAAAGCGTGAAGCAGCATCGACTACCCATTGGCATTTTATCGTTTGGGTCTGTTGGTCACGCTGAAATGCAACTTCATGTATGCTGCCGCGACTGCCAACGGCGGCCTTTCTTACCGTACAGCCATCCATGATGACGATGCCTCGCTCTTTTGCAATTCGTGCGAGGTCTGTTTCCAGCAGCCCACGATCCAGTTGATAACTGACCACGGGTAGAAAACTGCTGGCACCCAGTTCATCGGCATTCGCCAGGTCAGACTGGCTTCCACTGTCAAAGAAAAACCTGAGACCGAACTTTCTTAGTTGCGTGGATTCAAGCAAATCCTTGAGACCCAGCGTATGCGACAAATAATGCGCTCCAATCTCAACCACGGACTCCCCCACTTTATGCGCGGCGGCAGGAGGGGGCAGTTGACCACGTTCGAGAATGACAATCTCAAGTTCCGGTGAGTTTTGGTGTAACTGCAGCGCCAATGTCAGCCCCGCCAGACCGCCTCCAACAATGACAACATCATACATGTGGTTTTTATCAGACATTTTGTGTGGAATTTTCTTTATCTTTCAATGAGATGATGAGGCTTGTGCTTTTCGACAGTGGAAACTTGAAGCTGGTAGCGAAATTTGAATGAAGTGAACCAGCGGATGCAATGGTGGTGAGCACCGGTAGCAGCCTTGATCCAAAGTTACCTTTGAAGGGCTGGTCCAAATCGGGGTGTAAGTCCGGCCACTCGGTTGTTTCGGTTTTTACGCCGAATCGAAAAGAGGCTACGGGGTCAGAAAATACCCCGGGCTTGGTCAATAACAAAGCAAGTGAGACAGGATTGACCGAAGGGCAAATAACCTGTAGCGGTGCAGGTGCCGCCATTTCCTGGCTGACCATTAACACAGGCAATTCTTCCTCAGCCACTTGCACAGCAGCTTCCAGGAATGCCATCGGTGCTGTGTACTCCAGTGC
>Ga0316189_10007456_pt1 | contig 10340 bp, 1 predicted proteins | sample LowCovwburrow_MG_FD_204930 | JGI IMG/M metagenome (GOLD analysis project Ga0316189, IMG submission 204930) | Coastal sediment microbial communities from Maine, United States - Lowes Cove worm burrow | ecosystem: Environmental > Aquatic > Marine > Coastal > Sediment | place: USA: Maine... | reverse complement strand
GGTCTCCTCGACCTTCGAACTTGCTCAGATCTCGTCGCCTGAAGAAGCGCGACTCGCGGTTCTTTGGAACCTGGACGATGTCAAGCGATCACAGGCCCGCGATGTGCGCGAAGGTGACTGGCACCTGCCACCACGCCCAGTAGTCTCTTTTGCGAGCGAAGAGAAAGCACGGCGTGAATTTTTCGACGCGATGAGCGCTTGGGACGATCAGCGGGCTGACAGCGCCCTGGTGGGCCTTCTACCTTTCCACAATCACGTTTCTTTTTTCGAAATCTTGTGGCCCATGGTCATGAGTTCTTACGTGGACTTGGGCCATAAGGTCATTTTTGGCGTTCAGGTAGAGCGGGTCTTACGCCGCATCGGTTGGCAATATGCCGAGCCCGTACTCCGTTCCCTGATCTATGGCCTGCTCTATGTTGAAGCTGGTGAGCGCAAAACAGAAAGCTTCGAACGCAGCCTGTCACGGTTGCCCGACCTTCCCGCTAAACCATGGCAGGGCAAGGAAGATCCTTCGCAAAGCGCCTCCATCCTGGGCCAGCTTCGACAAGCCAGTGCCAATAAGGCCCAAGACCTGGTAATGGCCGCCCTCGCAGCCGGGATCGGCCCCGCGACCCTATGGGATGGGTTACGTCTCTATGCCGCTGAATTGTTCCATCGTCGCCCCCGATCTGCGCTAAGACGTCACGGTCCGGTTCACCCTGTAACCGAGGTGAATGCTTTTGCCTATATCTGGCGTACCTCCAACAACGATCAGACGAAGGCTCTGGCCTTGTTGCAGGCAGCGGCTTGGTTGCCCCTGTTGCGTGACGACCTGATCACTTTTTTTGGCGAGCCGGAAGGTGCCACCATCGACACCCTTGGTCTCTCACCAGATTCGCCAGCTCTGGATGACGTTTTTCAAAAGCCGTCACCAGCACGCGCCCATCGTTTCTTGCATGAGGCTGAAAATATAGCCCCCTTTCTCACCCGAATGCGCCACTGCCTTTTTCACAAAGCGACTCAGGACCACCAATACAAATTCACCGCTGCTCTGCACGAGGAAGCCGGCCTTATTCATCCCAGCCTATGCGCCCGCTTTCTGGCTCCCGCAGTAACCTACCTGCCCAATGGCACAGACCCCGACACCGATGTGCTGCACCGCTCTCAGGAAGCATTGGCCAGGTTCAAGCTGTAGCAGGTCGACCTGTTATTTGTCATTCCCGTCCCAGTCGTAGGGCAGACGAAGGGTGAACGTGGCGCCCTTCCCCTCGCCCTCACTTTGCACCGAAATGGTTCCCCCCATTTCCGTCATGGCGTTTGCACAAGAGTGTAACCCGAATCCACTACCACTTTTTTTGGTGGTGAAACCATGGCCGAAGATCTTTTCCCGGATCTCCTCTGGAATGCCAATGCCCTGGTCACCAACTGTCAGATACAAGGTCTCTTCTCGCGACTCCAGGCAGATAGTGATCAACCGGTTCTCAGCGGCTAAGTGTTCCATGGCCTCTATTCCATTCTTGATCAAATTGACAATTACATGCATCAACTTGCTTTTCTGAAGCAGCGTCGGCCGGTTCTCCCCATAGATTTTTTCCACTCGAACATTGCTGCGTTCCAAGGTTCTCGCCAGAATTCCGAGCACCTCCTCCACGATTTCTTCCAGGCGGTAGGTCTCGGTTCGCACCACGCCCGATGCAAAACCTTGCTGCTCCGCGATAACCTCTCGAATCATATTGATATTGGCAGATAGGCGGCCCATGTTCTCTTCCAAGCCTTCCCGTTCCACAATGTACTGGTTTCCAAGCTCGAAATAGTAGTTGATCAGCTTCACCGCCCTGGGATCGTTGCTGAGGAACTCGGGCAGACGGTCCATTTGGGGGCCCAGAAGCTGGTTGGCCTTGAGCAGCCCTCTCAACTTCGATTGGTTGATGGTGGACTGAATGATGTTACTGGAGGTCATCACGCTATTGAGCAGGTTGCCCACATTGTGCAGTACGTTAGTAGCAATCTCGGCCATGCCGGCTCGGTGTGCCTTCTCCAGCAGAGATCGCTGCGCTTGCTCCAATTCGAAGGTCCGCTCACAGACCCGAACTTCAAGGTCTTCGTTGAGATTTTCCAGACGTTCGTTCAGCTGCAAAATGCGCTGTTCCGTTTCATGTCTCTCCGAGAAGAGCCGTGCATTCTCCAGCGAGATTGCGGCCTGGGAAACAAGTAAATGAAGCAACTCAACCCGTCCCAGGGTAAACACATTCGTGGCTAAATTGTTTTCAAGGTACAAGACGCCCGTCACTTGATCCTGGTTGCGGATAGGAGTGCATAGAACCGATTTACAGAAGGTTTCGCGAACGTGTTGACAATCGGTAAAACGCCCCTCCCGCGTGGCATCACCGAGGACCACTGTCTCGCCGGAGCGGAATACATGGCGAATGATCGCACCCGAGACCTTATGGCAATCTTCTAGGGGAAACGTGTCAAATACCTCGGCACCATCAGCGTTTTTCAGCACGGCGACATGCAGCTGAACTCCTCTGGGTAAGACCAGGGTGCCACATTGAGCCCCGGCGTTAGCATTGATCACATCCATTAGTTTTTCCAGCAAACGAGCATATTGAATTTCGCTGGATATGATGTGAGACGCCTTGATTGCCGCGTTTAAATCAAGCGCTTGCGCCAAACCCAATTCGCCGGTAGGCGAGGTGGTGGTTGTACTATGAGTGGCATGTTTATTCGGCTGGGGCCGTTCCATTGCGAGATCATCTGGCAGAACAAGCCGGGGTGTGGGCAACTGTTGGGGAAGGGTCTCTTCCATGAAACGAACCGCCGCACCGGCGCCCCAGCGTTCATAACAGCGACGCGTTTCATGTAAATAGATGCTCGAAGTGGTCTCGCAACCCTGTTCCTGATAGAAAAGTGCGGTGGCCCAATTGGCCAGAGCGGCATCGCGAAGCTTGTTGTTTGAACCCTCAATTGCTTCGAGGTAATTTAAAATAGCTGCTTTTTTATTTCCTACGATCCGAGCCAGTTCCGCATCCATTAAGTGAAGCCGATGACGGAAGTTTGTGGAACAATGGTCTGCCCAACACTTCATCCGCTGTCTTGCCTGCTTCAAGCCACGAAACACAGAGGGTTTGTCCTCGGTAAGGGTGGGATAGAGCGCGGCATTAATGAGGAACTTGAAAAAGACAATTTCTGCCACAAAAGGTGAGGAGAACAGGGCAACCAGTCGCCTCTCCGCCTGGGCAATATGCTCCGCCGCTCGGGCAAGTTGATGGAAAATGAAGCACAGCATGGCCATTAAGAGATGGTAGACGCCAATCCCACGTTGAAAACCACGTTCTTCCATCATCCGAAGGCAAGCTGCAGCGTCGAAGGTGTTGGTGTCTAATACGTCACGGGATCGGGTTCGGTCAAGGAGATTTAGCCGGTAATGAAGGAGCAGGTCAGCAAGACAGATCTGGTCCAGCATCAAGGTTTCTTCCAAAATCCCTCGGTATTTCCGACTCGAACGAATGGACATCGGCAGATCCAATCCGGGATTCCAGAAACCCACAAGCGCACATGCCATAGAGGTAAACAGCACATTCCCGGACTGCCGACCCGCTTCCACCGCAACCTTGAAATAGCCGTCGAGATTGCCCCAACTTTCATTCCAGGGCTGTATAAAGAAGCCGTAGGCAAAGGTGGCGCGCGACTTGTCCACGGGTGATGGGAAACGATCCACCAGGGTCATGGCCGCCTTTCCAAAACGCAGACCCACCCGCCAGTTGCCCAAGGAGAAACCCAGGTAAGAGGCATAACTGAGATAGACGAAAACGGTCTCAGGGCTATTGCCATGTTGGATGGCCAGATTGACGCGTTTCAGGGCAGTCAAAAGGTAGAGTGCACGGCGGCCGGTGATTAGGGCCACGGGTCCAAGCTTGTTGAGTAAGTCGAGGCAAATCAACACCTTAGGGCTGGAAATGGGCCCGGCCGAGGCCAGGTCTTGGGGCGAGCGCAAACCTCGCCTGAAGCGAACCGAAAGCCGGGCCTGAAACAGGCGAAACGGATTGGGATTCTCATCAAGCCGGATCCCCATGAGCCGTAGGGCGGTCAGGCCCGTAAATACCGCCTTTTCAACCTCGCCGTTGATCTCCTGCCAGGACATGAGCAACCCCAGTAGTCGGGCCCGTTGGTCCTGGTCGCGCGCCTTTTTCTCCAGCTCTTGACGCAATTCTTCGGCGCGTTCAGGCTTGCCGCAAAGAAATGCGGTTTCCGCGTATGCCCAGTAGAGGCGAAAGGCAAGGTCATGGTTCTGCACCCAACTGGCCTGATCCAAATTGACCACACCCAGGGCCAGGATCTGGTCCGCACGCTCGTAGACACCCGCAGCAATCGCCTTGGTCGCAGCCGTAAGATTGAATTGCGCCAGCTTCTCCCGCTCTTGGGAATCTATGATCAAATGGGCGCCCTTATTGTAGTGGCCCACGAGTTCAATAAGCGGCGTGACCCGATCCTGCTGGTCCAAACCCGCGCCAAGCATTCGACCGATGCGAAGGTGAAGGCGCGCTAACTCCTCCTCCGTATTCAGGGCATAGGCTGCCTGCTGTACCTGGTCGTGACAGAAACGATAACAGGCCACATGGGTTCCCGTTGCCAAGGCAGGACCGTCAGCGGGCTCAATGATCTCCTGCACAAGAGATTCTCGTAAAAGGGTACCCAGCTCGTCCAAGCGATATTCACAAAGGTCAGCCAGGTTCCTGGCGAAAAATGTCGTGCCGAAACAGGCGGCATGGCGCAAGACAACCTTGGATTGGGGCTGCAACCTTTTGAGCCGCTCAATCAGAAAAGAAACAACGTTCTGACTGATTTCCGCTGCGCCAACTTGGGCAAGGTCCCAACTCCAATAGCCTTCATCTCGCAAAAAGAAGAGGCATTTCTCTCGATACAACTTCTTGAGCAACTCTTTGACGAAAAAGGGGTTGCCCGCAGTTTTTCCGCCGATGATCTCGGCCAGGGGACGCACAGCCTCGGGATCGGAATGCAGGGTTTTCTCAACCAATCCAAGCAGGTGTTCATCGTTCAATGGTTTCAGCTCGATATGCTGCTGTACGATCTTCTTTTTATCCATTTCAGCGAAGAATTTATGCAACGCGAATTGCGAGTCCAACTTTTCCTGGCGGTAGGCACAGATCATCAGAAAATAACGAATACGACGATCCGTCAAAAGAAGCTCCAACAAGTAGAGAGAATCCTCATCGATTTGATTCAAGTCATCCAGAAAGAGGACCAGCGGATGTTGCTCCGAGGCACAGGCCGCAACAAAGGTTCGGAAAACCAGGAGAAAGCGATTTCGCGTTTCATGAACTTCGAGTTCGGGTATGGGTTTCACGGTGCCGATGAGTTGGGTCAATTCGGGAATGATGGCGGCAATAACACCCGCGTTGGCGCCAAGCGCGGTCTCGAAAACTCCTCTCCAATGGGCAATTTCTTGCGCGTTTTTCGCAAGGATTTGAATCATCAGAGACCGAAAGGCAGAGGTAATCCCGCCAAAACCTTCGTCCCCGCCAAGACCCTCAAATTTACCCTCAATGAGGTAGCCATGCCGACCTGTTAGCGGCTTGCGAATCTCGCCAACCAGGGAGGACTTGCCAAGTCCCATGCCCCCTGAAATGGGCAACAGCTCACGCGCACCGGCGGCCACCCGCTCAAAAGATATCTCAAGCTGCGCTACTTCCTCTTCTCTACCAACTATTTTCTCAGGGATCAGGAACTTGTCCGAGATATCGCATTTTCCCAGGGCAAAGAGAACCTCATCGTCGCCATCCAAGTTCTCGGCACAACGTTCCAGGTCGCGCTTCAGGCCCAAGGCGCTCTGGTAGCGGTCTTCCGCATTCTTGGCCAGTAGTTTGAGAACGATGGCCGAGAGATTTCCGGGGATCTCTGGCCGGACATCCTTGGGTGGAACGGGTTCCCGGGCCAGGTGTCCGTGAACCAGGTCTAGTGGGTCATCCGCCTTAAAAGGCACCGATCCGGTCAGCAACTCGTAGAAACTGATCCCCAGGGAATAGAAATCGGTTCGATAATCCATGGTCCGGTTCATGCGTCCGGTCTGCTCAGGCGACAAGTAGGGAAGAGTCCCCTCCAGCTGCGTAGGATATACCGATCCGTGAGACGCATCATCTAATTGAATGGAAATGCTGAAATCAATCAGCTTGACCAGGTCCGTTTCGGGTTGAATCAACATATTGCCAGGTTTGATATCTTTGTGAATGATATTCAAACGGTGGATTTCCCCAAGCCCGTCCGTTAACTGCAGCGCAATGGCAAAAAACCGATGAAGCGCGATGCCTCTGCCTGGGAGAATAGAGGTAAGCTGCTGTGCCCCAAAATCTTCGAGAATGAGAACGGGACCCGAGGGACTGGGCACCAGATCTAAATAACGGATCACATGGGGGTGATCCAACTGGCTCCCCAGCTCGAATTCCCGATGCATCTTCTCAATATGGCTACGATTGGTCAGTCCCTCGAAGGGCACCTTGGCGATCACATCCAATCCACTGGCCAGCTGCTTGGCCCGATAGACCTCTGAATGAGAGCTTTCTTGGATTTTCTGGCCTACGCTATAGCCGGGAATACAAGGCATGAAACCTTCCCTGGAAGTGATTGCTTGGTGAGGTCGCGAGTGAGAGCTATTACTCCAAAAGCCACATTTTATTCCAGCAGCATTTATTTTTGGAGGTAGCGTCCCTTTAATTTCAGTCGGAATGAATGCAATCCAACTAAACATCTTTTCAGGAGGTTTACAAAAGAACAGGGCAAAGGATCAAGTAATAAGCCTCGAGTCTCAAGATTCAAGGGCTCCCGCCCCTCAAACCCCGGTGCAAAAAGCCTTTAGAGCGGAGTATATGCCTCAAGCCCGATGACGATTCATATGGTCGTAGGTTCTTATATTACTCAAGAGAGGCGAATTTTCACCGATGTTTTTTGAAGAAACCCACTCCACGGTCCGTGGTGTGGTGCGCAACAATTCTCCACATCCCTCATCGCGGAACAGGGACTTCCCAGACTTACAGAGAGAGATCATGCATCCATCAAATCGAAACCTGGCCCTGTTGGTTTTCCTCCTGGCCGGTTTAGGTTGGGCCCAGAGTTTCCACTCTCGTTTCTATACGGAACAGGACGGCCTGCCCAGCACCACCGTATACGACGTGGCCCAGGATGAAGGCGGCAATATGTGGTTCGCGACACGGGCCGGCCTGGTTTCCTACAATGGGTTTGATTGGAAGATCCATGGTCCTCAGGAGGGTCTGGGCCTGACCAATATTCGGAGAATGGCGGTCGACCATCAAAAAAACATTTGGGTTTTGGGTCACTCGTTGAATACGGTGGGCTTTTTTGATGGGGAACGTTGGTCTCTACTGCCCCAGTTGAAGGAAAGATTGGTCGATCAGAGGCCGGCCTTTGCGCTCAGTTCCAGGTTGGGTGTAACCATTGTCGCGGTTTCAGGCCGTGGTGCTGGCTTGTTTGTCTTTGAACAGGGTCAATGGCACTCTTTCAACACGACAAACGGGCTTCGCAGCGATGAAGTAACCGGTCTGGCCACCGACAAGGGCCTTATCTATGCCGCTACCATGGCAGGCATCTCCGTCGTTACTCCGGAAGGTATCGATAATAGACTCAATGAAGCCCTGCCCGAGAATAGGCGGGCCCTGCATGGGATTGCCTTGGAAGCCAATGAAACGTCGAATAAGGAGCCATTGATTTGGGTAATGGGCAGGGATTGGATCGGCAAAATTGAGGAAAACTATTTCGTAGAATTGGCACAACTGCCCGGCACCCCTCAAGGCTCTAGTCTCCTTGGTGCCACACTGTTCCCAGATGGAGAGGGCGGTCTCTTTTGCGGGTACGAAACGACCTTTTTCCACTATCGCGATGCGGACGACGGAATCGATCATTTTGGCTTGAACAATGGCCTGGTCGATGATGGTGCAACCTCTGTTCTAAGAGACCGGGAAGACAACCTCTGGTTTACCGGGGTACGCGGGGTTTCCGTCATTTCAAGCCTGCGTTTTGCCAATTTTGACAAGAGGCACGGGTTACTGGAAGATGAAGTGAGCGCGGTCATAGAATGGCGGCCAAATGAATTCCTGCTTGGTCACGACAAGGGCCTGACCTATTTCACGCAACAAAAAGGCAGAACGATAACGCTGGATAAGACCAGAGAAGGCGTGGGTATGCGTGTCATGGACTTTTGCCGTGGCCGCGAAGGTGATATTTGGATGGCCCTTTCCCGAGGGGGGATTGGTTACATGGATGCGTCCATGAAGGTTGAAGTATTTCCTCTCGAGAAGGGTAGCAATAACGGCATCTATAGCCTGTTCTTGGACCAGAAAGATGTCATGTGGATAGGTTCTCAGGATGGCCTCTTCCATTGGAAAAACAAGCAACTGGTTCCCAGTGACTTGGGGGGATTGCCCTCCGTTCCCATCCGCCGAATATCCCAAGGGCGCAGTGGCACCATGTACTTTGCCACATCTGGAGTAGGAATTCGAACCTTGAACACAGACAACCAGTGGCGTCAGTACTCATGGCCTGCCAAGACGGAGAACGAGGTCTATGCGGTATTGGAAGATTCCCATTATCGGGTCTGGATTGGCTCCCTGGCGGGCCTCTTCCGGCTTGAGGATGGCCAGTTGGTTCCTTTTTCAGGCGACAACTTTCGCATCAAAAGGCCTGTCTACTTTCTTACCGAGGACCAATTGGGCCAGGTATGGGTCGGCACGGATCGTGGCGTCTATCGTTTGGATGGTCGCCAGGGCGTGGCTTATAGCGTTCGTGAAGGTCTGGCCGGCGATGAAACCAATCGCGCTGCGGGTTTCGTCGATCAAAAGGGGCGGGTCTGGATCGGCACCAATCGCGGGCTTTCTCTCTATCGAAAACAGTTCGACCACCAACTACCTCCCCCGCCTATTCTGGAGATAACCGGCATCGAGGTGGCTGGCACTGAACTGTTACCAGATCAGGCGGTTCGTCTGGCCCACGACCGGGGCGATGTTGTTTTCCACTTCAAGGCGCTTTCTTTTCTCAAGGAGAAGGGCATTGCCTTTCGTTACCAACTGGAAGGTTACGACCAGGACTGGTTACCAGAGCTTCGTGCCGGATCCGGCCGCATTCGTTATACCAGCTTACCTCCAGGAGACTACCGTTTCAAGCTAAAGGCCCGCAATTCCCAGCAAGTCTGGAGCAATGTGGTACAGACCGCCACCATCAGCGTTGATGAATCGTTCTGGGTAACCACGCCGGCTTTTGCCCTGTACGCGGTGGTCGTGCTTTTCTTTATCCTGGTGGTTTGGGCCATTCAGGCTCGATTGGAGCGTAAGGTTCGCAGTCGCACCAGCCAGTTGCAAAAAAAGAACGAAGAACTGCAGTATTTTCAGACCATTGTTCAGGCCATCAACGACGAAATAGAGCTTTCTGCCGTGTTGCAGACCGTGTTGACTCAAGGATTGGCCTTGTTCCCCGTGGCTGAAAAGGGCTTTATTCTGTTGGCCGATTCTGGAAAAAAAGAATTCCGCTTTGCAGAAGCATCCGGTTACCCCATGCCCGAACTCGACGGGTATCGGTATAATGCCGAAATGCTTAGCATTCGCTTTCAGAAGGGCATGCGCCTGGCGGAGGGGATTTATGTTAACCCAGCACCAGAAAATTTGCACTTTTCAAAAGCCTTCGCCGATGCTCCCATCCCCGATGCCCGCATTACCATGGCTTTGGCCCTGGATGGCCGGATTCGCGCCTTTCTGGTTCTAGACAGCTTTCAGGGAACCAGCGCTTTCGCAGATTCCGATCTGAGCCGGCTTTCCCGCTTCCGCGAACATGCCGTCTCGGCTATTGCCAAAGGCCGTTTCCTTCAGACATTACGGGAAAAGAACAACGAAATCCTGGGGGCACAGCGGCAGTTGGTCATGCGTGAGAAGATGGCTTCGCTTGGAACCCTGACCACCGGTGTGGCCCACGAGATCAGCAACCCACTCAATTTTATCGCCAACTTCTCCATGCTCAACAGGCAAATTGTAGACGAGATCAGGATGAGGTTCAGAGCCCAAGAGACACACAAAGGTACGCTGAACTGGAACACCATCTTCGAGGAATTAGAGGAATTAGATCACGGCAGTAAAATAATTCAGACGCATAGCAATCGGGTCAGCAAAATCATCGAACGCATGCTGCAATTTTCATCACTTTCCAGCGGAAATCCGGCCAGTGAGGACATTGATTTGTTCCAACTCCTTGAGAAACACGCAACTTCTGTCATCATGTCGAGAATGAAACGGAAACCCATCAAGCAGCTCAAGGTTCATAAGTCCAGTGACCCGGATGTCAAG
>Ga0316189_10007455_pt1 | contig 10341 bp, 9 predicted proteins | sample LowCovwburrow_MG_FD_204930 | JGI IMG/M metagenome (GOLD analysis project Ga0316189, IMG submission 204930) | Coastal sediment microbial communities from Maine, United States - Lowes Cove worm burrow | ecosystem: Environmental > Aquatic > Marine > Coastal > Sediment | place: USA: Maine... | reverse complement strand
CGCCTGATCGGGACCGCGCCGGTTGGGCTCCTGCCCAAGCGGCACTCGATTTTCATCCCTGAAAATCGCCCCGGGCGGAACCCCTCAATCAGCTGCAAAACGGACAAGGATAGCTCTCCACCCTGTTCGGCGGCGGGGTAGCCGGTTATTCAGCTTGGGAATATCGCCGGCGGTGAACAGAGAAACCGCCCCTTAGCCCGCGGATTGCCACACTCTGGTCCTGTATACGCCCCTTCACCCGGATTAAATATCAAATTAATTCGCTTCTAAGTCTTTGTCGTGCTTGACATTCGCTTTCTAAAACTCTATCGTGCACTTTAGTGGGAATTTGTGGTTAATTGTGTAGGATTAGTGGGGAAGTAGTGTTTTTTGGTGAGACAGCGATCAACCTGGACGCGAAAGGGCGTCTGGCCATACCGATCCGCTACCGGGATTCGATCCAGGAGCAGTGCGGCGGCCGGTTGGTTCTCACTTACAGCGCTTTCGATTCCGGGGCTTTGTATGTGTACCCGGAACAAGAATGGGAACGGGTGCGGGACGACGTTATGGGTTTGAGTACATTCAACCCGGGTCACCGCAGCCTCCAGAGGAAACTGGTGGGGAGTGCCAGTGCAGTTGAACCGGACGGTAACGGCCGGATTCAATTACCGCAGACGTTGCGGCAGGTAGCAGGACTGGAAAAACGGGTTGTGTTGCTTGGAATAGGTAACCGCTTTGAGATCTGGAACGAAACGATTCTGAATCAGAAGCGGGCAGAAGAAGAACGCAGCCTTGACGAGGGCGCATCAGAAGAAATGGCCCGCCTTATTCTTTAAGCGGGTGCAAGACGGCCAGAGGTGCAGTACTGAGTTAATGAGTGATTACCAACACCAGCCGGTATTACTGGAAGAAGTGGTGGAAGCACTCAATATCAGACCCGACGGGAAATATTTCGACGGGACCTTTGGCAGAGGAGGGCATAGCCGGGCCATTTTGGCCCGCTTGTCCAAGGAAGGCTGCTTGTTAGGCCTGGACAGGGATCCGGAAGCGATAGCTGCCGGAAAGGAATTGCAGAAAAGTGATCCGCGATTTTCCATAGTCCAGGGCGACTTTGCAGATTTGGAACGCTACGTCCGCGAGTGGGGCGTTGATGAAGGCCTGGATGGAATCTTGCTTGATCTCGGAGTTTCATCACCGCAACTGGACAATCCAGAGAGAGGTTTCTCCTTTATGGGAGATGGTCCACTGGATATGCGTATGAACCCATTACAGGGTGTGTCGGCCAAAGAGTGGTTGGCTGAAGCGCCGGAACGGGAATTGACCCGCGTGTTTTGGGAGTTCGGAGAGGAGCGCCATGGGCGCAGGATTGCCAGGAACATCGTGATGGCCCGGCAGCAGCAGCGGCTTGAAACAACAGGTCAATTGGCGAGATTGATCGAAAATACGATAGGCCGCCGGGAAAAGAATAAACATCCAGCTACACGATGTTTTCAGGCAATCCGAATATTTGTAAATGATGAAATGGCCCAACTGGCAAAAGGTTTGGCTACAGCGATAAGGTTGTTGCGCCCGGGAGGGAGGCTGGTAGTGATCAGTTTTCATTCCCTCGAGGACCGCCTGGTCAAGCGGACGATAAGAGAAGCCGCACGACCAGGACGGGTCCGTAAGAACATCCCGCAGCACCCGGATCTGAAGCCTGTAGTGAAGCCAGTTGGAAAGCTCATCAAAGCCTCTGAAGCCGAACTCTCCGTCAATCCCCGTGCACGAAGCGCTGTCATGAGGGTTGCGGAGAAACTCGGTTGAATGCTCGACTCATTGTCTTATTGATTACCCTGGCTGCGGTTATCTGCAGTGCGCTTGGGGTGGTCTATACACGTCACGATAGCCGGCAGTCGGCCGTAAAGCTGGGTTTGCTGGAAGACGAGCGTGACGAGTTCATCGCCGAATGGAGCCGTCTGCAGCTGGAGCAGGCCTGGCTTGCAGACGCCAGCCACGTCGAGAGCAAGGCCCGTGAGCAACTTGGGATGCAGATCCCTGAAGAGTCCAACATCCTGGTGGTGGAAAAGCCATGAGGTCAGTAGAGAACCACATGGCCCCGGTCAGCAGACTCTACGGATTTCTGCTGGTTTTTTTACTCTGTTCAATAGCATTGGTAGCAAGAGCGGTAAACCTGCAAATCGTGGATGCCGAGTTCCTGCAGGATCAGGGCGAGGCGCGTTACCTGCGGGAAGTGGTTGTCCCCACGCGGCGTGGCAATATTCTCGACCGCAATGGCGAGCCACTGGCCGTAAGCACACCGGTCGATTCCGTTTGGGTCAACCCCAAGGTCCTGCTGCAGACACCCGAAGACATTGAACCGCTTGCCGGCGTACTGGGTGTTGATGCAGGCGATATTGAGCGGCGCCTGACCCAGCGCTCCAACCGCGAGTTTGTCTGGCTGCGCCGCAGATTGCACCCGGACGTGGCGACACAAATCAAGTCTCTCAAATTGCATGGTGTGTTCCTGCAAAAGGAATACCGCCGGTTTTACCCGGCTGGGGAGGTAACCTCCCACGTGATCGGGTTTACCAATATTGATGATGTTGGCCAGGAAGGGTTGGAGTTGGCCTACAACGACTGGTTGCAGGGTAAGCCGGGCCTGAAACGAATCATTCGGGACCGTCTTGGCCGCACCGTTGAGCACGTTGAAATGGTCCGGGAGTCGCAACCGGGACATGACCTGAATCTCACGATCGATCGCCGCCTGCAGTACCTCGCATACCGGGAGCTCAAGCGCACTGTGCTGAAACACGGTGCGCGCTCCGGTAGCGTCGTGTTGCTGGACGTAAAAACAGGAGAGGTGCTGGCCATGGTTAACCAGCCCTCCTACAACCCCAATCACGCAGATATGGACAGTGATGGTTTACGTAACCGCGCCATCACGGATGTATTTGAACCTGGCTCAGTGATGAAACCGTTCGCGGTTGCTTCCGCGCTGGAAACCGGCAGGTGGACACCAACCACGCCGATAGATACGACCCCGGGCCGAATCAATATTTCAGGGCACACTATTTCAGACCACCATAATTATGGCCCGATCGATGTCACCCGCCTGATTACCAAGTCTTCAAATGTCGCAGCTACCAAGATTGCGCTGGACCTTAAACCGGAACATATGTGGGATACCTATGACCGCTTCGGTTTTGGCGACGTGACCGGAACGGGATTTCCGGGCGAATCGGCCGGTGTACTGCGTAACCATCGGCGCTGGCGCAGGGTAGAGCAGGCGACTCTCGCATATGGCTACGGGATCTCCGTAACCGTACTGCAGTTGGCGGAGGCCTATGCTGCTTTGGCTGATGAAGGCCGTCTGCGTCGGCCGAGCCTGGTGATGGGTGCATCTAATCCTCCTTCTTCAATTCTTGATCCCAGGCTTGCCCGTCAAGTCGCCGCGATGCTGGAAACAGTGACCGGGCCGGAAGGTACCGGCAAGAAAGCGCGGGTTCAGAATTACCGGGTCTCCGGAAAGACCGGCACATCGCGGAAAGCCAGTGCGTCAGGTTATGCGTCACGCTACATCGCCAGTTTTGCCGGGTTCGTGCCGTCCAGTGATCCGCAGTTGGTCGGGGTTGTCATCATCAATGATCCTTCCGCCGGCGAGTACTTTGGTGGCCTGGTGGCCGCGCCACTATTCTCGGAAGTCATGACGGGTGCGTTGCGGCTGTTGAATATCCCACCGGATAACTTTGAGGGCATGGTTACCCAGGCTGCCGGACCGGCACAGGGAGAGACTCCATGAGTTGTCCGATGACGATCCAGACGCTGCTTGAAGGCTGGTGCGACTCTGTCCCCGATGTCACGATTACCGGGATTGAGCTCGATTCACGACGGGTGCAGCAAGGCCATGCATTTCTGGCCGTGGCCGGCGCCAGTACACACGGGCTGACGCACGCGTCGCAGGCACGGGCACGTGGTGCCTCGGTGATCATCCACGACGGACTGGCTGAAGTGCCGGAATCAGGAATTCCAGCCGTAGAGGTAGCCGGGCTGGGTGACCTCTTATCTGCCATTGGGGCACGGTTCTATCACTCGCCTTCAGATCACTTGACCATTGCAGGTGTAACCGGGACCAACGGTAAGACGTCGACCGCCCATTTCATCGCGCAATCCTGGCAAAGAAGCAGTGCCGATGCCGGCATCATCGGAACGATCGGTTACGGGCCCATCGGGCGCCTGCAGCCCGCCAATATGACCACGCCTGATCCCATTTCCTTACAGGCCATGTTGTCCGGCTGTATCGACCAGGGTGTAGAGAAGCTGGCCATGGAAGTATCGTCGCATGCCCTGGACCAGGGTCGTTGCAATGACGTTGCCTTTGACGCCGCCGTATTCACCAACCTGAGCCGCGACCACCTGGATTATCACGGCAGCATGGAAGCCTATGCGAACGCGAAACGCCGCTTGTTCATAGACAGCCACCCGCGTTTCGCGGTGGTCAATTATGACGATGCGTTCGGGAAAGTCCTGGCTGGCGAAATCGCTAATGGCACGGAGGTTTTCACTTATGGCACCAATGGCTCCAGCGAGTTACGGGGCGCCGTGTTGCAGATGGATTCGCTGGGCATGACGCTGCGACTGGCGTCTCCCTGGGGTGGAGGTGAGGTGCGCACTGGTTTGCTCGGCGCTTTCAATGTCTCCAACCTGCTTGCCGCAGCCGGTACGCTGGCGCTGTTGGGAATGCCGTGGAATCAGGTGATGGATCAATTGGAAATGATGCGCCCCGTTCCCGGCCGGATGCATTGCATGGGGGGCGAGGTGGCGCAGCCAGTCGTTGTTGTTGACTACGCCCATACCCCCGATGCTCTGGAGCAGGCTCTGAAGGCCCTTCGGTCACATCTCCATGGCCGGCTGGTATGTGTTTTTGGCTGCGGTGGTGATCGCGATACCGGTAAACGTCCGATGATGGCGCAGGTGGCTGAATCGCTGGCGGATCGAATTGTCATGACATCTGATAATCCGCGTGACGAGGATCCCGCGGCCATAATCAATGACATGCTGGCAGGCCTGGAGCGGCCTGCTGACGTTCAGGTTATCGAAGACCGGGCTGCTGCGATACGCCATGCGATCCTGGAGGCCAGCAGCGGAGATATCGTGTTGATCGCCGGAAAGGGCCATGAGGCGTGGCAAGAGGTGCAGGGTCAGAAAATACGCTTTAGTGATGAAGTGGCCGTCAATGCTGCACTGGAGGAGGCCGCATGATCCGGTTGCCACTAGACGATATAGCAAGAGTCCTTGGATGCCCATCGCAGGGTCATGGTGTTGCGGTTGAGAGCATCGTTATCGACAGCAGGCAGGTCCACTACGGCGCTTTGTTTGCTGCACTGCCGGGCAGTAATGTCGACGGCCATGATTTTGCTGAGTCCGCAGTTCAATTGGGTGCGGTAGCTTTGCTGGTTAACCGGCAGCTGGACCTGGATGTTCCTCAACTGGTTGTTGATGATGTGCTGCTGGCACTGGGCAAAATTGCCGGGTTGCTACGCAAGCATCTCAATCCAAAGGTCGTAGGAATTACCGGCAGTAACGGTAAAACCACCGTCAAGGAAATGGTCGCAAGCATCCTGAGCCTGGAAGCCGACGTTCTGGCTACAAGCGGAAACTACAATAATGAGCTGGGTGTGCCTCTCAGCATATTTGGACTGGAAGCAAAACACCGTTACGCAGTGCTCGAAATGGGCGCCAGCAAATCCGGCGACATTGCGTACCTCGCAGACATCGCAAAACCGGATGTCGGCCTGATCACCAATATCGGGCCCGCCCACCTGCATGGGTTTGGTAACGAGGAAGGTGTGGCCCGTGCCAAAGGGGAGATGTACTCAGCTTTAACTGCCAGCGGTTTCGCCGTTATCAATGCTGATGAGCCCTGGTTGGATATATGGCTTGCCATGAATAAGGCTGGTCATTCAGTGACCTTCGGAAGTCATGCAGAGAGTGATATTCGGGTGATCGTAAATGGCTCACAGCCCTCGATCACCACTCCTGCAGGCTCATTCGACCTGCAGCTGTCATTGCCGGGTCATCACAACCTGCAAAATGCCGCAGCTGCAACAGCCGTAGCCTTGTCACTGGGTATCGGAACGGATCAGATCAGGCAGGGGTTGGCAGCAGTCAAACCCGTGCAAGGGCGCCTTAACCTGATTAAGACCGAGGCCGGATGGACGGTCATCGACGATACCTACAACGCGAACCCGGCTTCACTCTATTCGGCGTTGCAGGTCCTTGCCGGCATGCAGGGAAAACCCTGGCTGGTACTGGGCGATATGAAAGAGCTGGGTGTGGGCAGCCGTAAAATGCACCGTGAAGTGGGCGAGGCCGCAAGGATCATGGGCGTACGTCGATTGTTCACTACCGGGGAGTTCGCCGAATACACGTCTGAAGCTTTCGGAGAAGGCGCCGAGCACTTCGCAAGCCGTGAGGAACTGGCGCAGGCGTTACAGGCGCAATTGCGTGCCGGTGTCATTTGCCTGGTCAAAGGGTCTCGTTCGATGGGCATGGAAGCCATCGTCAAGGCCATCACGGAACCGTCTGACATGAGGGAGGCCAGCTAGTGCTTTATTGGGTTTTTCAGCAACTGGCCCAGGTCAATCCTGGTTTCGATGTGTTCAGCTACATCACGCTGCGGACAATCCTGGGAGCCCTGACCGCGTTGATGATTTCCTTATTGCTCGGTCCCTGGTTCATCCGTCGGCTGGTCAGGCAGCAGGTCGGCCAGCCGATTCGTAAGCTGGGTCCGGAGAGCCATTTCTCCAAGGCAGGCACACCCACCATGGGTGGCGCGCTGATCCTCTTCTCAATCGTTGTTTCAACTTTGCTGTGGGCAGACCTTTCCAACCGTTATGTATGGGCGGTGATTGTCGTTACACTGTTTTTCGGCCTGATCGGCTGGGTTGATGATTACCGTAAGCTTGTTCTGCAGGACTCAGAAGGTCTGCCGGCCCGATGGAAATACCTGGCCCAGTCGATCGGCGGCCTGGCTGCGGCCTGGTTTCTATACGCCACAGCGGATGTTCCCGCAGCCACCGAGTTGATCGTTCCTTTCTTCAAGAATATCGCGATTCCGATGGGTGTCTTTTACATTGTAACAACCTATTTCATGATTGTCGGATTCTCCAACGCGGTGAATCTGACAGACGGGCTGGATGGGCTGGCCATCATGCCTTCGGTATTCGTGGCAGCCGCACTGGGTATTTTCGCCTATGTGGCCGGTAATTCTGTGTTTTCGGACTATTTGGCTCTGCCGTTTCTGCCGGGTTCAGGCGAACTCGCCATCTTTTGTGGTGGCCTGGCCGGCGCCGGGCTGGGCTTTTTGTGGTTCAACACTTATCCGGCCCAGATTTTCATGGGCGATATTGGAGCGCTGGCAGTGGGCGCGGCGTTGGGGCTGATCGCTGTAATTGTCCGGCAGGAACTCGTATTCATCCTTATGGCAGGCGTTTTCGTGATGGAAACGGTGTCAGTCATATTGCAGGTAGCCTCGTTCAAGTTGACGGGTAAGCGCATATTCAGGATGGCGCCTATTCACCACCATTTTGAATTGAAGGGTTGGCCCGAGCCCCGGGTAATCGTTCGATTCTGGATTATTTCCGTCATTCTCGTCCTGGCGGGACTGGCAACTCTGAAAATCAGGTGAGCATGGCCAAATGATAAAAATGACAGCGGCAATGAAAACCAGTGGCAGAAGAAACCAGGCATTCCAGGCTGGCTCCATGCCGGTTCCGGTGCGCCTGGACAACTGGGTTCTGCTACCTGCCCTGCTGTTGCTTTCCATCGGCATCGTTATGGTTGGTTCCGCATCGATCGCCATCGCAGAAGGTCAGGGGGCCAGTACCTACCATTACCTGCTACGCCACCTGGTTTTCATTACGATCGGTGTTGCTCTGGCGTATTCATTGAAGGTCATACCGATGGCCTTTTTTGAACGGATAAGCCGCCCGATGCTCGCAATGTCCGTCTTGCTGCTGCTACTTGTGCTCGTTCCTGGGGTTGGTCACACGGTCAATGGAAGTACTCGCTGGATTCGCCTGGGTTTTGTCAATTTCCAGGTCGTCGAGGCCGTTAAGCTGATGGTCATCATTTACCTTGCGGGCTACCTTGCACGCAAGGCGCAACTGGTGCAGACGCGGTTCTTTGACACGCTTAAACCACTGGCTGTTGCCGGCCTTCTTTCCGTCATTTTGCTGATCCAGCCGGACATGGGCAGCGCCGCCGTTATCACTGCTATCGTTGCCGGGATGGTATGGCTGGCCGGGGCTGCATGGCGCCATATTTTTGTACTGGGTTTGCTGACCTTGCCAGCGTTTGGATTCGCGGCGATGGAGCCATACCGCCTGCGTCGTATCGTCAGTTTCATGGATCCCTGGGCTGATCCTTTCGCAAGTGGTTTCCAGCTGACCCAGGCACTGATTGCCATCGGGCGCGGTGAACTCTTCGGAGTAGGTATTGGCGCCAGCATTCAGAAACTGTTTTACCTGCCCGAGGCGCATACTGATTTCATTTTTGCAGTCCTGGCCGAGGAGTTTGGTCTTGCCGGCGTGATTGCCGTTCTGCTGCTATTCCTGTTGCTGGTTACGCGCATCATGGTGATTGGCATCATGGCCCACCGCAACAATCGCCCGTTTGCAGGATTTGTTGCATACGGTATTGGCCTATGGCTTGGCCTGCAGGCTGTGGTCAGCATCGGCGTAAACCTGGGCGTTCTGCCAACCAAGGGTTTGACGCTGCCTCTGATCAGTTCAGGCGGCAGTAGCATGTTGATGACCATATTTGCGCTGGGAATTGTATTGCGAATCAAATACGAACTGGACCGGGATAATGTCCAGTACTGCCGCAAAAAGAAGACCCCCATGAGGCCGGCGAAATGAACGGCGAACGAGGCAGCGTAGTGATCATGGCCGGTGGAACCGGGGGGCATATCTTTCCGGGGCTGGCGGTAGCAGATTGCCTGCATGAGCAGGGCGTGAGCGTGCAATGGCTGGGCGCCCGGGGGGGGATGGAATGCCAGAGAGTACCCGAGGCCGGATATCCGATTGGTGTTGTAGATATCTCAGGTTTGCGCGGAAAAGGTTTGAAGCGCTGGCTGCTGATGCCCTGGAAATTGCTGCGTGCCGTCGTCCAGGCATTCAGGCTGCTGGGTGAACATAAACCCGCGTGCGCGATCAGCTTCGGCGGCTATGCCGCGGGCCCTGGTGGACTGGCGGCCAGGCTCAGGGGGGTTCCCCTGCTGGTGCATGAGCAAAACAGAATCCCCGGAATGACCAACCGGACCCTGGCGCGCTTTGCCCGGAAAGTTCTGCAGGCGTTTCCGGGAACCTGGCCGGCGAAAATGCAGGCGGTAACCTGCGGCAACCCGGTACGTAAAGCAGTTGTTGACCTGCCGGAACCAGGGGTAAGAATGGCCGGGCACGACGATACGCTCCATTTGTTGGTGACGGGTGGCAGCCAGGGCGCAAGGGCACTGAACCGCCTGGTGCCTGAGGCCGTGTCTCTCCTGCCAGGAGGCTTGTCTGTTGAGATTAGGCACCAGGCAGGTAAAGGATGGAAAGACGAAACCGCGGGTCTTTACCGGGAAGCCGGGATCGATGCGGATGTAACAGAATTCATAGGCGACATGGCAGGCGCTTACGGCTGGGCTGATATCGTGATTTGCCGGGCGGGTGCGTTGACGGTTTCCGAACTCGCCGCAGCCGGGGTTGCGGCGGTCCTTGTACCGTTTCCATATGCCGTTGATGACCACCAGACACGCAATGCGGAGTTCCTGGTCGATGCCGGTGCAGCTGTATTGATGCCGGAAAATGAAATGAGCGCAAACGCCATGGCCCGAGCGCTGGAACCCCTGGCTCGCGATCGCGCGCTGAGGATTTCAATGGCTAAGAAAGCGCGTAGCGTTGCCATCCCTGATTCAGCCGAGCGGGTGTCCCGATTGTGCCGGGAGTATATGCCGGCATGAGAGGACTGGGATCACACCTTCGGCCTATGAGACGGGTTAATCGTGTCCATTTTGTGGGTATCGGTGGCGCGGGCATGAGTGGTATCGCAGAAGTGCTGGTTAACCAGGGGTTTGAAGTTTCCGGGTCCGACCTTGCGGAAAGCCGCACGACGCTGCGTCTGAAGCAGTTGGGCGTTAAGGTGTTTCAGGGACATGATGCGGCCTGTGTTGACGGCGCAGATGTGCTGGTCGTTTCAAGCGCGGTCTCTGATGAAAATCCCGAAGTGGCCGCTGCACGTGACCTCAGAATTCCAGTGGTGCCACGGGCTGAAATGCTGGCGGAACTGATGCGTTTCCGGCGCGGGATTGCCGTTGCCGGCACGCATGGCAAAACAACAACG
>Ga0316189_10007454_pt1 | contig 10341 bp, 13 predicted proteins | sample LowCovwburrow_MG_FD_204930 | JGI IMG/M metagenome (GOLD analysis project Ga0316189, IMG submission 204930) | Coastal sediment microbial communities from Maine, United States - Lowes Cove worm burrow | ecosystem: Environmental > Aquatic > Marine > Coastal > Sediment | place: USA: Maine... | reverse complement strand
CTCTATCGCAGCTTTGACAGCAACGATGTCAAGTTGACCATTTTTAAGGTCGTGCTCCATGAGGTGTGCTACATATTCCGACGCTTTTTCTAACGCTGCTTTTGCCTCGGGCAACTCTTTAACGGTAGTTTCTTTATCGATATAAACAACTGCATTTTTTCTCGATTCCAGAATTCCTTCTACCTGTTTATTAGAAGCCAGACGTTGCTTCAACCGAATCCCCGGCCTTGCACTCGGTATCTGCTCACTGTCTAAATACACGTCTGCCATGACACCAAGTTCGATATCAATAAAAACGTAACCACAATACTTAACTAATGAGCATATCTCGACTTCATCTTTTATAAAGAAACCTTGAATTAAAAATGGTGTCTGCACCCATGGACGGTCTAGTTTCGACACATACATGCCTACTTTTAAATTTGCGGTACTAACCTTGCGATCCATAACAGAAAACCTAATGAAATCTATAAAGTGAAATTTTGGAATTTGATATTTTAGAAATTACTGCGCTGAACATATGGAAATATCCAGAACCACAGCAATTATTTACATTTATGCATATATTGTAGTCATCAAAACGAGTAAATAAAGAGCTTTAAGACTCTTTAAGTGTCATATTCTCGACATTTCCGACAAACGGTAGTATCTTTGAATTAATCTAAATAAGACTGCGTTTATTTAAATCCTGGCCTGTCACTATTATTCCTGCCAACGTTAAGCTAATGTAGAAAGATTAAATAAAAGGTGATTCAAATGAAGTTCGTGCTCAAAACTAGTATCGCATTACTGCTAACTGCCCTGTCGCTAACCGCCCTGTCAACGGCTGGCTGCTCCAGCAGCCCCGCGACCCAGGAAGATCAGGGAAATTCGGCAGACGCGCAAAGAATAAGAGCAAAACAGGCACAGGACGAACTGTCTTCAGAAACATCCAGGAAAAAATAATTCTGTTAATTTAAACAGATATTATTTCTTAGCGACTGCTTTTAACTTTTCGACCAGCTCTTCTGAGTCCCACTCAACACCACCAAATAAGGTGTAACGGATGTTACCTTCAGGGCCGATGATGAAGTTTGATGGTGCGGCAAATACTCGCCAATCGCCAATACTTTTGCCATCTTCATCCATCAATATGGTGAATTCGGGTTTTACTTCGCTAACAAACTGTTTAACTTCAGCTTCGCTTTCACCCATGTCTACAGCAAGAATCTTAAATGGAATGTCACCCATTTTTTTCATCATCTTGTTCATCGATGGCATTTCCTGCCGACATGGTCCACAGTATGTTGCCCAGAACTGCACCAGTACCACCTGACCTTTATACTCCTTCAGGTCGTGGCTTTTACCCTGTAGGTCTTTTAATACTAATGAGGGCGCTGCGACTTTACCTTCGACAGGTTTCAGATTTGCCGCCTGCGCAGCAAATGAAAAGAATGGGCCTGACACGCTAAACAGCACGGCAAGTATTAATAATCGTTTAATCATTACGTTTTTCTTCCTCGAGATAAAATAAGCTTACTTTGATCAATCCCGCCATCTGTGAAGTGACTACGTCTTCTGACCGGTTTGCGTCCTGTCGTTTAAAAAAATAACCGCGTACCTTGGGGATTACTTTGGCTATCACTTTACTGCCGCTTTTCTGTAGTTCCTGACTCAGCGTATTAATGCCCCAGCGATTAGGCGTGCGGCCACCTTCGAGTAGCATGATAGGCAAACGGGTTTTACCAACTGAATTAACGTATTCCGGTATTTTTCCCGGCACAGGTGTTTCTTTAAACAACCTGGGAAACATCAGTATCATGCCTGATAAAGGCTCTTTTTCGCTGGCTTCCCACTGGCTGGCAGCACGTAATATCAGTGCCGTATCCGGGCCACTGGCAATAAGATACACCTGTTTACCTGTTTTAACGGCTTCGTCAATTACTGAAATAAGTGTATCGGTGGCTATGCCAGCAAGACTACTGCGTACTTTGGGTAACATAAAACCGGACAACATGTCCGGCATCCAGACTTCGATACCGTCTTCGGCAAGAGATGCTGCAGTTTTTTCTTCGGCGATGCTTTTACCTTCATCACAGGGAAAACCTAGCAACAGGACATGCCCCTCTGCCGGAAACACACGTACCTCGATATCTGCCTCATCGGTTTCGATGGTTTTTATCTCTTTTGCCTGTACTGCAGACGCAAGCACGAACAGTGTCAGAGTGAGGAAAACGGCTTTTAAATTCATCATAGTTTTATCTTGGTTATAAATAATTGTCGACTAAGAATGTTATGCTACACAAAAAATGTATTCTTACACCTGCAGCTGGTTGCTACTGTTAAATTTTACTTACAATATAAACGCAAAGATTATGATTACACGAAATATTATATCTCGACACACATTCCGACGTGTCCTGACGGGCGGCATTCTAGCACTAACCGGACTTATACCGCTTTGCGCTATATCAACAACCACTAATATAGACCAGAAAACCACAGAAATAACCGAATCACTAAAATTGACAGCCAATATCGAAAATGGTGCGAAGATATACCGTCTTTGCGCCAGTTGTCACATGAAAAACGGCTGGGGTAAGAAAGATGGCAGCTTCCCGGTAATCGCCGGCCAGCACCGTAACGTGCTGGTAAAACAGCTATCCGATATCCGCTCGAAGAACCGTGTCAATCCGACCATGTATCCATTTACCGACCCTGGCTCAATCGGCGGCATGCAGGGCATCAGCGATGTAACCGCATATATCGCTTCGATGGAGAGAGATCCAACACCAGGCGTAGGTAAAGGTAACAATCTTGAGACAGGTAAAAGCATCTACCAGAAAAGGTGTTTGCAATGCCATGGCGATAAAGCTCAGGGTAACAATGCTGCCTTTTTTCCCAGCCTGAAAGGTCAGCATCATGCTTATCTGTTGCGCCAGTTAAAATGGATTCGCGACGGCTATCGCAAAAACGCTAACGAGCTTATGGTGACCGAAGTTAAAGCTTTATCAGACGATGAGCTCGACGCAGTAGCAGATTACCTGTCCAGGCTTTGATGCGCTATAGCTGCTCTATGCAAGTGCTAACTTACTCGCAGCTATAGATAAACTAAATGCTTTGCACTCCGTACTGCACCCAGAGGTGATGTAATTTCCCCGGCTCGATAGACACCACATCTTCCGCAGCATTACTGCTTTCGACACAGAGCATTTTCTTATAACCCTCTTCTCCCAGGTCGCCCATCTTATTGGCGGTTTCCTGCCAGGGGTTCCAGACGACCGTAGAGTGACTGCCGCATTTGATGATGATTATATTTCGGTTTAGGGTTTTATCTTCTATTACACAGTCACTCGCTGTATTCAGGTATATCCTGTCGACTTCTTCCTCGATGGTGACAGGACCGTGCTGGTGTTTGCGTTCAAAGTTTTCGAGTTTATCGAGATACTCGGTATCATCCAGACCATGCAATAAAACGTTACTGACATCACCTACCTTGAAATAGGTATGTAACGCCTGTGTAATACTGATGGGCTCAGAACCGCTGTTACTTGTGATGAGTTCCATCTCGAGTTTTTTGCCAACGGTGATACGATATTGCACACTTGTTTCCGGCAGCCACATCTTTTCATTTTCTGCCTGTGGTTGTGTGGTGAAACTAATACGGGTACTGCCGTCTTTGAGAGCCTCAGTACAGAGAATCTGCCAGAGCGTGGTGCGTGCAAATCCGTGCGCTGGAAAGTCCTGATTAGAAGCATGAGCACCAAACCAGGGCCAGCAGACAGGAACACCGCCACGGACTGATTTACCCGGCGCAAAGCTCGCGTCATCTGATACCCAGATAACTTCTTCTTCACCTTCAGGAATCCAGCTGAGCACCTGTGCGCCCTGCATACTGATTGTGGCACTTGCATGTTCGTTACGAATTTCTACGACCGGAATATCTCCTTTGCCATTTTTAAAGCACAGAGAGTTTTCGCCATTTTTAATTGCAAATTCTTTGTTTAGTCGTTCCATAATTAATATTTTTATTGTTATTTATTGGTTGTACGATTCATAACATTTAGAGGATGGTTTTTAATCAAAATTAAAACAGCTAACGGCACAGCAGTACACGCAGGCGTTTGCATAAATCAGTTATTTTCCATCGCTTTTTCATATTCACCCAGCATCGCCAGGTGATTGAGCCGTGCTCGTTTGAGAAGGGCCTGTTGTGCGGCTGGAATATTTTCAGTCTTTCCAAGCCAGGCTTGCAGTGCAGGTTGTTGCAGCGCACGGCCATAAGAAATACTCAGCTTCCAGGGCGCATCGGGCGCTTGCTGGTTGATGGCATTGAGATTAATGGTAGCTTCTTCAGGCCCCTGTCCGCCGGAGAGAAAGTTTATGCTGGGCATAGCCACCGGTACGGTACGACGCAAAACCCTTAGTGTAGCAGCCGCTACTTCGTCTGCTTCTGCACGCCGACATTCCTTGCCAGGCAACACCATATTGGGTTTAAGTATCATCAATTCGAGTACTACATTATGGCGATTTAAGGCGTGGAATACCGCATTTTGTACCGCTTCGGTAACTTCTGCGTGGCGATCGATATCATGATCACCATCCATTAATACTTCTGGCTCGACTATTGGTACCACGCCTTCGGCCTGACAGACCGCAGCATAACGTGCCAGCATTTCAGCATTGGCTTCAATGCCGTGTTTGCTTGGCACCAGGCCGTCTGCATTAGAGCCACCGATGGCATATACTTCACGCCATTTAGCAAAGCGCGCGCCCTGTTCTCTGTAGCCGCGCAGGCGCTCGGCAAGGCCGTCCAGCCCCTGCGTAATCAGGTCACCGGGGGATAAGGCCAGCGGAATTTTGCCTTTGTCGACTTTGATGCCAGGCACGATCTTTTGCGCCCAGGCCGCTTCAGCAATAGTTTTGCCTGCATCAGTTCTCTGCTCCAGCGTCTCCTCGAACAGTATGGTGCCACTGATATATTCACCCAGACCAGCCGTCGTCAACAGCGCACTGCGCCAGAGACGCCGATTTTCTTCTGTGGACTCCACATTGATCGCATCGAATCGCTTAGCGATAGTGGGTGCGCTCTCATCCACAGCAAGTATGCCGCGCCCTCTTTGCACCATGTCATCAATGGTGGATTCCAGCTCGTTCATGTACTGCATCTTGCTACTCCCTATTTCTGTCTATCTCTAACTGCCTAGCTCTAACTGCCTAACGCAATCTACCCGGATCAATCGATCTGTATGCGATGAAAGCTTGTTTTATGACACTTGGGGCAAGGCGGAATTTTTCCTGCCTTGTGAAAATGCAGTTTCTCTCCGCACTCATCACAGATCAGCGTGCCGTAACCAGCAATTTCTCCAGTGTGATAGTCATAGGGTTCATGCGCATTCTCTTTCATCCTCAATAACGCGAGGGTAGTCTTATCTGCAGTCTCCAGCATGGCATGAATCAATGCATTTTTTATGATCGATGTTTCAAAACCCAACCAGTCCCTGAGTGCATATTCAGTTTCTGAAAGATAATTGATGGCATCGTCGAGATCACGCCTTAACCAGGTGGCGAGTTTCTCGGCATCCTCCTCCGCAACATCTTCAACATCTATTGCTTTTTGTCTAGCCTCTTCGATAAGCTGATGAATTAGAGGTCCACTCTTATCCTTCGCTTTGTGTAAATTCTCCGCAACATGTTCATACATCGTCTCATAAACCGCACCTAAAGCATCCAGCGGGTCAACGCGTCTGTGGTCAGTCATGCTTCTCTCCCGTTTCCATTTTCATTCGTCTCAGTCTTAGTGTAAGCCGTCTGCCTTTCGTATTGTTGATACAAATCAACAGTTTGTACGATTAGCCACAGTCATGCATTGCACTATCTTTTTGCCATTAAAAACAAATTTTCGTCAGCTTGATGGCTATCAAATTAACATATTTAATAAATAAATGTGTTTAAAGGAAATTCCCCGGTAATTACCTATAATATTTGTGAAACTTAACTAAATGCAGCAAAAGTACTAAACATGAAATAACTAGCTTTCGGTATCATCATGAAATATTTACTTTTATCATTGTTACTATTATCCGTTCCTGCACAAGCTGACAAACTATATAGCAGTCAAGAGTGTCTACAGATATTCAACGCCATAGAAATTGAATCTAATAACAGCAAGGTGCCACCAGCAGATATGATTTCTTACTACAGACAGACATGCATTCCTGCCAAAGAAGTTGGTACAAAATCCATGCTGATGGTTAATGCGGTGATATCAGACAGGCTGGTAGTAGCGATTAAAGCCAAACTTGCTGAACAAGATTTAATTAAACTGTAGAACTTTAACCATAACCCATTATCCATTATCCGTGTAGGGATCCTACTTCACAGCGTGGAGTCCATATACAGGATGAGAAAAATATTATTGTTTAAAGTCCAGGGACAATAAAGTGCTGCCAGCACCTGCCATCCGACAGACGCTACAGCTTATGCAGTTTTAGACGTACCTCATCCCACAACGAACTGTAACACTGCGCAGCCTTGCTGCGGGCAGCAAACACAGTCAAAGGCGCACGATGAACCCCCATCCGTTCTACTTGACTGGCATACGGTATATAAGTTTTCAGAACAGATGGCATAAATGACGGTGGGCGCTTCACGATTAAACGGTGCATATTTTTACGCCGATCAACCATAACGAAAAATGGCAGCACCTTCGTCTGTTTTATACCCTGCTGCTTAAAAAATTCCTTGATCTGCTTATAAGTGCGCAATGAAAGTGTGGTGGGTATCGTTGGCACCAGCAGAATATCTGCCGCAGCAAAAACACTTTCTGCGGCCGAAGAAATACTTGGTGGACAATCCAGAAAGACATAATCATATTCTTCTGAGAACGGTTGCAGTAACTTTTTAAAACATTTTAATGGTTTTTTTGTGTCATCCAGAAAGATGTCCATATTGCGATAGGTGAAATCTGCAGGTAACAGATCCAGGTTTTCATAATCTGTGCCTTTTATTGCTGCTTCTATATCGCTCTTTCCTTCGATCAGTTTTTTGCCGCCGCCTTTTATTTTAGCTTTTATCCTGCAGTAATAACTGGCCGCGCCCTGAGGATCAAGGTCCCACAAAAGAGTATTAGCACCATCGAGTGAGGCCAGAAAAGAAAGGTTGACTGCTGTTGCTGTCTTACCGACGCCGCCTTTAATATTGTATATTGCAATAGTTTTCACAGCTTAATTTTGCCTCCCGTGTTACTTAAAGAATGATAATCAACAAACATCTCCTTGAATTGTTTCTGATTAGCTGATGAAGAATAAGCAGCATAACAACTCTTAAACACTTTTACTGTTTCCTGTTGTTGCTGTTGAAGAATATTTATCATCTGCATAGAGGCTTTTACCGCACCCTCATCCTTGCCCTGCTTAATAAACGCTTTCACCATATTAATATTAATAGACAGAGCGCTGGATTCCTCGAGCTTGTCCTGCAGGTCGGTTAACACCTGAACTAATGCCCGCATCTTGCCTACAGGGTAAAGGCTGTGAAAAAAACCCATCAGATAGAGCATCTTCTGCAGGGTATCGCGTAATTTATCCAGCCCGCCGCCTCCGGCTTTATTACTACTGGCAATAACATTACCCTGTTGTAAAGTTTGCTGATAAAAATCCAGCAGAAGTTCATCTGCAAGTTTGTATACTGACTGGCTGGCTTTATCAGGCGGAAAGCTTTCCGTTCCAGAGTTTTCGAGATAATCACGCCATTGTTTAATATTTTCGCGATAGCGGGATGACTTCACACTCTCGTTAAATTTCGTTTGCATTTCTGCTCTTGAGCGTAAAAGATATTCAGGTAAAGCCTGCAACTGTTGCCACTCGGATGTTTCGAAGTCGGCCTGATAATTCTCCAGTTGCTGCAGAAATACATCAAGATTTCTAATCGGTTCAGTTAATTCATCCAGTGTCGAAAAGAATTTTTCATAATTAGCGTTTACTGCCTGTGGAAGTACATCATTAATGTGTTTCAGTGCGGCGCGTGTTTTTCGTATCGAGACCAGATAATCATGGATGAATTCAGTGTCCCTTGCATGCATACTACCGCTGGTATTCTGTTGCATGATCTCAAGCAACCGAAGCAATATCTTCTTTAATGCCTGCTCAGTCGACATTTCAGGATCAAGCAGGAGCTTCAGCTGAGTCGTATATTCACCAGTACACACGCCACTTACGATCAGCGCCAGCTTCATTATATTGTTTTGAGCCGGTTGCAACTGCATGGCTAAAAAGAACGCTTCAAGCCGACGATAGTCTTTCGCATAGCCTTTTACCGGTTTTATTGTCAGACGTTTAGTCAAAACCCTGGCCGCACGCAACCGTGAAGCACTATGCCAGTACACATCAAAATTTAAACGCACTACCACTTTTTTATTTTTATCAAGAACATTAAGTGACTGACGCTTAATCCTTACCTTGATGCGGGGTAAAAGTTCACGAACAGAGATTACAGACTGCAGTTGCTGGCGAAGTTCGCAAGCAGGAAGGTCAGCAGCAAGGTGCGGCACCCTCTTAAGCCCTAGCTGTATTTTTAATTCACCATCTTTATCTTTACGCCAGTAAATCTTGCGTGATCGACCATCGTCATGCACCTCAAACGCCGAACCCTTTTTATACAGACGCCAGTCAAAAGTATCGTAAAACACTCGCTCATCAATGGTTTCAGGCAGCACATGAACAGTGAAACTGTCTTGCAATAACGATATAAGCGCGGGAATACTTTGATCGTCAGGAACTACAAAACTGTGTGGGTTATCTGGCATTTACAATAATTAATAGATTTTTTATTATCCCAGCATATTATTAGTAATATGCTGAATACGCAATAACGGGAATTTCGGCTTAAGAAGTGTCATTAGGATCAGAGAAAAAACTAGCTGAATTTGTACAGGGTATCTGCTCTGACCCTAAAAGTACTAAAAGTATTTGCTTTTTATTTAATCTAACTCAACTTTCACTAAAATTCATGGCGTTAAACTGAGCGTGGAGCTATTCATATTTCCAATTATCGTGAAAGGAGAACAGCCATGGCTATCGCAAAAACCATAAAAAACTATCTTACTCAAAATGCAGTTGATTACACCCTGCCATCTCACCCGCACTCAGGCTCCAGCCACGAGACCGCAGAAGCAGCTCATGTCCGCGAGGACCACATCGCCAAGGGCGTGATCGTTAAAGACGCCTCGGGTTACGCGATGCTGGTAGTCCCGGCCATCCATTATGTCGAGATGAAACACGTGCGCAAAGAACTGGACCGGGAACTGGAACTCGTTGAAGAAGACGAATTTGCCAAACTGTTTCCCGACTGCGAACCCGGCGCCGTGCCGCCGATCGGCCCAGCCTACCAGATCGAAACTTTTCTTGATGAAGCGCTGACCACTCTTGCCAATGTCTACTTCGAAGCCGGTGACCACGAACATCTGGTTCATATCAGCGGAAATGATTTTAAGACCTTACTGAGCGGTGTTCGGCACGGCCACTACAGCCATAATGATTGAGGAACAAAACAATGCCAAATGAATTAGATCCGCGAATTGACCAATGGTATGCCCATTTAGATAAAGGGCAGCGTTTTTACGTCATAGATGTTGACGAAGAAGAAAACACTATTGAAGTACAGCATTTTGATGGTGACCTTGAAGAACTCAGCCTTGAAGAATGGCGTGGGCTCAGGATTGTGTTGAGTGAAGAACCTGAAAACTGGGCAGGCGCCCTCGACATTGCAGAGAAAGATGATCTTGGTACCGGAGTAACTGATACCAGTCCTGGTGACTGGACAGAACCAGGCGAAGATTTCAGACCTCCCAACAAATAAATCAGGGAACATACAAAACGATGGTCAGCCGCATTTCAGAATGTATGGGGGATTACGACTTTGATAAAATCGCCTTTTACGCGAAAAAACGCTTTATCGAAGGCTGTAATACAGTTGAATTAATGGATGCGGCCAAAACACAACGCGAAAGAGAAGAGATTGCTGTGGTCTCTTTGTTGCATGTCGCCAATGATGAAATTCAGAATCTTCAACTCTTCTGCAAACATGCCAGTAAATGCAAGGTAATGGATTGCCGGGAAAGACTAATCGATATGATTGCCGATGAAATTGGCACATACCCTGTTTAAATATTTAGGGCCAGAGTAAAAAGTAATAAGAGGAAATGAAAGGCTGCGTTTTAGGCTTGCGTTTTAGGCCTGGTTGAGCCATCAATTAATAAAACTGTATTGCATATTGATTTGGTTCTTATTTCCGGTGAATCCTTTCGATTCTAAATTCTGCCGAGCCAAATAACCAGCTTGAAATGATAGTAACCAATACCAG
>Ga0316189_10007453_pt1 | contig 10341 bp, 8 predicted proteins | sample LowCovwburrow_MG_FD_204930 | JGI IMG/M metagenome (GOLD analysis project Ga0316189, IMG submission 204930) | Coastal sediment microbial communities from Maine, United States - Lowes Cove worm burrow | ecosystem: Environmental > Aquatic > Marine > Coastal > Sediment | place: USA: Maine... | reverse complement strand
GTTTACGAGGAGAACGGGGTTAAAATCACCTCCTTCCCCGCCGTTCACGTTCTCGATGGCTCGGTCAGCTATCGCCTGGAATGGAACGGCCTGAGTTTTGTTTTTGGTGGTGACTCGGCACCCAACAAATGGTTCATCAAGCGCGCCAAGAATGCCGACTTCGTTATCCATGAAATGTTCTATACGCCCCAGGGGCTGGAGCGAGCCTTGGGCTTCCCGCCTCGTCAGGCGACCATCGTTTCGTCTTATATCCACACGCCACCGAGCGGTTTCGGCAAGATCATGGCCGAAGTCAAGCCGCGATTGGCAGTGGCTTATCACACCATTCGACAACCTGAACTGGACCTGATGATGATCGAGGAGGTCCGCAAGGTCTACGACGGGCCGTTGGTGATCGCAGATGACTTAATGGCCTGGACCATCACCAAAGACAGTATCGTCCAGCGCGAGGTGGTCAGTGCCGAGCGCGTACAGGCTCCGCCAACGACGAAGGGCTATGCTGAGGCGAAACGCAGTGGTCAGGCCAGTTATTCCAAATATATCGATGATGGCAAATGGGAAGGCTATACTCCTCCGCCATTGCCGGAACAGTAACCGTTATTCAGAGCGACAGAAGGGGCTACGCTTGGTTTTATCCCTTATGTTGAAAAAGGTATGATGAGAATCCGTGTCATTCTAAATGGGAAAAAAGCTGCTCTTGATCCCGTTCGCAAAGCGATTTTCCAGGGCCGGGCAGATGGTCCTGTTGAGGTCAGAACCACCTGGGAAAAAGGCGATGTTCAGAGGCTTGTTCAGGAGGCCTGTGCGGAAGGGTGCACGCGTTTAGTTGCTGGTGGAGGTGATGGAACAGTCAAAGAGGTTGTGGACGCGTTCATGCGTTTGCAGCAGGATGACCGCCCAGAACTAGCCATCCTGCCTCTGGGTACAGCCAATGACTTCGCTACGGCTTGCGGTATTCCGGACAACCCCCTCTCGGCAATAAACCTGGCTCAAACAGGGAAAACGTCCTCCGTAGATTGCATCCAGGCAAACGAGCAATACTTCATCAATGTAGCCAGCGGAGGTTTTGGGGCGCATGTGACAGCGAATACGCCTGTTGAACTGAAAAATTTTCTTGGGGGAGGGGCCTACACAATAAGCGGCTTAATCCAAGCTGTGAAATTTGTCCCTTATCAAGGCGAGCTGCGTACTCCAGAAGTCACATTGAAAAGCAAGGCGATTATTGGGGCTGCATGTAATGGCCGTCAGGCAGGTGGTGGCCAACAACTTGCGCCTAATGCCTTGATCAATGATGGGCTCATGGATCTGGTTGCCTTGCTGGATTTTCCTAAAGAACGACTCTTGCAGGTCATAAAGGAAGTGCAAAACCCCGACAGCAAAGGTGATTATGTCAAGCGATATCGGGTTCCCTGGGCAGAGTGGGAGTCTGATGTCGTTATGCCGACGAACCTGGATGGAGAACCATTTTCGACAAATCTTATGCGCTTCGATGTCATTCCCGGGGCGATTAATTTGGTTTTGCCAGAAGGATGCTCGCTTCTCGGGAGTTAGTGCCTCAAGAAGTACAAGATTAAGCAGGCAGTGAGGAGTCTAAGACTTGGAGCTTGGCGCTTGGAGCCTGGAGCCTGGAGCCTGGAGCAGGGGGCAGGGGGCAGGGGCCACGGTATAGGTCTTTCGGTTATGCTCCAGACTCCTTGCTGATTGCCCCCAGCTAACGACAGGTGCTCCAAAATGTTTCCGTTGAGACTCACCCTGTCTATCAAAACCGTATTGCTTTTGACCTTGAGTCTTTACTTTTCCGTAGCTGTTGCCCCTGATGTCTTCGAAGCAACGCCCGCTGAGCAGGATGACATAAAAACGATCGACCAACTCAACAAAGAGTAGTGATTTCTTGCCGCCTATCCTGCTATGATGCCTTATTGAATTTTATTAATTTGTAATCGGGTTTCGTCATCATGCTCTCACGCTTCAACTTCATGCTTATTCTGCTGTTTGTTCTCCTTTGTCTGCCCTCTGTTTCTTGTGCCGACTGGATCAACTTGTCCGGCGCAGAAAACTCCCGCAACATCGCTGAAATCTTTATCGAGAAGGATCGTGTTCGCATTCAGCTTGAAGTGTTCGTCGAGGATCTGATGCTCTTCGAGGAGCTGGTGCCGGATAGCTTCTTTTCCCAGTCGATCCCCGGTCGCCCCGGTCTGCAAGAACGTCAAAAGCTTTTTGCTAAGCGGGTTCTTCAGGTTGTCGCTGACGGAGAGCAGATATTGCCGGCCTCTTTCGACCTGGTGGAGCCACGGATACGCATCGAGCGGCCATCACCTTTCGTCGGCTCGATCAGCCCTTATACCCGCCGCCCGATTCCCGGGCCACCCGAGGACAAGCGGGTCCTCTACGCGGAGTTGAGCTATCCCTTCGATGGACAACCGCAAACGTTGAAATTCATCCCTCCCCTGGATGAGGGCGGTTTGCCTGTCGCCTCAATCGGTTTCCTCTGCAACCATGCCGGGGTGACAGTGGTCGATTTCCGCTCCATGACCCCGGCGACTCTCCATCTTGACTGGGACGATCCCTGGTATTCCGAATTCGATGCAAAACCGATGCGACGTAAGATCGGCACCGGCATGCGCACCTTCCTCTACATCGAGCCATACGAGGTGCGCAACGAGATCCTAGTGCGGGTCAAGGATATGATGACCTGGGTCGATTTTGATCTGCAGGGCGACGACTATATCGAAGCAGACGAGTTCAATCGCGTGCGAGAGCAGGTTGGCCAGTTTTTCCTGGAGAGGGAGAATGTGATCATCGATGGTCAGCGCCTCAAGCCGATCCTCGACCGGACCTCGTTTGTCGAATCGTCGATGCAGCGTAGCCGTTTCATCGACACCCCCGAGCGGGTCCGCCTTAACTCGGCGATGGTCGGGGTCATCATTACTTACCTGACAGATGGCATCCCGCAACAGGTCACAACACAATGGGATCTCTTCTCGGACCGGATTCAGAAGGTGACGGCACGCATGACCGACCCGGCAGGGCCGTTTCCATACGACCTGGAGCCTGGCGATAACGTCTTGACCTGGAACAACTACCTGAAGACCTACACGATACCCACCGTTGAAAAGATCGACGTGGCTGAACAACATCAAGGCGTTCCGGTGCCGATGGGTAGTGTGGCCTGTCTGGTGCTGATCATTCCCGTGGGCTGGAGTGTGCTGCGCCGCAAGAAGGAGGGTGGTTCGGTAAAGCCTCTACTCGGTATGGTCGGTCTGCTTGTGGTTGGCGCGCTGGTGTTGATGCCTGCTTTCCAGGTGCCGTTGGGCGGTAGCGCCCGCGCCAGCCAGTTCTCAGACGATGATGGCCAGGTGGTCCTCGATAGCCTGCTGAAGAACGTCTACCGGGCTTTTGACTTCCGTGATGAGGAAGATGTCTATGACAAATTGGCGATCTGTGTGAGTGGTGATTTACTTGCCAATCTCTACCTTGAGCAGCGCAAATCACTGGTGGTGGAGCAGGCCGGTGGTGCCCAGGCCAAGGTGGAGCAGGTTGCCATCGAGGACGTGGCCGTCAGTGACTCGGCGAAGCATGCCGGAGCACTTGACCTCAAGGCCCAATGGACGGCGTTGGGACAGGTCGGCCACTGGGGACATATTCATACCCGTCAGAACCGTTACGATGCGATTGTGACGATCAAGCCCGTTGACGGGACCTGGAAGATTATAGCCCTGGATTTGTTGGAAGAAACACGAATTGATCCGTTTGCACAATCAGCCCCGAAGGGGTGATTGTTGAGGGTGTTAGGTTTTAGGTGTCGGGTTTTAGTTAGTTCTTAAACCAACCCCCGACACCCGATCCCCGGTTATCAGGAGGAAAAAATGTTACGTTTAAAACTCACCCTGTCCATCGCAACCACGCTGCTACTCGTCGCCACCTCTGTCTTCGCCGGAGGACTCTACCTTCCTGAGATCGGCACACCGATCAGTGTTGGTACAGCCGGAGTTGGCAATGTGACCAATACGTTTAGCGCGGACGCTGCGATTACGAATCCGGCGGGGATGACTGACATTGAACACGATGTTGCCCTCATGGGTATGCAGCTTGTGATTCCAACCGTGCGTTTCGATTCGGATATCGCCACTGCAGGTGGCAGCGATGGCGGCAATGCAGGTTTCGTCAGCGTCATACCGTCAACCTTTGTCGTGAAGACGCTCGGGGATGACTGGCGCCTTGGTCTTGGCATCACGGCTCCCCTCGGCGGCGGTGTTGATTATGGCAAAGACTTCGTTGGCCGATATCAGGCACAAAGGTCCGTGTTGATGGGGCTCGGCATCGCACCATCGGTCGCCTATAAGGTGAATGACAAGCTGTCGTTCGGAGGCGGTGTTTCTCTGATCTACACCAACCTTGACCTCGATATCGCCATCAACCAGCCGGGAGATGATGACGCCCAGGTCAATATCGACAAGATTGACGACTGGGGTTACCAGGGCTTTGTCAGTGTCATGTACAAAGCGACTGATCGCTTGACCTTGGGTGCTCTTTATCGTACCGAGTCTGATGTCGAACTCGAAGGCGATATCGGCTTCAAAAACGTCAATCCAGCCTTGCTTGCTCAGATCCTTTCCAATGTAGACGATGTTGAAGTTGATTTCAGCTATCCGCAGGCGATCGACATTGGTCTGCGCTATGAGCTGAACGACACAATTATGCTTATGACTGATTTTAACTGGCAGGAATGGTCAGCCTTTGGTGATACCCGCCTCGGCATCGAGGGCATTGGCGGCAACAGTAAAGTCACGTCCTTTGATCGTGATTGGGATGATACCTGGCATGTCGGCTTTGCCATCGCCCACAAACTCAATGAAACGGACATTATTACCGGTGGCGTTGCATATGACAGTTCACCGGTCAGTGACAGCAAACGTACCGCAGACATCCCGGTCGATGAGCAGCTCCGCCTCTCGGCAGCCTACGGCAGAACGGTCTCGGAGACATTTGACTTCGCTCTGGGAACTACTTTCCTCTGGCTCGGTAAAGGTAAAATGGATCAAGTTGCTGGTGGTGAGCGCTTTAAAGGTGAGTTCAGCACCAACAATATTATCTTCCTGTCGGCGACGATGAATTATAAGTTTTAGAGGCGGGTTAGAAATGCGGGGTTTAGGTGTTGGGTTTCGGGGGTTGGTTAAATCTATAAACTAACCCCCAATCCCTGACCCCAACCCCCGACACCCAATAACAATGATCTCAATCCAAAACCTCCAATTCCACTACCCCAACAGCGAGTTCCGGCTTACCGTGCCTGAGTTTGCTGTTTCTCCTGGTGAAAAGATCGCCGTAGTCGGACCGAGCGGCTCGGGGAAGACGACTCTGCTCAACTTGCTGGCCGGTATTTTGACGCCGAAGCAGGGAAAGGTCCGGGTAGGGGAGGTTGCTGTCAGTGACCTGGGAGATGCCGGGAGACGCGATTTCCGCATCAGCAACATCGGCTTCGTCTTTCAGGATTTCGAACTGCTCGATTACCTCTCCATCCTTGACAATATCCTGCATCCCTATCGCATCACAGGTGCATTGAAACTGACCGGTGAAGTTCGACAACGAGCTGTCCACCTGGCTGAACAGATGGGCATAGCCGGACATTTGAAGAAGCCCCCCGGAGAGCTTTCACAGGGCGAGAAACAACGGGCCGCTATCTGTCGAGCCCTGCTGCCCAACCCGAGCTTGATCCTTGCCGACGAAGCAACGGGCAATCTCGACCCGACCAACAAAAACCGTATTCTTGACCTGTTGTTCGAGAGTGTTGCTGAACATGATGCAACCCTGGTGGCAGTGACCCACGACCATGAGCTGCTGCCGCGGTTTGATCGGGTGGTAGACTTCCGCAAATTCCAGCAAGGAGCAGGGAGCAAGGAGCTTGGAGCTAAATCGCCTCTTCCCCCAACACCCGATTCCCAACACCCAACACCGGCATCACCATGAACAGCCTCTACCTCGCCTGGCAATATATTCGCTTCAATAAGTTCAAGACCATTATTCTGGTGGCAAGCATTACCTTGATTGCTGTACTCCCGCTGTCCCTTGAAATCCTCTTGGCCGAGAGTGAACGGCAACTGCTCAATCGGGCTGAATCAACACCTTTGCTTATCGGTGCCAAGGGGAGTGCCCTCGACCTGGCCATGAACTCACTCTATTTCGACGACGAGGTACCGGAACTGTTGACCATGGCAGCAGCCGACCGTGTCTATGACACCGATCTCGCTTTGCCGATTCCACTCTATGCCAGGTTCCAGACCCGTGGACACCCGATTGTGGGCACCACCTTTGATTACTTCGACTTCAGAAAGTTAAAGATTGCCAAAGGGCAACCCTTGACCATGCTCGGTGACTGCGTGCTCGGTGCCAAGGTCGCGGCCGAACTCGAACTTGGCCCTGGAGACAGTCTGGTCTCTTCGCCAGAGAACCTGTTCGACCTGGCCGGGGTCTACCCGCTGAAGATGAAGGTGGTCGGCGTGCTGACACCGAACCATTCAGCTGACGATCTGGCCGTGTTCGTCGATATCAAGACGGCCTGGATTATACAGGGTCTCGGTCACGGCCATCAGGACGTAACCCGCACACGCGATAGCTCGGTGATTCTCAAGCGCAGCGAGGGCAATGTTGCGGCCAACGCCAAGTTGTTTCATTACACCGAGATCACAGATGAGAACCTCGATGGCTTCCACTTCCACGGCGACACCTCGATCTATCCCGTTTCTGCTGTGATTGCTGTACCCTACGATGACAAGTCCGGCACTCTGTTGCGCGGCCGCTACCTTGAAGGTGACGAGTCGCAACTGATTATCCTCCCCGCAGAAGTCATCGACGGACTTTTGCAGAACATTTTTCGCATCCGCAATGTCCTCGATGCCGTCATCGCCCTGGTTGGCTTGGCCACTCTTCTGGCCATTGTTCTTGTGTTCACCCTTTCATTGCGACTTCGACAGAGGGAAATCCAGACGATATTCAAGCTCGGTTGCCGAAAAGCGACAATTAGCCGGATGATGATGGCTGAGATTGTGCTCATTCTTATGTTCTGTGCCGTTTTAAGTTCAGCTGCTCTTGGTGTTATCGATAGCAATGCTGAAGAACTTGTCAGACGTTTGTTCATTGGATGATGTTGTTTCCCTGGAGAGATAAATGAAGTTGACGCGTTTATTGATTCTGCTTGTATTCCTGGCTATTGCGACGCAAACCTTTGCAGCAAAGCGCTTGTCGATCTACACGGTGAACTATCCACTGGCTTACTTCGCTGAACGTATTGGTGGAGATCAAGTCACCGTCACTTTTCCCGCCCCGGAGGATGTCGACCCGGCTTACTGGATGCCCGACCAGAAAACCATCACAGCCTACCAGCAAGCCGACCTGATTCTGCTCAATGGCGCCAACTACGCTAAATGGGTCGACAAGGTCAGCCTGCCACGCAGCAAGATGGTTGATACCTCCAGCAAGTTCAAAGACCGCTACGTCAATATTTCGGAGGCAACAACGCACACCCACGGTGCCTCAGGGGCACACGCCCACGAGTCCCTCGCCTTCACGACCTGGCTTGATTTCAGTCTGGCGAGACTTCAGGCAGAATCGATCTACATAGCATTGGCCCGCAAACGCCCGATGGCCGAGATGGCGTTCAAGCGGAACTTCCAGGCTCTGGCCGACGACCTGGAGAGGCTGGATACACGGATCAGGGCAATCGTCGCCAGAGACCCGGGGCGTGCCTTGCTCGGCTCTCACCCGGTTTACGACTACCTGAAACACGGCTACGGCATGAACCTGAGAAGTGTCCATTGGGAGCCAGATCAGGCGCCATCCATGTCGCAATGGAACGATCTGAAGCAGATTCTTGAAGAGCATCGAGCGGAAGTCATGCTCTGGGAGGGTGAGCCGCTTGCCGACTCGGCCGCAAGGCTCAAGGAGAAAGGGCTTGGTAGCAAGGTCTTTTCGCCCTGCGGGAACAGGCCGGAGGATGGAGACTTCTTGTCGGTCATGCAGCAGAACGCAACAAACCTGGAGCAGGCATTCAGGTAATATTTACCGAAGAGTCAAATCGAATGCGCCCTGCAGGATCATCCGGCAGGGCGCATCGTCACATATAAACTTGCTCAATCCCAGTGCTTGACCACCCCTGACTCGAGGGCGGCGCGCTCGACCACGGCGGTCACTTCCTTGTGCACATCCGGGTGCAGCAGCGACGGGACCAGCTCTGTCTCCTCGGCGTGTTTGGCGATGCATTGGGCCGCGGCAATCTTCATCTTGTTGTTGATCCGGGTGGCGCGGACATTCAGCGCCCCGCGGAACAGCCCCGGAAAGGCCAGGGCGTTGTTGACGCTCTTGCCGTCGGCAGCGAAGGATGCGCCAGCCTGTATGGCAACCTCCGGCTCGATCTCCGGCTTGGGATTGGTCAGGGCCAGGATCACCGAACCCTTGCGCACCATCTTCGGGCTGATCAGTCCGGTGCAGCCGGTGGTGGCAATCACCACATGGGCCTTCTTCATTACGTCGTCAAGGGTTTCAGCTTTTCCCCCGGCAGCGACCAAACGTTCACAGGCATCTTCATTGAGATCGGTGCCGATCACTTTCCTGACGCCGTAGGAGAGCAGCAGCTTGCTGATCCCCATTCCGGCTGCGCCCAGGCCGACCACACCAACCACCGACTTGCTGAGCATCAGGCCGGAGAAACGGGTTGCATTAAGCAGGGCAGCCAGTACCACGACCGCGGTACCGTGCTGATCGTCATGCAGGACCGGAATGTCGAGCTCATTGTCGAGCACGTCTTCAATCTCGAAACATTCCGGCGCCTTGATGTCTTCAAGCTTGATGGCGCCAAAGGTCGGCGCGATATTACGAACCGTATCAATAATCACCTTTGGGTCGGAGTTCTCAATCAGGATCGGCACACCGCTGACACCGACCAGGTAATCAAAGAGCACTGCCTTACCTTCCATGACCGGCATACCGGAAACCGCACCGATATCGCCGAGACCCAAAATCGCCGAACCGTTGGTGACAATCGCGACCGAGTTCGGTATCGACGTATACTTGTAGGCGAGCTCCGGGTGCTTTTCGATGTCCTTGCAAATCGCCGCCACCCCCGGCGTATAAATCTGCCGGACATCGGTGATCGTTTCGATGCGCACCTTGCTTTTGGTGGCAATCTTGCCACCTTCGTGAAGCTGATGGACCAGGTCTATGACATCTTCAACGACAATCCCTTCCAGGTTGGCGATCACATCAACCACATCTTCAAACTGCTGGTCCGAATCAACGTAGACAACGATCTCACGCGTATTATGTGTCCGCCCGAACCGCACCAGGTGAATATCGCCAATACTGGCGTTCAGCTCAGCAATGGCCGCGGTCACTTTGGCCAAATGTCCCGGCTTGTTATTAAGCATCAGCTTCAGACACTTGGCTATTTTTCCTGCCCCTCTTTCGATTTCCATAGATCTTCCCTGTAATATTTACTTTAAACCGAACTTTTCCAGAATTGCATCCGGAGCCCGGTCGTAGTGACTGAACTCCATGGTAAATGATCCCCGCCCCTGGCTCGCACTGCGCAGTTCGGTCATGTAACCGAACATCTCGGCGAGGGGGACATAGGCCCGGACAATATCGACGACGGCGCGGGACTCCATCCCCTCGACACGCCCTCTTTTCTGCTGCAAGCCACCGAGAACCTTGCCGGAAAATTCATTCGGCGCGGTAATCTCAAGTTCCATGATCGGCTCAAGGAGCACGGGCTTTGCGGCACGGGCGGCCAGGGTCAGGCCGCGCTGTGCAGCAGCCTTTACCCCGATGACCGTGGTCTCCCCGGGCGTGACCGGGACCTGTTCGACAACAATCGACAGGTCGACCATCGGGTAGCCAAGCTGCACGCCGGACTGTACCGCCATATGCAGAGTCTCTTCAAGGGCCTGACAGATTTCGGCGCTCAGCCCCACCGGACCAGGTGGTGGAACGGTAATTTCAATCCCGCTACCCCGCTCGCGGGGTGCGATCAGCAGAGTGACTTCAGCCCTCTGGGTCTTGCCCTCGATCTCCCGCTCGAAGACTTCCGTGTGGCGGACTTCGGTCGACACGCTTTCGCGGTAAACAACCTGCGGTTGCCCGGCGTTCACTTCGACACCAAAATCATCGGCCAGCCTGCGCAGCACAACCTCGAGATGCAACTCGCCCATACCGGTCAGAACTGTCTGCCCGGTATCTTCGTCTTCACGCACCCTGAAGGTCGGGTCCTCCCACTGCAATTTCTCCAGCGACAAAAGCAGTTTGTCACGGTCCTGAATCTGTTTCGGCTCCACGGCCAGGGAGACGACC
>Ga0316189_10007452_pt1 | contig 10341 bp, 7 predicted proteins | sample LowCovwburrow_MG_FD_204930 | JGI IMG/M metagenome (GOLD analysis project Ga0316189, IMG submission 204930) | Coastal sediment microbial communities from Maine, United States - Lowes Cove worm burrow | ecosystem: Environmental > Aquatic > Marine > Coastal > Sediment | place: USA: Maine... | reverse complement strand
CTGTTCCGGTTTGAGGCCTTGGGCGGTTGCGGCAATCGCCATGATGCGCAGCATGGCACGGGGGGTGACGCCGGTGCCGCTGGGGGTATCACTGCCCATGATCACCCGGTGCAGCTGGCCCATTTGCGCGGCCCACTCTAGCGTTTTGACGGCCAAGCCGGCGTTGCCGCAGTAAGCCAGTTCCAGATAGCAGCGGCCTTCCGCCACGATGCGCTCGACGTCCGCCAGGCTGGGCGGAATCGGACCGCCGTTGATGTGACCGGCGATGTCCGGGTTAAGCGACAGGATTAACTCGGCGTCGGCAAGCTTGGAAACCCCCGAGCGGGAAACGCCCCCGGAATGAATTTTAACTTTGAGCCCGTGACGGCGGGCCCAGGTCATGTAGTTGGCTTGCTCTACCGGATCATCGCCGTAGGGGTAGAATATGAACTTCACCAGTTTGCTGCCGGCCGCGGCCACGGTTTTGAAGTCGTCCTCGCACAGCCCCGGCACCAGGAGCAGTGTGCCGGCCTCCACCTTGACCCCGGCCGGCCGGTAGTTGTCGTAGCAGGTACGGGTGACCACTGCCAGGGAGCGAAATACCGCCGGATCCGGATGATCGATGGGCAGACCGGGCAGATGCAGTTCACCGGCTGAAACCATCCGGGTAATGCCGCACTGCATGTAGTTGCTGATCCAGTTGGTACAGTTCTGCACCGGTGTCCAATCACCGAAACTCAGGTGCACGTGGGAATCGATTAGTCCGGGTGCGACTGTGTTTTTGCGGGCATCTATCACCAGGTCGGCCTTGGATCGTGAGGTGCCGACCGCTTTGAACAAGCCGTCCTCTATGTATAGCGAATCCGCCTCGATCAAGGGGGCGTTCACATCGCCGCTGATGAGGCAGCCGATATTTTGTATCAATACCGATGGCATTATATTCTCCTCAAGTTGCAGTTTTGAGAGGCATTAGGCTCTTAAGGGCCTTTATCTGATAACATATTGTCAGAAACTGAAGGTGTCGGGTGTCAGTGTTCAGAATTTAGCGACTCGTTCTCCTGACACCCGAAACCTGACACCTATTAGCAATGTTAAATTATCAGTGTGCTCGCTGCCCTTTACGGGCCATTTTTTTCGCGCGTAGTCTCGGAAAAAGCTTAGTCTTTAGACGGCGGGGGATCGCCCCAGTTGCGAATTTCACGTTCGGCACGGATCTCATCCAAAAGCTTCAGTTTGCGCCGGTGACCGCCCAGTTCGTAGTAAGTATCGGTTTCCATGGTGTATTCGATGGGCGCCACCACCGCCGGCGCCGGGGTCCAGCAGAAGCTGCGCCACTGCATCTTGCCGACGTCGACCAGAAAATTGATGCCACCGCCGGGCATAACATAGGCCGTGACGCCACCGACAGTGAGTCGGGCCCGGCCGTCATGCACCGCGCGGTTGAGTTTGACTGGGTTGCCGGAAACTCCGGCACGGGCACTGCCGCCGCAGCCGCCCATATACATCCCGGAAGTCAGGGCCGGTTCTTTATTTTCGCCAATCGTGCGGCACATTTCGGCGGCCTCGGGCGGCAGCTCGATACTGTGAAAGCGCTTCTTTTCATCGGCCTCTAACAGGGCCGCCCGGGTGCCGGTGACCTCGAGCACCAAAAGCTTCATGCCGGGAAAAACTTTGTCCGGATCTTCGACGGTGAAAGCCTGAAGCGGGTCCTCGATGTCGGTGCCCCCCCAGCCCCGACCCGGATTACCGAAGTAACGGCCGGGCGTGGTGTAGCGGCCTTTGGGCCTCAAACCGCGCCACTCAAACCCCAGGATGTGACCCACGTGGCCTTCGCTGAACAGGCCGGTAATGTCGGCGTCCAAAACGATGATTTCGTCGGCCAGGTCCTTGAGGCGCTCGCCGAACATACCCATGATGGCGGCACCGCAGGCGATTTTCATGTCATCGGATCTTTGGCCGTCGATTATCGGCTCCTCACCCACTTTGAGCTCCAGTCTTGAGCCACCGTCGACCTTAAGTTTGAACGCCTCGCCGTTGCAGGCGCCCACGATGAGCTTGACGGCCTTGAGCCGGCTCTTGTTTTTCATGACGTTGATGCCGCCCAGGCTGATCATCTTGGAGCCGTACTGTTCGGTGGTCACATGACCTACGGGAGTGCCCTTGTATTTTACAGGGGCAGCCTCTTTGCCGATAAAGCGATCGGTATCGATTTTCAAAAGCAGGCTGGAATATGTCAGCGGCGACTCCGTCACGACGGTGACAACATCCAGCCCTTCGATGGTTTTAGCGGCGGCGATGGGGCTGGGGATGTAGTCCGGATAGGATCCGCCGGCGCCGACAGCGGTGATCAGCGGCTGGGCGGTCAAGGCCTCACGGTAGATCCGACGGATATCAATGTTCTCAGGCAGAAGCAACGGTCGGGCATGGACTACTTCCCCGTCCCGGTTACGGTAGCGCTGACAGGCCCCCAGGCATTGCAGTGGTATCCGGCAGGCCACCGGGCAGTGATCGCATACCGCCGGTCCTGGGACCTGGACTTCCTCAGGTGGCGGGGCGATGGCCTGTACCGGACAGACGCTGACGCACAGGCCGCAAACCACGCAGTTTTCACCGAATTGAGGAATCTCGTCGGCATTCATGGTGACGGCGCCCAAGGGACATTCCCGGGCGCACAGGCCGCAAGCATTGCATTTTTCAGTGTCCAGAATCATGTGCTTCCTCCAAAATTTCGCGATCGGGTCATCTATGATTCCTGGGCGACGGCCGGTCCGGTGGTTTTATGACGGTGGCCGTAGTACTGCCAGGACAGGCAAATCAGAAATGCGATCAGGCCCAGCCAGAACAACAGGGCCTGATGGCCGAAAAGGAACATGGCACTGATCAGGGCAGCCGCCAAAAATACCGCCCGCGAAAGGGTGCCCAGGGAGCTGAAGCAATAGCCGACCAGTGCCATCTGACAGGACACGATCATCATCGCAATGCTGGCTATTTTCATCGCACTGATCCCCCAGCCGCCATCCGGCTGCATGATGACCAACGGAACGAACACGATAAAATAGGGCAGCAAAAAGGCAACAAATGCCGCTTTAAGCGCCTCCCAGTTGGTTTGCCAGTAGTTGGCTTCCGCCATGCGGGCCGCCACCAGGGCACCGATGGCCACCGGGGGCGTAATGTGGGAAAAGGCGGCGAAAATGAAGCAGAACAGATGGGCCTGCAAAAGAGGGACTCCCATGCTCAACAGGGCCGGGACGGCACCGATGGCCACCAGCATATAGGCTGCCGCCGTGGGCACCCCCATGCCCAGCAAAATAGAGCTGATCATGGCGATGAAGAGCGCCACGATAATAATTCCACCGCTGATGTCCTCGATTAAGAGCGGCAGCTTAATGCCCAGGCCGCTGACTTTGATGCAGGTGGCGACAACGCCGATAAGGGCACAAATTACGGCAATCTGGCATCCGGTTACCGCCGCTTTATAAACCTCTTCGAAAACTTTTTTGGGCTTCAGACGGGTTTTTTTGCGCAAACTGGCCAGAAGCCCCAGCACGATGATAGAGATAATGCTCCAGAACCCGACGTAGGGTAAAGAGAACCCCTGATTGAGGAGATATACCAACAGGCCAATGGGGACAACGAAAATGGGCGCATCCCAAAGAAGCTGCTTGACATCAATTTCCTCCATCATACATTCGAAACCTTGTTTTTTGGCTGTTAGCTGGACGTAACAGAATACGCAGAAATAATAGATGAGGGCCGGTATCACTGCCGCCACCACGACCTTCATATATGGGATGCCGGCAAAGCCGGCCAGGATGAAAGCGGTGGCCCCCATTACAGGGGGGGTGATCTGCCCGCCGTTGGAAGAAACCGCCTCGATCGCCCCGGCCTGTTCGGGCGAATAACCGGCATTTTTCATCATGGGAATGGTAAATGCACCGGTGATGGTGACATTGGCTACGGTAGACCCGGTGATGGTACCCAATAACGAGCTTCCGACCAGAGCCACCATGGCCGGTCCCGCGCTAAGCTTACAACCGACCCAACGGCCCAGTCCGATGATGAAACGGGTGCCGCCAAAGGCGCTTAACAATCCGCCGAAAAAGATGAATAAAAATAAATAGATCGCAGAAAGCTGCAGGATATCACCGTAGACGCCCTGGCCGCCCTCGAATTCCACCGTCACCCATTGGATCAGCTTGACACCCCCCACATCGGCCACGGTAAAGGGGGGCGGCAGGTATCGTCCCAGGAACAGATAAAGCAAGGCGAAAATGGTCACCAGCGAAAAGGCCTTGCCGAAGACCACCCAGTTGACGATCATGAGTACCAGGACCACCAGCACGCCGGCCGAAAGGTCCCATATGGTCGGGATCGCCGATCGAAACATCATGATGGCATCCAGGGACACCATAAAATATAGGGTAGCCGCCACCGAGCAGATGAGCAGGACCAGATATCCGCGCCAGGCTGCCTTGGTTTGGGCCTTGGCCATCAAGGAGAGACAGACCACCGTCAGGGCCAGACCCAAATGGGTAATCATATGGCCCTCCGGATCCTGGATCATGATCTGGGTATAAAGGAGCTGATAGATCCCCATGGCAATGGCCACCCAGGGCAATACAAGACCACTGATCCTCCGTAACGTTTCCATAAAATTATCCTTGCATATTACCATCCGGGATTATAATTCGGACAGAGGTGACGTATCGAATTGCCCCGCAGGGGCGGCGGGGCGAGAATCCCATCCAGGCTTTACTTGAGCTGGTCGGCCAGGTCCGTCATCGCAATCCCCTTTTCCTGGTAATACGACTCGGTACCAGCATGCGCCGGCACTACCTCGGGGACCGGGGTAGCGGTTTTGAAGGTCGTGGTCATATGCTCTCCCTGGGGATGCCACTTGGCCCACTCCTCGGCCGGAGTTTCGAAAATTACGCGCGTGACCTCATTGACGATTTTGGGGTCCATGCTTTCATCGGCCATCAGATAGACCGGGTCGTTGAAAGCCCACAGAGCTTCCGGCTGGTTCTGTCCCAGGGCACCGGCGGGGACGCGCACCGGTACCGTACCGTGCTCTTCCCGGCGCAGCTTGAGCAGGATATCGTGATCGAAGCCCACATAGTGCACCGGCTTTTTGGTCTCCAACCGGTCCACCAGGGGACCCGGACTGAACTTATGGGGATAGGTGTGGTTTACAATCAGGAAAGTGGCGTCACAGAACCCGTCCATCATTCGTTTAGCGCCGCCGCCAAAGCCGGTGTATATCAGCTTAACGTCGTCCAGGACACCATACGCTTTGAGGATGGCGATGTGATCAGGGGTGTTGCCGGCGCCTTTGCGACCAACATCAACCGTTTTGCCTTTGAGGTCTTTGATCGATTTGATTGTGGGATCGAAGGTAACCAGCAGTTGGGTCATGGTGGTAATGTTGGCGATGAATCGAGCCCCGGTGTATGCCTTGCGGGCCTTGCTCCATTCGTGACCCGGCCTGGCATGTAGGGTTGTGGAAGTAGGTGCCAGACCGATATACTGCTGCGGCTTATCACTGATCATCTCGATGTTGGCGGTTAGTCCGGCCGTGGCCACTGCTTCCGCTCGGAGCCAATCGGATTTTTTGTTGATAAAGTTGGCCAGGGCTTGGGAGAAGGCATACCAGGGATCCTTTACCCGGGCGCCGGCAATGTTGATCTTCACCTCTTCAGCGGCAATGGATTCCACCACCGGTGCAATTGAAAACGATAAGGCAATCAGGATGGCCATTACTGGAATTAGCACCAAATGTTTCCGTCGTCTGCTTTGCATGTTTTCCTCCTTTTCCTATGTTTTATATGAGCGGTTGATTTTGGGATTTCGGAATCCATGGAGGGTTCCTCGATCCTGGTTAAAAAATCCGTAATTTTTCCCAATCGCGGCCCACCAGAGCCTTGATCTGTTCAGGAAGCCCGCGCTCAATCTCAGAAATATAAATTTCATGAATGACAAAATCCCTGAACAGTGTTACGAGTCCTCGATTTTCCGTCCACAGTCCGCTGGTCAGGCTTTTTTCATTGATATTGGCGATGGCGGCTTTGCAACTGTCGGCTGCAAGAATGAGACGCCGCTCACCGCTTTCCCGGAAAGGGTAGTCACTGGGACGGTGGGGGAAAATTTGACCATTTTCGAAATTAATCGGACCATAGGCCACAATGCGAAGCTCGACTCCCCGCTCTGCCGCTTGATTGAGGGCAGGTTTCAGCCGCTTCACTTCTTTGGCCCAGGAGGCCATGAAAATATTCTTCCCGGCGGCACTAATTATTTCTTTGGCCTTTTTAATGACATTTTGATAGTCCGCAATATTCCAAACAAGCGCCTCATTTGGATTCCTGCTTCCTTGAATCGACCTCAAGCCTATCGCCAGGCTATCAAAAGCCGAGGTGATATCCTTTTTTAGATTTCCCAAAAGCTCTTCGGGGGGACAGGGGAAGTATTTTACAGGCTGACTCTCGGTCGGTACGGCGAGTCCGTGTTCAACTAATTGGTTCAGAATTGCATAAATCTTGGAGGTAGGGATGCCGACATTTTTAGAGAGTTGGTAACCGGATACGCCATCATGTCTGAGGAGAGATAAATATACCCTGGCTTCACGCTTTGAAACACCTATCCGATCAAATTTTGCCAGAATCAGATTGATTGAATCAAGATCGTTCAATTTCCCTGCCCCCCACCAGCATTTAATTTCCTATAGGGTTAATAAAACAATATGTCAACAAAATAAATCGAATTTTTAACTCCCCTTGGGGGTGGTATTAAGATAGCGTATAGTCTCATGGAGAGCAGATTAGGCGTCGATGATATCTGTATATTAAAAATAGATCGGTAATGACAGGTGTCTTAATTAAATAACTATTTGACAGGCACCATGATTTGAACTAATTGGTCCAACCAATATTAATTGGTATGTTCTCCCCTTTGTTGCATAAATAACATGGCAAAGAATAGATAATATTTTGCTATTAGAGACCTCGTTGAATAGTTTACTGGTTGATTAGGCAAATTATAGTAATAATTTAAGAATGTTACGATTGTTGAAAAATGAAGTGTCCAATTATTTTGCAAATATGGGATAAATCCATATTTACAACCACTTAACCAATCAACTAATCAACCAATCAACTATATCTGTATTATTATGACAGACATTTTTATCGTGAAATGGATCTTCGCTTTTTCACCGATCCTGACAGTTCTTGTTCTGATGATTTTTAGAAACTGGAGCGGCTCCCGCGCCGGAGCTGCCGGCTGGTTTGTTGCTTTGATCGCCGCAGCACTTATTTTCGGTGCCCACCCCAAGCTGATTGCCTATTCCCAAATGAAAGGTGTGCTCCTTTCACTCAATGTTCTCTATATTATTTGGACGGCGCTTCTTTTATTTAACGTTGTCAATGAAACCGGTGCCATCAAAGCCATCGGAATCGGCATTCAAAGATTCAGCGGGGACAGGTCCATTCAAATTCTAATATTCGGCTGGGTATTTGCTTCTTTTCTGCAAGGCGTTGCCGGCTATGGTGTCCCCATCGCTGTTGTCGCACCGTTGCTTGTCGGCCTTGGGTTTTCTCCGATTGTTGCCGTTGCAGTCCCGGCCATCGGGCACTCCTGGTCCGTGACATTCGGTTCGATGGGGGCATCCTTTCAGGCTCTTATGGCTGTGACCGGCCTTGAATCTTCCTATTTAGCGCCCTGGTCTGCGGCACTTCTCGGCATTGCCACATTGCTTTGCGGTATATATGCCGTGCATGTCTATGGGGGCTGGAAAATGGTAAAACACAGCCTTATTGCGATTCTTATCATCGGCGCTGCCATGGCCGGTACTCAATATGCACTGGCAGTCTCCGGGATGTGGACCCTTGGTGGTTTCGGAGCAAGCCTTGCAGGGCTTTGCGCCAGCCTTGCGGTGGCAAAACTTAGAATATACAATCAGACGTCTCCATCACAAATTCAGCCAGAAATGGGGCTGTGGTGGGCATTGTCCGCTTATTTTATCCTGATCGTCATTGTTTCCTCCGGCGTTATGGTACCTTCCGTCAAGGCCTTTCTTGGGCAGGTTAAACTCACTTTTGCCTTTCCGGAAATCGTATCTCTAAAAGGATGGGTCACTAAAGCCGGAAATGGCCAGGCTATCAATATCTTCGGTCATGGCGGTGCCCTGCTTTTATACTCGTCCACAATCAGTTTTTTGGTCTACCGCTCAAAGGGTTTTTATAAACCCCAGGCCTTAAAAACAATATTGCAGAAAACCGTGAAAAGTGGTGTCCCTACTAGCCTTGGCATAGTCAGCATGGTTTGTTTTGCCATGATAATGGATCATTGTCAGATGATTTACATTCTTGCTGAAGGAATCAGCAGGGCATTCGGTGGTATTTTTCCTCTGGTTTCTCCCTGGATCGGTCTGCTAGGCGCTTTTATGACCGGCAGCAATACAAACTCCAATGTTGTTTTTGGGGTGCTCCAGCAGGAGACAGCCCAATTGGCAGGACTCAGTGCGGCCCTGATTCTTGGTGCCCAGACAACCGGCGGCGCACTCGGAAGCATGATTGCCCCGGCAAAAATACTGGTCGGTTGTTCAACGGTCGGCTTATCGGGGAAAGAGGGGCCCGTATTAAAGGCGACATTGCGTTATGGGCTTGTCATTACCGGTATTATCGGCGTTATCGTGATGCTGGCAAGCTTTATGACTTAGTGCTCCTATATTATATCTAAGGTAGCATATGACATGTATCATTATTACCGCATAAGGACGATGAGTGATGAATGGATTCGATCTTTAGTTTTTCTTTTTTAATATAGAATCCAATCCGTAGATTTTCGTTACTAAATATATGAATCTATATGTTTAAAGGCAGATTTAACTAATGGAAAAATTTTTAAGAACACACAGCGGAAAGCTCAAAACTACAGCCTTGATATTAATGCTTTTGATACCTTTTTTCCTTTATGCAGCTGCAATTCATGGCTCGGCCTTTCAGGTAAATTGTTTTCTGGCGTTGATGGCAGGCAATATGCTGTTTGTCATGGTAAAAGGTTAGATATTCGCTATAAAATTCAAAGTTAAATGCCAAAATTGAGCGACTTCTGATCGGAATCGCAATGGCCGAACCGTCGCTCAACCAGTCTAAATGAGGGAGGGGGTATGCCTGCCCAAATTTTAATTAAAAACGCGGCTGCCATTGTAACCTGCGATACCCATGACACCATCTTTCGTGACTTTGACCTGCTTATCAACGGACCGGAAATCAAAGAAATTGGACCTAAATTAACGGCCGGGAAAGCTGAGGTCATCGATGCCACCGGCTGTTTCGTCTACCCGGGGCTCATTATTACCTACCGTATTGCCGAAGTCATGTCTATCGCCGACCGGGTGGCCGTGCTCAGAGACGGCGAAAATGTTGCCAGCCTGGACATCCAGGAGACGGGCAGCAGCCATTTGTCAGAGCTCATGATCGGGCGCAGGCTGGAGACTCCCGCCAGGCCGGCAACTGCCAGTGGACCGAGTTCTGAAACACCCGTACGGTTGAGTGCCAAAGGCATATCGCTTCACGGCGAAACCAAAGAAAATCCTGGATAATATCTTTCTGGACATACGACGTGGTGAAATACTCGGCCTGGCCGGTGTTGACGGCAATGGGCAAAAAGAACTGGCCGAAGTGCTTGCAGGAATCCGTAAATCGGATGACGGTCAGATTGTTTTCGAAGGCCGAATTACAGGGGTTTTAAAAAACGACGGCAAGGTAGAGCTCTCGCAGATCGGTCTTAAAATGGCCGGTATGAGTGGAGCCGCGGCATGAGGCTGCTGCGCGAGGTCATTTCCTTTGCCGCCACCTGGATCGGCTTGTATCTGCACCCCTGCGGCCCTTGGGGAACCCTATCGCCAATGATAAGACGTTGCTTTTTCAATCTGTATCAGGTGAAAATAGCGGACTGCCTATCGGACCTCTTTTATTCTCACGGTAAACAAAAACTTTGTCGACACAATTTACTGCTATCCGTCGCCTGAATGACAGGCAGCTGATTCTTTCAGATTTTTATACTGCTTAAAAAGGATATATGCACCCCAGACAAAGGCGCAAATCATCAGCAGCGTTCCAAGTGCAACGGCTAAATTCGCCAGGACATGATCGTATCGCAGTAAATTGGTTTCCCGCAGAATGAATTCCCAGTCATGGAATCCGTAGGGCGAAGTCCGTCCGGTGTTGCCGCCTAAAAGCGGCAGTGTCAGTGATCTGGCATCATTGATGTACGGGGCCAGATCCATGAGGTTTTGCCCCGTCCACCACAGGGTGAATGAGGCCGCAAAGGTATCTCTGGTTTTGATTAAAAACACCACCAGAC
>Ga0316189_10007451_pt1 | contig 10344 bp, 27 predicted proteins | sample LowCovwburrow_MG_FD_204930 | JGI IMG/M metagenome (GOLD analysis project Ga0316189, IMG submission 204930) | Coastal sediment microbial communities from Maine, United States - Lowes Cove worm burrow | ecosystem: Environmental > Aquatic > Marine > Coastal > Sediment | place: USA: Maine... | reverse complement strand
TTCTGTTTTGCCGAGCCTTGTCCTTTGAAGAGGGGCATAGTTTCCATAACTGAGATTTCATCGCGAAATACATCGGCTAAGATACCAATGGCATTTTCTTCTCCAGAAGCCCAGAGACCTATGTTTTTGAAGATATTTTCCCAAGCCCCTTGACAGATTCCAGTCCATGCGCAAGTCGATTTCCCGTGACGTTTCGCGGCTTCAACCGCTACAATTTCAATAGAGGGATCACAGATTACTTTCATAATTAAGACTTGTTTCGTGATACCTCGCTTGACAAGGCCTGGATTTGCATTTGGCCAATCGGTTGATTCGACAATCCGCTCATACGTAGTAGGATCATAAAGATTCTTATCACGCTTATCAGAGATCATAAAAGGAATAGACCATGGAGGCATATCTTTACCCCCTTCTAATAATTGCGCAGCGGTGCGTAAATCAATTGCGTCTTTGACCGAGCAGGGTAATTTTGAATGAACAAAAGAAGATTGAATGGAAAGGATTTCACGAATAAAAGGAGAAGAAATGAGATCCAAGCCTCCGCCAGAGTGAGATGAGTCACTGGCATCATCGGCAGGTTCAATATGAGGGAGTTTAGTATTTTGAGGTATATTATATTTATTAGCAGTATATTTTGTTTTATTATTGACTTTTGGGAGTTTATTCCTGGTTATGTGCCTATTTTCCTTGAAATAGGTGGATTTGCTTTTCGTACAATTATCAATAGAAATATGAGGTAGTTGGGCTCGAATCATTCGAGGTTTAATGATTTCAAGTTCTTTCTGGGAAAGGGAGTCTAAATATTCATAGACTTGTGTTTTTCCCGATTTATACATAGTATAATTAAAAAAACATAGGTATTTAAATGTTCACGTTTTTGGACACAATTTCAGGAAAAAGTGACCATAAACCTATTTAATTAAATTGTTCCATTTTCAACTTATATAACAATTCATATTGTAATTCTTGCATTTTAATCTTGTATTCTTTACATAATTTAGGATGGGTTTCCAGAAGTTTTCCTTCTACATGAAATTCAAAATAGGTAATAGGATGTTCTTGAAACCAGATCTCATTTTCTTCTTGTTTCTTTTTACGTTTTAAACAGTCGGGACAGGTCATGCAATATCCACCTGCTTGTAGAGATATTTATATTCATCTCTTGGTTCATATAGGGAACATATATTACCAGATTTACTACAATAACCTTCAACATGTTTCTTACAATATTTACATTCTAAATGAAAACCTGCATCCTTATAAACCCATTTCTGCTTCTTCTTTGCTTTCGTCCCATAAACAATAGCATCGCAATTATCACATCTAACTATACCCTCTATAGACGTCAATCCACTGCGATGTTGGCATGGCTCTACTTTCGGCTCAATTGGTTCATAGAGTGTGCGTTTTGGATTATCAGTAGTGAAACATTTATCCCATCGATCATAATTAGACTTATGACATGTTTTATCTTTTTTTGGTTTATGTTTACATCCAAGACAGGGTTTTAAATCTTCTTCAAAGACGTCAATTTTCTTATCAATTGGCTTCTCTATTTGATGCTTGAGGTTTTCATTCTCCTCTTGTAATGACATAACAGTCTCTTGTAGTTGGATTATGGCTTCAGAGGATATTTTTTTAGAGTCTTCTAATTTATTTAATCGTTCATTGATATTATTACGTAGTTCGGCTCTATAGGCTGTATGAGATTGAGACCACTGGCTGAGTTCTTTTTCAGAAACATGGTTTTGTAATTCAAATAAATCCAATCTATTCGATAATTTCTCTATAGCAGCGGCTAACGGTTCTAATACACCACTATCAAAGACCTTCTTACTAAAGGCTAAATTGGCTTTCTTCTTCTTCTCATCTTCTGCTCGTTTGATGTCACGTTCATTTTTCTCTTTCGCTTTCCTTTTGCGGTTTCGTTTAAGTTCTCTAATCTCTTCATTCTGAATCTTGCGATTCTCATTCCATAATTGTAGTTTATTCGGTTTCTTTTCGTGCATGGTCTTCATCTCTTTATCATAAGTCCACCCACAAGGTTCTATATGACATTTTGCTTCAGGTAAGGGTTTATAAGGATAATATGTCCAGTTGTCAGGTACGACTGCCTCTATACCGTTATCATGGAGTAGTTCCACCATAGTCTTAGGTGTACAGTATTTACATTCGTATTTTACTGGGGTTGTGCCTTGTAGGTGTATGTAAGTAGTTTGATGACATTTATGACAATTAAATGTAAGATAGTTTACTCCTGTCTCTGTAGTCTTCTCTAATGGTTTACTAATCTCATCTATGGGTGTTGCTTTAATAAGTGGAACTGATTTATAATATTTTCCATCACTATATAAATGGTAATTGGCCATTTACTTCAACAACTCCTTTATCTGTATTTTATGATTTGTGATTAAGGAATTTATCGCGGTTTGTAATTCATCGTAATCATCAAAAAGAACTTGATATTTTATATCCTTCTCAGCGAGTTGCTTCTCATATTTTTCTCGTTGTAGTTTTAGATCTAAGACTTTATTTCTAATATATATATCTTTCTGCGCACAGTCGGGACATTCATCATTGTAATTTTCGATTGCCTCATTATGGGCTTTATGAGCTCGTTCATAGTCTACCATGGCTTTATTACTCTTAGTATAGTTGTTACAGTCAGGCATTTGGTTCAATCCTCATCTATTTCATTCCAATTAATATCCTCATCATCTGTATGCTCATCAAGACATTTACCACAACAGTAATATTCGTTATGATATTTGTCTGGAATTTCTATTGGTTCCTTACAATAATAGCATGTTTTATTCATTTGGGTTCATCTCTTTGGTTTATGTTCTTCACAATAATAATTCAGACCACTTGCTGAACAATTTCCAGATTTATTACATATACAACATTTCACATTTGATGAGAAATGGCTGTAACAGGCGGGGCAAAAAGCAGCGTTATATTCGATTTTATGTTTTCGACAATACATGTTAATTCATCTCAGTAATGCCCCATTTTTGCGCATAAACATACAAGGCAAGGGGACAGGCCTGGGAAAAAAAAGGAGGGGATCGGAGTCAAACACTATTTAGTAGGTTTACATCGACTCCAGGTTGAAAAAAGGCGTGCTGAAATAAATGATGGAATCGAACCATCTACCCACCCCTAAGGGCTTTATCCAGGGATCATTTCTTGCACAAGTATATTATAGGGATAGAGTATAAAAAGGTATGTAAAAAATAGCACCCAGTCAAGGACTTGAACCTCGATCTTCCACTGCTGAGGTGGCTGTGTTAACCTTTGACCTATTCATATCCGAACTCTGCCATTCTTTACTCGAGTTTATATAATGGTTTCGCTTTGGAGCCTCTGATTAGGGATCACCAACTGGGCTAAATAGAAAAAAGGGCCATTTCTCACACGGACTTTAGGCTATTTTCATAGGTGGTTCAGTTTGAAAACTTATTCCAGGTTTCAATATTATTATAGGGATGATCCTTATAAATCTATGTGGTTAACCTCTGGTTGTCATCATACCTTTTTTGACATTGCTCATCATAACAATAATATTCTGGCTCAGGATAACCTGGTTCATCAATCACCATTGTATGTATTATTTTACCACAATTTCTACAAGAAATTATCACTTCTTTAAGTTTATATTCACACATCTCATAAGAATTATAGGGATGATCATAATAAACTTATTCTATAGTTATACGAAAAAAGTCGTATAAAAAAAATTAGAGTGGAATGGATTTCACTAAAAGAATATATTTATCATAGATTTGTTGTATTGTTTCAAATGCTTGATGCAATGTTAAACCATCCGTTTCATCTCTATTTTCATTCACAACCCGCCCAATTGAGCCTAACGTGTGGGAGGTAATAGCAATTATTTGACCATCAGAAGCCATATTTATAATATAGGGATCAAACTAAAAAAGATATGGGTGTTCGATTGATCGAACGATATTATGAATGTTAATATATTTTTCCACAATGAGTACAATCTGTGATTAGATAATCTCTGTATAACCCAGGCTTACGATGAGTTTGGTAATCATGCTCACATCGGTATTTTGATTTATCTTTACAATCTGTACAGTTCTCAGTCATCCCTTCATCTCGGCAATGTTCGCAAGGAAATTGTGTCATAATAACTATCACACCTACCAAGTATTTAATACTATCCAGTCCCACCAGGACTTTTTTATGATTCAATTATGAATGTGAAAAGGAGCACTTCACCCCCACATTTGCACCAAAAAACCAGTTTAGAGATCAAGTGTGGGTATGATCAAAACCGATCACCATATGATCGAAAAGGATCATCGAATGTAAGAATATGATCATTCTTCAAATAGTATATACTTGAAAATAAGATGTCTTATGTACTCCGAATAAGACGTTTTTTTATATTTTTGATTTGACCGAATGGAAAAGAGAGAAAATGATCGAAAAGGATCAAAATGATCGAAAACCTATACGAAAAAAGTCGTATAGAAAATAATAAAGATAGAAAGATATATATAGATAAGATTCCTATACTACCTTACCGAACCCTTTTTTTATATATATGTCTTAACTACTCCTTTTAGGGCAGTCTGATTAGTAACACTAAAAAAAACAGTCTTATCTTATTAGAGGTATTTATAAGACTGAAGCGTCTTATTATATTTGATATGAAAAATAATATCACACAAATTCGAACGTCAGGTAACTCTAATGTTACTACTATACCTTACGATGTATGGGAAAAATTGCTCGGTAAGGAGTCAGGTAAGGCACGAATAGTGACAGTTGACCCAACCACTAAAACTATTTTTATGTCCCTGGTTGAACCACCAGAAATAAATGTTGTGGATCCGTATGAATTCAAAAATGATGAGATAAAAATTATTGAAATTTTAGAGGAACGCGATAATGGTTGTATTTCAAACATAGGATTATTTAATCATTTCGCAGGATCATCCACGAATAAAACGAAAATGAAAACGCGATTAGAGATTGCGCTGAGATCATTAAAGAAGAAGAAGAAAATTAAAGCGGTAAATGATTTTGTGCTCGAATTAGTGAGGTGTGAATGATGGATCTAAAATATAGATTTAAGAATTGCACAATGTGTAAGTATTTATATGTGCCAAATATGCTTAATCCGTTATGCACTTTATTACAAGAGGAGCGAGGATGCCCAGATGTATTTTATTGTTCTGAATTTAAGAGAGGTAAGCATCAATGAGTTATTGTTGTGGATCATTTTTATTTATTATATCTCACGGATATTTTAGAATTGATGAAAAAGGGAGATATATCTTTCCTATTTGTGAAACCCTCGAATATTATATGAAATATTGTCCTTTCTGTGGAGTCGAATTAAAATGAATCAATGCCCTATTTGTAAAATACCTTGGAAAACGAATGAATTCGGGTGGCAATATCTCGGCAATTGGGTTAAAATTCATAAAACAAAAAAAAAGAAATGCCCAGTGTGTGCTCGAGATGAACAGTTCCAAAAATATATTGAAAAGAGGGATAAGAAATGAGCCTGCGAGAGTGTATTGTCTGTAAGCATATTGATACGCATATCTTAGCGTCTCCATGTGTGGCGTGTCGGTATGCACGAGATGAACAAGGTAAACAAACTCTTCCAGCATTTAAGGAGATGAAATGAATGAACGCTGAGTTTCCTTATGGGCCGAAACGATTTCGAAAGCGAAATAAAGGGATTTTGAATAGAGAAAATATGATTAATATGACGGCTAATATCCGAAAAACTCAATTAGATTTAATGGATGTGTTAATTGAGAAAGGGATTGCAACGTCACGCAGTGAATTAGTTCGTATTTGTCTGGATATGGCTATGAAGAAAATAATATCAGATGAGGATATTATAGCGTTATTTATAATGGAGATTAAATAATGGGGAATACTGTTGATATAAAAGTTAAAGTAAAGAATTTTAATTCCACTTTATATTATCCTATGCAGGATAAAGAGATGATTGATATTTTTATTGCAAAAGGATTGGTATTAAGTCGGTCTGAATTCTATCGCGTAGCCATTCATAATTTAATTGTAAAAACAATCGATGAACAAGATAAAATTGAAAAAGTATTAACAAAAAATAAGTAGTTTTTTTTCTATATTTTCTTTGGCTTCAAACAACAATTCTAAGATTTGTTCCGAATAATAAACATTGACTATACTCCAATTCGTGGCTTGAAAGCGGTATTGGGTGGCTATTTGCAGGTTGGTGGTTCGCAACATCTCGCGGAGTCGTTCTTCGTTCATGCTAAGATCTCCTTGATAGTTTGTTCGTATAATTTAGGTAATTCATAATCTACTCCCGCACTTGCACCAGGACATCCAGTTAATTGATCTAAAAATCCTGTTGCATTTCTCGCATTACGAGCATGTATCGAGTATAGTTTATCATTATCTTTGCGGTGGTGGTCTTGTATATCATAGAGACTTTCAGTACAGGCATTTCGCCAGGCAATTGCTTTAAAGACCAAAGCAACGGTTTTAAACGATTGTTGGATTGTGTTCATGTGTGTTCATCTCAGTTTAATTCATCATTTTCTTTCATAACATTTAATATTTCAATACTATATTCAATTTCAGATAGATTTTCATAATCAAAATAATCTATTTGCATTGTTAGATCATCATTTCTATTCAATAATTGACATAATTCAGTCATGATGTTAGTTGCTCGTTGTTTGTTCATGTGTGTTCATCTCAGTTTAGTTAAAAAAATTATAAATAACTTTCAAGTCGTTCAATTACTTCATTCAATATGCAAAAATATTCTTCTTCATCAATTTTAGATAGATCATAATTAGAAACTGTTCCATCTGTATATTTAATTTTAATCTGTTCGATCATGGTTGGTCATCTCATTTAGGCAAAAAAATTAAAGAGTATTATAATTTATATGGTGATAATAACAATAGGCTTCAACTAATTTTTGAATTTTATTCCATTCTAATAAACAATAGGCTGCAATTCCAATTTTAAAAAATGTGCGAACTTGTTTATGTGTTATTTCTTTTTCGGCTGGTTTTATTGATTGTATAAGTTGGTTGTAAGTGTGCATTTTTAATCCCTAAATATATTAAGGTGATATGAGTATTTAAACTTAACTCGAGTAAATTCGAGTCATACAAATTAATTAGTATAGATTTATTTATAAACCGTTTGATTTATATACTCGAGATTACTCTATTATAATAATGAAGTATGAAACTAAAAAATTACTAAGTGACCGAGCCTCTGGATGTAAAACATGTGATAAAGGATGGATCAATATGGATAATGAAATAATTGCTGAATTAAAAAACGGCAAAACATATAGATATATTGCAAATAAATTACATGTAAGTTTTTCAACTATTAAAAATGTAAAAAATACTTTTTCATGGTAGAGTAGTAGCAAAAAAAGTGATTAAAATGGAACAAGAAAATAAATATATTTGTCCCCGATGTGGGAGCGAGATAAGTGTCACAATATTTATGACATGCGGAATGTGTTATGATTGTTATATGAAAATAAGATGTGATTGATAATGACAACTAAAATAGGATTTATTAATATCTCTGCTGAAGTCCCTCGTGAGTATCATAAACGAGTGCAGAGTAAATATAAGAAATTCCCTAAATTTTGGGATAAATGTAGTGAGATGTTTGCTGCGATGGCGGGTTATTTAACATCCAGCGAAATTGAAGGTTTGAAGAAAGAATTCCCGTTAGTCGTGGAGTTTATGGAGGATATTGTCTAATGTATTCAGATAATTCTACTGATGTGAAAGTCCTTGATTCTGTTGAAGATTACATTAAATTATTAGCAGAATTAGGAAAGATTATAGATTCTTGTGAAGAGTTAGAATTCTCAACAGGAAAATGGTCTAAAGCATGGATTAAAATTAAGTATCGGAGGATTAATAATGGGACATAAAATGAAACCAAAAGCCGATCCGATTGTTGCGATTCTCAACAATGCGACCAATCATAAGAAATCCTCGAAAAAGAAACTTGAGAAGAAGAAACAAATAATGAGTTCAGCCGATAAGAAGAGTTTCGATATTGTAATTGCTGAATGCTTAAAACGGTATAAGAAATGGGGTTATACTGGGTATTTAGGACATGCTGAAAATATGCGGGATTGGGTGGAAAATTTATAATTTTTTTACATACTTTTTTAAACTCTTGCACTACTATAATAGTGTTGATAAAATATGACAACAGTAAATATTGATAAACGATATCATGATATGGCTAAATCATTAATTAGTGGTATTTTACCATCTATAAAAGCCGTCGTTGAATATAGCATATTTCAGATGAAAGAGAGGAATTTGGTGAATGGAGGTAATAAAGATGAGTGAAAAATACAAAGAAAAAGAAAGAGATTTTCAAGGTGGAATTCAAAAAATCTACCATTTTCCAAATCAATATGGCGCTTCAGTAGTGCGACATTGGGGTTCTTATGGTTTTAAAGATGGATTGTGGGAATTAGCCGTAATTAAATTTAATAAAAATGGGTCATTTAAACTCACTTATAATACTCCAATCACTGACGATGTGTTAGGGTATTTAAATGAGGATGAAATTGATCCAATACTGAAAAAAATAGAGGAATTAGAAGAAGTTATAGAAAAAAGAAAAATTGAGATGAAAAAATAATGGCTGAACAACAGAAAGAACGTAGCGATGACGAATTACTTAAAGAATTGGAAAAGGTTGATATATCCTTTAAACTCCCAACGAAAGAAGAACGTGAATATACTGAGATGTCGGCTAAGGAAATCGTACAATCTAATTTCTTTGGAGAAAAGAATATCATGGCGGCTAAGGTCAAGGTTAGAATCTGCTTGAATTTAAAGATAGATCCGTTCTTATTCTATAAACACGTTCAGATTACTCCTTATGGGAGCAAAAATGATTTAACGCTTAGTGCTTATTTGATGAGTTTCTTAATCTTACGTACATTTCCCAATGCAATTAAATCTCAAGGATGGATAGGAGAAGGGGATAATTTAGAATTTAGGATGGCTGTTCAACGACCAGGTCGTAAAACAGTTCCTTTCTCATTTGGTATTAAGGATGCTATCAAGGCTCATTTAATCCTCGTTAAACCAGATGGAACACGATCCGCCAAAAATATGAATTGGTTTAAATATGATTTAGATATGACACGATCCCGATGTATTTCGCGCATGGCACGAACAGAATTTCCCGACGTATTAGGTGGGATTATCTATACTCCTGAAGATTTCGACGAGGTGTTTAAAGATGATTGAAAAACCGATTGATGAGGATCTCGATGAGATGTTGCGATGTTATTACATCGATCTTGACTATTTAGAAGAACGCAAACAATTTCTCTTAGAGAAAATGAAAGAATCGAAAGAAAAGGGGTTCATCTCGACTGTTGCGACCTATGTCCAACCGAAAAAGACTATTCTCGATCATACAAGAGCAGGATTATTCATGAGTGTTAAAGAAATTGAACCTGTTTATAAACAGGGATATGATTGGGCGGCGATGGCTAATAAACTACGTATTTATGAAGATGAAGAAGAAGGACTATTCAAACAGAAGAAAGCATCATTTACGAGAGTGAAGAAACATGCCACAAATTAACATAGATTTTACCACTTTTTTACCCGAAAGGCAGAAGTTTTTCTGGTTTCCCAAATCATGGAGGTTATATTTTGAGACTGCTTGATACGCACGAGCAAAAGAGTCCTCGCTTCTTAATGGATGCCTTTCCAGATATGAAGATTGCTCCGTTGAAAGTAGGGGATTATTTCAGTGGAGAAAGAAGACATGAATATTATAATACTGATGTCAATAACCCTGAGAATTTCGATGAAGATGATGTTTTATATGGGAATCTCGTTGAAATTAAAATCGGGAAAGATTTCGGGATTCATACCGAACAATTGGAACGCTTTCAAGATGAATGCTATCGGATGGCGTGCTATCGACAGAAGAATCCCCATGTGCAATTGCATGCGGTTTGGGTTAGTCGAATTCCTTCTTTACCAGGAATAAAACTCTTCTTTGAAATTTGTTTTAAATATCATATTTGGGGCCACCATTATCGAACAAATGAAGAATTAATTCAATACCTTAAACATCTTGACCAACCTGCATCCTATAAAGAGTTTGAACCCTATATTAAACGGAGCCATACCGAACCCTCCACACGAGGGAAAATGTTGCGTCAAATTGATGGTGTTAATAGTGCTAATGCTATCCAATCCAGTGAAGCAGAGTCTTTCAATGAATTAGCCGATATCTTTCAACGGAAAAAGAATGGAGAACCGCGCAAAATCG
>Ga0316189_10007450_pt1 | contig 10344 bp, 5 predicted proteins | sample LowCovwburrow_MG_FD_204930 | JGI IMG/M metagenome (GOLD analysis project Ga0316189, IMG submission 204930) | Coastal sediment microbial communities from Maine, United States - Lowes Cove worm burrow | ecosystem: Environmental > Aquatic > Marine > Coastal > Sediment | place: USA: Maine... | reverse complement strand
CACGGCAATGGTAGCAGGATCGGGCAATCATCAGATTGTCCAGCTTAGGGCCTTCACGTACAAAACGGGCACGACCGTCGTGGGTGGCCGCACAGGCGCGAACACAGTCATCGCAACGGGTGCACGTCTCCAAATCGATAACCAGGATACTGTTGCCCTGCACCAGGCCCAGGTCTAGCGCGGCCTGTTCGAACTCGGCGTGGCGAATGTTCTTGCGGTTGAATCCGGCTTCCTTGATACGAAAGGCTGCGGTTTCCCATAGCCGTTCGGTGACTGCCGGGAAGGTGCCCACGATACGCTGAAACTCGTCGATGGGAATCTTGACCAGTTCCGCGTATTCTACGGAAAGCGCGGAACTGGTCCACTCGTCCACGCCATCCATGAGCAGTTCTACTTCACCGAAGGTCATACCCTTGGAGAGGTAGGAGGCAATCATTTCACCTTCACCGTAGGTTTGGCTGAGCTTGACAAAACCGGAACGGATTAAATACAGGGCGTCCACTGTTTGGCCTTCGGTGACGATCACTTCGTCCGGCTTACAGGAGACCAACTCCACCTGCTTGGCAAGGTCATCGAGAAAACCGTCCGGGCAGCCGTTGAAGAGCGGGGTGGTCTTGAGCTGACTGAGAAGCGACCGTTCCCGATAACGCCGATCGATCTGGTGCTTCAGGTTCACCGATTTCTGCTTCAGCTTGCGCAAGGCGGGCAGGCGAATCTGCAGCAGGCGCACTTCGGTGGCAGCCCGTGCGGTGACGGACTGCGGCCAGCCGCTAAGTGCGCCGATTTCGCCGAATATCTCGCCAGCATCGAGGCGCTGGGCACCGCCCATCTTAAGGTTGAAGTCCATTGAAGCCAGAAAAGTAATCTCATTGCGGGAAACCCGTTGGGTCTGGCCTGGGGCGGCCATGGCCTTGCGGTCGATGCGAATGGTCCCGGTGGAGGCGCCAGCGCCATTGAGTTCATCGGTGGTGGGTTTCTTCATGCTGATCGAGGTATCGAAAATGGGGTGGGTGCTGGTCTGGCTCGCCGCTGACTCGGTCTGGCCCAAGCTGGTCTCTACCTCGCCTTCGAGAATGTAAAAGGCAATATCGATATAGGAGCCCTCCTCGAAGAGTACGGCCCCTTCACTCCAAGTGGCCAGGGAAATATCAGTACTCATTTTCTCCAGGAACTTATCGTCGAATTCCTTGAAAATATCGATCTCTTTGAGATCGGCAGGAGAGAGCCTGTCTGAGAGGGAGAGCAGACCGGTGCTGAGTCCCAGTGAACTCCAGCGATCGCGATACTGTTCAATTCGCCTCATCATGGTATTTTCACTCAAGGTTTCCCCTCCTTGGGATCAACGGTACGGTAGAGTGCTTCGAGGCGTTGCTTGAGGAAGATCAGAAGTTCTTCGATCGGTGTGTTCGGGCCTATTTCAGGATAGGGTTCGGCGATTAGCCGGGTTACAGCCTCTGGATCTTTGGCGGAGGTTTTTGTCGCCGGCCGAACGCGGGTAGTCGAGGGTCTTGGAGGTGGTTTCTTGCGAGCACTGGGGCGCGAGCTGACGGCCTGGTTTCCTCCCTGAGCCGTCTCGCCCGAGCTTGGGGGTTGCGCTGCTTGAGAGGCCTGGTTCACGGTGCTCGTGGGTTCCGCCGCAATGCGTTGCTCTCGACGAGCAAGGGTTACTTTGGGAATGGGGCCTCGTGCTGTAAGCTGGGCTGCAAAGGCGGCTTTCAAATCACCCGGGTCTTCGTGTTTCCAATGCTCTATTTTTTTCATAGCCTCCAGAAAATCGAAATCCTTGCCCGAGGGATGGCCCGCTGAAAGCAAGCGCTCGTCTGTCAGGTAATGGCACGAAGCACAGGTTTCCGCTCTGGTATCGAGCGACCTCAACTCCGTCATGCCCAACTTCAAGCCCTCAATATAACCCGAGCGTTTCAGACCATCGGCAACCTCGCCTTTCTCGTGGGGCTCCAGGTAATCCTTCGCGGGTCCATGGCAGGCTTCGCAGCCCACACCGTCACGGGCGTCCCGTTTCTCTCGTCCTGGCAGTACGGTGGCATGACAGTCCATACAAACGCGGTTGCCGCGCGCCATCTGATCCGTGCGCAACCCATAGAGGGTGGCGATTTTGATCGCTTTTGGATCTTCCTCGAAGAAGGGGTCGAGCGACTGATAATGTTTGTCCTCGGACCACCAGATGGCCTGATCGCCATGGCAATTTTCACATTTGGACGGGCCCACGAGGGCATGATCCGCCTTTGGCCTGATGTGGTTTTTAATTTTGCCCGTCGCGGCTACACCGGCGATGATTCGGGGCTTGCTCTGGACTGTGGGTTGGGCAGCCGCCTGGCCAACTGTTGTTGCGCCGCTGTCTGTTGTCCCCGTGCCACTCACGGGGTTGGCCTCGGTGGGAGACGCCACAGGGACTACAGGATCAGCCCTAGGTACGATCGGTTCTTCAAAGTCATCCGCCTCTGCCGTGCCCAGAACCAACGGGTCCAAGCTGGCCAGGGATGCGCCATCCGCGCGGTCCAGGAACTTCTGCGTCAAACCCCCCACTTTCTCGGCCGCGAGGGTCAGTTCCTCGCCATTTCCGGCCCTGGCCTTAACACCGCGCACAAGCAGCAACATCTCATCGAGTTCGGGCTGTGCCGCACGAGTTTGGATGGCTCGGATCTCGCCAATCGCACTGCGAATTCGGCGGCTCATGGCCTTGGCATAACGTTTCTTGGCTTGGGTAGCCGCAGCCATGCCGCGCAGGCTGTATTCCATCTCCAAGGCGCGGCCAACCACATACATGACACGCTTGCTGGCTATAGATCTCTCAGCATTATCGGTACCATCCCCTTCCAGGAAAGATTGCAGGAAATTGTGGCGGATGTTCTTGTCCATCCAAGCAACAAATTCGAAATCGGCGCTCCCCGTGGTATGGCCGCCCTTGTTTACCAACTCTTCCTCGGGAACCGTGTGACAGGAAAAACAATTGGCGATCACGGGGTACAAATCAGAGGGGCGCTTCATGCCGGCCGCAAGCGAATCATGGATACGCTTTTGCTTGTGTTCTGCCGTCTCGGTTGCATGGGTGATGCCCTTGCCCCCGTAATTGTTGTGTACATTGATCCAGTCGGCGCCTGCTCCGTGACATGACTCGCAGGAGACACCCGATACGGCCCGTACAGATTCGCGTTTGACGGTAGGCGTGTAGTGGCAGTTCAGGCAAAGACTTTCCCGTTTGATGAGCCGAGTACCCATTTTCTCGGCAATGTTTTCGGCGGCTTTCTTGCGATGTAGGGTCTTAAAACCCAAGGCGTGGGGCGTCTTCTTCCAGACCTCGTACTCCGAGACATGGCATTCGCCACAAGCCACCGCACTCTTGATCTTGTGGGGGTCCAGGCGCGAATCGGCAGAGGAATCCTGGGCCACAGCAGCGGCAGCAAATACAAACAAACATAAGAGAGGGGGGACCGCCGAAAAACGGCGGATATACAGGGCAGGGCGCATGCGGCCTCCGCTAGAATTTGACAAGCAATTCGAGGCGACCTCCGGGTGAGGCCTCGTCGAGATCTTCCCGATCAACAAAGTAGGCGTCGACGATTCCAACACAGTGCCGGCCCATGGCCACCTGGTAACGGGCGGTAAAGCCGAGTTGATCATCGACGGTGTCTTCCAAGCCAAAACGTGTGCCTAATTCCAAGAGGATCTGGCGACGCAGGTTAAAGAAAATCTGGTAGCCAAGCGCCCCACCGGCCACATCACCGGCGACGCCGCTTAAGGGTGCGCTGTAATTACCCAAGCCAACCCCCGCGAAATTAACACCGGCCCGCGCCAGCGGGCCGCCATTTCCCGGTCCGCGAGAGGCCGATGTAAAGTTACCGTTGGCATAGAAGGCGTTAAGATACAGATGGTTGATGGTGTGATGCGGAGTACGCGAAATCTCGGCTAGGAAAACCTGGCCTTCGAGGGCGTCATCGGAGCTAAAAGAACCTAGAACCCTAAACGACGTTGCAGTCAGACCGATACGTTGGACCGCACTGATTCCCACTACGCCGAACTCTTCCGATCCGAAGCCGGGGTGTACCCATGCCGCATCTATTTCTACGGTCGAGACGGGCAGGTCCATGGCGGTGAACACCGCATAGAGATGGCCATTGTCCAGAGTGCTGTTATTGAGGTTGAGGTTGTCCCAACCCCAGAAAAAGGTGGTGCGGAAATTGGAAGTCCCACTGGGTTGGAGTGAATTAAGGGTGAAACCAATGCCGTCGACAATATCGTTAATGAGCATGCCTTCTTGGAAGAAGAGCGGTTGACGACCAACGGCAAAACCGATGTCCGTGCCCCTGAAATCCTTGGGGCTGAGGCCTGGGAAAATTTCGCCAATGTCGCCCTCAAAGTACAGCGAGGTGAGTTCCGTATTGAATTCGTCAACGGAACCCTTTTCTATGGCTGAATTCTCTGAATCGAAGACATAACCGGAGAAGCGGCCGCTTTCATCCAGGTTGCGGAAGCCAAAGACAAGGCGTTCGCTGCCCGAGAGTTGTAGGTTGCCGAAGAGGTTCAGGCGGTTGGCCCATTCGGCCACATGCGTATCATCTGATGAGAGGTTGCTGCTCTGAACGGCGGTGCGCATGCTACCGAACAATAAGAGTTGGGGTTGCCAGACGGCGCCCGTGGGTAGCGTAAAACCCTGGGACAGGGTGCCGGTCCCGAGGAAGGGTTCGCCCAACTCCAGAATCGGTTTGGGCCGCTTGGGCACCAATTCCAGCTTCAAGGGACCTTTTTCATCGCTGAGACGGCTCTTTTCGCCTTCTTTGTCTTCCCCACCTCCCGCAAAACAGGGATTGAGTGCAAACAGCAACAGGGTGCACGCGACACAGCACTTTAATATTCTACCCATACGCCACCTCCACTCGCAGAATCGATGTTGATTTTCTTTTCCCAAAGGACCTGATGACCTTTGACCACGGCTTCGGCCACCTCACGTTCGCTCATAAAGTAATCGAAACCAACACCTTTGATATCGTGGATCAGGTTGACGGGGATCATGCCGGCGATCATACGAATCTCGGCGCGATAGGGACCGTTTCCGGTTAAATCCTTGCGCTTGATTTTGTAATTGGCCCAGCGATGGCCAAGTGGCTCGATGCCCTTCTTGTGTTTGCGCGCACCTCCGGGCCTGCCGGTAAGTACTGTCGGCGAGGTGGAGGGGCGAAGAAAAATGAGCGGATCGTTGGAGTAGTTGATCACAAGAACCTGCTCGCGGTCGCCTCCGCGAACCATGCGTACCAGGAAGCGCGATTGAAGCGAGAAGAGCTGTTTATCCAAGGGCAACTCGCCGTTGTGAACGTACAGCGAATGACTGTCGCGAACATCGCCGTTGGGGTCGAGATCGCCCGATTTGAAAACGACCTTGTCGTTGCTGTCATAGACATAGACCTGGAGGAAGATAATGCGTTCCGCATCGAACCCGGTGGGGACGCCATGGCCGTCGGTACCATTGCGAACTTCAACGTCGATCTTGATGCCGCTGCGGCCATTCTTTACCTTGATTTTACCCGGTTTGTAGGCTGCTTGAAGGATTTTCAGGCGATCCTTGTTGGCCTCTTCCAGCAAAGCCTGGTTGTCGGCAATAATGTCTCTGGCGTCGTAGCGATCATCAGCTGATTCCCAACGTTCGGGGAATTTGAAGTCCTTGGGGACATTCTCTTCGAAGGCGTCTGTTCCCCAGCCTGCTTCCCAGTCATAAGTCAGCCATTCACGGATGGTTGCCAATTCGGAAGCTGACACATTGTGCGGGAAGATGCCTGGGTGAATAATCGAATAGTCAGGTCCGATGAACATGTGATTGGTGATCTTGCGATCGGCAGTGGGTTTTTCGCCCACGATGGCAGCCGGTCCGGTTGAATAACCCCCGTCAACACCTGGTTCCTTGCCCATATGGCAATCCTGACAAGAGACGCCACTTTTGGCAGCCGGTGTGTGTTTGAACTCGCTGAACGCCTCTTCCAGACGGAAGCCGTTGACCAGATTCACGTCGTGACAGGTACCACAGACCCCCGATTTGTCTAACTGAAAAAACTTCTCGACTTTGGTGTGGATTGCACGGCCCGCCTTGCCCCTTGTGGTGTTGACATTGTAATCACCGCTTTCAATGACGCGCTTGAGTTCATCGTTGCCCTTGGGGCCGAAGACCGGGTCGAAGAGATCACCCTCCACAATGGCCAGGCGTCCACTTAATTTACCGTAGGATTTGTTGATCCGGTGGCAAACGATACAGGTGACGCCTTCCCTGGAAGTGGGGTGACGATCCATGTTACTGATAAATTCCGGCTCGCCCAAATTCATGCCAACCGGGGTGTGGCAGCGAATACAGAAGTCGCCGTTGGTGCCGTTGGTGGCCACCAGGAGGGTCCCGTGGAAGGCGTTGAAGACCGGGCTCATCTGAGAGTAGGCGTGGGGCGAGACTGACCATTCGCGAAAATGTTGCGGATGACAGGTGGCGCACGTATTGGCTGAAGGGAACCGATTTTCCGAGAACAGATTCTGGTGTTCTTCATCGGCGCTGAGTGGTTTTTCCTTTTCCTGGCAGAGCGCCAACGGGTTTATAACCAGCAGCAGTAGCGGTGCTGTTCGAAGAAGAACGTTTTTGAGACCAACTAAAGGCTTGAACAATCCAAACACCTCCAGGAATTTTGAAGGCAACATTCACTGCAATCACTGCTGTCAGCCTAACCCGACAATGGGGGCTCTGTCAACTTGAGTCACGTTGTATCTTGCGAAAAATCACACAATTACGTGAGCGAGAGACAGGATAAGCCGCGATTAAACTCAATCGCTGGCCGCACAACTGGACGATCCCTTTTGGGAGCGTGATTCAATGTGCCGAAAACAAAGGGTTTTCGCCAGACAGCACGGAGTTTGAGAATTGACTGGAATCGTCAAGAAACAGGGTCCAGGAGCGCCCCATCACAAATCATCAATACCCAACCATGACCCGTCAGAACACGGTGAAATCGCCTTAAGCACAACAAGTTAGCCGGCAATTTTTAGCCCCATCAACGGTCGCGCCCGAACAGCTTGAACAGATATAAGAAACTGGGCACCAGCAACACGGATCCGCCCAATAAGACCAAGAAGGTCTGCTTCAAGACGGTTTCGGGGGCGGTGCCGTGAGCGATGGTGATGGAGGGCCACACCAGGTAGGGATACTGGGCAAAAGCCCAGCCCAAAATCACGAGAGCCACCTGGGCCGCACACAGAAAACGGGCCGGCCGAAAATAGCGTTTCCACAGGCACCACAGGGTACCACAGGCGGAAAAAGCAGCCAGCAAGTGCAGCGGAATAGCCCAAGCTGATTGGGTCAGTCCCTCGAGTATACTTGGTGCGTTAAACGAGGCCACGCCCAGGCTGGCAATCGCCAACACACCCACAACAACACCCGCGATCAGCCCGCGCTGGCGGAAGTCCTCCTGCAATGCCTCCTCGGCGGCGAACTCGGCCAGATAGACCGCAGCCAGAAAGGCGAACAGGGAAAGGGTAAACAGACCAACCATGAAGGGAAACGGCTGCCACCAGGCTTCCGTGTAATTCGATAAATAGCGACCCTGGCCATCAATGCGGATGCGGCCCACAGACAAAGCGCCCAGGCAAACCCCCAACATAACCGGCGTGATGGTGCTGGAAATGGAGAACACCAAGCTCCACTTATCGCGGGCCGTTCCTTTGTCATAGGTTCTAAACACAAAGGCCGAGCCACGCAGCACGATCCCAAACAACAGGGCCGTGAGAGGCAGGTGTAAGGCCTTACTCAAGGTAGAAAAGGCCAGTGGGAAATTTGCGAATAAAACCACCACAATGGCAATCAGCCACACGTGGTTGGCCTCCCAGATAGGGCCGATGGCCCGTTTCACCAGGTCGCGCTGGGCCTCGGCCCGCTTTCCGCGTGCCAGCAGGTCCCAAACCCCGCCGCCGTAATCCGCGCCACCGGTGAGGCTATAAACCACCAGGAACGCAACCAATACACCGCCCATGACCACACTCCATGTCTCCATGTTCAGCCCTCCTCTTCGATGCTGGCGAAGACCTGCCGTTTCATGAGCGTCGTGACGACAATCAGAAGCAGGATGTAGATGCCTATGAAGAAAGGAAGGATCGCCCACAGGTTGGGCATACCCGTAACCGCATCGGAGGTGCGCATGATGCCGTGGATCACCCAGGGTTGGCGCCCGACCTCGGTAACGATCCACCCGGCCTCAAGCGCTATCATGCCCATGGGGCCAGCTACGATCAATGACTTCAGGAAGAACTTGCCTTCCGGCATTTTGCGCTTGCCGCGGAACCACAACCAGCTGCCGAAGAGCGCTACCGCCACCATCAGCATACCCAGGCCCACCATGATTTGGAATGAGATATGAACCAGGGCTATCGGCGGGCGGTCCTCACGTGGCACATCCTTGAGACCAACCACCTCGGCATTGGGATCAGCGAAGGCTAGAATACTGAGAAGATAGGGGAGCTCGATGGAGTAACGAGTTTCTTCCCTTTCCTCGTCAGGCCAGCCGCCCAGACGCAATGGTGCTGCGCGTTGGGTTTCCCAGTGAGCTTCCATGGCGGCCAGTTTCACCGGCTGGTATCTAGCTACCATCTTGGCGCTTAGGTCTCCGGCAATGGGTTGCAGCAGGGCGGTGACCACGGCTATGGGTAAGGCAATGGCCAAGGCCTCGCGATGGAATTCCGACTTTTTGTTACGCAGGTAGGCATAGGCGTGGATAGCGGCCACCGCAAAGGCCAAGGCCTGGTAGGCGGCAATGGTCATGTGCAGCACCTGAGTGAACGATGCCGGGTTTAACATGGCGGCCACGGGATCGATGTTGGTGGCTACGCCATCTACCAGATCGAAGCCCTGCGGTGCATTCATCCAGGCATTGGCTGTGACCACGAACACGCCCGACATGGTTCCACAAAGACAAACCATGATCCCTGAGAACAGATGCATTTTGGCAGAGACCCGATCCCACCCGTAGAGATAGATTCCCAGGAAGATGGCTTCAAGAAAAAAGGCAAACCCTTCGAGTGTGAACGGCAATGAGATCATGGGACCGGCAAAGGCCATGAACTCGGGCCACAGCAGGCCTAGCTCGAAGGAGAGCACGGTTCCCGAAACGGCGCCGACGGCAAACATGATGGCTGTACCATGTGCCCAACGCTTGCAGAGTTCATGGTAAACCTCCCTGCCAGTGCGCAGCCACTTGCACTCGGCAATCACCATTAAAAGCGGCATGGCCATGCCTACCACGGCGAAGATGATGTGAAACGCTAAAGAGAGGGCCATTTGCAATCGTGCTGCGGTGAGATCCTGCATGCCGACAACTCCTTCGCAATCATCCTAGCCGGGCAAGGTGCAAGATGCAAGGTGCAAGGTGCAAGGCTCAAGGCTCAAGGCTCAAGGCTCAAGGCTCAAGGCTCAAGGCGCGGTGACGTTTGCGATGAACCGCCTGCCTCCAGCCGCGAGTGGTGCTTCCCGGACGTGCCGGAAGACTGCATGGGGCTTTTCCCATCCGACCAATTTCCCCGAACCTGCTACCGATCTCCTTCCGAACCTGCTACCGATCTCCTTGCGACCGGGCCCCCCTTGGCGTTAAACAACCACCGAGTATGTTGCGGCAACGCATCAGCCGATTGGCTGTTGCGGCCTTTTTGTCAAATAAACGGTCACCTTCATCGCCGCGAGGTGTTCCTCGGCCAGTTCCTTACAGCGGTGTGCGGATAACTTTTTCTCGAAGTGGTCTTCTCCGAGCCTCGGAAGACGCCGGTTTATCTCAACGTGGTCTTCTCCGAGCCTCGGAAGACGCCAAGTTATTTCGAAGTGGTCTTCTCCGAGCCTCGGAAGACGCCGGTTTATCTCAACGTGGTCTTCTCCGAGCCTCGGAAGACGCCGGTTTATCTCAACGTGGTCTTCTCCGAGCCTCGGAAGACGCCGGTTTATCTCAAAGTGGTCTTCTCCGAGCCTCGGAAGACGCCGGTTTATCTCAAAGTGGTCTTCTCCGAGCCTCGGAAAGCGCCCGTTTTTTGAAAATGGGTTGGCACCCAGGCGCGATAATGGACTTCAATTCGGGTCAGCCCTGTGCCGCACATCGCGATTCGGTGTAGCGATCCAGTGGTTGCGTCGGAATGTCACATCTGCAACTCAGTCTTTTTTCCTCGTCTCAGGCGAAGAAAACAAAGAAAAAAACCGCGTCTGTGGTGTTTTGAAAATAGCCTCGATTATTTTGCCCACAGGGTAGAACAAGGCGGCCGAACCGTCCCTTGTCCCTCCCGCAGATCCGTACGTGAGCGTTTAATTCATACGGTTCCTCAGACACG
>Ga0316189_10007448_pt1 | contig 10346 bp, 5 predicted proteins | sample LowCovwburrow_MG_FD_204930 | JGI IMG/M metagenome (GOLD analysis project Ga0316189, IMG submission 204930) | Coastal sediment microbial communities from Maine, United States - Lowes Cove worm burrow | ecosystem: Environmental > Aquatic > Marine > Coastal > Sediment | place: USA: Maine... | reverse complement strand
AAGTGCACGGGGGACACGCTCGACCCCTGCAGAACGCTGATGCGAGCCTGGTGCAGATTTCCCTGAACCGTGGATCCACCGAAAATACCGGGGCCCTCGAAGCGCGTCAGGTTCTGCGCGTCGGTGTTCGAGACGTAGACGTTCCCGTTCGCTGGGTTGACCGCCATGTTGAAATTGATCGTCCCGACATGTGCGAAGCTCGCGGTTTCGTTGAGCGTCGCGGCGTCGATCTCGAACACGTCGAGGTCCGGGAGGAAGAAGCGAATGCCGTTGCTCCAGTTGCGACCGCCGTCGTCGCGCCATTGCCCCGACGCTTCGTGGAATTGAACGACCAGGCCGGTCTCCGGTGCGTTGTCTCCCGACGAGTTGGTGGAAGGACCAGGAAGGCCGCCGGGGAGTCTTCCGTTGCTGAGGCCGTTCGGAGAGTTGATGCCGTCCCCGTTGCACTGGTTGGTCACGAAATTGTCGCAAACCATACCTTCATTGACAACGGCGGTCTGGTTGCCGGAATGAAAGATCGCAGCGTACACCGAGGTGCCATCCGCGCTGACGGTGAGCGCGCGCGGGGTATCGCCGAACAGCTCCACGATCTTCAAGGGTGTTCCACCGATGCCAGCGCCTGGGTTGTTCGCGTCAAAGACCCAGACGTCGGCGCGCGGCACGCTCGGAGTCGTGAGCTGAGGATCCCCTGCGCCCGGGACTCCGGAAATAGACGCGTGTGTGCGATGCTGGCCTCGGTGCGCGGTGGTGATGAAGACGCGCTCCCCCAAGGGACCTGCACCATCCGGATCGGTCACGACGATGTCGCGCGGCTCATCTCCCACCAGCAGGGTCCGCTCCACGTTGCCCGTGACGAGATTGACGATGCTGACGCTGTCCGACAAATGGTTGACGACCCAGGCTTCGGTCCCGCCTGGCCGAATCGCAACCGCGCAGGGCTCGAGGCCTACCGGGATAGAGGTGCGGCGGGTAATCCCGTTCGCGACGACGCTGAACGTCTCGAGTCGGTTGTCCGGCGTATTGACGGCCGCCAAAATCGCGCCTTCGAGCGCAAGCGGTCTCACCGGGCCGGTTTCGAACTCGATGAACGACGGTTGAGCGCTAGTTGGAATGGCGGTGGACGCGAGGATGGCGCACGCCGCGAAGGGCAAAAGGATGGAACGGTGCATAGGCCTTTTCCTTGGGCAACGGGTCCGCAGAAGGTAACCCAGGGGCGTCGGGCCGCCAAGCAGCATGGCCCCGGCGTCGCTCCTGGCCGACTATCGGCGCCAATTGCGCTCCGGCGACCGTCTTTCGCGGTCACCGCTTGGGTGTGGTCACGGCTTTCGAGGGAATTCGACGATGTTCCAGGTCATCCGCGACCTCCAGACCGGGCGCCTGTGAATGACTTCGCGCTTGGGCTTGCCGTTGACCCAGACATAGCGGCGAAGCTCACCTTGCTTGTCGTCGGCGACGTAGAGCTCGTCCCTCCCATCCCCGTCGAGGTCGGCAAACCGCGCGGCGTGCTCGTAGCCGCTCGAGTCTCGATCGGTGCTTTCCACACCCCACTCGGATTTCGGATCCTTGCCAGGCCGCAGAAGCCAAAGACCGGTGCTGAACGATGCGACGATCATTTCCTTCTTCCCGTCTCCGTCCACATCCCCGACCGTTAGGAAGCGCGCGTGCTGATCGGGGATCGTCGCGACCACGATGCCCGCGTCGGGCGGGGTGTCTGCATCGTAGCGGCGAATCTCGATGGGCTCGATGAGTTGGAGGTCTGGGCCACGGCCGACGGTGACGGCTTCGACCGGCACGTAGAGCTCATCGACTTCATCGCCATCGACGTCTCCTACGTAGATCTCTTTGGCGTGCCGGGTGCCGAGCGCCGCCACCACGGTTGGTCCCTGACCCGTCTTTGGAATGTATCGGACGACATCACCCGGCTGCCGTGGCGCAAACAACCTATTGGGAGGAGTCGGCGTCGCATAAATCTCGAGAACCCCGTCCGCGTCCAAGTCTCCAATTTCGATCTCGTGAACGAAGGTGTTCGGCCGTCTGTCGATCTGGTCGACTTTCCATCGTTTGTTGGCCTGGCGCTCGAGAATTGCGACGACCCCCTGATCGTGGGTCGCGACGACGAGCTCGGGCGTGCCGTCACCGTAGAGGTCGGCCACTTCGACGTCTCTGATGCGGTTGAACTCTCCTCCGAATTCCCCGTGCCATAGCGTGGTCGACCGCAAGTTGCGGCCTTTTCGTCGCCAGAGCTTCACGTACGCATCTGTGCCCGCGGCAGTGATGAACTGGAGCGGCTCGCCGGGCAGCTCCAGTGGCATGACTTTGTGAAAGATGTTGCTCTGCTTGTCCTCGATGGTTTCGAGCTTCCACTCACCGCCGTCACGCGTCAGCAGGTCGAAACGCGCCGGCCCGGGGTCGGACGTCGCCTTCCCATCGACCACCCGGAATTGCGAGAACGCCAGGAGCAAGCCATTGGGCAGGGAGTCGGGCACTGCGGTGCTGGCCGCCGGATGATTCGCAGGAGAGGTTCCGGGGCGATCGGCGCGGTCCTCTTGCTTGGGCGCGGCGGTCTCCGGGCTCGGAGTCGCGGCGACCGCCGGGCTCTCCACCTGCGAGGGCTTTTCACCCTTGCAAGCGAGAAGGAGACAGATCGCGCAAAGGCCGAATCGAACGGGTAAGCGAGCTAGCATCTGAGGTTGCTACCAACGCCACCGAGGCAGCGCAACTCGGCGCTATTCGACCGGCTCGGCGATTCGACTTCTGGGGACGCTCTACCTAGGCCCGACCTCTCCGACTGCTATAGTCCAGCGAATGACGACCGCTAAGCTTGCACTTGTTTCGGTCTTGGCGGGTGCTTTTCTCTTCGCTTGCAGCAGGCCCAAGGCGCCGGATGCGGTTTCAGACGTCTTGCCGGAGTCTGCGGTAAACAAGTCGACGAGCCCCAACGTGCTGGTGATCACCGTAGACACACTGCGCGCCGATCGCCTCGGCTGCTATGGCTTTGGGGCGGCGCAAACTGTCCACATCGACAGACTAGCGAAAGAGGGAATTCGGTTTGAACACGCGGTGGCGGCGGCCCCGATCACCATGCCGTCTCATACCTCGATCTTCACCGGCTTCGATCCCCCCGCGCACGGCGTTCGAGACAACGGCACCTATCCTGTACCGCCACAAATCGAGACCCTCGCCGAACGACTCAAGGGTGCGGGCTACCAAACGCAGGCGTTCGTCTCCGCGGAGGTTCTGCACGGCCGATACGGTCTGGATCAGGGATTCGATGGATACGATGACGAGCTCTGGAACGAGGGGGGGCCGACGGAATTCAAACGGCAGGAGCGTTCCGGTGAGAAGACGATGGATCGTGTTCTCCAATGGCTAAATGGACGCCCCAGGTCTCCTGAGCCGTTCTTCCTCTGGGTCCACCTTTTCGACCCACACCAGCCCTACAAGCCTCCGTCTCCTGAGGCGGAGACCTCCCCGACACCCTACGACGGAGAAATTGCATTCGTAGACCGACAGGTCGGGCGACTCGTCGAAGCCCTAGACGAGAAAGGCGCCCTCGACGAGACCCTGCTCGTGTTCACCTCCGACCACGGCGAGAGCCTCGGCGAGCACGAGGAGGAAACACATGCGGTCTTCATCTATGAGTCGACGATCCGGATTCCGTTGATCTTTCGGTACCCGCCGAAGCTTCCGGCGGGCAAGGTCCATACGCAGTCCGTGCGAAGCGTGGACCTGATGCCGACGATTTTGGGTCTGGCCGGTCAGGCGCCGACCAAAGTTCAGGGTACCGACCTGAGCAAGGCCCTACTGAGCTCCAACCCACCCCCAGCGCTCCCCCAGTACTCGGAGTCGCTTTACCCAGAGCTGGCATTCGGGATGGCTCCGCTCCACGGCCTCAGACTGGATGATTGGACGTACATCCGTGCTCCCAGGGCGGAGCTATACAACCGCGCGACGGACCCAGCGGAAGAGCACAATCTGCTGGGTCTTGCAAAGGACGCGCCGGGTGCTGCCGAAGCGCAGCGAAGAGCCGGGGAGCTCGATCAGTTGTTGAGCAAGTACCTCGAGGAAAGCAAGCGCTTCGGCTTTGTCGCACGTGCGGAACCGCTCGACGATGACACGGTCGAAATGCTTCAGGCCTTGGGCTACATGGGCGAGTCCGACGCTCCTGATGCGCTTCGCGGCATGGACCCCAAAGATGGCGTGCCGATCTACCGGAAGGTCAGCGAAGCCTTTCGCCTGGCGCGTGATGGGAACTGCCGGGCCGCAGTCGAGGTGCTCACTCCACTGCTTACAGAGCTTCCCAACTTGGTACAGGCGAGAAACAGGATTGCCAAGTGTCAGCTCCAAATGGGAAATCCAAAGGCCGCAAAGCAGCAGTACCTGAAGTCGCTCGCGCACGACTCGAAGCAAGAAGGCGTGCTGCTTCAGCTCGGTCGAATACAGTTGGCACAGGGAGACCAGGAGGGAGCGCGCAGCAGGTTTCTCGGCGCACTCGAGCTCATTCCAGATTCGGTCGACGCAATGGTCTTGCTTGGCCACGTCGACTCCATCGCCGGTCAGCCGGAACAAGCTCTGACCTGGTACCGCAAGGCTATCGAGACCGACCCCGGGCAGCCGATTGCGTACTTGTTCCTGGGAGAGCTCTATTTGCGCCAAGGCAAGTTCGCGGAGGCCAAGCAGGCGTATGAGCAGGCTCGGAAGATCGCGCCGATGGACTACACCGCGTCGCTGCAGGCAGGGATCTGCACGCTGGCGCTGGGGGATCCGAAGGCCGCTGAACCCTATTTCGTACAGGCCAATCGAATAGACCCGACCCAGTGGCAGCCCTTCTATCATCTCGCCTGTGCGCGAGCTCAGCAGGGAGACCCGGACTCCTCGCTCAGCCAGCTGAGCAAGGCCGTCGGCACGGGCTTCTCGGACGCGCGGCTTTTGAAACAGGAGGAGTGTTTTCGCTCGCTGCGGGAGGATCCGCGATTCCAGAAGCTGGCCGGAGGGCTCGCTGCCCCGTAGCGGCGAGTCGCGAATACCCGGTTTCGCGAGGATTGAGCGCCTTGGCCGCCTCTAGGGGAAAGCTACGGCCCGCGGGGCAGAAAACTTAGGGGGAGTTGTGCATCCGCTGCCAGGGCGCTAGGTCCGCTGCTGCACCCGTTCGGCCAGGGTCACCGCTCTGGCAACCACGATGAAACGCAACAAGAAATCCATCCTCGTCGCACTGGGCGTGATCTTGCTGGTCGTGCTCGTCCTCGGTGGCATCAAGGCCTCGCAAATTGGCGCAATGATCGCCGCGGGCGAGTCGTTCGTGCCGCCGGCGCAGGCCGTAACCACCGCAGAGGTACGCCAGGTGAGCTGGAAGCCTGAGCTGACCGCCGTCGGCTCGATGGTGGCGGTACAAGGTGTGACCGTGGCCAGCGAGGTTCCGGGGACCATCACCGAGATCGCCTTCAAGTCCGGCCAGGCCGTCGAGAAGGGCGACCTGCTCGTGCGACTCGACACTTCGATCGAGCGAGCGCAGCTGGCTTCGGCAGTGGCAAGCGCCAAGCTAGCCGACCTCGACTACCAACGACGAAAGAATCTTCCCCCTGCCGGCGCGGTCAGCGCGGCCGACATCGATGCCGCCGCAGCGCAGGCTACCCAGGCCGCCGCAGACGTGGCCAACGTTAGAGCGCTGATCGCGAGAAAGACGATCCGAGCTCCTTTCTCGGGCCGCGTGGGGATCCGTCGCGTCGACCTTGGGCAAGTTCTCCAGCCCGGCACTGCGATCGTCTCCCTCCAATCGTCGGACCCCATTTACGTCGATTTCTCCTTGCCGCAGCAAGCACTCTCTTTGATCGAGCCGGGTCACGCGGCGACCATCAGCATCGATGCCTTTGCCGATACGACATGGGAAGGGACAGTCGAGGTGATCGACGCCGAAGTCGACATCGGCACGCGTAACTTCGACGTGCGGGCGGTGGTCGAGAACCCCGAAGGGAAACTCCGGACGGGCATGTTCGTCGACGTGACCGTCGTACAGCCCGAGGCGCGCGAGCTGCTTGCGATTCCGGCGAGCTCCGTCTTGTTCGCCCCCTACGGCGACTCGGTCTACGTCATCAAGGAACGCGAGACCGAGTCCGGGGAGAAGGAGCAAGTCGCAGAGCAAGCATTTGTCCGCCTGGGAGAACGTCGAGGGGACTTGGTCGCTGTCAGCTCGGGCCTGCGGGCCGGCGACCTGGTCGTCTCGACCGGTGCGTTCAAGCTTCAGAGCGGAATGCAAGTCACTCTCCGCAACGATCTCGCACCCGAAGTCAAAGTCGATCCGAATCCGCCCAACGAGTAGTCGCGCCCGGGAAGCACCGTGAAGATCACCGACCTGTTCATCCGCCGCCCGGTCATCGCGATAGTCGTCAATCTCGTGATTGTCATTGCTGGTGTGCAGGCGATTCGCTCGCTCACGGTGAGACAGTACCCGCGTAGCGAGAACGCGGCCATCACCGTCACTACGGCCTATGTCGGGGCCAACGCCGAGCTCGTGCGCGGCTTCATCACGACCCCAATCGAGAGGGCCATCGCCGCCGCAGATGGCATTGACTACATTTCGTCCGAGAGTCGTCAGGGCGTGTCCGTCATTCGCGCCAACCTCGACCTCAACTATGACGCGGTGCGCGCGCTTTCCGAGATCGGCGCAAAGGTCGACCAGGTTCGAGGGGACCTGCCACCAGAGGCCGAAATACCAGTGCTCGACGTGGTGTCTGTCGACAGTCAGTTCGCCTCTGCATACCTGAGCTTCTCTTCTGAGTTCTTACAGCAGAACGAGATCACCGACTACCTCGTGCGCGCCATCCAGCCGCGCCTTTCTGCGGTCGATGGCGTGCAGCGCGCCGAGATCCTGGGGGCACGCACCTTCGCCATGCGCATCTGGCTCAAACCCCAGCGAATGGCGGCACACAAAGTCGGCCCAGCGCAGGTGCGCGCCGCACTCGCGGCGAACAACTACCTCGCTGCGGTCGGTCAGACGAAGGGCGCGCTGATCCAGGTCAATCTAACGACCAACACCGACCTCGAATCTGTGGAGGAGTTCAAGCGTCTCGTCATTCGCGAGCAAGACGGCGCCATCGTTCGCTTGGAGGACATCGCCGAGGTCGCCCTGGGGGCCGTGAGCTACGACGACCAGGTCAATTTCACGGGCGCGACAGCGGTGTTCGTAGGAGTATGGGTCCTCCCAAACAGCAACGCGCTCGATGTCATCGCGCGGGTCCGCACGGAGCTCGACGCGATTCGCAAAGAGCTCCCCAAACAGTTGCGCGCGGAGATCGCCTACGACGCCACCAAGTACATCGACAGCGCGATCCGAGAAGTCGTCACCACATTGAGCGAAACGCTGGCAATTGTCATCGTCGTCATCTTTCTGTTCTTGGGATCCTTCCGGGCGGTCATCGTGCCGGTGGTTGCTATTCCGATCTCGCTCATTGGCGCCGTGTTCCTGATGCAGCTCTTCGGCTTCACGATCAACTTGCTGACCCTCCTCGCAATCGTCTTGTCGGTCGGCTTGGTGGTCGACGATGCGATCGTCATGGTCGAGAACATCGAACGTCATCTCCGCGAAGGGATGACCCGGACTCAATCCGCTCTAAAAGGAGCGCGCGAGCTGGTCGGCCCCGTCATCGCCATGACGATCACCCTTGCAGCGGTCTACACGCCAATCGCCTTCCAGGGCGGATTGACCGGGGCACTGTTCCGGGAGTTCGCCCTGACCCTCGCGGGCGCCGTCCTGATCTCGGGTATCGTTGCCATCACGCTTTCCCCGGTCATGTCCGCCCGGTTCTTGCCCGAAGAGAAGAACCAGCGCGGGTTCGCCGCACGCATCGACCGCGATTTCGGACGGCTCAAGGACGCTTACCTGCGCGTGCTGGACGTGACGCTGGGCGCCCGCCCGGCCATCTACTTGGCCTGGGTGGTGCTCAGTGCGTTGGCTGCGGTCTTGTTCGTGATGTCGCCTCGCGAGCTCGCCCCCAACGAAGACCAAGGCATCATCTTTGGCATCGTCGATACGCCTGCGAACTCGACGCTCGGGCAACTCGCCCCCTCTATCGAGGCGGTGCACGACTTGGCGATGAGCTATCCCGAAACCGAGTTCACGTTCCAGATCACGACACCGGGCGGTGGGTTTTGGGGAATGGGTCTCAAACCCTGGGACGAGCGCGAGCGGACAGCGTTCGAGCTGATGCCCCTGGTGGGTGCGGAGGTCAACGAGATCCCCGGGATTCAGACGTTCCCCGTCTTGCCACCAGCCCTCCCCGGCGGAGGCGAGTTCCCAGTGGAGTTCGTCGTCGCGTCGACCGCCGAGCCGAGTGACATCCTGCAGTTCGTCAAAGAGCTTCAACAGAAGGCGGCGAAGAGCGGGCTGTTTGCCTTCCCGCCGCTGATCGATGTGAAGATCGACCAGCCGGAATCCCAGATCACATTCGATCGGGACAAAGTGGCTCAGCTAGGCCTGAGCCTGCAGGCGGTTGGCCAGGAGCTCGGTTCAGCGGTCGGCGGCAACTACGTCAACCGCTTCAGCATTTCGGGCCGGAGCTACAAAGTGATTCCGCAGCTCGAGCGGACCGCGCGGCTCAACGCCGACCAGCTACAAGATGTGTACGTCACCAAGCCGGACGGCAACCTCATCGCCCTAAGCACTTTTGCCACCGTCGAAGATCGCGTGGTTCCGCGCTCGCTCAATCGCTTTCAGCAGCTGAACTCGGTCAAACTGAGCGGTGTCGCGATTCGCCCACTCGACGAGGCGCTCTCATTCTTGGAGACCGAAGCCGCGACCATCTTGCCGCGCGGCTACAGCGTCGACTACACGGGCGAGTCGCGCCAGCTTCGAAAAGAAGGCAACAAGTTCGTTCCGGCATTCGCGCTCGCAGTGGTCCTGATCTTCCTGGTGCTCGCCGCCCAGTTCAATAGCTTTCGGGATCCACTCGTCATCTTGGGCGGCTCCGTGCCGCTGGCCATGTTTGGCGCCTCGATGTTCACGTTCTTGAAGATGCCTGACCCGAACATGCACTATTGGACCGACGGCTGGACCACGACGCTAAACGTGTATTCACAGGTCGGGCTCGTGACCCTGATCGGCCTGGTGTCGAAGAACGGCATTCTCATCGTGGAGTTCGCGAATGAGCTTCAGCGTGAGGGGCAAGCTAAGCTCGAGGCGGTCCGAAACGCTGCAGGTGTTCGCCTTCGACCGATCCTGATGACGACGACGGCCACGGTCTTCGGTCACTTTCCCCTCACACTGGTCACAGGCCCCGGCGCCGAGGCGCGCAACAGCATCGGACTCGTCCTCGTGGGCGGCATGGCGATCGGCACGATCTTCACGCTCTTTTTCGTTCCGTCGATCTACATGCTCTTCGCGCGAGACCGACGCGAAGGACGCGGAAGCAGCACCGAGTACGGAGGCCATCACGGCGAGCAAGTGACTTCCGGCAACAGTCTGTGACCTCGAGTCACGGGTTCCCTTCGTCTGGGCCCAAAACCCTCGCTAAGTCACTCGGCACGCTGCTTGCATTCGCCGAAAGGCATGCAGCAACGAACCAAGATCGCTCTGTTGGCTCTCATCGGTTCGATGTTTCCAGCCGCGCCGGCGGCCGCCGATGACGAGTTCGCCGATGGACAGACCTGGGGGTTCGAGATCTCCTTCGGCGCCGGTTGGGCCCCGGAGACCGAGTACACACGGAGGCTAGAGGACTTCGGCTACTCGCCGGCTCGCGGTGGGCACTACCGAATGTCGTTCGCAGTAGAGAAGATCCTCTTGCCCTACTTCAGCGTGCTCTTGCAGACGAATCTACTCGACAACCGCATCTGGTATCGTCCGAGCGGCATCGGGCCCGACGATCGCTTCACTTGGAATTCCTGGGCGCTCGACGCGCACGCACGCGCGTTCCTCCCTGCGGCAAACGGTCGCTTTCGCGCGTACGCGCAGTTCGGAATCGGGCCCACGCTCACCGGTTCTCGCCTCTACACGCGCACCAGCACTGAGCCGACACAGACCGAACACAGGGAATTCAAAGTCAGCTACAACCTCGCAGGCCTCTTGGGATTCGAGGGCATGGCCGCCGACCATGTTGGCTTCTTCGTTTACGGCGGCTATTTCTTCGCGCCCTCGCTCGAGAATCTCCTCGGCGACAGACACCAGGGCGGAGGCGGCGTGCTCATGGCCGGACTCAGTGGGCGATTCAAGAGGAATCGATGAACAAACGGCTCCATTTCGTTGTGCCATGCATGCTGCTCGTCACGATGGGGAGCTATTGTGAAACGGATGTCATCGACGATCCGGGTTTTCAATTCTGGTGCGGCGAGGAGCTCTGCGAATGGGACCTCGAAGA
>Ga0316189_10007447_pt1 | contig 10346 bp, 9 predicted proteins | sample LowCovwburrow_MG_FD_204930 | JGI IMG/M metagenome (GOLD analysis project Ga0316189, IMG submission 204930) | Coastal sediment microbial communities from Maine, United States - Lowes Cove worm burrow | ecosystem: Environmental > Aquatic > Marine > Coastal > Sediment | place: USA: Maine... | reverse complement strand
AATGTCTGCGAGCGGTTGCTGACGAAGTGCCCGAGATGATCGCCGGAGCCGGCACCGTGTTATCGCCAGAGCAGGCGCAACAGGCCATCGACAACGGCGCCAGGTTTATCGTCTCCCCCGGACTTGACGATGGCGTTGTCGCTCTCTGCCAGGAAGCTGACATTCCCGTTTATCCTGGCATCTATACACCCAGCGAAATACAACACGCCTACAACCTGGGCCTCGATGTCGTGAAGTTTTTTCCCGCATCCATCGCGGGCGGCGTGAAGGCCATCAAAGCCGTTGCGGGCGTATTCCGCACGATGCGCTTCATGCCCACAGGCGGAATCTCGGCCGGTAACCTGGCTGAGTATCTTGCCGTTCCATCCGTCCTTGCCTGTGGTGGCAGCTGGCTGACGCCAGCCGATGCCATTGCCGCAGGCGATTACCAGGCAATTACGAAACTGGCCGAGGAAGCGATCGAGATCGCTCGCCAGGCCAGGGGAGAGTAACAGTGAGCCAGTTCGTCACACTCGGCGAAATCATGCTGCGGTTGAAGTCGCCCGGCCATGAACGTTTTTTCCAATCCCCTTCACTTGAAGCCACGTTTGGTGGCGGCGAATCCAATGTTGCCGTAGCACTTGCCAACTATGGCCTCGATGCCGGATTCGTCACTGCCCTGCCCGACAACGACATCGCCGAAGCGTGTATTCGCGAAGTCCGGAGTTTCGGCGTGGACACCAGCAACATCGTCCGTTGCGGCGATCGCATGGGCATTTACTTTCTCGAGGCCGGTTCGAACCAGCGCCCCAGCAAGGTAGTTTACGACCGGGCCGGTTCGTCTATCGCCGAAGTTGACGCCGGTGCCTTCGACTGGAATGCCATCTTTGGCGCTGCGAAGTGGTTTCACATCACGGGAATCACGCCGGCACTGAGCGAAAGCGCTGCGGAGTTGTCATTGGCAGCCTGTAAAGCAGCGAAGACGGCAGGTGTAACCGTGTCCTGTGACTTCAATTTCCGCGGCAAGCTGTGGAAGTATGGCAAGACGGCGCCCGAGGTCATGTCGGAACTCGTCAAGCATGTCGATGTTGGTATCGCAAACGAAGAAGACTGCCAGAAGTCGCTCGGCATCACGGTGGATGTGGACGTCGAGTCCGGTGAACTGGATACGACCAAGTACGAAAAGCTGTCCGAACGTGTACTCGAGATTTACCCCGACATGTCGATCATTGCGATCACCCTGCGTGAGAGCAAGAGTGCCGATCGTAACGGTTGGTCGGCCTGCCTGCGCGACGCCGACGGTTTCAAGTTGTCGCGTCGCTACGAGATCACCGACATTGTCGATCGCGTCGGCGGCGGTGACAGTTTCGCGTCCGGCCTCATCGCCGGTCTGGAATTATTCGAAGACCGACAGCAGTCGCTCGAATACGCTGTAGCAGCGAGCTGCCTCAAGCATTCGATATCGGGTGACTTCAATCGCGTCAGCCGCGCCGAGGTGGAGAACCTCATGGGTGGTGATGCGTCAGGGCGGGTGCAGCGGTAGTACGATAGCTAGTGGCCTAAGACTTGACCTCATGCTTCGCTAGCGTCGCCCAATCAAACTCAACGCCGATACCCGGAACATCCGGTGCGACGGCCCTGTGGTTTTCGAGAACCAGTGGCCGAGTGGTGTACGCATCGATCGGGAAACTGTGTATTTCGAGCCAACCACCGTGCGGCTGCGACGACACCAGGCTTACGTGTAACTCCTGCATGCCATGGGAACACACAGGAATATTCTTTGCCCGCGACAACTCGGCGACCTTTAACCACCCTGTGATACCGCCGCAATTGGAGGCGTCCGGTTGAATGAAGGATAGTCGCGCTTGTTCGAGGGCGAGGCGAAACTCATGCATCGTGCGAAGGTTTTCGCCCGCGGCCAGCGGCACGCCCGTTTCGGCTGCGATCCTGGCATGACCCTCAAAATCTTCGGGCAAGGTCGGTTCCTCGAACCAGAGTACGTCGTACTTCGAGAATCCGCGGGCCGCGGTGATCGCTTCGTCAACTGACATCGAGTAATTCGCGTCGACCATGAACGCGATGTCAGGACCAATTAATTCTCTGACTGCGGCAGCACGCTCGAGATCTTCCTCCAGGTTCTCTTTGCCGACCTTGATCTTTACGCCATTCGCGCCATTTGCCAGGTATCCGGAAATGTTGTCCAGCAACTTCTGCTTTGAAAAGTTGAGATCAATTCCGCCGCAGTAGGCTTTGCAGGAGTTGTCCGCACTACCGGCCATTTTCCACAATGGCTGGTCCGCCTTCCTGCAGCGGATATCCCAGAGCGCGATGTCGATGGCCGACATCGCGAAAACGGCAACACCGCCTCGGCCGACGTAATGGATATGCCACTCCATCGCCTCATAAATATCTTCCGGGGCATCACCGTCCAGGCCGACGATTGTAGGTACCAGATCATGCTCGATAAGACTTTTGACCGCATGACCGCCACGCCCTCCTGTGTAGGTGTAGCCCGTGCCCTCAGAACCGTCTTCCAGTTCGACTGTCGCAGTGATGATGTCGAAGTGCGTGTGATCACCGTGCTTTGCATCTGCAACGACTTCCGGAAGCGGCACTTTGAAGAGCCGAGTTTCTATTCGCTTAATCGCGGTCATTTTTAGTGTGCCAACACAGTGCGGCGAGAATCGCGAGTTTGTGTGCTATGTGTTGCATTACTAATCCTCCGGGATCAGACCAGGCCCGTTGTGCGAGCCCAGCTAACGAAAAGTTCGGGCCATACCGCGACCGGCTTGCCTGTGGCTTTGCGCAAACCGAAGCCATGACCACCATTCGTGAACAGATGGGTTTCGACGGGAATACCCTTCGCCTTCAACGCCGCCCGAAACTCAAGCGTGTTTTCTACGACCACACTGGCGTCGTCTTCAGCGTGAAGAAGGAAGCATGGCGGCGCATCGTCCGGCACGTTGTGGTGTGGTGAGTGGATACGCTCGAGATCCGGGCTCGCATCCTCACCGATCAGCATCTGACGCGAACCTGCATGTGCCACCGGCAAGGACATCGACACAACCGGGTAGATGTGCGCCGCAGCCAGCGGTCGGGCAGACAATGCGTCCGCCGAATCGACAGAGTCATAAGTACTCAAAGCAAAACGCGCTGTCAGGTCAGTTGAAACATGGCCACCCGCCGAGAAGCCCATTGCGGCTACGCGCTCCGGATCGATTCCGTAGTCGCCGGCCCGCGAACGAATCAATCGAATGGCGCGCTGAGCATCCGCAAGGGAGACATCAGGTCCTGCGTCCCACCCTTCTGCTGGCAGCCGATAGAAAAGTACAAACACCGTAAAACCGCGTGCGGCGAGCCAACGCCCGATTTCGTATCCTTCCTTGTCGACAACAATCCACTTGTACCCGCCTCCCGGGGTCACCATGATCGCGGCTCCATTGGGAACCGTCGGCCGGAACACAACCATCCGTGGCCTTGAGATCCCAAAAACAGCCCGGTCAGTCAGCTGCGAATCGCTACTCCGCTCATGCACTGTCTCTGTCAGTGGAGATTCGGGCATGCCAGGAGCACCGTCGGGCCACAGATCGATCGTCTCCGTGGGTTGCGGCAGGCCCTTTGGCAAAACACCACCCGTTTCGGGCGGCCGGGTTTGCGCGCGTAGTGGAAGGCTGGCAGCCAACGCCGTTAGCAAAAGCGTTCGTCTTTTCATTCGATTTTCTCGTCCTGCGACTGCATCGAGCAATAATTGCCCTAAATGACACCGGTGTCAATTTTCTTCAAACAGATATACACTGGAGCCGTGGAAGCGACCTGACCGCTTGGGTTGTGGCAATCTGAGAATGACCGGGATAAAGGCCTGCCAAATGCACCAATGGAAGCACACAAGCGTAATCGTGATTTGGATGATGGCGGTACTCGTCGGTGGCTGTGTATCCCGCGATGACGTTACCGTTCTAAAGCTGGCCCACGCCCTCGACACCAGCCACTCGGTGCACAAGGCCATGGTGCGTATGGCCGAGCGCCTGGCCGTGTACTCGGACGGGCAGATGCGAATCGACATTTATCCGAGCGCTCAACTCGGTGTCGAGCGCGAGACCGTGGAGTTACTGCAAATCGGCTCGCTTGCCATGACCAAGGTATCGACTGCGCCCCTCGAAGCCTTCGTGCCCTCGATGAGAGTCTTTGGCATTCCTTACCTTTTTAACGATCGTGATCACTACTTCCGGGTGCTCGACTCCGATATCGGCAAAGCGCTACTGGCGTCAACCGAGATCACGCGTGTCCGTGGGCTTGGCTATTACGACTCCGGTAGTCGAAGTTTCTACACCAAGGAAAAGCCGATCCAGACACCGGCCGATCTCGAGGGTATGAAAATCCGCGTCATGCAAAGCCAGACAGCCGTGCAAATGGTGAGCGCGCTGGGCGGAAGTCCCACCCCGATTTCGTTTGGTGAATTATATACAGCACTGCAACAGGGAGTCGTTGACGGCGCTGAAAACAATCCACCGAGTTTCTACCTGTCAGGCCATTACGAAACGGCCAAATTCTATTCGCTCGACGAACACACAGCGGTGCCGGATATTCTCCTTATCAGCAGCCATATCTGGAGTTCGCTTGATGAGCGGCAACAGGCCTGGTTGCAGGCAGCCGTCGATGACTCGGTGGCCTACCAACGACAGCTTTGGCAGGAATCCACCGACGAAGCGCTCGCCGCGGTGCGAGCCGCAGGCGTCGAGGTAAGCTACCCCGACAAAGCCCCATTCAAGGCAGCTGTCGCAGAAATGAAGGCCAGCTTTTCGGGGACCGAGATTGGAGACCTGGTCAAGGCAATTGAGGAGATGGACTAATGCTATCTGTGGCTAAGGCCGTCGATGCAGCGCTTCGCGCACTGCTCGTTGTACTTGTTGTCATGCTGGTTTTTTCGATTGCCTGGCAAGTCATGTCGCGCTACCTGCTGGATGACCCGAGTCCGTGGACCGAAGAACTGGCGAGATTCCTGCTGATCTGGATCGGCATGCTGGGGGCGAGTCTTGCATTTCGACAACGCGCGCATCTTGGCCTCGAACTGCTCCCGCAAAAACTCAAGGGAACAGCTGCGGTAGTGCTCAAGTACTTCACACTATTCGTGATTGCGCTTTTCGCCATCACTGTACTTGTCGCGGGCGGTTCTAACCTGGTCGCACTCACCTGGGAGCTACGGCAATACTCTCCTGTGCTCGGCATGCCCATTTCATGGGTCTACTCGGTTGTTCCGTTGACCGGGACAATTATCGTTTTTTATTGCCTCGTACAGGCGCTCGAGGACGATGCCGACACCGCAGTGTCGCGCGGTGTGGGAGAGTTGTAATGGAAATCGCACTACTCATTATCGTCTTCGCCGGCCTGTTCGCACTGGGCGTGCCAATTGCTGTCTGTATCGGCTTGTCGACGCTGACAACGATGGCCATGACCATGGACTTCTTGCCGGCAGTAACGACAATCGCGCAGCGCATGGCCGGTGGCCTGAACAGCTTCGCGCTGCTGGCTATCCCTCTATTCATCCTTTCGGGACAGCTGATGGCCCAGGGCGGTATCGCGAGACGCCTGGTCGAGTTTTCCAAAGCCATTATCGGCATGGTTCCGGGCGGGCTCGCGTTCGTGAACGTGATCTCCTGTACCTTGTTTGGCGCCATCTCGGGCTCGGCGATTGCCGCGACGACTGCCGTAGGCAGTTTCATGATCCCGGAGATGAAGAAAGAAGGCTACGATAAGAATTTCGCAGCGGCCGTGACCGTGACGTCGGCAACGACCGGTTTGCTGATCCCGCCCAGCAACACGTTAATCGTTTACGCGGTCGCCAGTGGCGGTGTGTCGATCGCTGCGTTGTTTATTGCCGGCTACGTACCAGGCATCCTGATCAGTCTCGCCCTCATCATGGTTTGTGCAATTTACGCGCGGCGCCACAAAATGCCGGCCGGCGAACGTGTCTCTGCGCGCGCGGCCCTCGGTTACACCGTTGCCGCATTGCCGAGCCTGTTCCTGATCGTATTGGTCATCGGCGGCATCCTCGCCGGCATCTTCACGGCCACGGAGGCCGGCGCGATCGCCGTACTTTATTCCCTGCTGCTGTCAGCCGTAATCTATCGCGAGATCGGTATCGCCGACATCGCGTCGATCTGCCTCAAGGCGGCACAAACAACGGCCGTGGTCATGTTCCTGATTGCGGCATCCATCGCGATGTCGTGGATCCTGGCCTACGAAAACATTCCGGCCATGGTCGCTGAGACTCTTCTCAGCATCAGTGACAATCCTATTGTCATACTGCTACTGATCAACATCGTACTGTTGCTCGTCGGCATATTCATGGACATGACGCCGGCGGTGCTGATCTTCACACCCATCTTCCTGCCGGTTGCCGTGGCTCTCGGCATGTCACCACTGCACTTCGGTATCATGCTGGTCCTCAACCTGTGCATCGGGCTGTGTACGCCGCCAGTGGGCACGATACTGTTCGTCGGCTGTGCGCTTGCCAAGACGACCATCGACCGCATGATTCGACCAATGATCCCGATGTATGCGGCGATGTTCGTGGTACTGATGCTGATTACCTATATCCCCGAACTCAGCGAAGGATTGCCACGGTACTTCGGGCTGATCGACTAGTTGCGCACTGAAAATTCAGCGTGCGAGCCAGCCGCCGTCGACAGGAAGCAGGACACCCTGCACATAGTCGGACGCCGAAGAGGCCAGAAATACTGCGGCGCCAGCAAGGTCGGATGGCTCACCCCAGCGACCCGCAGGAATGCGTGTGAGGATTTCCTGGCTACGAACCGGATCGGCACGCAGGTCTTTGGTGTTATCGGTTGCGAAGTAGCCTGGCACAATGGCGTTCACATTAATGCCCTTGGATGCCCACTCATTAGCTAACAGCCGGGTTATTCCGGCGATGCCGCTCTTGCTCGCGGTATACGACGGTACGCGGATGCCACCCTGGAACGACAACAGCGATGCCGTGTTGATGATTTTTCCGGGTCGGCCGTCATCCACCATGGTACGAGCAACGGCCTGGGCCAGGAAGAATGGCGTGCGAAGATTCACCGCCATTACATCATCCCAATTCTCTTCACTAAAATCGAGCGCGTCCTCGCGACGAATGATGCCGGCATTGTTGACCAGGATATCGATAGGCCCCAGAGCCTTATTGGTCTCGGAAACGATGCCCGGAATAACATCGGTTGTACCGAGGTCCGCCATGATCACTGAGCATGTGCCGCCTGCCTCCTCAATGATCTCGACTGTCTGATCGGGATCTACGCGCCCGACCAGCGAGACTTTTGCGCCAGCTGCAGCGAGCGCTATAGACATCGCCTGGCCAAGTCCGGTGTTAGGACCCGTCACAATCGCGACTTTTCCCGTTAGGTCGAAAAGATTACTCACAGCAGTCTCACCTATTTCAATTGACAGATATCGAGTACGTTCATATCGGTGTAATCCAGGTTCTCTCCACCCATCGCCCAGATGAACGAGTAGTTGCTATTACCGCAACCCATATGAATTGACCATGGCGGCGATATGACGGCCTCTTTATCGTGCATCACGATATGGCGCATCGAATCGGGCTCGCCCATGAAATGGAACACGCGCTCATTCTCACCGAGTTCGAAGTAGAAGTAGATCTCCGAACGCCGGTCGTGCAAATGCGGCGGCATCGTGTTCCAGACGCTGCCCGGGTTCAAAATCGTCAGGCCAAGGAGTAGCTGCGCCGACTTGCAGGTTTCTGGAACGACGTATTTATAAATAGTGCGGTCATTCGATTCCTCAAGCGAACCGAGCTTGACCGGAACAGCATCCTTGATCGAGATTTTGACGACATCGAAGCGCGCATGTGCCGGCGTCGACGCGAGATAATATTCAGCCGGTTTGCCGGCATCGTCACTTGAAAACACCACATCTTTACTGCCCATCGGCACGTAAAGACCGTCGCGCGGTGCCAGGTCATAACTGTCGCCGTCAACAACGACCTTGCCGTTTCCCGCGCCAACGTTGATGACTCCGAGCTCGCGACGCTCGAGGAACGGCGCGCCTGCAACGGGCTCTGCCTGTTCTGGCAGACGAACTTCGCTATTCACCGGCGCAGCGCCGCCAACGACCATGCGCTCGTTATGGGAGTAATTCAGGTGGATTTTGTCGGCAACGAACATCCCGGTTACCTGGTACAAATCACAAAGCGACGGGTTGTCGATGCCATCAATCATTGACGGGTGTGTCGCCTGGTAGGTCTTCTTGAACATCTGATTGGGCTCCGAAAGGCGGGCTAATCCAACATGGTAACCGGTGTCATCCTCGATTTAAAGCCACAATTTGTGGTTTCCGCCGCTAAGATCCGCCCGGCGCAGCGGTCGAGCCGCGAACAATCAGGCTGGGCATTACAGAAGTTGCGACGGGCGGCTCCATGGCGACTGGATCGTGATTGGATATCAGCAGCTGGACTGCCGTGCGGCCCATGTGACGGATCGGTAACCTTACCGTCGTCAGTGTTGGCCAGATTCGTGTTGCGATAGGGGCATCGTCGAACCCGACTATAGAAAGGTCTTCCGGGACCCGAAGCCCTGCGCGCCGCACGGCCTGGTATACCCCAACCGCCATTTCGTCGTTGCCGGCAAAAACGGCGGTCGGCGGCATTGGCAGGGACAGCAATTCTTCACCACATAGCATGCCCGACTCAAAGGTATAGCCACCGCGCAGCAGGTACTGTTCCTCAACAGCGAGGCTGTGTTCGGCAAGGCCCACACGAAATCCACGCAACCGCTCTGTCGCCGACAGGAAAGTACTGGGACCACGGATATGCGCGATACGGCGATGCCCCAGCCCGGCGATGTGACGCGCGGCCTCGGCCGCGCCAACATAGTCGTGCGTCTCAATCATGTTTTCCGGCGAATCCAGTGACACCGCGGCGATACGGACGTAGGGACATTCGATCTGCCGCAGCCGGCCGATGAGTTCATCATCCTCCGATATTGACGGTGTCAGGATGACCCCAAAGAATTTCTGATGCTGGATGATCTCGCAAATATCGTCGTAAAGTGTCAATGATTCGCGATCGCAAGGACGGATAACGAGCTGGTAATGAGTCGGTGCAATTCCTTCCAAAATCCCAGATTGAATATCTACAATGTACTGTGGGTTGGGCTGATCCGAGATCAGTGCGATCAATTGCGACCGGCGCAGTGCGAGCGCACGAGCCTGCGGGTCAGGCGTATAGCCATGCTCTTCGACCACCTTGAGAATCTTGTCTCGAGTCTCGTCTCTGACCAGACCGGACCGATTGATCACTCGAGATACGGTCTTCTTGGAGACGCCGGCGAGGCGCGCAATATCGGTGATCGTCAGTTTCTTGCCAGCCGCACGGCGTAAAGCTCCCGGTTTTATGCCGCCAGTATCGTCCTTTTTGGAATCAGTCATGCTTTGTCCGTAGCGCCGTTGTCCCGCCGCCGGTCATTCGAAATTATTGTTGTCGGGCCATACTAACCCGGATTCGTATGCCTGCAACACCAACATGCCACGCAGGTTCCGAGCAGGGTGATTTTGTATACATATATCTCTGTTTTAAATGGTGTTTTTGATATTTCAGGGTCGCTCAATAATGTTATCCCCGAGAAATGACACCGGTTTCCCTTTTGTTCGAAACGATATATAATTAGCAGGTCTCAAGCAACAAGAACATGACGGGCACGCGCATGAACACCCCTTCTCTTACAGCAGACCAGCAGTCTCAGCACGATATGGCACAGGAGATCGCGAAGCGCTTTGTAGAGTCACGCCGCACCGCGCAGGCGTTGGCTGAATTTCCCGGCCAGATTCCGGCGAATCTCGAGGACGCCTACCAGGTGCAGGACGCTGCGATCGGACTCAACGGGCGGCGCATTGGCGGCTGGAAGGTTGGCCGCATCCCGCTCGATCTCGAGCAGCAATTCGGAATTGATCGTCTGGGCGGGCCGATTTTCGGTGCCACCATTCACGAGGTCGCCTCCGGCTCGATAATCGATATGCCGGTGTTCGTGGGCGGATTTGCTGCTGTTGAAGCTGAATATGTCGCGGTAATTGCCGAGGATGCGCCAGCCGACAAATCGACATGGACAACGGACGAGGCCAGCGCAATGATCTCGGACCTTCGTATCGGCCTGGAAATAGCGAGCAGTCCTCTTTCCACAATTAACGAACTGGGACCACCGGTTGTCGTATCGGACTTTGGCAACAACTTTGGCCTGGTCGTCGGGCCGTCGATCAGGGACTGGCGGTCACGGTCTCTCGATACAATGAGTTGCCGCACGTACATTGAAGATCGACTTGCCGGAGACGGTGGCGCCTTCAATTTGACAGGCGGT
>Ga0316189_10007446_pt1 | contig 10346 bp, 7 predicted proteins | sample LowCovwburrow_MG_FD_204930 | JGI IMG/M metagenome (GOLD analysis project Ga0316189, IMG submission 204930) | Coastal sediment microbial communities from Maine, United States - Lowes Cove worm burrow | ecosystem: Environmental > Aquatic > Marine > Coastal > Sediment | place: USA: Maine... | reverse complement strand
TGTGAAGATCGCCGTTCTTACCGACGGCAAGGGCCTGGATTTCGTTGTCGGCCTGCTTCTGGAGCTGGTTGGTGGATTCGAACACCTCCCGCATGGCCTCTCCGAAAGAAGGTGCGGCAGGTGCAGTGCCAGGCGGCTGAATCGCGGCAGACATCGACCGAGTGAAGGGAACGGATTCAACGGAATCAATTTTCATTTCTAACGACCTATCTCGAGCGCTTTCAGCGCCATGCTTTTGGTGGCCTTTATGGCGGTCACATTGGCCTCGTAGCTGCGGGTGGCCGTGATCATGTTGACCATTTCTTCCATCAAGTTGATTTTGGGAACCAGCACATAGCCCATCTTATCGGCGTCCGGGTGGCGCGGGTCATATTTCTTTTGAAAGGGATCCGGGTCTTCCACCACCCCGGCGATCTCAACGTCGGCGCGCTCGCCCCCCCGGGCGGCGTCCAGGGCCCTTTTAAATGATCGGTGCGTCTGGACCGCTGCAAAGACGGCGTCCTTGCGCCGGTAGGGTCCGCCCTCGGCAGTGCGCGTGGTGTTGATGTTGGCCAAGTTACTGGAGATGAGGTTCATCCGCAGACGCTGTGCGGCGAGCCCCGTTGAACTGGTGTGAAGCGAGCCAAAAAAGTCCATAATTACTTCCCTCCGTTACCGCCGAGAATGGCGGACTTGAGTCCTTGAAACTTCTGCTGGATGATCTGTGCGGCCGCGTTGTACAAGAGGTTGTTCTCCGCCAGGTCGGCCATCGACCGGTCGATGTCGACCGTGTTGCCGTCTCCCCGCAAGCTGAACTGCGGGGTGTCGCTAACCCGCGCTGTGCCGCGAACTTCTGAAACGGCCGCAACGGGCAAGTGAGCCGGCTGGGTGCGCCGCATCCGCAGACGGCCGGGGTCGGCGGCAAATTTTTCCATCTCCTTCTCGACCTCAACGCGAAACGCCTTGTAGTTCGGCGTGTCGGCGTTGGCAATGTTCGAAACGATGACATTGTGGTTCGAAGACCGCACATCAAGGGCGCGGCTCAACAGTTCGATCGAACCGCCACACAGTTTAAAGGTTTCCATGGATATCCTCCTCGATTCAGGCTGACCGCTAAAAAGCAAAATTCGTACCAGCGCTTCCCTGTCTGCCGTGCCACCATACCGTCAACCGGCCCGGCGGCAGCCTTCGGCGTTCGCCTCCCGGTATTCCTTGAGTTTGTTGCGCAGGGTGCGGATACTGATTCCCAGCATCTCGGCGGCCTGTGACCGACTCTCGTTGACCGCCTGCAGCGTGGTGATGATCAGCTTCCGTTCCATGTCCTTGACCGTCACGCCCGCCCGGATGTGTGCGCTCTCGGCGCAGCCCGCCGTCGCATCGTCACCGTCAAGAATCATGTCTTGGGGTGCAATTTCGGCGCCAGTGCCCATCAGAACCGCACGCTCGATGGTGTTTTCCAGTTCGCGAATGTTCCCCGGCCAACTGTGTCTCTGCAAAAGATCCATCGCCGCCTCGGAGACCACTGTCTCCCTGCCGTTCATCCGACCGTATGTTTCGCAAAAATGACGCGCCAACAGTTGGATATCTTCTCTTCGCTCTCGTAAGGGCGGAATCTTCAATGGCACGACGTTGACGCGGTAAAAGAGGTCCTTGCGGAATTTGCCCGCCTCCACGGCATCTTTGAGGTCGATGTTGCTGACGGCGATAACCCGGGCCTCTATCGACACCGGCCGATTGCTGCCGATGCGGTCGACCTGCCGTTCCTGCAGGACGCGCAGCAGTTTGGCTTGCAGGGGCGGTGACATTTCGCTGATTTCATCCAGAACGATGGTCCCGCGACCGGCAGCCTCGAATTTGCCGATCTTTTTGGTGACGGCGCCGGTGAAAGCCCCTTTTTCGTGTCCGAAGAGTTCACTCTCCGCAAGCGTGTCCGGCAGCGCGGCGCAGTTGACCGCCACATACGGTTCGTCTCTGCGGCCACCTCGTTCGTGAATGAAGCGCGCCAGAAGCTCTTTGCCGGTCCCGCTCTCGCCTTGAACAAGCACGGTGGCGTAACTGGCGGCGATGTTCTCGGCCACCTTCAAGAGACTCAGAAACTGCGGGTCTCGGGTGACGATGCGCTGCTCGGCCGCAAGCGTCTCACGATCCGGCCGGACCGAAGACCTTTCCTGCGCCACGATCCCGGCCCGGCTGATGGCGGCCTGAAGGGCCTCGTTCGAAAATGGCTTGAGAAGATAGTCGCTGGCCCCGCCCTGCATGGCCTCCACTGCATTTTGCACCGAACCGTAACCGGTGATGACGATGACCGGGACATGCGGCTCGGCCTGTTTTATCTCACCCAGCAACTGCAACCCGTTCATCTGCGGAAGCCGGACGTCGGTGATGACCAGGTTGAAGCGGTTGTCTCTGAACTTGTCGAGCGCCTCCGACCCATCGGCCGCGCTGTCGACAACATAACCGCCGCAGCCAAGTGTACGCGTCAGCATGGCCCGTACATCGGGATCATCCTCGACAATCAAAATAGATTGTGTCTGCATTCGGTCAAACCATTCGACACATCATGAGCACGACTTTCTTCCCAAAACGGACGCCGCTTCAAAAACACTTCGGGAGATAACGGTATCTCTCCCAGGCAGTCGGCAACGGCCAGTAACATGTTCAAGTTTCGTGCCATCCGGTATAATGCATAATCACGGCCGAAAGCGCGATCCAAAAAGGTCGGTTCACTTTTCCTCCATTGCGTGCTGTCCTTACCACCCACGGCACTGGAGGCCGAACAATGCGGCACTCCGTAAATTCTTTCGCTGATCATCCCTCCTGATAGAGGGAATAGAGGCCGATGCGTCGTCAAATATCGCCGCTGTTCACGTCAGGTCTTTGACGCCCGCAGGGCTGCTGCGGCCTACGGAGAACAGGATTGACGAGGAGTGGTATGGTTGGAGGGGGAAAGAGAAAGAATAGTAAGCAGATCCGAAAAAGGTAAGCCGACTATCAAGGTTCGAGGGTTCGAGGATTCCGGGGTTCAAGTGATTATGCCGCTTAGAAGATATCATTAAAAGAACTCACTACAGTTCTTTTTGACCAAAAGTTCGGTTCAGGTGGTTTTTCCTTCCCCCTCGAACCCTGGAATCCTCGACCCCTTGAACCCTTTAGAAGTCATATCGAAACCGGTTCGAGCCGGTGACGCTTGATCTTCTCGACGAGGGTTGTGCGGTTGAGCTGCAGGAGTTTGGCCGCCTGGTTTTTGACCCACTTTGTTTTTTCCAGGGTTTGAACGATCAGCGCTTTTTCGAACTCGGTGACGGCATTGTTCAAGGATATGCCTTCGTCGGTGATTTCAACGGCCGGCACCGCGGGGCCGGCTGACGTATCTTTCATCTTGCGGGGCAAATCCCTGGCGGTAATACGGCCTTCTCCCTTGATGACGACGATTCTTTCGATCATGTTCTTTAATTCCCTGATATTTCCCGGCCAGGAATGATTCATCAGGATGTGAAGGGCCTCTTCGGTCAACCCGTCGATTTGCCGGTTGTTCTTTTCGTTAAAGCTTTTCAGGAAATCGGCCACCAGAAGCGGAATGTCCGATCTGCGATGCCTCAGCGCCGGCAGCTGGATGGGAATCACGAACAACCGGTAGAACAGATCCTCACGAAAGGTCCCCTTTTGAACCTCCTCGTCGAGGTCCCGGTGGGTGGCGGCAATGATGCGCACATCGACCTTGATGCTACGGGTGCCGCCGACCGGCTCGAACTCCCCCTCCTCCAGGACCTTCAGAAGTTTCACCTGAAGTTCCGGGCTCATGTCGCCAATTTCGTCCAGGAACACCGTGCCGCCGTGCGCCCGCTCGAATTTTCCGACCTTGTTGGACGTCGCACCTGTGAAAGACCCCTTGACGTGACCGAAAAGCTCGCTTTCAAGCAGGTTCTCGGGGATGGCGCCGCAGTTGATGGAAATGAAAGGCTTTTCCTTGCGATGGGAGCAGCAGTGAATGGCCTTGGCCGCCAGTCCCTTGCCGGTGCCGGTTTCTCCGCTGATTAAAATGGTGCTGTCTGAGTCCGCCACCCTTCGAATAAGCTCAAAAACCTTCCGCATTTGTTCACTCCCGCCGATTATTCCCAGAAAACCCTCGGGCTTGCAGTCGTCTTCGGCAGTGGGGCACTCACACGGTTGGGTCTCGTCTTCCACGGCAAAGGCATCATCAGCAGCGATATTCAGCAAATTACCCTCCTCCATGTATCTGTTAGTCGCAAGGTCGAAACGGTGCAGTCATCGGGTCAGAGCAAGGAGCATGCCACGACCTAAAGCGTTAACACGCTGATGATATGTCTATTTTTAGTGTCTACAGGGCCTGTGGAGTGAAAAGACAAGATGTGTTCACGCAAAGAAATTCCATACACCACATTTTGGTATTGACACTCAATCGAATCTAATTTTCGGAAGACAAGATTTTTTACGGTATGGACAACCCACGGATACGACGACCAAAAAGGACCTTTGATAATGGCGTTCAATGGGGGCAATTGTTTGCATAATGCAAAAAAACAGGATGTCGGGAACCCGTTAAGTGAAGGATCAATTTGAGACTTAAACCCTATCTACTTGTATTTTAGTTGTTTTTTGGCAATACGTCCCATGCTTCCTCAATATCGCCAATTGGAAGCTTACAATGTGTGCGATAGATAAGAGGAGTTAGAAACCGTGCCGTAAAGCCCTTAACGTATTGTAATCTAATGTATTGCATTTTATAGACACTCTGTGTGGATAATTCGCATTTTGCAATTCCTGATGGCTTTGCAAAAAGCCACACTTCCAACAAACTACGCAGTTAGTTTCAGAATGACTGTATCATCATCAACCAGTCGTGCCCACCCTTACTAATGCGACTATAATTATTTGTATAATGAATGGATTCGTTTATATTTTTGGATTTATAGACAGAATCTTCAGGATTTATTGGACTTTTTCTATTCATTGTTTCCGGATGAAACAATGAATACCCATTGCCTTCGGCAATATAGCATATAATTTCAATATGATGACCGTATTTCTTGGGTAGAAACTTAAATACCGGAATATTGATCCCTTAAAATATTGGTTCCACCGAAGGTGGATTGTTGTTTCATCAATTTCTTCCGGAAATTGATGAATAAGTTCGTCACCCTCCCAATTCAGTATCGACAGTCGCGCCGTCACAATCTTGAAAACCCCAAAATCCAAAATTCCCTCAAGTTCTGCAAACCGGGCCCGATAATGGACTGTGAAGGCAGGATAACGGTCTGTAACGGAGGCCTCAACCGAACCTGACCATTTTGATGCCTTGAAAAACTGGCTGCCGCGTCAAGCGGCAAGTAACCTCCGGCAGGAGGCCGGAAAACAAAAACACCTAGGAAAGGAAAATCAACAATGGCACTTAGCACTATCAGCTTAACAGCAGGCATGCGCGCCAACCTCTTCAGTTTGCAAAAAACTTCCAAGGACATGGAAGTTACCCAGAATCGCCTGTCCACCGGTCTGAAAGTCAACACCGCTCTGGACGATCCGCTTAACTTCTTTGCCGCCCAGGAACATCGGACCCGTGCCAGCGACCTGGCGTCCCGTAAAGACGGTATGTCCGAGGCCATCCAGACCATTAAGTCCGCAAACAATGGTATCGAAGGCATAACCAACCTGATCGCTCAAGCAAGATCGCTGGCATCGTCGGCATTGTCGGCTACAACAACCGACGCGATCCAATTTATGGCCCAATTCGAAGAGGTGATGGACCAGATCGATGATGTCGCCAAGGACTCTGGTTATAAAGGTGTGAACCTGCTTCAAAGCGGTCAATTGACGGTTCAATTTGCACCCTCATCTGATGCTTCATATCTTTCGGTGTCGGGATTTGGTGATGACACAGCTGTTTTTGAACCCACAAGCCTAATTACCGCGAGTAGCTGGGCATCCACAGCGTCAGGTGTAGATTCAGCCGCAATTCAGACTACTATCGCTGGTCTTGAAACTGCAACCGATACTCTCCGTGTAAATTCTAAAACACTATCCAGCAACCTGTCGATCATCACCGCTCGCGAAGATTTTACATCCAAGATGATCAATACCCTCGAGGACGGTGCCGCCAAGCTGACCGAAGCCGATATGAACGAAGAGGGGGCCAACATGCTGATGTTGCAAACCCGTCAGGCATTGGGAACCACTTCATTGAGTCTGGCTTCCCAGGCCGCTCAAGCCGTCTTGAGATTGTTCTAGTTTAAAACACTTCATTGACCATCATTAAGAGAACTGCTATGGAGGGGGCTTACGCCCCCTCCAACACTCAAGACAACGAGTCACTAATATCCACTGATTGAAAAACCATGCCACTCAAAATAACTCTTAAACCCGGGGAAAGAATGATTGTGGGGGGTGCGGTTATCTCCAACAGCTCAATTCATAAGTGCGACTTGCTCATTAACAACGATGCACCGGTTTTACGCGAGAAAGATATTCTCAGCGAAAGGGATGCCGCTACACCTTGCAGCCGCATATACTTTACAATTCAACTTATGTACATCGACCATGATAATCGGAAAGTCCATGCTGATGCATACTGGAATCAAGTTAGAGAACTCTTATCGGCCGCTCCGAGTTTGACCGGTCTCATTGACCAAATAAGCGAAAACATTGTCAACGGAAGATATTACCAAGCGTTGAAACTGGGCGGTGATCTGATTGAATATGAACAGGAGGTATGCAGGAATGTACGCTAATGCGGTAGGAGCCTATGAAACGGTCAGTAAAATGACGATGTCTGGACGTGAGACCGAGGCAGCAGTGCTTACAAAAGCGGCGCGGAAACTCAAAGCGTGTCAGGAGCACTGGGACACTGCTCAGCGGGTTGACATGTTGGAGGAGGCTCTGAAATTTAACCAACGCATCTGGAGTATTTTTCAGAGTGAGCTTTCACACGAAGATAATCCCCTGCCGAAGAAACTGCGTCTGGATATCATCCGTCTGAGCTCATTTATCGATAAGCGTATTTTCGAGACCATGGCGGAGCCTTCTCCGGAAAAACTAAGCATCATCATCGACATCAACAACAACCTGGCAGCTGGCCTCAGGAATTCTCCCAAATAATCAATTTCCTTTAAACAACTCTATCCCCCCAATAAAGACCTCGGCTTTGGAGGTCTTTTTCAATTGTCCACTATTTTAAGTTGCATTCCGAAATTGATTCAGAAAGAGTATCATCTTTTTCGAAGATCATATCGCTCTCTTTATTAGGCTCCTTGATTTTCTCAAGGCAATCGGTATAAAGGCCAAAGATACTTTTACTGATGATTTCGTCTTTGATTGCATTCTGTAAGAGCTTGAAAGCCAATTTGTGGTGATTAGCAGTTATCAAACCCTCAGCCAATTCAGCGACAGAGTAGGTCAATGCCGGCCCGAATGCGCTTTGTTTAAGCTTTTTAATATTACCGTTCATGTCAGCTGTATTTTTCCTACAATAATTCGATGCCGCCAATAGGAATTGAGCCGGAGGAAAATCAGGATGTCTCTGCGCCAGTTTATTGAAGGTCTTGAAAGCAGTGCCAGGATTGCCGTTATAGAGTTCAGCTATTCCTAAATTATACTGCGCTTCCTTCATTTGCGGGCTAATCGACACTGCTTTTTGGGCCAATTTCAGCGCATTATCATAATCCTGCATGCGAATGTACGCGCTCACCATATTCACATAGGCATCCGAAACTTCTGGTTTACCTGGTCCCATGGACAAAAATTTCTGCCACAATTCGATAGCCTCAGAATTTTTCTCGAGTACGGTGGCCTGAACTGCAAGTTCTCGAACGGCACCGATATCTCCGCCGTTTCGTAACAATTTATTACGGCCAATCTCGAAATAGGTCTGGTCTTTTCGAGTGAGTTTGCCGGTATTGAGCCTTCCGTAATGGTGAACGGAAATTGGACATTTTTTTATTCTAATAGATTGCCGCTTTAAAACTGGATCGACCATCTCATGTACTGCGCCTTCGAACTTGATTTCACTATTGTTACTGAAAAGTCTGACCTTCTCACTCGACAGCCATCCGAGTCCACTCTCCTCGGATTTATATTGCCCGGTATTCGGAATCCAACCGATGGTGTTCGCCATATTACTATAGTTTCGAGTGATTATCGAATAGGCCCTGAGCTCTGATGGTTTCTTTGCCGTGAGCTTCCGGAAACGTTTATAATCCTGAGGTGATATTATTTCATCGGCATCCATGATAAAGATCCAGTCACCTTTGGCTTTTGATAGTGAAAAATTCCGTGCTTCGGCAAAGTCACCGCCCCATTCGAATTCATAAACCCTGGCTCCGAAGAACTCGGCAATGTCCCTCGTTCGGTCGGTTGACCCCGTGTCAACAACGACCATTTCATCGACAATTGGTTTGACGCTCGCCAGGCAACGTGCCAAATTGGCCTCTTCGTCTTTTACGATCATGCAGAGCGACACACCCGGATTTTTGGCTGATCCGGTTTTCTTAATTTTCCAAACCCGTTCTCGAAGAGCAAGTGCTGTGTCCAAAAGCCCTTCATCAATCCCAAAAGTCGACAGAGCGGTTTCCAACTCTTTCAAGGCTTCCTCATTTTTCTCTTGCCTGATGAGGGTGTCGACCAGCAGGTAAAGGACCTTTCGGCACTGAGGATATTTCTTTAAAGCGCTTCGAGCAGCCTTTTCTGCTCCTTTATATTCACCAGTAGCCGTAACTGCCTTGTGATAGGCATTGGCAACGTCAATGTCGGTAGGTGAAATAGAGAAACCACGCTCATAATGTTCCAAGGCAATTTTCGGTTCACTGGTTTCCCAGACGAGAGCACCCAGATTCGTGTGCGGCTCACCATACTCAGAATCCAATTCAATGACACGCTTGAAATGTTGTTCCGCCGTTGCCTTGTCATCATTGCGATAGGCAAGGATACCATTTAAGTTCAAAGCCTTAGCATTTTCGGGTTCGCGATCGAGAACGCTATCGCTACATTTTTTAGCTGCCGCATAGTTACCCATTCCCTCTTGGCCGTAGCCTTCCAATAACAACTTTTGCGTTGCCAAGGCCTCTGGCTGGTTCAGCGGCATCTCCGATAGAACCTCGAGAGCTTTTTCATGCCAGCCGTGACTGACCAGTTGCCTGGCCAGTTCAATGTAGGTTGTGCCGTCCGACGGATTAACGCCAATGGCCTTCAGCAAAGTATCAACGGCCTGATCGTTCCGTTCCTGTTGAAAAAGCAGGTCGGCTTTATTCATGAGCTCTTCAACAACTCCATCCGGTACAATGGGCACTTCATCGACTGAAGCATGAGGATCAGCTTGATTGACCTCCGTCTTGTCACCCGGATTTTTCTCTCTTTTTGCCTCCTGATTAAGCATCGAAATCTGCCGTCTTTCCAATACCTCCATATTTTGGCGAGCATCAAGGTTCTGGGGCTCTAAATTGAGAACTTTATTGTAAAAACTCATCGCATCTTCGTACCGTTCTATTGCTGTGCAAATGTGACCAGTGATTAAAAGGGTTTCAACGTCATCCGGCTTAATCCGAAGCACTTCGACATAATTCTCCAGGGCTTCTTCCACCCGGCCCTCCTCAACATACAGAAAATCGGCCAGGTTTTTTCGATAGGTAACATTTTCCGGTTCGAGTTTGACAGCCTTTAGGTAGTGTGCCAACACCTTGGTTTTAGATTCGTTCTTATAAAAAAGGACACCGAGATCATTGTGTGCTTGTCCATGCGTTGGATACATTTCAATGAAGTTTTCTATTTTCGTAATCGCCCCTGCAAGATCCTCTTGAGCGATTTCCGAAAGCAATGTCAAGTAACAAGAATTCAGATCGAATCCCAAGAAATTTGCCGGACTTTTCTCCCGCATTTTTGCTAACCAGTTCTGAGCATCCGAGTTGTGCGGTTCAGTTTCGAGAACCTTTTCATAGAATTCAGCGGCATCATCGTAACGTTCCAAACGTGCACAAATATGGCCGGTTGCCGAAAGCGCCTCAACGTCCTTTGGTTCAGACGCAAGAACAGTGACGTAATGTTGCAAAGCCTCTTCGTATTCAGCAAATGCAACCGCTAATAGATCCGCTAAATTTTTTCGAAAGAAAATATTGTTTTGATCAAGATTAAGGGCTTTTCGATAGTGTTTTAAAGCGCTTTCATTGTTTCCAGTTTGATAGTAAAAAACCCCTAAGTCATTGTAAACCAATGCAAAATCTTTATACTTATCAGCAAATCCTTGAAGTTTTTCAATTGCAATTTCCAGATTCTCCTTATCGAAACTTGAAAACACTGTGCTGTATTCTTGCTCGACAATTGAGACATTTTCGATCCAGTTTTGCACTGGTTTTTCATTATTTTCT
>Ga0316189_10007445_pt1 | contig 10347 bp, 3 predicted proteins | sample LowCovwburrow_MG_FD_204930 | JGI IMG/M metagenome (GOLD analysis project Ga0316189, IMG submission 204930) | Coastal sediment microbial communities from Maine, United States - Lowes Cove worm burrow | ecosystem: Environmental > Aquatic > Marine > Coastal > Sediment | place: USA: Maine... | reverse complement strand
CCCTGGCTACCATGTCCGTGGCGAGTCTGCCCTTGGAGAGCATCAAACCCACGGCCAGACTCGCCACGGACATGGTAGCCAGGGAAGCGTCGATTTTTTCAGGCTCCTTGCCGAAGTACCAGGCGCCTACCCGCTTCTCGCCGCGGTAGACAACCATCGCATCGGAATGGCTGGTCGAAGCGGTATCCATCAGGCTCTGGAGCGCATCGGAATCGATATGGGTCAAATCGGTTTGGGCCGCAGCGTTGAATACCGCAACTAATAGAACCAGCGTGCTTGGAAATCTCATTCGTCCACCTCGTACCTTCCGTCAACAGTCTTCGGGCTTGCCATTACCATGCCGAAAAGAATCATAACATTTGGATTGTTCTGGATGTGCTTCAAAGTGCGCGGGCGTCGTCCAGCATAGGCCCATCGGCTGCAGCGTTTTTATTGATAACCCGCAGCTTGGATTCGGAACAGGTGCGCATAGTTGCCGTCGAGCGTCATCAATTCCTCGTGGGTGCCTCGCTCTACCAGGAGACCGTTTTTCAAAACGACGATCTGATCTGCCATGCGCACCGTGGAAAAGCGGTGCGAAATAAGAATGGCCATCTGTTGGTCCGTCGCCTCGCGGAAGTGGTCGAAGATCTTGGATTCTGCCTCGGCATCCATGGCTGCGGTGGGCTCGTCCAAGACCAGGATGTCCGCGCCCGCGCGCATAAATGCTCGTGAGAGGGCAATCTTCTGCCACTGGCCGCCAGATAACTCGCGTCCGCCCTCGAACCAGCGTCCCAACTGGGTCTCGTAGGCCTTGTCCATCTTCTCGATAAATGTCGTGGCCATGCCTTTGCGTGCGGCGCTCTGTCTGCGTTGCTGGTCGTCGAAGACTTCCACATCGCCGGAGCCGATGTTCTCGCCCACGGTGAACTGGTAGCGTACGAAGTCCTGAAAAATAACCCCAATTCGCCGTCGCAGATGATCCAGGTCCCATTCCAGGATGTCGCGTCCATCGAGTAGAATACGGCCCGACTCGGGTATGTAGAGCCGGGTCAAGAGTTTGATCAGGGTTGTCTTACCCGAGCCATTGGCGCCCACGAGGGCGAGCTTCTCACCAGGACGAAGCTCAAATGAGACGTTCTGGATGGCGGGCTCCGAGGCACCGGGGTAGGTGAAGCTGACTTCCTCGAAAACCACACCGGTGCCCGGTTTGGGACCTGCCAATTCGGTTCCTGACGGGGTTCCTACCTCTTCTTCCAAAAAGTCGTACAGCCTCGAAAGATAAAGGTTGTCCTCGTACATGCCGCCGATGGCGGTCATACTGGTGGAAAAGGCGGTTTGGCCCTGGCGGAAGACCATCAGGTACATGGTCATTTCGCCCAGGGTAATGGCCACGGTGGCGGTGGCGTAGATAATCCAAGCGTAAGCGCCGTAAAAAGCCAGCGTGCTCAGCAGACCCAGAGCAAAACCCCAGGTTCCCCTGCGCAGGGTGAGCTGTTTGTCCTCGGCGAAGATCAGGTCGAAGATATCCTTGAAGCGTTTCAGCAGCATGGGTCCCAACTTGAAGAGCTGGACTTCCTTCACGGTATCTTCGCGGGCCAGTACCATTTCCAAATAAGCCCGTTTACGCGTCTCGGGAGAGCGCCACTTAAACAGGCGAAAGGCCTCGTTGGAGAAGTGGGTCTCGGCAAAGAAGAGTGGCAACCCGGCCAGGAGCAGAACCAGAACGGCCCAAGGAGAAAAGGCGACCAGCAGCCCGCCGTAGGTGATCAGGGAAATGCCGTTGCGGGTTAAATCGAAGGTTCGCATCACCAGGCTAAGTGGTCTGCTGGAGGCTTCTCTTCTGGCCTGGGTCAGGCGATCGTAGAAAGCGGAGTCCTCGAAGTGGCGCAGCTCGAGGGTTAACGCTTTCTCCAAAATCAAAACATTGACACGCTGGCTCAAGAGCGCGCGCAAGAGAGATTGGGCCACATTCAAACCACGGTCTCCCGCAGCGAGAAGCACCATGAGCCCACATTCCAAGGCCACGTAGCGGAAGACTTGATGCAGATCCTCGGTCGTCCCCGTGTTGGACGCCAACAGCACCGAATCAACAATCAGCTTTCCCACATAAGCGGTGGTTGCGGGCAGCACACCCACCAGAAGGGTCAAAGCGATCATGGCCAGGGTCAGGCCGCGATGCGTGGTCCAAACCAGACCAATCGCACGCCGGCTGAAACGAAAGCTGCCGAAGAATTGCCTGTGGAAGGGGGCCTTGGACTGATCCGGCGAGGTACGGCCATGGAACATATAAAAAGGGGCTCCTAATGATGGCTGGGGAGACGTTACGAAGCGCTGGAAACGGGCAGGGTAACTTCAATTCGGCCCGGTTTGGTTTCCGCTTCAGAAGAGTGTGGAAGCAGGGTTTCTTCAATCCGTTTAACCAGGCCTGGTACATCGAGTCCCGCCATGGCAAGCGATTCGACGCGTTGTCCGTGATCAATCCACTGATCTTCGATGGCGATCACGGTCAGACTAAGGGTCTCCATTTTCTCTTTGTTGGCATGCTCGAGCACTGCGGCCCCGAATCCACCAGTGAGGACATGGTCCTCCAAGGTAAAGATATGTTCCTGGCGTGAAAATTCTCGGGCCAGCATCTCGCCGTCCAACGGTTTTGCAAAACGCGCGTTCACAACGGCCAAATGCAGGCCATGGCGTTCCCGAATGATTTCGGCCACGTCAAGTGCCGGATAGACCATGGCGCCATAGGCGAACAAGCAGCCGTCTTCGCCGTCTTCCAGTAATTCGGCCTGGCCAATGGCAAGTTCGTTGACCACGGGCCGTTCCATCTCCGCGAGCGGAGCTCCGGTTCGCGGGTAGCGGATTGCCGTGGGCCCGTCAAAATCGTTGGCGAGGCGCATCATGGCAACCAGTTCGGAACCGTCGCGGGGGGCCATGACAACCATGTCGGGGAACATACGACAATAGGCGATATCAAAAACGCCGTTGTGGGTGGCGCCGTCCGGACCAACCAGCCCGGCCCGATCCAGGCACAACATCACCGGCGCCTTGATCAGGGAGATCTCTTGGAAGATCTGATCAATTGAGCGCTGCATAAAAGTGGAGTAGATGGCGCAGATCGGCTTGTTACCCACCAGGGCGAGGCCTTGGGCCATACCGACCGCGTGCTGTTCGGCCATGCCCACGTCGAAACAACGATCCGGAAACTCTTCGTGAAATTTAACCAGGCCGGTGCCTTCGGCCATGGCAGCGGTGATGGCCACCACCCGTTTGTCGTTCCGGGCCAGATTCAGCGCCTCGTCGAGAAAGTAGTTGGTATAGGCAATCTTGCCCTGACAGGAAAACTCATTGGGCAGGTGGGCCGTGATCTTTTTGGCGGGTTTGCCCGCATGGTAGCCCAGGCGATCCTGTTTGTAGGAATAACCCTTGCCCTTGGTGGTAATGCAGTGCAGTACCACGGGCCGTCTGAAGGTACGGCAAGCGATCAAGGCTTCCAGCAAGGTGTGAAAGTCATGGCCGTCGATGGGACCGTAAGAGAAGAACCCAAGCGCGGAGAAGAGGCCACCGGGTTCTACTTCCGGTAGCAGACCGTGGATGCTTGTTTTGAAGCGGTCGGCTACTTCGAAGGCCAGTTTACCAGCCAACTCGTGTTTGACTCTGATTGAATCGGTCCAGTTTTTATACGTGCGTTTGGCCGTTCGGTAGATGGGGCCAGACCGCAAACGAGAAAAATACTTCACCAGGGAGCCAACTGCGGGTCCGATTCCGTGCTCGTTGTCGTTGAGGATGATGACCAGCGGCAGGTCGCCGAAGGTGCCCGCATGGTTCAGCGCTTCGAGGGCAACGCCCTCTTGAAGACCGCCATCGCCGATCATGGCAACCACTTTACGGCCGTCGTCCAGATTCGAGTTCTTCAAACCTACCGCCATGCCAATGGCAGTCGTTAGACTGGTGCCGCCGTGACCGGTCTTCACCCGGTCGTAGTCCGATTCCTTTGGGTCTGGGAACCCGGACAAACCCTGCTTCTGCCGGATGGTGAGCATTTCATCGCGACGACCTGTAAGGATCTTATGTGGATAACACTGGTGTCCCACATCCATAATCAAGTGGTCTCGATCCTTGAAATCGAACAGGTAATGTAAGGCCAGGGTCAATTCAACGACGCCCATGCCTGAACCGATATGACCGCCCGTGACTGCGGTTATTTCTTTGATGTACTCCCGGATCTCTTTCGCGAGCCGGGGTAATTCGCTGGCCTCGAGCTTCCGCAGGTCTTCCGGCCCGGAAAGCGTATCGAGTAAACGTTCCATGATCACCATTCCCCTTCAACGCGAGCCAATCTCGCGCAAAACTTCATATTTTAACATTTCCGGACCCCACCACAACCCCATTGCAGGGCAATTGCGAAATTATCCGGAGACTTTTGTGACCAACGAAACCAACCATAGTCTAATTAACGGAGAAATGCGGGCCATGGTTTAGAAAGTTTGTGTACGTGTCTTGTCTGGCATCTCATACCCGTCTACCACTCCTCGCCCTTGGCGACAGAAAAATCATCATCTATAATAAGTAGCAGCCGAGAGTTATTATAAGGTGAGAAGCAACACCTCCATCGCTGGTAACTTCAGGGAGCCATGAAAAAACGATCTAGGAAGTACTCCTACTCTGTAACACATCTTCGAATGCACGCCTCTTTTCTGCTTTGGATCTTGGGGCCATGGGCCTTTTTTTCGCTACCATTACAGGCCCAGATGGAAAATACGATTCCCGATATCAAATTCGAACATCTGACCACAAGGCACGGTCTAACCCAGAACGGGGTATTTACGATTCTTCAAGACCATCGGGGCTTCCTGTGGTTTGGCACCCGCAATGGCCTGGACCGCTATGATGGATTGCGTTTCAAACATTATTATCGCGATTTTGAAAATCCCCAATCCCTGCCAGGTAACTCGATCCAAGAACTCGTCGAAGACCGTTCCGGTAATCTTTGGATAGCGACCCTAAGTGGGCTGGCCCGATTGGAACTCAAAACAGAAACCATCACCCGTTTTGTTCATAGGCCAAACAAACCCAACAGCCTTCCTCCCGGATCCATCGATTCGATTCTCGAAGACAAAAACGGCGTCCTCTGGGTAGCTCCCAACTCCGGCCTTTATCGGTTCGAACCTGAGAGCGAAGACTTCAGGCAGATCACCGAGGGGCTGCCCGCAGATATTGGCATCTATTGCATGGCCACAAGCAGGTCTACCAACGGAATTTGGATCGGTAGCGAAGCGGGGCTGTATCATTATGACTGGGCTGCGGGAAAAAGTGTCATCTATGAGCACGACCCCAAAGACGAGAAGACTCTGAGCCATCTCGCTGTGATGGCTCTGGAAGACGATGGCGCCGGCTTCATGTGGGTTGCCACCGCCTCTGGCTTGTGCCGATTGAATACAGCAACCCGTGAAATTACCCGAATAGATCTCCGCGATCCTCAGACCGAGAGCCAGCCTCTCGCCACCAGCCTTAAGAGTGACAGCCGTGGGGTTCTCTGGATGGCAACCCAATCCGGTATGACGGTTTATAACCCCAACAACGGTGATCGCCGTCATTTGCACCATAACCCGGCTGATTTACGCAGTCTTCCAGGTAATAATGTGCAGACGGTAAGTGAAGATCGGGCCGGTGTGATCTGGTTGGGCACGTTTGCGGGAGGAGCCGCCAGGTACAATCGGGCCAGTGAAACCATTGCACACCTGAAAAGGCATCCCCAGAAGCCCGGTGGCTTCAACAGCAATAACATTATGAGTTTTTACGAGGCACCAGACAGAGGCATTTGGCTCGGCGCCTATGCCGGAGGCATTTGCCGCTACGACCCGCGCATGGGAACCTTCGAGAATATTCCTCTGGAGGATGAAAAACCGGGCAGCGAGGGCGAGCACCCGATTTTTAGCATCGTAGAAGACGAAGATACCTTGTGGCTGGCAACTGCCAATGGCTTATTCAGTCTCAACCCTGAAACACGAGAGGTTTTTCGTCATGAGCATCCCCCAGACACAAGGGGACAACAGGTGAGACCCTCCTTGAACGCAATGGTCATGGGCCCCAAGCGGCAACTGTGGGCGGCCAGTTTTGATGGCCTGCTGACCTATGATATAAAAACCAAACAGTGGTCCGTGCTGAGGAATGATCCACAGGATGCGAATTCCCTGGCTTTAAATGCGCTCTGTTCCCTGCTCTTAGATCGCAAGGGCAGGCTGTGGGTTGGCACTCTTGGCGCCGGCTTGGATATTTACCATATGGACCGGGGTACGTTCACCCACCACCCCTACAATTTGGAAAACCTGAGCATGTTGGGCAGCCCAGATATTCTTTGCTTTTTGGAAGATCGCAACAAGGAGGTTTGGGTGGGAACCTTGGGCGGAGGCCTTTATCACTATCAGGAGGCCGACGGTTCCTTTCGCCGCTATTCACGCAAAGACGGTCTCTTCAACGAGAAGATCTTCGCCATGGTGGAAGACGATGTGGGTCAATTCTGGCTCGGCACCAACCAGGGCATCAGCCGTTTCGACCCGGTCACCAGGACCTTCAAGAACCTGGACCTTACCTACAATTTGCAAGCCAATGAATTCAGCAGGCAAGCCGCCTTGAAGTCACGCTCCGGCAGCATTTACATGGGCGGTCTCAATGGCTTCAACATCTTCGAGCCCGCTCAGATCGCGGAAAGTCAATTCCATCCCCAGGTGGTCTTCACGGGCCTGGAGATTCTTAACAAACAGGTGAAACTGTCCCATGACATTACCGAACTGGAGACCCTACGTCTTTCCCATAGGGACCGGGCCATTACCTTCCAGTTCGCCGCTCTGGATTTCTATTCTCCGGACAAAAACCAATTTGCCTATAAGCTGGGTGATGGAACAGAAGACTGGATACCCCTGGGTAATAAGGGGGAACTCACTTTTCCCAAGTTAACGCCTGGCAACTACCACCTTAATGTTCGCGGTTCCAATCACGAGGGTACTTGGAGCGACAAGCAAGCCCAGCTGCAACTCGTAGTGCCAGCGCCCTGGTGGAATTCTCTTCTGGCTCGTTCATGCTATTTGGCGGTTTTGGCCTTGCTGGTTTACCTCCTGGTGCACCACCAGAGAGTTAAGTTAAAAAGGGAGCAGGAAACCAACGAGAAACTGCGTCAGGTGGACCGGATCAAGGACGAGTTCCTGGCCAATACGTCCCACGAGTTACGCACACCCCTGCATGGGATTGTCGGTCTGGCAGAAACCCTGCTTGCTGGCGCGGTTGGCCGTCTGGACCGGACGCTTGAGGTGAACCTCAGTCTCATCATCTCCTGTGGAAGGCGTCTGGAGAGCCTGGTAAATGACATTCTCGACCTTTCCAAAATTCGCAGTCATGAGCTCGTAATCGACCAGAGTCAGGTTGATTTGTCGAGCCTGGTCAACACAGTTTTGACTGTCTGTGCGCCCCTGGCAAACGACAAGGAGTTGGTTCTGGCCTCTTCTGTCCCACCTGATTTCCCGCCTTTATTTGCGGATGAAGCTCGCCTGGAGCAAATTTTCTATAATTTGGTGGGCAATGCGATCAAGTTCACGGAAAAGGGTTTTGTGCGGATTTCGGCCGAGGCCGCTGATGGGTTGGCTTCCATTCGCATTGCCGATTCGGGCATTGGCTTCAAACAGGAACTGGTTGAAGTACTTTTCGAGTCATTTCGCCAAGGAGACGGCTCCACTTCACGCACCTTCGAAGGCGCCGGTTTGGGACTTGCCATCACCCGTGAACTCATTCACAAACACGGTGGCTCTATCCGAGCAGAATCAACCCCGGGCCGCGGCGCTATTTTTATTTTCACAATGCCCCTGGCAGAACTCCAGGCCTCTGTCAAAGAAATCCCCTTCCCCAGTATGGCCGAAGCAATCACCAGCGAGGCGCTAGCTCAGACAGCGGACTCGATAACGGTCGTCAATCCGGCACCTCCCATTGAAAGGGAAAACCGACGCTTCGAGATTCTGGCGGTAGATGACGAACCGGCCAACCGACAAATATTGTCAAATATGCTCAATCAGCAGCACTACGGCGTGACCCTTGCTGTGAATGGCCAGGAAGCCCTCGACCTGCTTGAAACCCGTACCTTCGACCTCGTCTTACTCGACGTGATGATGCCCAAACTCTCTGGCTTCGAGGTCTGCCGCCGCATGCGCACCCGTTTTACGCTTCATGAGCTGCCCATCATTTTCCTCACCGCCAGAACCCGGCTCATTGACCTGGTGCAGGGCTTCGAAATGGGCGCCAATGACTATGTGAATAAACCTTTCTCAAGGGAAGCACTGCTCTCACGTATCAGACCTCACCTGGAACTGCTTGACATCAATCGCAACTTAGAGAGCCTGGTGAATGTCCGCACCCGTTCCCTGTCCTTGCAAACACGCGAGCTGGAGACCCTGGACAGCATTGTCAAGACCATAAATCGCGAAATGGAATCATCCGGCCTGCTGCCCGCGATCCTGGAACAAGGGGTTGCCCTTTTCCCCAAGGCCCGGGGCGGCGCGATTCTTCTACACGATGAAAAAAAACCCGCCTTTAGCGCTGTCGTTACCCAGCCGTATACCCGCTTCCTGGACGACCAGGTATTTCCTGCCGAGGGCATTGAAGACCTTTTCATGAATCCTGTCCATCAACTGGCCGACCATTTTTACGCCATTCCCCTTGATCACCTGCGGCGCGCCACCACGGCAGAAGTACCGGGAAATGAATGGTTGGTCTGCTCCGACTTCTCATTCGAGGGTCGTCTTGACGGGTTCCTGTTGTTGCTCAGCAGCGACAATCCCCATGATTTCCCCAAGGATGAGGTGAGCCGCTTATTGCGTTATCGCGAGCACGCGGTTTCCGCCCTGGCCCGCGTTCGCATGTTGGCCGAATTGGACGAGCGCCGCAATGACCTGGTTGAAGCCGCCCATTTTGTGGGCCGTTCTGAAAATGCGCGCCTGGTTCTGCATGAAATGGGCAACAACCTCAATAGCATCAACACTTCTGTCGAATTGCTGATGGATTCGCTTTCCGGCAATCGCTGGCGTCACCTGGTCGATAAGTTGGCTTCGGCCCTCGACCAGCCGCAAGACCTGGCGGCCTATCTTCAACAGGACCCCGACGGTCAACGTGCGGGACAAACCCTCACCAGTTTGTTTGACCGCCTTGACCAACGGGATCAGTCGCTTAACGCCGAAATTATGCGCCTAAGGAAACATCTGAACACCATGTTGCATACCTTGCGGGAACAGCACCAGCTGACCGATGTGGTGGAAATGGTGCAACCCGGTGATCTCAACGATCTGATCCGCTCTTGTGTCAAGACGGAGAATCCGAACGCTCACCTCCAGGTTCGTCTGGATTTGGAGCTGATGGCCCCATTCCCTTTTCCCAAAATTAAATGTATGCAGTTGCTTTCTACCATGCTTCGCAGCACCAAGGAATTTATCGCAGCCAGAAGTGACCCGGCCGACGGACTGCTGGAGCTTCAGACCAGACGGTTAGAAGATTGCGTGACCCTTCGCTTTTCAGATAATGGGGTCGGCATACCCCCTGGCGATATAGACAAGGTTTTTTGTCAGGGCTATTCCACCGGCGAGGGCTTGGGATCGCTCCTCCACCATGGTGCGAATCTGGTTCGGGAAATGGGCGGATCTATTGAGATGGTCCCGGCGCAAGCCGATTTCTCAACCACTATTGTGCTTAGCCTGCCCATCAATCCCACCTGAATCCCGGAAGCGCGGGCCGTTGGCGGAATTTCTTGCGCCGTTTTCTGGAAAATGGCGACTACTATTAAGGCATGGCTTGCATTTTATGTCGCGGGTCGCATTACAATTCGGACTGGTTTGTCCGAAACCGTCTTGGGCGGTTGACTTTTACAGAGAGGGGTATGTGTTGAGGAATCTTAATTCGCTGATTTGGTTTTTGTTCGCTCTTCCGCTTGTCGCGGCACAAAAGCCGTTAACCGTGGAAGACATCATGAAATTCAACCACATCGAAGATGTGGTGATTTCTGAGGATGGCGAATGGATCGCCTATGCCCTGACTAAGGACCGGGGCGACGGCGAAGCCGTGATTCGGGCCACTCAAGGTGGCGGTCACTTTCAGATTCCTCTGGCAAGGCACCCTCACATTAGCAAAAAGAGCGGCTGGACAGTGGTTGAGAAGGTTCCCTCTCTCGTTGATGTAGAGAAGGCTGGCAGCGACAAGAAAAAGAAGGAAAAACTAAAGAAGGGGGCTATCTTGATCAACCTGATCGGTGGCCAACAGGAATCTTGGGATCGAGTAAAGACCTTTGCCTTCAGCGATAATGAACTCTGGTTCGCCCGCCACCACTTCAAGGAC
>Ga0316189_10007444_pt1 | contig 10349 bp, 7 predicted proteins | sample LowCovwburrow_MG_FD_204930 | JGI IMG/M metagenome (GOLD analysis project Ga0316189, IMG submission 204930) | Coastal sediment microbial communities from Maine, United States - Lowes Cove worm burrow | ecosystem: Environmental > Aquatic > Marine > Coastal > Sediment | place: USA: Maine... | reverse complement strand
ACCGCAGAGGGTCCCGAATGGCGTCCGCTACCCCCTCGCACCAGAATCGGCAGATCCGGCTGCGGCGGGGGTGAAGGTCGTCCGGGCGAGTGGACCGGAGCGCAGGCAGGGCCTGCGACATCTCCAGCGTTCAGAGTACTGCTACGGGTGCACGCGCCGGACGGACTTCAACATGCGGTACGGGCGAAGTACTGCCCGTCGATTCTGTCTTGCATGTTGGAAAGGTCCATGGCGCGTGCTCTTCCGTGAAGAAGTACCTGCATGGCTTAAAGGGCAAACCGCTGCTCGTCAAGCGACGATTGTCGACTTTCTCGATCCCGACCACCACGGTGGCCTGCATCACGGGTGAGCGAGCGAATTTCGACGGAGTGACACACCGCGCCCCGTTCGGTGTTCCAAGCCCCGCACCCCCATGCAACGCACCACGATTCGAATCGCCCCTTGGACTCTCTGCCTGCTGACCGCCCTGGCCTCCCAAGCCTGTGGCGACGACTCCGCCGGCGATGGTCAGGCCGCCACCGATGGTGACAGCGACGGGAGCACCGGTGCTCCCGACCCGACCGGCACGACGACGGCCACGACGGGCACCACCACCGGTGAGATGGCCGACGAGACGGGCGAGCTCCCGACCGTCGTGACCTTCTGGCAGGACGTGGCACCCGTGCTCTACGAGAGCTGCGTGACCTGTCACCGCGAAGGCGGGGCCGCTCCCTTCGCCCTCACCACCTACGAGGATGCGAGCGCCTGGTCGGTCGCGGTCGCGGCCTCGGTCCAAGACCGGACCATGCCGCCGTGGCTGGTCACCGACGACGGCAGCTGCGGCGACTTCCGCCACTCCCGGTGGCTGCCTCAGGAGACGATCGACATGATCGCCGAGTGGGTCGACCAAGGAACTCCCGAGGGCGATCCTCGCGATGACCTAGTCATGCCCGATCCCCCGGTCCTGGCCGATGCCACCGAGATCTCGACCCCCAACTTCACCCCGGAGATCCAGGGCGGCGATCTGGCCGAGTTCGACGAGTACCGCTGCTTTCTCGTTACCCCAAAGCTCGCCGGCGACCGCTTCCTCACCGGCTACTCCGTGACGCCGGGCAACGACGCCATCGTGCACCACGTGCTCGCGATGCCCGTCGATCCGACCCTGGATGTCGGAGGCGGCTTCACCAACGGCACCTTGATGAAGTACCTCGACGACCAGTCGCCCGAGCGCGAGGGCTGGCCCTGCTTTGGTGAGGCTGGCGAAGGCGTCCAGACGAGCGGCATCCCCGTCGTGTGGGCGCCGGGCCAGGGCGTGGTGGAGTTCCCCGAGGGCACCGGTCTGCGCATCGCCGAGCAGGAGCAGATCGTGATCCAGGTGCACTACAACCTGGCCACCGCGGGCAACATCGGCATGTCCGATCAGACGGACATCCAGCTGCGCCTGGAGGAATCGGTCGAGCGGGAAGCGTTCATGTTCCTGCCCGATCCGTTCCTCGACTCGATCTTCAGCGGTAGCCCCATCGAGCTGCCCCCCGGGGAGGAGTCGGTGGAGTACACCTGGGAGTTCCCCATCGCCCAGCTGCTGAGCTGGATGGGCTGGTTCTCGGTCGATCTCTACGGCGTGTTCCCCCACATGCACGAGTACGGCCAGGCGATGCACATGGAGATCGTCGGCGACGCAGGGGCGGAGTGTGCCGCGGACGTGCCCCGCTGGGACTTCAACTGGCAGCTGCAGTACTTCTACGAGCAAGAGCGCACGCTGACCGCCGGCGACGTGCTGCGGGTGACCTGCGACTTCAACACCACGGGGACGGACGAGCCCGTGCTCCCCGGCTGGGGCACCAACAACGAGATGTGCCTGATGGGCGTCTACATGGTCCCGTAGCATCGCGTGCCGCGTGCGGTAGACTGCGGCCCCGATGCTCGGGACGCCACGCCGCGCGCTTCGATGGGCCGCACCCATCGCCCTCGGCGGGGCGATGGCCGCCAGCGGGTGCTTCGGAGACTGGGTCAGCGCTCGCACGGCGCCGCGGCGGGAGACGCTGCCCGAGGCTCCCGCCAAGGTCGACCTGCCCCCCGCGCCGGACGATCCGTGCGGGACGTACCTCGCCGAGGTCGCGCGGCGCTGTGACCAGATCTTCGACGGGCACATGGGCCCCGCCCGCTGCCACGCGCAGATCGTCCGGGTGATGAGCCTCTACCATCCCGATCGAGAGGCGCTGGATCACCGAGCGCGAACGCCCGATCGCACCCAGGGTTGTCTCCAGCACCTCGGCGCACTCCCTCCGGCCAAGGACCCCACGGGCGAGCCGGCATCGCTGGGACCGGCCTGTCGCGAGTGGGCCGAGCTGCTGCGGGACCGCTGCGTGGGCCCTCTGCGGACGCTACCGCCCCGTCTAGCGGACTGTGGCTCCAACCTGCTGGCCTTCGAGAGCATCCTCGGCGGCATCACCTTTGGACGCGCCGAGGACTACGAACCGCGCTGCCGGGACGAGGTGGACCGGCTGACGGACGCATTGGCGACCGACGACTAGCCTCGACGTACCCGACCGGCGCCTGCGCCGACCCGACGATCTACGGTATGGTCGTCAGGCGTGCCCGGCCCCGACGACGCCATCGTGCTCGAGCACGTCAGCAAGGCGTTCGGCGACCACACGGTCCTCGACGACATCAGCCTGACGGTCAAGAAGGGCTCGATCACCGTGCTGCTGGGCCCCTCGGGCACGGGGAAGTCGGTCCTCCTGCGCATCCTGGTCGGCCTGCTCCAGCCCGACTCGGGGCGGGTCTACGTGGGAGACCAGGACATCGCGGCGCTCGATCAGCGGCGCAGCCGCGATCGCCGGCGCCTGTTCGAGGTGCGGCGCAAGTTCGGCATGCTCTTCCAGGACGGCGCGCTCTTCGACGACATGAACGTCGGTGACAACGTCGCGTTCCCCATGCGCATGCACACCAAGATGCGGGAGCAGGAGATCCGCGCCAAGGTGGCCGACAAGCTGGCCCGGGTGGGCCTGCAGGGGGTCGAGGGCAAGTTTCCCTCCGAGCTGTCCGGCGGCATGCGCAAGCGCGTGGCCTTTGCCCGGGCCATCGCACTCGAGCCCGAGATCGTGCTGTGCGACGAGCCCAGCTCCGGCCTCGATCCGGTGATGTCCGCCACCCTCGACGAGCTGATCATGGAGATGCACCGCACGCTGGGCATCGGCTTCATCGTCATCTCCCACGACACCGCGGAGGCCCGCACCATCGCCGACACCATCGGGATGCTGGCGGGGGGCAAGCTGGTGGCCTACGGCCCCATCGCCGACCTCGAGCGCGACACTCACCCCGCGCTGCGCCAATTCTTCGACCGGGCCACCGAGGGCCCGATCCAGGTCGTCTGACATGAATCGAACGAACATCGGGCTGGGGATCTTCGTGCTCGGAACGCTGGGCCTGCTGGCCTGGCTCGCCCAGAGCATCGGCGCTCTGGGGGGCGGCGGAGGAGACCGATACGAGGTGCGCCTCGAGCATGCCGCCGGGCTGGTCACCAACAACGCCGTCAAGATCGCCGGCGTCGAGGTCGGGACCATCGAGGCGGTGGGAGTCGACCACGACATCGCCGTGCTCACCCTCCTGGTCGATCAGGAGGTCGTGCTCTATACGGACGCGACCGCCATCGTGCGCGCCAAGAGCCTGCTGGGTGAGAAGTACCTCCAGCTCCACCCCGGCACCAAGGACGGCCCCGTCCTCGAGCCCGGCGGCCAGGTCGTCAACGTCGAGACCCACTTCGAGATCGATCAGGTGCTCAACGCCCTCGAGCCGGTCCTCGGGGGCGAGGATTCCATCGGCGCCGTGCTCAAGCCGCTCGCCGAGCGCCTCGCCGAGCTGATGGACGGCGCCACCGGCAAGGACGGCAAGCCGCCGATCATCACCCGCGCCGAGATCGACCAGCTCATCGACGACCTAAAGACCACCTCCGCCTCCGTTCGACGGATGACCACGGAGAACGAGGAGGACCTCCGGGCCATCGTCAAGCGCGGGCGCACGATCGTCGAGGACCCCCGGATCGATCGCATGCTCTCGCGCGCCGACAACATGAGTCGGACCCTCGACGAGCGCCTGCCGCAGCTGCTCGATCGCACCGAGTCCTCGCTGGCCAAGCTCGAGGAGCTCGCCGACATCATCGACGACGACCGGTCTCGGAAGATCGGCACGATCATCGACGATGCGACGGTGGCGATGGCCAACCTTCGCAAGCTGTCGAGCGACTTCAAGGGGGTCGGCAAGACGGTCAACCCGCTGCTGGTGGATCTGGGCAAGCTGACCCGCCGAGCGCTGGAGATCGACGGGGCCCTGATCCGACAGTTCATGCAGAAGGAAGGCGTCAAGGTGTACTTCGGCAACAAGCGCGAGGCCGCCAAGGCGCTGGGCGGCGGCTAGCTCGGATCCGCCACTACGGCGCGTTGATGCAGCGCCTTGAGGGCGTCGTTCGTATTGGGCGCTCGAACGAGCGCGTCGAGGTCGTCACGACCAATGGGGACGATCAGCCTACTGCCCGTGCGATCGGCCAACCGAGTAGAGTCGAAGCCCTTGGTGAAGCCATTGGACGCGACGATGAATCCAAGTCGTGCGCGATCGTAACGACGTCGGATCTTGTTCTCGAAACGATCGAACTCGGTGGGGCCAACCTTGGAGCTCCAGTTCTTGCACTCCACCAGGATGTACGGGCTCTCCTTGGACCAAATGAGGTTTGAGGACTCGTTGCGTACGACCAGATCGAACTCTTCGTCGGCACTCTTCTGCCTGGCAGCAACGACGAATCCTGGGACTTGGACCAGCAGTGCCTCGAACAGGTCCTCCAGTAGACGGCCCTTACGAGCCGAGTCGCTCTCCGACTGCGCGTCTGCCCACAATCCTGCGCACACCGCCGATGCACCACCGATGGCGATGGAATCCAGCCACTGGGCACGTACCCCCTCCATCGCGTTTCGTACCTTGATACGAAGTAACGCCATGAAGCTCTCGGTCTTCTCTACGAAGTCGTAGGCTCCAGCTCGGTAGGCATGCGCCACGGTCTCCGGACTTGCGTAGCCCGTGATCATGATGACCCGAGCCTCAGGGAGGACACGACGGATCTCTGCGACGAGATCCAGACCCGAGTCCGGACCTTTGGGGCCCTTGAGTTTTTGGTCGACCAGGACTACCGAAGGGGGCTCTCGAGCGATCGAGTCGAGGGCATCTCTGCTCGATGCTACGGCCTCGACCGTCCACCCCTCTGCGGACAGCTCCTCGGTGAGGGTCTCGCGATAGAACGGCTCGTCGTCGACGACGAGCACTCGGCCCGGCCTCTTCATGGGGACTCCCTCACCGCAGGTAGCATGATCTCGAACTTTGCGCCGCCTAGGCTGCTCTGAGAGCAGCGAACCATTGCCATCACGAACTGCCCCCGGTTGCCGCGGCAATGCGGGTCCCCAGAGACCGGCAGCGTCTCGATCGTCAGCGACCCGAGAGTCTGCGGCCCCATCTCCTTGCGAGCCTCGGCGATCGCCTCGAGCACCGAGAACGGCTCGACACTTTGTCCCTCGGGAGGGACGAGGCGCACCAACTCGGTGACGAAACGATACAGCCGGTTCACCCCCTGCTCGACGACTTCCAGGTGTTCACCGATCGACATGCGACCATCGGCGGCAAGCTCACTACGCAGCTTGCCCGATGCGTGCTGAATGGGGCCGAGGGCATTTCGCACCTCATGCGCGACCATCCGAGCGTGGCGCATGGTCGCTTCGACACCACCCGACCCGCTAGCAGGCCCTCTGGGCTCGACGCCGAGCAGACTCTCGACTTCGCCGCCCAACACAGCGCGAGCGACCACGGCCATCGCTCCGTCCTGCTCCAAGACCTTGACGAGGGCCTCTTCTCCGCTGGGAGTGAGCGACCACGCGTGGCCTTGGCTCGCCTCCTCGAGCTCGATCATCCCCATGGCTGCCAACCTCCCGGCAACCGAGTGACCGACCACCTCACCCTCGTTTGCATAGTAGTGGGTTTCGCTGTGCGCCTCGAGGACCCGTGCCAGGGTCGCACGATCGACTCTCCAGGGATCACTCGGCCCGAGCGACTCGAGAATCTCCAAGGACAAGAGCCACTGCGCTGCTGTAGTCCCACGCAACCCCAGCAACGTGCGCCCCGCCTCGGAGATGCTCCACTCCCCTTCGGACTCATGAACGAGTCGGAGCGTGTGGCAGTAGCCCAGGACATCGGTCCACTCTGGAGCGACCACGAGCCCCACCCACCGACTCCGCTCGGTGATCGAAGCCGTGGCCTCCTCGACGTGCTTGCGCAGCAGTTCTGCGCGCACCCGACTCATGCCGTTCTCGACCGCAGTTCCGCCTGTAGTCACCATCGCGAGCCCTCGGTCGACCATCTGCGTCCGCGCCTCGAGCGACAGATCGGCCCCAAGACCATCGACCAGCATCCAGTGCAGTTCTTCGATCCAGCTGCGGCGGATCTCTGTCGTCCAACGCTCCAAGTCGCTCTCGAAGCGGCGAAGCTCCAGTTGCTCGACTCTCTCCAACCCCTCGATCCACCGGGCTTCATGGCGCGCATAATCGATGAGCACGCGCTTGTCCCGCGCCGTCCCATCGGCAACCCGTTGAACCCGTCGCACGTGACCGACCACTCGCTCGACGAACGACATCGCCAAGCAGCCTAGCCGACACCCGATCTGGCTTCAATTGGCTCGTATGACCCCACCCACGACCTTTCCGCCGGGCTATGATGCCGCCGGGGTGGACGAGAGCAAGCCAAACGACGTGACGCGGATCGAGCCGGACTCTTCGCGAGGAGGCGAGACGACCGTCCAGGGCCATGCTTCGCCGATCGCGGGTACTCAGCTCGAGCTCGGCTCGACGTTCGGGCGCTACGTGGTGGTCCGCAAGCTCGGCCAGGGGGGCATGGGTGTCGTCTACTTGGCCTACGACCCGCAGCTCGACCGCGGGGTCGCCCTCAAGGTGCTGCGCCCGGGCGCGAGCAGTGCCGATCGTGGAGCGGCCCAGGATCGACTCCTGCGTGAGGCCCAGGCGATGGCTCGGCTGTCGCATCCCAACGTGCTGCCGGTCTACGACGTGGGCACGGTGGACTCCCATGTGTTCATGGCCATGGAGTACGTCGAGGGCCACACGCTGGGGCAGTGGCTCGAGCACGACGAGCGTTCGTGGCGCGAGGTGGTCGACGTCTTCATCGGCGCCGGGAAGGGCTTGGCGTCCGCCCACGCCGCCGGACTCGTCCACCGTGACTTCAAGCCAGAGAACGTGATGCTGGGCGAGCACGTGCGCCCCCGCGTGATGGACTTCGGCCTCGCCCGCACATCCGACGACGAAGGCGTTGCGACCTACCGCGAGCGACTCCACTCCGGACCGCTCCCCTCGGACTCACTCCCCTCGGGCTCGATCTCCAGCTCGGAGGTCCTCACCCGTACGGGCTTCGTGCTCGGAACGCCGGCCTACATGGCGCCCGAGCAGCACTTCGGCGCCGCCCCCGAGCCCGCCAGCGACCAGTTCAGCTTCTGCGTCGCGCTGCATGAGGCGCTCTATGGCGCTCGTCCCTTCGACGGCGAGACCTCGGCCCAGCTGTGTCAGGCCGCCATGCGGCGCGAGGTCAAGCCCGCGCCCTCCTCGACCACGGTACCCGGCTGGCTGCGCCGCGCGATCCTGCGGGGCCTGTCGCCCGACATCGCGGATCGCTGGCCGTCGATGGATGCCCTGCTGGTCCAGCTCGATCGACACCGACGGCCCGCCAGCCGCACGATCGGCATGGCCTCGCTCGGCGTGCTGGGACTGGTGGCCACGAGTGCGGCGTGGTGGCCGTCGCAGAGCGCCGATCCCTGCGCCGGCAGCGAAGATGCGCTGGCCGAGACCTGGAACGACGACACCAAGGCCTCGATCCACGAGGCCTTCGCGAAGACCGATCTCGCCTTCGCTCCCGAGGCCGCCGAGCGCACCATCGTCCGCCTCGAGACCTGGGGCGAGGCGTGGGCCGAGCAGCATCGCGACGCGTGCGAGGCAACCCACGTACGACACGAGCAATCCGATGCGGGCCTCGACCTGCGCATGCACTGCCTGCAGGATCGGCGGCGCGCCCTGGACTCGCTGACCGAGGTCCTCGGCACGGCCGAGCAAGGCACGGTGGAGCACGCGGTGGCGGTCGTGGAGCGGCTGCCCTCCCCGGCCTACTGCGCCGATCTCGAGGCACTGCAGGCCGAGGTCCCTCCCCCCGATGATGCGATCGAGCGCGAGCGCGTCGAGCAGGCACGGGCCACCCTCGCCCGCATCGACTCGCTGATCCTCGCGGCTCGCTTCACCGAAGCCCGCGCCGACCTCGACGAGGCTCGCCGCTCAGCCGAGGGAATCGAGCATCCGCCGCTATGGGTCGAGCTCGATGCGACCGAAGCAAGAGTGCTCGAGGCAGAGGGCTCGTTGCCGGCCTCCGTCGAGGCCTTGGAGTCCACCCTGTGGCGGGCCGAGGCCCAGGGTATGGATCGCCTGGTCGTGTCGCTGGCATCGAACCTCGTGCGACTCGATGGGGCCGAGCGCAACAACCACGCCCGCGGCGAGACCTGGTCCGCCCTCGCCATGGCCAAGCTCGATCGCCTCGATGCCGTGGACCCGCAGCGCGCCTTCCTCGAGCAGTGCCGCGGAGATCTAGCCGACACCCAGGGCGACTACGACCGCGCGGCCGAGCACTATCGGGCCGCGTTGCTGCTCCACGAGCGCCACGACCCCGACGGCACCGCTCACGCCAAGGCGCTGGGGAACTTCGGCAAGGTCCACTACCGAGCCGGACGCCTCGCCGAGGCCGCGTCGACCTTCGAACACGCGGCCGAGGTGCTCACCGAGGCCCTGGGACCGGAGCACCCCGACGTCGCCAAGCTCATCGGCAACGCCGCCACCGCCCATCACGTGCAGGGCGAGTACGCCCGGGCCCAAGAGGGATTCGAGCGCAGCCTGGCCCTGCTCGAGCAGGCCTACGGCCCCGAGCATCTGTCGGTAGCCGCCGCCCTCACCAACCTGGGCAACGTGCACCACCGACAGGGTCACTACGCCGAGGCCGTCGAGTTCGGTCGGCGCGCCATCGCGATCAAGGACGCCCAGCTCGGTCCTGGCAACCCCAAGTCCGCGCTCAACCTCAACAACGTGGCCATGTCGCTCGGCGAGCTGCACGAGTACGAGCAGGCGCTCGCGACCTACCGCGAGGCGAGCGTCGCGTTCGCCACGCTGGGCCCCGACCACATCGCTCGGGTCGAGCCATGGATCGGCGAGGGCGAGACCTTGATGCACCTGGAGCGACCCGCCGAGGCGATCGAGCCGCTGCAGCGAGCCTATGAGCTCGAGACGGCGCATGGACACGATCCCAAGCGCCGAGCTCTCCCCGCGTACCACCTCGCCCGTGCCCTATGGGACGGAGGCGGCGACCGAGCACGAGCTCACGCGCTGATCACCGACGCACTCGAGGTGCTCGGCGACCCCGACACCACCCAGCACCGCCGACTCGTGGACATGATGCACACGTGGCAGGCGGAGCACCCCACGCGCTGAGTACCCCCGGCCCCGGGCTCGCTGCGCGGTCCGGCTCCCCGACGCCCGACCGGCTCGGATCCCTGCCAAAGCGACCGAGAGCGGGCCTGACGGCCATTCCGTGGCCGCGCTCGGTCGCGAGCGCACTGACCGCGGTGACCGAGGCCCCACCCCGCTTGCGAGCTCCCGCGCGTCTTGTAAGCCTCGGGCCGAGCCTGGACTCGAAGCCCCGTGGCACGTCGCTTCCACACCACCAACTACGCGTACTGGACCGTCGTCACGGCCCTCGGCGCCTGCACGTTGTTCTTCGTCAGCAACGTTCAGGAGCGGCGCGGTGAGCTACGCACCGATCACTCCGTCAAGATCGACACCGGCACCACGGTGACGCTGGTGCGGGTGATCGATGCCGATGAGCTCTCCGTGCGCGGCCCGGAGGGCGGCACCTTCGTGGTGCGACTGCTGGGGGTCAAGGGCTTCGCCACGACCGTCAACGAGCCGGGGATCTCCGGTCTGGGACAGGCGGCGGTCTCGGAGATCGACAAGGTGATCGAGGGCAAGGAGCTGCACGTCGTCTTCGACGAGCTCAAGACCGATCCCGCGGGTCGCGTGCTGGCCTACCTCGAGGCCGAAGGCCAAGACGTGGGCGAGCACCTGGTCGCCACCGGTCGCGTGGTCACCTATACCCGCTACGGCTTCTCCCGCGAGGACGTCTACGACGACGCCGAGGCCAAGGCCCGCGAGCAGAAGACCGGTCTATGGGGCAACTACAAGGCGGTCTCCCGCGTCCAGGGCTGGAAAGAGACCTGGAAGACCGCCCGTCTGGCG
>Ga0316189_10007443_pt1 | contig 10349 bp, 8 predicted proteins | sample LowCovwburrow_MG_FD_204930 | JGI IMG/M metagenome (GOLD analysis project Ga0316189, IMG submission 204930) | Coastal sediment microbial communities from Maine, United States - Lowes Cove worm burrow | ecosystem: Environmental > Aquatic > Marine > Coastal > Sediment | place: USA: Maine... | reverse complement strand
TCAAAGAAAAATATCAGTCTTTCAGCAACAAGAGCATTTAGCTTCTGTTTTATTTCGTCACTTTTCACACCAGTTTCCTCTGGTTTATCAATATCCCAACCTTCAGCTTGAAGATAGTAGGAGGCAGGAAATTTCCGTTCATCTATGGCACCATGACCAGAATAATAAATAAACACTTTAGAGTCTATATCTGTTTTGTTTATTAAATTGTCAAATGCATTAATGATATCTTTTCTAGTGGCTTTTTCTTTTGTGAGAAGTGTTACATTTTCTTTAGGATAACCAGCCGAATCTATTAATACATCACGAACATCTACAGCGTCTTGAGTGGATGCTAATTCTGGGTCATCTATTCCTATTATTAATGCAAATGAATTATTAAAAGATTCCATATTTTTAAGCTAATATTAGGTGTTAGTTTATTAAAAGGGGCTTTTAACAATGTTTTTTAATGCCAGTAGGTTAATATACTATTCCATTTTTCAGAATTCAAGTAATCAGCAAAACTACTACTGTTTTTAAATTTTTCATCGTTATAACGATTTCCTGCTGCAATTGATTTAAGTAAACATTCAAAAACTTTGTCTTCGTCATTTCTTGCTGCATAAATTTGTGCTAACCTATAGTCAATAGCTCCATATTGATAAGGACCTCTTAGCGCTTCAAACTTTTTAATAATGGCATCACTTGCAGTGATGTTTCCGTTTTTAAAATAACTTATAGCAAGTCCCATTTGTACTTTAAAATGATTAGGATTATTATTAGATAATTTTAAAAATAAAGCTTCTGCATTTTTATAATCTTCTTTGCCTAAATAAGCTTCAGCTTTCAATAACTCGTAATCTGAACTTAGTTTGTTATTAATAATTGTATTGAAATATTGTAGAGACTCTTCTTTCTTACCTTGTAAAGTAAATTGTTGAGCAGTGAACAGATTTAAGTATAACCAATCATAGGAGTCCATCCCTCTCAGTTCATAATTTTGAATAACTTGATCTGCTTTTTCTTTCTGCCCTAAAAACACATAAGCCCTCAACAACGGTAAAATAAAAAATCGATCTTCAATAATGTTTATATAAGGTTCTAATAGGTTAATGGTTTTATCATAGTCTCCTAATTCGTTAAAGGCATATGCCATAGCCCAAATTCTATCAACACATTGCGAACAATTTTCAATACCTAATTCATCAAAAGTTCCTGATTTAAAAACAGACTCTACATCTTCTGGTTTATTAACAAACTGTAGAGCTCCTATCATCTGTGAAAAATTCGTCCCTACATCATCAGGTATGATATTGTATTCATACTTATTGAATAAATATACTTTTCTATTATCGCCATCTAGAGCTGCTCTATATAAGTTATTTATATTTTGTTGTCGTTTACTTATTCCAGTTTTTTGAGTGATGTTTTTAAGTAAAGAATCTGCAGTTTCATAAAGGTAATTATTATAATAATATGCAATTTTTAAAGACTTAGGCTCAAAATATTGTGAGTCTAATGCAATTGATTTATTTAATAACTCTAAATATTTTTCTACATTTCCATCAAGCTTGCTAGCTTTAGCTTCGATAAGTGTTTTAAAAGCTATATAGTTTGGAGGGTTAATTTCTAAGCTTAAATCACCTTTTTTATTATCAACAAGGTATCCAACGATATCTTGTTGCAAATCTTTTATACAATTTAATGGTTTTTTTTGATCACAAACGACTTGTTCAAAAGCCATTATTACTTTTCCATTTACACCATCGACTATTGAACTTTTAAAAATTAATTCATTCCCATCTTTAAAATATGTGCCAATAACTCTTTTACCAGGGTTAAAAAATTTAGATAATATTTCACTACTTGTCAGCGCTTTATTTTGGGTTTTCATAGCATCAGAATAATCTTTTACAAGATCTTGCGAAATGATATGCCCAGCATCATTTTCTGTAATTCCATGCGATATCCAATAGGCTGCCATTTTACCAATATCATTCAAGCTATCAATTGACGTAAGATTATCAAATTTTAAAACAGCAATCTTATCGTTAGAAGCAATTTTTGGTAGTTTAAAATCTTCAGCAGAAAAAGTATTATTAAAAATTATAGTCGCAGCTAGTCCAGATAGGAACAAGATAATTCCTATGCTAGTAAAGTACATTTGACGAAATTTACTTTTATTAAGAAGTTCTAAGGAGCTGTCGTCTTCGTCTGACGCCCATGATTTTGATAACCGAGATTTCCATATGTATATAATATATATCGGAAATCCTATAATCAATATAAGAATTAAAGCGGAAATACTTTTATCTGGGAGTCCTATAGGTTTAGCAATTAAGGCTAAAACTTGGAGTAGTATCCAACTTGAAACTACGTAGATAGAAAGTAGTTTAAATACTTCTCTCCTGCTACATTCTTTGATGAATTTTTTTATATTCATTTAGCATTGACATTTATGTATCAAGGAGAGTTGGAAGCTTTTGATTTGTTTAAGTTACTTATTTTCCTTAATATAGAGGCTAAATTAATAAAAAATATCATGTCACAAAACAAAGAAGACTCAAGTAAAAGAACATCAGTTTCTAAAGGAACTGATCTTGGCAAAACAGGTGGATCTAGAGAAGCAGTTTCTAAAGGAACTGATCTTGGTAAAACAGGAGGATCTAGAGAAGCAGTTTCTAAAGGAACTGATCTAGGTAAATCGAGTGGAAGTTAAAAAATATAAATTTAACCCATTTTATGTTTCCTAAATCTTTTCTTAACCTTTTGTCTCTTGAAATTCAAATAATTGAATTTATAAGGTGATTTTTTTGTGCCATGACCGACATGAAATCTTTAATGGCTACCAATATTACAACCACAAACTTCTCTTGTAAAACTTTGACTTTCTTCATGCCATGGAAAGGCAGCATTATACTTATTATTTTCCCAATAAAATTTTGTTCTCGCTTTAGTATGATTCCCTATTTCATTCATAGTTTCAGTATCATATAAACGACCGTTAATCATGGTATATCTCACACTTTCAGTGTTTCTAATATTTTCTAATGGGTTTTTATCCAGTACAATTAAATCTGCTAATTTGCCAACTTCTAATGAACCAACATCGTTTCCCATTCCTAAATATTGCGCTCCATTAAGTGTCGCTGCCCTAATTGCTTCTAAGTTGGTCATTCCGCCTTGCTTAAACATCCACAATTCCCAATGTGCTGCTAAGCCTTGTAATTGGCCATGTGCTCCAAGATTAACTTTAACACCAACATCTGTAAGTGCCTTAGCAACTTTAGAGGTTTTAATATAACCATTATCATATTCTTCTTGAGGAACCATAACACGATGCCTTGACCTTGAATCGATGATGCTTCTTGGGAAATATTTAAGGAGTTTTTCATTCTCCCAGACATTTGTGTTTTGATACCAATAATTTTCACCACTCATTCCAGCATAATTTACAACTAGAGTAGGAGTGTAACCTGAATTGCTATTTCCCCAAAGTGTAGTAACATCTTTATAAACTGGTGCTACAGGAATATTATGTTCAACTCCAGTATGACCATCCATTATCATTGTCATATTTGTGTAGAATGTTGAACCTCCTTCTGGGACAACAAAAATTCCTTCTTCGCGAGCTGCTTGTAATACTTGTTGACGTTGCTCACGACGTGGCTGATTATAGCTTTTTACTGATAATGCACCAAAGGCTTTAGTTCTTCTAATGGAAGAACGAGCATCATCTAAGTTATTAATTACTGCTTTAAAATCACCATCTGCACCATAAAGAATGAAACCAGTAGAGTAGAGTCGAGGTCCAACCAGTTGACCACTTTTTTGTAGTTCAGATAAAGCAAATACGGATTCAGTATTTGCCGATGGATCATGTGCCGTTGTAACACCAAAGGCTAAATTGGCATAAAATTGCCAGTGTTTTTGTGTTGTTAATCCGTAACGGAACCCTCCAATATGTGCATGTGCATCAATAATTCCTGGCATTATGGTTTTACCAGAAACGTCATATGTTTTTGCATTCGATGGAATGGATACTTCGGAGTCATTTCCGATAGCTACAATTTTATTTTCATCGATAACTATAGTTCCTTTTTCAATAACTAAATCACCATTCATCGTGATAATTCTAGCATTTTTAAAGGCTATTTTTCCGCTTGGTTTATCAGTTTTTACTTCTAGATTTATTTTTACACTAGGAGTAGTTACCATTTTGGTTTCTGGTGAAGCAATGGCAGAAAAATATTCGTTCCCTAATGTCCAATGTATAGTTTTGCTATCTTTTGACCAATGTAAATTTATTCCTGCATCCTTACTTAATTGTATAACAGGAACAAAACTTGTTTTATCAGTGATGTCAATAGTTTTTCCAGATTGTGGCATTGGTGCCATATAAACTTTATGCAGATGAACAAATGCTATCCACTTTCCGTCTGGACTAGGTAGTAGTCTATTGCCATGTTTTGATTTCACCAAAGTTAGCTCTTTGTTTCCATTAAGATCAACACTTTTTAACTCTTTAGTTAGTGCTCCAAAAAACATGCCTCCTTTTTGATAGACTATACGTTTATCATTCATAGAAAACATTGGGTAATCACCTTCTTGAATTAAGAATTTATTGTTTGATCCATTTGAGTTCATTAAATAAAGACCATTGTTTTTTGCGAATGTTCTACCTTGATCACTATTACCTCCTTCTTTGCGATAAACTATTTTTGATCCATTATGTGAATACGATGGGTTTCTGTAAATTCCTTTTTTGGATGTTAACTTTGTTGGTGTTCCTCCTTTTGATGAAATTGTATATATATATCCAAGATTTTCATCATTCCAAGTAACGTAAACAATTTGTGATCCATCTGATGAGAAAGAAGGTTCAAATTCAAAATCATTTCCTTGTGTTAATCGTTTTGGTTTTCCATTAGGTAATTGCATTGTGTATAAATAACCTAATGCGTTAAACACTAAATTTTTTCCATCAGGTGATGTTTTGGCATGCCTAATTATTTTTGCATTGAAACTGTCTGGCGAAACTGGAGTATCAAATTCAACCGCTTTAGCAATTTTTAATTTGGTATTTACTTCAAAAGGAATGTTTTTTACTTGAAGCGTATTTACATTTATGGAGTTGATTTTTCCACCTGACCAAAACACAATACTTTCATCATTTGGAGTCCAACTAAAATTACTATAAACTCCAAAAATAGCCCAAGCTTCTTGTTGATCTTTATTTAATTGATCATATAATGGCCATTCTTCACCTGTTTCAATGTCGTGTATATATAAAACGGTTTTTGTTCTCACACGTTTTACAAAAGCCAATTTTTTTCCATTGTTTGATATTTGAGGACGCGCTGCTCCTCCAGGACCTCCTGTAATACGTTCAGTTTTTCCTGTTTGCAAATCATAGCGATTGATAACATAAATCTGACTGTTTGGATCTTTATTGTATTGAAAAAATCCTCCTGGATACACATCTTCGCTATAATATAAGTAACGACCATCTTTTGAAATACTAGGTTCGTTGACATCTTGTTGGTCATTTTTTCGCTTAGTAATTTGAATACCACTTCCTCCACTAATATGATACATCCACATTTCTCCTGCACCTAATGAACGTGATGATGAGAAGTGTTTTCTAGCAATTAAGTATTTTCCATCAGGAGTCCATGCTGCATTATTAAGTAATCTAAAATTTTCCTTAGTAATCTGTTTGGCATTACTTCCATCAAGGTTCATCGTCCAAATATTATCTCCACCACCTGCATCACTTGTAAAAGAAAGAGTATTACCATCTGGACTGAATCTTGGTTGTATTTCAAAAGGTAAACCGGTTCTTAAAGCTGTTGCTTTTCCTCCGTTTGTATTCATTATATAAATATCACCAAGAAGATCAAAGGCTATTTTTGTTCCATCAGGACTAACATCTACATTCATCCAAGTTCCTTCATCAGTATTAAGAAGAACTTCTTTGAAGTCCCAATTTCCTTCAGGGTTTGAAACGTCCCATTTTTTATCTTCTTCTTGTGCAGTTATGCTTATTATTGAAATAAAAAAGAGGGTAATTGTAAGTTTGAAATACTTCATTTTTATGTGGATTAAAAATTGAAGCAGAAAGATAGTTATAAATATTGAAAAGTATTGGAGATAAAGTTTATGAAATTTGAATTTTTGGTACAAAAAAATCCGACTCTAAAAGAATCGGATTTTAATAAGCGAAATGTTGTTATACTTTTGGCGAAACGCCCTATTTTACTTTATTTACAATTGCTTTAAAAGCTTCTGGGTCATTCATGGCTAAATCAGCTAAAACCTTACGGTTTAAGTCGATATTATTAGCTTTTAATTTCCCCATAAATTGTGAATAAGACAATCCATGTTGTCTAGACCCTGCGTTAATACGCATAATCCATAATGCACGAAATGTTCTTTTTTTGTTTCTACGGTCTCTATACGAGTATTGCATCGCTTTGTCAACCGCGTTCTTTGCTACTGTCCAAACATTTTTACGACGTCCGAAGTAACCTTTTGCTTGTTTTAGAACCTTTTTTCTTCTGGCTCTTTTTGCTACTGAATTTACTGATCTTGGCATTTCTTTTTAGTTTTTTGTAGTAGGCGATTCATATTTCAGAATTCTTTAATTTGCCTAACTCCAGGGTTTATAATTTAATTTAACCGGTTAAAAATCTTGTTACTTTATGCGTAACATCAATTTAACATTGTTTTCGTCTGACTTATGTACTACTGTATCATGAGTTAACGCAAGCTTACGTTTTTTAGACTTCTTTGTTAAGATATGACTCTTAAACGCATGCTTTCTTTTAATTTTACCAGTACCTGTAACTTTAAAACGTTTTTTGGCACTAGATTTGGTTTTCATTTTAGGCATTTTCTCCTTTTATTTAATTACTTCTCGCTTATTCTATTATTTACCTTTTTTTGGAGCAATAAACATAATCATACGTTTACCTTCCAATTTTGGCATTTGTTCTACTTTTCCAAGCTCTTCCAAATCTTGCGCTAAGCGCAATAATAAGATTTGACCTTGTTCTTGATAAATTATTGATCGTCCTTTAAAAAACACAAATGCTTTTAACTTTGCACCTTCCTTTAGGAATTTCTCAGCATGTTTCTTTTTAAACTGATAATCATGATCATCAGTTTGAGGACCGAAACGAATTTCCTTAACTATAACCTTAGTAGCTTTAGATTTTAAAGCTTTGTCACGTTTCTTTTGCTCATAAAGAAACTTTTTATAGTCCATTACTTTACATACAGGAGGAACAGCTTTTGGTGATATTTCAACAAGATCAAGACCTTGTTCGTCTGCAAATTCTAGTGCTTGTGCAATTCCATACACACCAACTTCAATGTTATCACCCACAAGGCGAACTTCTGGCGATGTTATCTTTCTATTAATTCTGTGTTGATCCTCCTTAATGATTCTTGCAGGACCTCTATTTCTTCTTCTACGTATTGCTATGACTATATAATTTTAATTAAACGTTAAACTGTTTTAACGTTCTACTTATTTCTGTATTAACAAGATTTGTAAATTCATCTACACTAATCATGCCTAAATCTTCTCCTCCGTGTTGACGAACACTTATTTTGTTTTCGTCTTCTTCATTTTCTCCAACGATAATCATATAAGGGATTTTTTGCATTTCGGCTTCCCTAATTTTTTTACCCATTGTCTCATTTCTATTATCAACGAGGGCGCGAATTTCGTCATTTTCTAACAAAGTTAAAACTTTTTGGGCGTATTTTTCATATTTCTCACTAATTGATAAAATAATAACTTGCTCTGGGATGAGCCATAACGGGAAATTTCCAGCTGTATGTTCAAGTAAAATAGCAATAAAACGTTCCATACTTCCAAATGGAGCACGATGAATCATAACTGGTCTATGTAGTTCATTATCACTGCCTTTGTAAGTTAAATCAAAACGTTCAGGTAAGTTGTAATCTACTTGAATTGTCCCTAATTGCCATTGTCTGCCTAAAGCATCTTTTACCATGAAATCTAGTTTTGGACCATAAAAAGCCGCTTCACCATATTCCACAACATAATCTAAACCTTTATCAATAGTAGCATTTAAAATTGCTTGCTCAGCTTTCTCCCAGTTTTCTGTACTTCCTATATATTTTTCTGGAGTTTCTGGATCTCTTAAAGATACCTGTGCAGTAAAGTTTTCAAATCCTAATGAACCAAAAACGTAAAGAACCAAATCAATAACATTTTTAAATTCCTGATCTAATTGATCTGGAGTACAAAACAAATGTGCATCGTCCTGAGTAAAACCTCTTACTCGGGTTAAGCCATGAAGTTCTCCACTTTGCTCGTATCTATATACTGTACCAAATTCTGCAAATCGCTTAGGTAAATCTTTATAAGACCACTGAAAGCTATTATAAATTTCACAGTGATGTGGGCAATTCATTGGTTTTAATAAAAATTCTTCATCTTCCTTTGGTGTCTTAATAGGTTGGAAGCTATCTTCTCCATATTTAGCATAATGTCCAGAAGTAACATATAACTCTTTTTGTCCAATATGTGGGGTTACCACCATTTCATAACCCGCTTTTTGCTGTGCTTTTTTAAGAAAATCTTCCAACCTAGATCTCAGTGCAGCTCCTTTAGGAAGCCATAAAGGTAATCCTTGCCCAACTTTTTGTGAGAAAGTAAATAATTCTAATTGCTTACCTAGTTTTCTGTGGTCGCGCTTTTTTGCTTCTTCTAATAGTTCTAAATATTCAGTTAATTCTTTTTGCTTCGGAAACGAAATACCATATACCCTTGTAAGTTGCTTATTATTTTCATCACCACGCCAATATGCACCAGCAACACTTAATATTTTTACGGCCTTTATGATTCCAGTGTGTGGAATATGACCTCCACGACATAAATCTGTAAAGGTAGAATGATCACAGAAGGTGATTTCTCCATCTTGAAGATTCTCTATCAGTTCGACCTTATATTCATTATTTTGTTCCTTATATAAGGATAATGCATTTGCTTTTGAAACAGGTTTTATTTTAAATTCATGTTTCCCTCTGGCAATATCAATCATTTTATTCTCAATTGCTTTAAAATCTTTGTCAGAAATTGAGCCGTCTTTCAAATCTATATCATAGTAGAAACCATTTTCTATTGCTGGACCGATTGAAAGCTTTACACCAGGATATAGTTCTTCTAGTGCTTGAGCTAATACATGTGCGCTAGAATGCCAAAATGCTTTTTTGCCATTATCATCTCTCCACGTATATAAGGTTAAGCTTCCATCAGAAGTCAATGGTGTAGTTGTTTCAACAACAGTATCATTAAATTTTGCTGAAATAACATTTCGTGCAAATCCTTCACTAATATCTTTAGCGACATCCATAACAGTTACTATATTATCGTAACTGCGTATACTTCCATCTGGTAAAGTGATATTTATCATTCTAATGTAAAATTAAGGAGCAAAGATAGTAGTATATTAATAGTCTTACAATAGTATATATAAGAAATTATTAGAGCATAAATTATTCTAATTACTTGTTAATTAGAAAGAAGAAATAAAATTTCAAAAATAGTTAATAATAAGTTTGCAGGGCTAGTTTAAGGTTGTATGTTTGCAGCCGCAAAAATTGGTAATAGGTTTTGTGAGTTCTTAGAAAGAAGAAATAAAATTTCAAAAATAGTTAATAATAAGTTTGCGGGGCTAGTTTAAGGTTGTATGTTTGCAGCCGCAAAAATTGGTAATAGGTTTTTGTGAGTTCATAGAAATAAGTGTGATTTGTTTGAGGGTTAAAAAAATAATTTAATTTTTTTTCAAAAAGCATTGTAGGAATAAAAAAAGGGTTTTATATTTGCACCCGCTTAAGGAGGAAAGACTTTAAGTAAAGAGAAGAAAAGTTCATTAAACATATTGATTGACAGCGTAAGAAATTAGATTGGAAACGATTTAATTATTACAGAGAATAAACCATTTTGAGTACAAATTAATATCCTTTGGTTGTTAAAGAAGTTAGTAACGCAAGTTGCTTAAAAATTTAACGATGAAGAGTTTGATCCTGGCTCAGGATGAACGCTAGCGGCAGGCCTAACACATGCAAGTCGAGGGGTAACGTGAGTGCTTGCACTTGACGACGACCGGCGCACGGGTGCGTAACGCGTATACAATCTACCTTTTGCTGAGGGATAGCCCAGAGAAATTTGGATTAATACCTCATGGTATGTATTAATGGCATCATTAATATATTAAAGGTTACGGCAAAAGATGAGTATGCGTTCTATTAGCTAGATGGTGTGGTAACGGCACACCATGGCAACGATAGATAGGGGCCCTGAGAGGGGGGTCCCCCACACTGGTAAT
>Ga0316189_10007442_pt1 | contig 10349 bp, 15 predicted proteins | sample LowCovwburrow_MG_FD_204930 | JGI IMG/M metagenome (GOLD analysis project Ga0316189, IMG submission 204930) | Coastal sediment microbial communities from Maine, United States - Lowes Cove worm burrow | ecosystem: Environmental > Aquatic > Marine > Coastal > Sediment | place: USA: Maine... | reverse complement strand
TGTTTTCGATCTCACAGGCAATCGACCGTTCAAGCAACGCACGACCGTCACCATCTATTACACAAACTGCCACTGAACGCAGCGACACGTCCAAACCAACATAGTAATCCATTTCGTTCTCCTCAAATTGCAGATACTTCCTGCAACTCTATCAAGAACCTGACCCTTCAATCTGGTCAGCCCGATTACCCATGCTTTGTCCGCGAAGTAGAAGTTCGCCGCAGCCTCAACGAAGGTCTCCTTCTTGCCACGCAGAGCGTATTCGATGTGGTGCAGCCAATGTCCGCTTCGGGTTCAGGCAACCATTGCACTCCAAACTTTGAGAGATCCTCGCCACCATCTCACCGACACCCCTCATCCCACCCCACCCATATCCACACCACCCCCCTGTCTCCTGCGTCTCCGCACCCCCTCCCCGTGTCTCCGGGACTATGCGCGATAGGCCCTATCGAGGATGGCGAGGGCCTCGGTTCCGCCACGCACGGCTTGGGTGTAATGCCCAAGGGTCACAGCTGGATTCGCATGCCCAGCGAGCTTTGCGACAAGCCCAATTTCGACACCGTGCGCTTGCAGCGTCGACACGAAGCTGTGGCGTGCTGAGTGGTGGGTCACGTAGCGCACCCCTGCCCGCTTAAAGGCTGGTCGCCAATTGCGTTTCAAAAAATTTGAATAGAGAATGGGACCACCGCCGCCGATGCGCGGCAAGGGCCATTGTTGCGGCACACCGGGCCCCGGGAACACGCGATAAAGCTCGCCTTCAAGCCGTGGACAAACCAGCCGCCATTCGAGCAGCATGGTGCGCAAAGTGGCTGAGATCGGGATTTCACGTTCGCCTGCCTCACTCTTGGTGGTGTCGGTTGATGTGCCGTCACGCTCCTGCACCCGCCTGATTGAGATCAGGTTCCGGTCAAGGTCGACATCTTCCCAGAGAAGCCCCAATTGCTCGGACACCCGCACGCCAGTGAGAAATGGGAACGCATAGAAGATGCCGCGCTCCTTGTCGGTCTTTGCATGGGCAATGAGCTCTGCGACTTCCTCTGCGCTCAATATACCCTTCTTGGGTTTGGTTTTTCGTTTCGCAAGATTGGTTGGCATCGAGCAAACCCGCACCCCAAAATCTTCTTCGGCCAGCGCCAAAATACCCTTTAGCATCGACATCACCCGGTTGGCGGTATGGGCGCCCACTTCTTCGCGCACCAACACATGCCAGCGACGCAGTTGCGCCGTCTGCAAGCCGGATACCAGTTCCGGCCCCAACATTTGCAGCAGCTTCATGTCCCGGTGTGGTTTCTGGCCGGTTAACGCATGCGTTGCACGTTGCTGCGGTGTACCCTGAAGCAATGGGCCCACGATGATCTTCAACAGTGGCGCGTAGTGCGGCAGTGGTGTGATGAAGCAGGCCTCCCTCAATGTTCTGCCCATGGTTTGCGTAAAGCTATGGCTCGGCGACTAAACGAAGCTAGGGCGGGCGAGCAGTGCATCTCCGCCGTACTGGGCTATGAAGGTGTCAATACATCGCATGCAATAACAGGCATGGGTAAGCGGCCGGAATTGGCAAATAGTGGTATCGCTAGATTGTTGGCTGTAGATGGCGTTGCTAAAGCCCGACACGACGCTGTTTAAGCGCCCTACCGACCTCAGCGAGGAACTGGTAGACGCTCATTGCCCGTCTGAATGCAGCCCAGGTCAAGGTGATCGCACAAACAGGTCCCGGTTCGGAAAATTGGGGCCGAGGCCGATGTGCTCATGTATCACGGAGAGCTGATCTTCGAGCATGATGGCCATTCCGCGCAAGCTAGGACGCGGTAGATTGGGGATGTGTTCAGCAATGCCGTTCAGTATCCCTTCGATCGCAATTGGGGTTCGGCTATGCCGCCCAAAGCCAAGGTCCGTGGCCAACAGTTCGATATCTTGCTTGGTCAGGTCTTGGACCTTTTCAGCGTTCCCGATTTTGAATGAGAAGTCATGTGTAACTTGACTATCCATCAAGATCGGAACGATGTCGTAGAGCGGTGCTAATACAGGTTTGCTCTCGTGGTAGATGAGACTGTGGTTCTTCGCATGATTATCAGTATTGCCTAGCGCAAGGTTTAGGATTGTCGCAATCAGGAAGCTCTGGCGCGCACGCGCCGGAACTTTTGTTTTGCCAAGCAGCGCGCCAACAGCCCGCGCAGTGAAGGTGAATTCGGGATGTGCTCCGTTTCTTTCATACTTCAACATCGGGTGAAGGCCCAATGCCTGACAGAAATCTTCCTGATGGATACGATCAACCTGCCCGTTTTCAACGCTCCGATCATATCGTTTGATGAGGAGGCCATCGATCTCTCCGGCAGTGTAAATCTCGGCCTCCACAACCGGATGCTCTTGTACCGAGCGTGCAATATTTAGAAGGTGGTATTCCTGAGCGACAAGTGATGTATCTACCGGTCTTGGGACCTTCAGGATGTGGGTTGTTGGTGCGCCATTGATTGGAAAATGAAGACGACCGTCGATAAGAGTGACCGCCACTTTGCCCTGCACGCCTGCCAGAGGGGATGGGTCCTTTTTATCTGAGCCCAACTTGCGCATTTGTAGTCGACGCATCAGATCTTCTTCGTTCTCGACTGTCTCATAATCGGAAGCGATTAGACCGGGCCGCTTACCGGGCGCCTCCCCTTCAGGGACAACGCTTGCCGCACCCGGACAGTCCCGGCCGAGATACGTCAAGATGCCGACGATGTCGTTGCGATCGAGGCCATGTTTTGCGACGACCTCGTCCAACTGAGTGTTCTCAAAAAACAGGTTGGTGAAGAAGTTGCGAGTGGCCGCATCTCCGTAAGGTTCCGCCCTGACGGGCATGGACAGGGAGATGGGACGGTTGTCGACGGTGTACTTGAAACTGACACCCTCGCCTCCTGAGAGCTTACCGACGAGGACGTCACCGAGATAGACGTCGAGGGTCATTGGATCGTGACCTCAAGTCCGAGCTCAGCGAGAACCCTCAGGACAAGTCCGATCTCGACAGTAGGCTTTCCGTGCTCGATGGCCCGGATAGTATGGAAACTCACGCCTGCGACTTCCCCCAGATCTATCTGGGTGAGTTGAGATTCTTTCCGACGCTGCAGGACCAGTTTTCCGATGTGCTCTGGTGTCATGATAACCTCGATTTCTATATGAGCACATAGATATTGTGAGCTACACCCATCCTCAAGCTCAAATCTATACGAACGCGTAGATTACAGGCCGCCGTGGTCAATTTGCACCGAATTCTATGCGAACGCGTAGGCCGTCTACGCACATTTCGCGCGGAACAGGACTGCCACGCATGTCTGCAATGGGCTTATTCTGTTGAAACTCCAGTTTTGGGCCTAAGGGGCATTGCTATTTGTCTCGGAGGATCGGCCGTAAGAAAGGTGAACTAGATGGGCACAAAACACTCGTAACTTACTCTGATCGTTTTCGAGGTCATCCGGGGCTGATCATATTGGACGCCACGGCCAAACTTCTGCCTCAACCCAATGCGGGTAAGAATTTCGTTGTGTATGAAGCGCCAGTAGTGAACTACAGCAATTTGTGTACCTTTCATGTTGAGCAATCTGATAAGTTCCGAGGTATATCAAGCAGAATTGCAAGCGAAGAAATTGTCCGGGCTTTTGCTCAGTGGGTAAGAGAGACAGTTCAAGCAAATAGCAGTGTTGGGGAGGCGGACGTCGTTTCTCTGAATCAGTTCACAACCGACATTCAGGCGTTCATGCGCTGTGGTGACATTCGCAAAACATTCTTCGACGGCCCTTTTCCGGTCACGACAACACTTGAAGTCTCGTCACTTTACGATCCTCGGTTACTGGTTGAAATCAACGGTATTGCAGAGGTACCGACGGAGCGGTTCTTGATGCCGCAAGCAGCCCGAGAGATGCACGGCTGACGGCTTCGTTCTTGTTGACCGCCTCAACTAGACGCGGCGAAGCCTTCGAGGCGCTCAATATACCAGTCTGGAAACCCGAACTCGCGTGCCGGTATAAGAATTCGGGCAAGATACTCTGGGGTTGCGGGTGAAGTCGGTGTTTCGGCGGCAATGTAGCACAGCGCGGGAACCAATGAGCCATCTGCCTTCTCGCAAAGAACCGCTTCTGGAAGGTAGGTCGCGCCTAATTCCTTTTGAACATACAGACCGTAAAGACGCTCCAGTTCCTCATGGGTTCCTGTTACTAGAATACCGTATGTGCAATGCCTGTCGGAACGGACCAAATTTGCCAGCGGGCTGATTTGAATATCGAAACCGTTCAACTTCGCAATATGTATCTCATCCGGTTCAAACCCGACCTTTTTCAAAACGTTCAGGTCAATGTTTGACCCATAAAAATATACCCAAACCTGATTTTCCACGTTTTTGCCTTTCGAAAAATTGTGCGCTCTAGGAGCCAGTATAGATAGACGATACAGCCGCTTTGCAATCTTAAACTACGCTCGGTTCCTAGTTGATATCGCCGGGGTTTCGAAGGCCCCACGCTCGGGCGAGATGTTGGTGATCAAATCTCAGCCCTTTGAAACTAGCCGAAAACCTCTCCAACAATCCTGTATATCTGTCATCAAGCTCACCTTGAGTTTGCAAAAGGACCAGATGACGACCGGAGGACAATTGGCTCTTCTTTTCAGCCGTTGCATAGTCTGGAACAAAGAATGAGAAAAACCTGTCTATAGCCAGTTTTAGCTGTCCGCTGACGTCGGTGAAAGAGGCCGGCGAGGCAAACACTAGAACCTAAGCTTGGGAGATCGCAGTCAGGACTGGTGCGAGGCCCTCCGTCTGCCCACAGTGTTCCAAGCTCAAGTTCCGTGTAGTAGTTCCGGCTGGAAAGCAAGCCGACCAGCGTGTTGCCGCGGTTGGTTTGAGGGCCTCTTCGGTCACGAAAGGTCATTCCCTGTAAATTGCAAAACAGGTCCGGCTATTGATCGTCAATCTCGGGACGCGTGATCACCGCGTCGGCCTCGCTATAGATGACCGCCAGGAACTTCGCTGGCACTGTTGTGCTGGGGTTTTCCGTTCGGCTGTGCAGCACTTCTGCCGGTTCGGTCCAGCTTTGCCCGGCGTTATATTCCACGGGGTCTTCACCTTCCAGCTGGCTGCGAATCCTGCCCTGAAGCAGGTAGACATAGACGAACCCACCATGCCGATGCGGCCCGACAACTGCGCCGGGCGCCAGTTCGACCGTCAAGGCAGTCATGATACGGCCGGGAAAATCCGGCAGCGGCATTTGGATGAGCAGGTCTCGCCCAACGCCTGGAATACCTGGTTTGGCGTCATGGGCGCCCCCTTCTGCCACCGCGATCACCATGCTAGCTATTGCAGCAAGACTGTAGATAAGAACACTGGGCAGACGGCGCCTCGGCCGCCGCCAAGAAGCGGCGAGCCCTTCGACAAGTGCGGAGACGGTGGCGCTGACTTTATCGAACAACATGATATAGTCCTTTTTGATTGGCGTTTCTGATCAGGCTGGCATCTGGGCACCAACACCGATCCGATTCCAAAGGTTCATGGTTCCAACCGCCACGGTCAGCACCGCCAGCTCTTGCTCTGAAAATTCCGCGCGCGCTGTCTCGAATGCCGCGTCCGGTACGCCAGACCCGGCCAGCATTGTCAGCGTCTCCGCCCAGGAAAGTGCGACTCTTTCGCGTGCGTTGAACACGCTGGATTCCAACCAGACGGGCAGCAGGTGCAGTACATTTTCTTCGACACCGTCATCCACTGCTTCCTTGACGTGCATGCCGACGCAAAAGGCACAGCCATTAATCTGAGAGACCCTGATTTTGATGAGATGTATGAGCCGCGACTCCATCTCAGCCTCGGCGACTGCCATGTTCAGCGCTAGGAGGGCACTGTAGAGTTGTGGTGTATCTTTTGCTACGTTGAAGCGCATTGTCATTGGAATGGTCCTTTCCCGTGAGTGGTAGTTGCAAGCGAATCATGGATAGATTATATCGATGATTAATCATTGCAACCGCTAAACGGGTGGGTGGCAAATAATTAAGAGGGATTACGAATGCGACGTTTGGGAGATGGCGTGGAAGCAGCGCTGCACTGCGCGGCAATTCTAGCGGCCTTGCCAAAGGGCAAAGTCCTGTCCGGAAAAGACCTTGCGGCGCTGCATGGCCTTTCAGAAAGCTACCTTTTGAAGCACCTGCGCGCTCTAACGGCCGCCGCGGTGACCGAAGCCGTTCCGGGGCCGCGTGGGGGTTACAGATTGATGCGATCGGCCGAAGAAATATCCATGCTGGATGTGGTCGAAGCCATTGACGGCCCTGGCCCAGCCTATGTTTGCCGGGAAATTCGACAGAAAGGTGATGTCACGACAAACGCCGCGTGCGCCTACAAGAAAGACTGTTTCATCAAACGACGCATGCTGGCCGCCGAACACCTGTGGCGGGATGCTTTGCGCTCTCAGACCCTGAAGGACTTGCTGAACGATGGTGACGTCGAGATCGGAGAGAATAACAAGCAGGCAGTCGGTCAGTTCGTAGCCGAGAAGCTCAGGTAAGCGATTTCGATGAGAGCTTTCGAATTTAGAATCCACAGAACGAAAATATGGTTTCCTGACCAGCCAGCCCCGGGCTTTGTATCGTTCCATCTTATCGGCCACACTTTCAAAGACCTAAAAAGCGAGCGCTCGTTGGAATAACAATGAAACTCTTGAAATCAATCGTCGCCTTCGAATCACTGCCAATACCGACCCAAACTGTTTTGTTGTTTCTGAGCAGGAAATGCCTGTGGCCGCGGGCCGGAATTTGTTGATCCGCATCGATGCGATATCCGTGAATCCCGTAGATTCCAAAGACCGGTTGGGCATTTCTGGCCGTCGTGAACCCCTCCTGATATTGGGGTGGGATGCCTGCGGTGAAGTTATCGCGACATGCGATCAGGTCACTAATTTTAAGGTTGGCGACAAGGTGATTTCAACCGGTGATATCTCGCGCCAGAGCGGCTATGCGCAATATCAGCTTGTCGATGAACGGATCACCGCGCCCAATCCTGCAGGCTTGACCGGTGAACAAGCCGCGACGCTGCCCTTGACCACCCTGGCCGCATAGGAGGCGTTGTTTGACCGGCTGGAACTGCCAACTGAAAATACCCCAGATAGACCTGCCTTGCTGATCATTGGTCGCGCAGAAAATAGGTCTTTCGGCACTGCGTGAGGAGACAGACTAACCTGGCCCTTTTGCACGCGGTGCACACGGAATGCAGCTATGACGCAGAAAAATCAATTATTCCAAGAGCGGCAGCTTTGCTTGCGCGTTCAATCTCACCCACAGCAGCGCCCGTGCCGACGGCGCGGGCCAGTGTCAGCCCGCCAATGAGTGTTGAAAGAAACGCCCATGCCCGGTCTTCCTGCTCATCTGCCGTGGCTTTCTGTGGCAGATGTTCTGCGATCTCTTTGACGATGCGGTCCATCATTGCAGCATATTCGGTTTGCACTTCTGCATCTGCCCTAATCACTTCGGGTGTTAGGCTGGTCATCGCGCAACCGCCCTCAAGATCAAGCCGATGAGCCTGTCCAAGATAATAATCTGCAAAAGCTGCTGGCCATTTGTCACCGTGGGTTTTGCGGTACTCAGGCAATGCGGCAAGGACCTCTTCCAGACCCGCGACAAGAGCCGCGCGGAATGCATCGTTCTTGGATTTCAGATGGGAATAGAATGCGCCAGATGTCACTCCGGCATCTTTCGCAATTGAGTCGACCCCAATCCCGGCATAGCCCTCCCTTCGAAACGCTCTGCCCGACGATTCCAGTAGTTTAGCCTTGGTTGCCACAGATTTTTTCATAAATATTTCATGCTCTTATCGAATATTATAACGATCGTTATATTTTTGATTGACGTCGAATGCCTGCCGAGTTAGCTATTTATAGCGATCGTTATATTTCGATAGTTACCCCAGGACAACCACTAAGGTAGGTGGCACCAATTCAAAGGAGATGACGACATGGCTTCACGTGTGCCCCAGCACGCGCCCAGCAGAGCTGGGCCAATTTCACAGCGCAGAGTGAACACAATGCTGGCCGCTATTCCCCTGGCGACACTGGGCCTGTCCGCTCACACCGCAACTGTTCAAACCAACCAAAAGGAACCCCAATCTATGTCTGCCAACGCCTTTGTCTACACAGAATTGCAAGCGTCCGTCTCCTTCGAAGATGTCCCTTGGGAAAAGCTGAATTCTGCCATCGCCGCCCAACCCGGGTTTATCGACAAAACGTGGTTTTCCGGGCTGGGCAATAACTCCGTTGGCGGACTTTATGGTTTTACCAGTGTCGAAGATGCCCTGCATTATTGCACAGATTTTTTCCCTGCGCTGGCCCGTGATTTCGGCGTGGCGCAAACCACCCGCGTCTTTGAAAATCAAGCAACCGCAGAGGCCAGTGCCGCCATGGATGCGCCCCACTTTGGTGGGCAGGTCACAACCGAGCCGGGCGCATTTGTCTATACCGAAGTGCAGGTCGCAGTGCCCTTTGAAAAGGCACCCTGGCGCGACCGAAACCCGGTTCTGCGCACGCAAAAGGGGCTGTTGTCCAAAATCTGGCTCAGCGGGCACAACACAAACACGCTGGGCGGGGTGGACGCCTTCGACACGGTCGAAAACGCATTGGATTTTGCCATCAATGAATTCCCGAAAACGGCAGCAGCGATGAACGCTGCTTTTTATACGCGCGTCTTTGACGCCCGTGTCACCGAGGACGCAAGCCGCGGCCTCAACTCTCCCTACTACCTTTAACCCCCTCAACTGATCGGAAATAACATGAAACTGAACTCTTTTTCTGGTGCCATCATGGCCCTCGCGATCTCGTCAACCACAGCTATGGCTGCCGACTGCTTTCAAATGGGCGGCGTTGCCATCCCTAACTTCTTTGGCGAAGGCGACGGCCAGCCCATGATTATCTCAGCGGCTCTGACCGGTGCTGTTCAAAATGCGGCAGGCAAGATCACAGCCACCCGCGAAACCGAAACAGGTCTTGAGATGGACATGGAACACTATTTTGGTCGTGACGACGGCGGTGCGTTCCAAACAAAGGATCTGGGCATTCTGACCGCGGTGCCGGGCAAACCCGGTCGCTTTATGATCGAGATCACCTACGACATTCAGGAAGACGTCACACGCGGCACGATGAAGGGCTACTCAGGCCAGTTCAACAGCTACGGCCTTGTCGATTTGCGCGACAATGACAACCTTGTCGGGCTGGTTCGCTACCAAGGTGAAATCTGCCGCTAAAGTTACTTTTTGGGGGCAGATACGGTCTGCCCCCAGCCCCTCGGACTATTCAGGAGCACAAATATGAACACTGACCTTAAATCCACAAACACCCCACACGCTATTCTCTATGCGATGGTCCGCGTCCGAGACCTTGATCGGTCTCTGCGGTTTTATTGTGATGCTCTGGGCATGAAGGAGCTACGCCGTGAGACGTTTACAGATGCGGAATTCACGCTTGTCTTCGTCGGCTATGCGGATAACGACGCGCTGATTGAGCTGACTTTTAACTGGGGTGACAACAGCTATTCCCACGGCACTGGGTACGGTCATATCGCGCTGGAAGTCCAAGACATACAGCACGTATGCAGTCACCTTTCTGAGCTGGGCGTCAAAATTGCCCGAGCCCCCGGCCCGATGATGTTGGCACCGGATGAAACTGGTGAGCGCGAAACCATTGCATTTATCGAGGACCCGGACGGCTACCGGATCGAACTGATCCAAGCGCCGTAGGTGTTACATCGCGAGGTAAGACTTCATCTGTCGTCGCGCATCTTTAGTCTGTGTCCAACTTTCACGATAGCCTCAAGTGCAGGCACCAGTTCGCCACCCAGATCGGTCAAAGCATATTCAACGGATGGTGGCGATGTTGGCTGAACGTTCCGGGACAGCACACCGCGCTGCTCTAACTCACTCAACCGTGTGGATAGCACCTTGGCCGAAATTGGCGGAATGTCAGTTCGCAATTCGTTGAAACGGCGCTGGCCAGCACGCAGCGACCAGATCACATTGGCCGCCCATACGCCGGATATCACGGCCATGCAATGGGTCAACATGCAGGGCGGTGGCGGGTTGGGGCTTTGGTTCTTGCGGACTTTAAGCGGCATGAGCGGGTAACCAGGTTTCCATGGGGTAACTGGATAGTGGAGTATCTCACGGTTACTTAGTTGCGAACGGGTATCCTCTGCGCCATGTCTATCCCATCGAACCAATCAACTGGAGACTGGAACTATGAAACTTCATTACAAACCCGGCGCATGCTCGATGGCATCCCACATCATCCTTAACGAACTCGGCGTCTCGTTTGACCTCGACAAGACAGACACCGATGCAGGCAAAACCGAAGCGGGCGATG
>Ga0316189_10007441_pt1 | contig 10349 bp, 11 predicted proteins | sample LowCovwburrow_MG_FD_204930 | JGI IMG/M metagenome (GOLD analysis project Ga0316189, IMG submission 204930) | Coastal sediment microbial communities from Maine, United States - Lowes Cove worm burrow | ecosystem: Environmental > Aquatic > Marine > Coastal > Sediment | place: USA: Maine... | reverse complement strand
TATTGAAAAATCTGATATCCAGAAAGCTAGCAAAGTAAGATCAACAAAAGGCCTGAGCCTACATGTTTATGGAAGATTAGCTGCTGCGTTTATTACTCTAATATTCAACTCTTGATTCGCATAAATAGCAAAAAATATGTTTATCTTTTATTCTCTCAAATTCGCTCCAAACAAAATGCTCCGCTTTTTTCATCCAAGGAATATCAATCTTATATTTTTCCAAAATTCCAAGTAGCGGTGCAGTAGTACTTAAAGCGGCCCATTCTTTAACTGTTTTAAAATGTTCTTGACAAGGATAGCTTTTAGGTCTAAACATCCACGGAATTCCACCTTTTTCTGTTGTTATGCTTTCAAAATAAGGCATAAAGTCATTTAGAATGATGTCTCTGGTCAGGCAACCAACTTCATCGAGCGTTTCAAGAGCCATAATACTAAAAAGAGGTTGGCTTTCTGGTGATGCCGTATCTGGTTCCATTCCGTGTCCAAAACCTCCGTCAGAATTTCGATAGGCATAAACTGCGTGAAAAACGCCTTCTGAAGTTCCATTCTCAAAATGAAATTCAAACAAACGCCTTTCTATCATTCTCGCATTTGTTAAAATGAAGTCTCTTGCTTTTAAAAAATCATCTTTTGATAGTTTCATTAGCGAATGTAGTTTTTTAGTTCAGCCTTTTAGAATATATTTTAACACGATCTCCAAAGGCAGTATATCCTTTTGAATAATATTTCCATCCCTTTTTTTCGTAAAAATCTTTCAATTCTGTTGAAAGATAAATAGTGTCAAATCCTCTTTTTCGAGACTCATCAATACTATGTTCTATCAATTCATTTGCTAAACCCCTATTGCGATAACTTTCATCAACGAAAAGACAAGCAAACCAAGGTAATAAGTCTTGCCTACTTATGAGGTCATTTATTAGTAAAGCATAAGACCCAACGATTTTGTCTTCATCAAACATTAAATAAAATTTTGGTAAAGATTTATCATCATAAATTGAGTTTTCAATACAATCTTTATAAAAATCAAAATTCGATGCATTTCCCCATTGTTTCCAGAAATATTCAATTCCTTTTTCTAACAGCTTACTCTTTTTATTGATTAACTCTATATTCATTTTTATAATTACACTCAACTTATTATATCATAACTTTTATTACTTAATATCATAAAGAATAATCTATTTGTGACGCTATCTAAAAATCTTTTATTGTAGTAAATATTTTCGATTTACAGAGTTTTCGAAACTTTACCAATAGCTTCAATAGTATAATCTAAATCTTGATAGGTTAAAGCATCAGTAATAAACCATGTTTCAAATGCGCTTGGCGCAATATAAATGCCTGCATTAAGCAAACCGTGAAAAAACTTTTTAAAAGTTTCATTATTACCATTTGCAGCCGTTTCAAAATCTACAACTTCAGCCTCATCAAAATGTACAGAAATCATCGAACCTATTCTATTTATAGTATGCCTAATGTTATTAGCTTTTAAAACTTTTGTTATGCCATTGTTCAAATAAGCAGTTTTTTCTGCTAAACGATTAAAAATTTCGGCATCAACATTCAACGCATTTAACATAGCTAATCCTGCTGCCATGGCTAGCGGATTTCCGCTTAAAGTTCCTGCTTGATACACTGGTCCTAAAGGCGCCAAATAATTCATAATCTCGTTTCTTGCAGCAAAAGCACCAACAGGCAATCCGCCTCCAATTACTTTTCCAAAACAAACAATATCTGCATTAATATTAAATAATTCTTGAGCGCCGCCTTTTGCTAAACGGAACCCCGTCATCACTTCATCAAAAATTAAAAGAATATTATTGGCATCGCACAAATCTCTTAATCCTTGTAAAAACCCATTTTTTGGTGGAATACAACCCATATTACCAGCAACTGGCTCAATAATAATGCAAGCAATTTCATTTTTATTGACTTCAATTAATTGAGCGACATTTTCAATATCATTATAACGCGCTAATAAAGTATCTTTAGCTGTACCTGCTGTTACTCCAGGGCTATTAGGTGTTCCAAAGGTTACTGCTCCACTACCCGCTTGAATTAAAAACGAATCGGAATGCCCATGGTAACAACCTGCAAACTTTATAATTTTATCTTTTCCTGTAAAACCTCTTGCTAAACGCACAGCACTCATACAGGCTTCGGTACCAGAATTTACAAAGCGTATTTTATCAATATTAGGTACCATAGAAACTGCTAATTCTGCAATTTTAGTTTCAATTTCTGTTGGCATGCCAAACGACGTTCCTTTTTTAGCTTTATCAATAACCGCATTAACAACAGGCTTGTAAGCATGGCCAAGAATCATTGGTCCCCATGAATTTATATAGTCGATTAATCGGTTTCCGTCTTCGTCATACAAATACGCGCCTTTAGCTTCTTTTACAAAAATTGGTGTTCCGCCCACCGCTTTAAAAGCGCGTACTGGTGAGTTTACACCTCCTGGGATAACCGTTTCAGCCTGGGCAAATAATGCACTACTACGTTTATAGTTCATGTTTTTATTAATTTTTTGATGATGGTTTAACAATTAATGCTTGCCCAATACTAATTGTATTATCACGTAAACCATTTATATTTTGAAGTTCTTTTACACTCATACTATGCTTTCTTGAAATAGAATACAAGGTATCACCTTTTACTACGGTATAAGTTATGGCTGTACTTGTTTTTGGCGCTTCATACTTTGTATAAGAATCACCCAACACTTCTGCATCAAATTCATACAACTTGTAGCGCTCTATTAAACTAATTAATTTTTGAGGGTATTTTCTATCGGTGGCATATCCTGCAGCTTTTAAGCCTTTTGCCCAACCTTTATAATCTTCTTTTTTAAGTTTGAAAAGTTTTGCATAGCGTTTTCTTTCTGATAAAAATAATGAATGATCTCGAAACGAATATTTTGCATCTTCATATTTTCTGAAACATTCTTGCTTTCTATCGTCATCATGATAGATTTTTTTTCCGGTCCAATTATGACATTTTATCCCAAAATGATTATTGGCACTAACTGAAAGTCGACCACTGCCTGAGCCCGATTCCAAAATACCTTGAGCCAAAGTTATACTTGCTGGAATATGGTACAAACGCATTTCGTTTTGAGCAACTTCTTTGTAGCTATCAATATACTTTTCTGCTTTGCTAGCATGCACTTTAGGAGTTGCAACAACGTCTTCTTCGGTATTATTGGTTTCAACATTTACGTCGACCTGTTCGGTATTCGTTTTAGGTTTTTTTGTTACAATTGCTTTTTTAGAACGGCAGCTAAAAACCACAGTCACTAAACAACATATTAATACTAAGCGCTTCATCTATTTATTTAATTATTGGTAATTTTTTGTTTTTTAAAATCGCATTCATACCATCAATACCTTGCAAACCTCCGGTGTGAATAGCTAAAATTCTTGATCCTTTAGAAAAATATCCTTTTTCGATTAAATCGAGAATTCCAAACATCATTTTTCCTGTATAAATAGGATCTAAAGGGATTTGGTAATTCTTTTTAAAATCATTAATAAAACTGATTAACGCTTCATTTATTTTAGCATAACCCCCAAAATGATAATTAGTTATTAAATCCCAATTGGTTTTGGTTACAAATTTACTAATATCTTGTTGTAAAAAATCACCTTTTAAAGCCGAAAAACCTAAAACTTGTTGACTAGGTTTTGAACAATTTATAAGTCCCGAAATGGTACCTCCCGTTCCAACAGCAGTGCATATATAATCAAAACTCTCATCTTCATTATTCAATATTTCTTCGCAACCTTTAATTGCCAAAGTGTTTGTTCCGCCTTCTGGAATTAAATAAAATGCCGCAAATTCACTTTCTAAATTATCTATAAATGCTTTAGATGTTTTTTTACGATAATCTTCACGAGGCACAAACTTAAATTGCATCCCACATTGTTTTGCAAAACTTAAAGTCGTATTGTCCGCAATATTATCTTTGAGCTCTTCACCTCTAATAACACCAATTGTTTTAAAGCCAAATGTTTTTCCTGCCGAAGCCACAGCAGCGATATGATTCGAATAAGCACCACCAAAGGTAAGCAAGGTTTTAAAATCTTTATTTTTAGCTTCAATAAGGTTGTACTTTAACTTTCTGTATTTATTTCCTGAAACAAAAGGGTGTATTTTATCCTCCCGCTTAATACACAACTCAACACCTTTGCTTTTAGGTAAGATAACTGGTTGATTAATACTATGTTTAAGCTTAAAAATCATTAGCGCGAAGATACTTTAAAAATCCCCAAAAAGGACGTCGTTTTAAGTAATCTAAATTCAATTCGTTAGTATAAGCTTCGCGTTCAAAAGAAATATTGCGATAGGCTAAATTCCAATTTTTATATTGAATTAATCTTATTAAAAACTCAAATCCATAAACTAAATAAAAAGGTATAAGTAGCATTTCAAGCTGCTGTTTTAAATGAATTTTTTCGTGATTAATTAAAATATAATCGGTTTTAAAACGAGTATTCTTTAAAAACACAAAAGGAAAAACAGTTAAGCCTGTATAACCTTTTGGCACCAAGTATTTTGAAATAAAAATCATAAACTATTGTATTCAAAAATTAATCTAATCTCCACTTTCATAAAGATGAAAAATTAATAGCCCCTTGATTAAAACGTCAAGGAAAGGTTTTTCAATATATATTATATTTGCAATATAATGAAGAAAAATATTCCTATTGAAGAAGGTGACTTCTACTTAACACCAGAAGGCTATCGTTGCTTTACCGAGCAATACCATTTAAAAAGAGGCTATTGTTGCGAAAGCGGTTGTAGACATTGCCCATACGGTTACAGCAAAAAAACAAACTCAATTAAAAAATAAAACGCTATAGGCTCTATAATCTTGTTTTAAAGTCACTTGGTATGATTATTGATACTAATAATAACATTGAAAAAAATCTAAAATCAATAGTTTTTAAGTGAATTATTGTATTTTAGAAATGAAAAAGAAAACTAAATATTAAGGCTATGAAAAAAATATTAAAAACACTACCAATTTTAGCGTTGTTAATTTTGGTATCATCTTGCAGCTCGGTTAGAGTTGCAGCAGATTATGATAAAAATGCTAAGTTTAGCGAATACAAAACTTTTGCATTCTACAAAACTGGCATTGATAAAGCTGAAATTAGCGATTTAGACAAACGTAGAATTCTTCGAGCTATTGAAGCAGAGCTTTTAGCAAAAGGTTTTACAAAATCTCAAAACCCCGATTTATTAATAAGTCTTTTTACAAAATCTAATCAACGTGTTGATGTTTATAACAACGCTTGGGGCATGGGTGCCTGGGGTTGGGGCGGCTTTGGACCTGGTTGGGGCTGGGGCTGGAACCAACAGCCTAGTGTTTCAACTAGTGTACAAGGGCAATTGTATATAGACTTTATTGATGCGAATAAAAAAGAGTTGATTTGGCAAGGAATGGGTACTGGTTATTTAAGCCGAAACATGGAGAAAAAAGAAGCTCGCATTAAAGAGTTTGTTACTAAAATTATGGAGAAATATCCTCCAGGAGAACCAAACTAGCATCATAATTTATTTAATTTTTAATAAATCATTAATTGAGTAATTTTTATATAGAATTCGTATTTTTACATGAAAGCTACATAAAGAAAATATCATGTCGAATACTATTGAATCTAATGTTATTTTACATCGCTTACCTAAGCATTTGAGACAATTTATAAAACCTCAAGACTATGAAGACTATTCTGCTATAGATCAATCGGTTTGGCGTTATGTTATGCGTAAAAATGTTAATTTTTTAGCTAAAGTGGCTCACAAATCATATTTAGATGGTTTAAAACAAACAGGAATTTCAATTGATTCTATTCCAAATATGTATGGCATGAATCGTATTTTAAAAGATATTGGCTGGGCAGCAGTTGCGGTAGATGGGTTTATTCCTCCAAATGCCTTTATGGAATTTCAAGCATACAACGTATTAGTTATTGCAAGCGATATTAGGCAACTTGAACATATCGAATACACACCAGCTCCAGATATTATTCACGAAGGTGCAGGACACGCTCCTATTATTGCAAATCCTGAATATGCAGAATACTTGCGTAGGTTTGGAGAAATTGGCTGTAAAGCCATTTCATCGGCTAAAGACTATGAGCTATACGAAGCTGTTAGATATTTATCAATTATAAAAGAAGCCCCAAACTCTAAAGAAGCCGATATCGCTTCCGCGGAAAAAAAAGTTGAAGACTTACAAAAAGATATGGGCAAACCCAGTGAAATGGCACTGATACGAAACCTACATTGGTGGACGGTTGAATATGGATTAATTGGCACCTTAGAAAACCCAAAAATATACGGCGCAGGCTTATTATCGTCTATTGGCGAAAGCGCATGGTGTATGACTCCTGAAGTTGAAAAACTACCCTATAATATTGAAGCCACTTATAAAGATTTCGATATTACAAAACCACAACCTCAACTTTTTGTAACACCAGATTTTGCACATTTAAGTTTAACTTTAGAAGAATTTGCTAATACCATGGCATTGCGTAAGGGCGGACTTTCTGGCGTTAATAAATTAATTCATTCAAACGCATTAGGCACTATCGAGTTGAGTACAGGTATACAAATTTCTGGAGTATTTAGTCGTGTTATTGAAAACGAAGGGAAACCAATTTATATTCAAACAAATGGCGAAACCGCTTTATCTTATCGGGAAAAAGAGTTAGTTGGACATGGCACAGAAACACATTTAAAAGGATTTGGATCACCTATTGGTAAACTAAAAGGTATCAATATCGCTATAGAAGACATGAGTCCGCGCGATTTAAGCGCTTATAATATTTATGAAGAAAAGCTTGTAACACTAGAATTCGAAGGCGATATTACCGTTTCTGGCGAAATCATTACAGGTAAACGAAACCTACAAGGAAAAATAATATTGATTAGTTTTAAAAATTGCACGGTTACACATAATAACACTGTTTTATTTAAACCAGAATGCGGCATTTACGATATGGCTGTTGGTAAAGCCATTGTTTCGGCTTTTTCTGGACCAGCAGATTTAAATAGTTTTGATTTAATTACACATGTGCCATCAACAGAAACTATCCATGTTAAAAAATCGATTGAATTACTTAAACTTGAAGCTCTTTATCAACAAGTTAGAGATTATAGAGATGGCAAAAACAAAACCATTTCTAGAACAAAAGTTTTAGAAGAACTTATTGAAAATCATCCTAACGATTGGTTATTGCCCATAGAACTTTACGAATTGGCTTTTATAGGAAACGAACAACCTTTATGCAGAAAAATAACAAAGCATTTAGAAACGATTAAACAAAATAGACCCGAAGTTGGACATTTAATTGATGATGGGTTGAGGATTGTTGAAAACATACATCATTGTGAAGGAACGACGTAACAATCCCTTAAAACAAATTACCTCAACGCAAGCATACGAGGTGTCAAATTCCAAAAGGATAAAATTCCAAAAAGTAAAAATACGAGATAAGTCTCTAGGAATTCTTTTAGATTAAACAAACAGATTCTCGCGTCGCACTTTTAGCGCTCCTCAGAATAACGATAAAGACAAACTGATTACTTTATTGTAAATTTTAATTTCCCTTTTGATAATTCTAAAAATAAGTTTTCTCCATGTTTTGTCATTCTGAACTTGTTTCAGAATCACACTTTATGAGACTCTTAAATAAATTCAGGGTGACGTTTAATACCAATTATTATATAATTCAATTGAATTATATGGGCTATTTTGAGTGATTATTGGTATAACTACTTAAACCGCTTTAAAGTCTCTTTTGTAAATGCACTTAAAACCAATTGCCCACTAATTTTGGCGCGTTCATCTAATAGACTATCCCAATGTGCTGTATCACTCCAAAATACTTTTTTTATTTCTTTTAAAGCTTCTGGATTATAACTTGCTAGTCTTTCAGCTAAGGCTTTAACCCCATTGTTTAAAGCTTCAGCGGTATCAAACACATCAGCATATAGACCTTTTTCTTTAGCAAATTCGGCAGTAAAAAAATGTTCTGCATTAATTGTCATTTGAGACATGGCTGTTTGTCCTATTTTACGCGATACAGCTGGTTCAATAACAAAAGGACCAATACCAATGCTTAACTCGCTTAATTTAATGGCCGCATACTTGGTGGCTAAACAATAATCGGTAGCTGCTGCTAAACCAACACCACCGCCAACAGCTTTTCCTTGAACACGCCCAATAATTAACTTTGGGCATTTTCGCATCGCATTTATAACATTTGCAAAACCTAAGAAAAATTGCTTTCCAGTTTTGGCATCATCAATAGCAATAAGTTCTTTAAAACTTGCACCAGCACAAAAGGTTCTACCTCCACCACTTTTTAAAACAATAACTTTAATCGCATTACTATTTCCAGCATTAACAATGGCTTGCTCTAATTTTTTAAGATTGTCGCTAGGCATTGCATTATGCTCTGGATGAAAAAACTCAACATATCCAACTTGGTTATCAATCTCTAATTTTACGTATGGCTCTAACATAGTTGCAAATTACGATAATTTATCAAAAAGGAAGGTTAGACAAATCTACATTTCCTCCAGAGATTATTAGGCCAACATTTTTGTTTTCTAAAGCTTCTTTATGTTTTAAAACAGCAGCAAATGCAACGGCGCTTGATGGCTCAATAATAATTTTCATACGCTCCCAAATGAGTTTCATAGCATCAATAATTTCATCTTCTTCAACAGGTATAATGTTTTCAACATGCTTTTTTATAATCGGAAAATTTCTGTCGCCTAAATGCGTTCTCAATCCATCTGCAATGGTATTAGAGTTTTTATTTTTTTCGATATTCCCTGATAATAGCGACCTATAAGCATCATCCGTTTCTTTGGGTTCGCCAGCAATCACTTTACAGTTTGTAGAAAAATATTTTGCCGCCAATAATGTCCCTGCCAATAATCCGCCACCACCAACTGGTGTGAAAATATAATCTAAATTGGGGTAATCTTCTAATAACTCTATAGCCGCTGTACCTTGACCGTGAATAACATCATCATTATTTGAAGGATGAATAAATGTTGTACTTTTTTCTATTTGAATACGCTTAGCTTCGTCTTCTCGGACTTTAATATTAGAATCGCATTCAATAATAATACCTCCATAAGTTTTCACCGCGTCTTTTTTTACTTGTGGTGCATTTTTTGGCATGACAATATAAGCATCTACTCCTATTTGTTTTGCTGCTAACGACAAAGCTTGAGCAAAATTACCCGAAGAATGTGTTACTACACCATTGCTTTTCTGTGTTTCGGTTAAATTTAAAATAGCATTTGTAGCACCTCGCATTTTAAAAGCTCCCATTTTTTGAAAATTTTCACATTTAAAAAACAGCTTAGCACGACATTTATTATTTAGCAATTGTGAGGTTAAAACTGGCGTTCTATGAATATAAGGTTTTATGCGATTGTGAACGTTTTGTAAAAAAACTTTATCCATGATTGACGATTACAATTTTAAGTTTTTAAAAGCATTTGTTGATGTCATTGGAATTTCATTATATGTCAAGGTCCAGCCTAAAGAATTAGTTAAAATATAAAACTTTGAAAGCTCACTGATTAATCTGTTTTTTGCATTCGTCTTTAAATCAGACGCTTCTAGTTTTTTAGCCAAAGATGCTTTAACAATATTTTTAATATCGTTATAATCTTTAGCTTCAAAAGGATTAAAAAAATCAGATTGCATATCGTAATACTCCAAATCTGGATTTATTTTTATTTCTTCTTTTGGAATACTAATTATTTGAAGTGTTTTTGTGGTTTCATCAATTTTAAATTCAATTTTACTTAAATCGTAAGCTATTGTTACATCAGCATTAACAACTATTAGTGCTTTTTTATCTGAAGTAAAATATTCGCCAAAAATTTCTTTAGAGTTTTTATAATTAAAGACTTCGCTATAATGACCTTCGGTAACAATTAACTTACCTACATTTTTTATTTGCTTTTGAATAAGCTCAGAACTTTCTTGAAGGACTATTTTATCTTCCTTTTTTTCATCACAATATTTAAAAGTGAATAAAACAACTAATGTAATAATAACACCAAATAGAATTTTTCGCATGCACTAATTTAGAAATATTTTTTTAGTAAGCGATGAAGTATCTTTTATAAACAAAAAAACATCAGTTTCCTTCGACATAAGAAATCTAACCAATGTTATAAACCAACTAACTCTAAACAATAACTAAACCACTATGGACTAAAGTACCATAGGTTTTTAAATCTGACTAAAGTCAGCAGGACGTAATTACTCAAGTATAAAAGAATCTTTATCATTGTCTGATTTGCGA
>Ga0316189_10007439_pt1 | contig 10350 bp, 12 predicted proteins | sample LowCovwburrow_MG_FD_204930 | JGI IMG/M metagenome (GOLD analysis project Ga0316189, IMG submission 204930) | Coastal sediment microbial communities from Maine, United States - Lowes Cove worm burrow | ecosystem: Environmental > Aquatic > Marine > Coastal > Sediment | place: USA: Maine... | reverse complement strand
AACTGAACCAGAGCCAGTCAGCAAAGCCAGCGCAGAAAAAATAATTTTCGCCAAATATGGGAAACGGTTTTTTGCTGACAGGGGGATCATGTTAGCGAATACCTTTTGCAACCGTACCGGCCATTTCATCAGCTGCCTGAATAACCTTGGAATTCATTTCATAGGCGCGTTGGGCCGCAATCAATTCTGTTATCTCTCTAACAGGATCCACATTCGAATTCTCGAGAAACCCCTGATTTACCTTGGCAAACCCAGGATCACCCGGCACGCCAGTCACAGCTGAACCTGATGCATCAGTTTGCCTGTATAAATTACCACCAAGCGGGTCCAGTCCGGCATCATTGGCAAAATTTGCCAGTTGCAGCTGACCCAGTTCTTGCAATGCCGTCTGGCCATCAACACGGGCAAATACCTGTCCGGTTTCATTTACAATCACTTCGATGGTGTTTTGCGGAAAGGTAATTTCCGGCTGTACGATATAACCATCAATGGTGACAAGCTGTCCGGTTGCACTCTTGTTAAAAGAGCCGGCACGCGTATACAGCGTCTCGCCTGATGCACTGGTGATTTGAAACCAGCCCCGACCACTCAGGGCCAGATCAAGCCGGTTTGAGGTATTAACCATTGATCCTTGAATATGCAGTTTGCGGATCGCGGCAGCACGCACACCCAGACCAAGCTGGGCACCTTCAGGTATCGGATTTTCACCACCACGGTTGGCAACACCGGACAGACGTTCAGCCTGATAGAGCAAATCAGTAAATTCTGCCCGTGAACGCTTAAAGCCAGTGGTATTAATATTGGCTATATTATTGGCTATAACCTCAACATTGAGCTGCTGAGCCGCCATCCCTGTCGCTGCAATTGCAAGTGCTCTCATCGACTTTCCCCTTGTATATTAAATAGCCATCCGGCTGATTTCCTGATAGGCGGCAATTACTTTGTCGCGGACAGCAATCGTTGTTTGCAGCGTACGCTCTGCGGCCATAACCTGTTCGACCACCTGCTGGACGGATGCTTTTCCGTTTATTCCGGCAATGGCTGTCATTTCACTCTTGTGAATACTGTTTACCGTTTCTGTTGCAACGCTCTTCATGACCGAATCAAACCCACCCACGGTGTTCGCCTTAGTCGTTGGCGGTGCCGATGCCGGTTGCATTTGCAACTCTGGCAGACGTGCTGTTTTGGAAATCGCATCAATCATTTATTACGTCCTCATAAGATCTATGGTCATTGACACCAGTTCCCGTGCCTGACGGAAAACCTGCAAATTGGCCTGATACGCCCGGTTGGCCTCGCGCATATCTGCCATTTCAACCATCAGGTTGACATTTGGCATTTTTACAAATCCGTTCTTGTCAGCAGCCGGATTTCCCGGATCTTTTTCAACCCGGAACGGCGAGCGATCTATTCCATAATCGGCAACCTTGACCAATGCTGTCCCTGTTGCACGGTCAATTTCACTTTTAAAACTGATTGTTTTACGGGCGTAGGGGTTGGCCCCCGGTGTTGCCCCGACAGACTGGGAGTTGGCAATGTTTTCTGAAATAATCAGCAAACGCTTTGATTGGGCCGTCATGCCCGCGGTCGCTATTTTTCCTGGTGCCAAAAGTGAATCAATCATTGTTTATCGCCTCACACTCATCAACAGCATTTTGTGAAATGCCTTAACTATATTCGTATTCAGGGAATACGCCCCAGCAACTCGCCCCCCCTTGACCAACTCATGTTCCACAGAAACCGAGTTGCCTGAACGAGACGTTATGCCAAAGGGGTCAATACGGGTTTCAGTACTGGCGATTGACGCGCCTGCCTGCCCGGCGATACCACTGTCATTCATATGTCGAGCATTGGTGACCTTCAAACCTGACTGCACACCTTCCAAGACACTTGAAAACGGCACCACATCCTTGGCTTTGTAACCAGGGGTGCTGGAGTTGGCTAGATTACTGGCAATAACGGTCTGGCGATCAGCAAGCCAACGCGCTTGCTGTGATGCAATACCAAAAATTTGAATCTCACTCATCGTGCCACCATAATCCCTTAACAAGAAATTACGGTTCAGAGCTTGCCTGAGGCTTGAAAAACGACTTTTGGGGCTTTGACTACAATTTTAACAAACAGATAAACGTTTACTATTTATCAATGCCTTGTCCCCATATTCTGGGACGTGACAGAATAATAAGCCATAAAGAGGCTGGCATGACGCCACGCTGTCACATCGGTTTGAATCCGATATTTTTCATCAAAAATGACTTATTGCACCCGTAAGACACTGCATTAATGATCCAGCGCCCAGCTTGCATCTTTAGTGCAGATCATGAAATAAGCCGTCCATTGAACAGACATTCAACAAAGCTTTAAACACGAACGATAGACGAGGAAAATGGAGAATGTTCAAGAAAAAGAAAATGGGGCAACTTTTTACTCCATCCACACCCGAGAAAAGCCCGGCTTATCTTGAAGCCGAAAAAATTTCCAATAATGTAATTAATCTCAGCGAACGATATATCACGCCGCCACACCCACAGAATTATGGATTGTGGTACTCATATGTTGAAGGCGACAATCCGGAGCTTAGGCAAAAAGTTGACGCAGCGATTAAAGCCAACGGTAGATTAACCGAATTTGATGCGAACCAGATATTTCAAGACTATATCGCCAATAAAGAAACAGGTGCTGATGTTTATGAAGAAACCGGTGAAAAAATGGCTCAAGCCTGTTCTGGCCTGATGACCATGCTGGATTCCCATATTGACTTGAATGATGGTTTTACTGATTCACTGGCAGGAGCAAATGAAAAGCTAAAAGCCAAGCCCAGTCCAGAAAGCCTGAAAGCGGTTGTTAGTACGTTGTTGCACGAAAATAAAAAAATGCAGCATTATGCCAACAAACTTTCCGTCAAACTGGATAAATCGAAAAAACAACTCAATGAACTCAGTGACGACCTGGCCCGGGTAAAAGAAAACAACCTGACAGATCCGCTGACAGGCGTTGGTAACAGGCGGCGATTTGATCTGGCACTCAACAAGATCATTGATGAAGCCCAACAAAAGGGTACCGAATTCTGCCTGGTGATCGCTGATCTTGATCACTTTAAACGGGTTAATGACAATTTTGGCCATCTGGTTGGTGATGCAATTTTGAAAGTCTTTGCCAAGGTGATGAAAAAGAATGTCAAGGGACAAGACATTGTTGCCCGTTATGGCGGTGAAGAATTTGCTGTTATTCTTCCTAATACCGGGATAAGTGGCGCCATTCAGGTTGCAGAACTGATCAGAAAAGATATTGAATCCCAAGATTTGCAGGTGACAAAAAACGGTCAGGCTATTGGTACCGTAACAGCCTCTTTCGGCGTTTCACAATTTAGAAAAGGTGATACCGTCAACTCTCTTATCACCAGAGCTGATGATAACTTGTATGGTGCCAAGAACAACGGCCGCAACCGGGTCGCCGCATAATTACATTTTTGGTCTCTGACACTTCTCAGCCGGGTTCTGCTTATCAGCAAAACCCGGTTTTTTATTGGCATGTGCACGAAACTGATTTGCGGATGTAGCGCAGTGTTGTTGCCGGACCATGAGCAATTATCAATTTCCGGAGATCGAGCCGTTGCTGGCGACCGCAGTGTTTACATTTGAACCGCAGTTCATGTCCTGCATCAATCAACACAGAGATCGGTACAGTATCATCAATATCTTCCAGCATATACGAGCATTGATGGGTTGGCTTTAATGTCATTGATCACAAATATCTTAGCTTTCAGTGGATGGGTCGGCGTGGGCTGTCAAAGACTTTGACAACTCTGTAAAAGCATCATCACAGGTCGGCGTTTCCAGGCTTTGCTGCAAGGTTTCATAGATTCCCGGCACCCAGGCAACCGCCTGATCGAGTTCCACATCAACACCTTGTTTATAGCCCCCAATCAGGCGCAAATCGCGTGTGTCTTCATACCGGGCAATGAATGAGCGCAGCATCAAGATCAGCTTTTCCTGTTCGGGCGTCCATGCCTGACGGGCCAGACGTGAAACGGATGACAAAATATTGACCGCCGGATAACGCCCCTGCTCGGCAATTGCCCGATCAAGGACAATGTGTCCATCAAGTGTACCACGGATGTTGTCGGCAACCGGATCGTTATGATCATCACCATCAACAAGAACCGAAAAAATGGCCGTGATGGCGCCGGTTTCATTGTTGCTTGTTCCGGCTCGCTCAAGAAGCTTTGGCATTTCTGAAAATACGCCTGGCGGATACCCGCGCGAAACGGGAACTTCTCCAGATGCGAGCAAAACATCTCGGCTGGCATGAGCAAATCTGGTAATCGAATCAACAATCAACAGAACATGCTGGCCTTTATTGCGAAAATATTCAGCAATGGTCAGTGCAACTTTTGGTGCCATCCGTCGCATCATCGGACTTTCATCACTGGTTGAAACCACGCCAATTGTGCGGGCGCCCTTATCTCCAATCGCATCTTCAATAAATTCGCGCACCTCTCTACCACGCTCGCCAACAAGGGCAAATACTACTTTGTCAAATCCACCTGAGCGCGCCAACATGGCCAGAAATGTTGACTTACCAACCCCTGACCCGGCAAAAACGCCAATCCTTTGGCCTTCACACATGGGTGCAAACAGGTCAATTGCCTTAATGCCGGTTGTAACCGGCTTAACAATCCGACGCCGCTCAAGCGCATTGGGCGGCAGCGCATCAACATTCATTTTTTCGGGGCCGTTGCGCAATTCACCCTTGCCGTCAATCGGTTGACCGAGACCATTAATTATCCTGCCCTGCCAGCTGTCATCGGGCCAAAGAGCAAAAGAACCACATTGCCAGACGGGCATGCCAAGACGAATGTCCAGGTTCGACTGGAATGATTTGACGATCACTTTGTCATGATTTATCCGAACAACCTGGCCAAGATAGCTATTTTCATCAATTGAAACCGTTACGCATTCTCCCAATTTTACAAATCTGGACAAGCCTGAAACCGCATACCAGGACGATGCGACTTCGGAAACCCGACCCCCGCCCCGTATAAATGGCATTTCCCCCATGGCGTTCTTAATAGTTCGCTGCAAGGTGTCCAGATCAGTATCTTGACAGACAAATGGCTCTGGTTGAGCTTCTGTCATCGTCTGAGCTTGATTTAGCTCATCGTGCTGGCTCAAGATCACGAGCGTGATCCAAGCGTTTTAATTGCATCGGTTGTCGACTTTTCAAGTTGTTCTGACATAGAATTCAGGCTCTCGAAGGCTCTTGTCACCTCTATAAGGCGGGCCAGTTCCAGAATTGGGTTGACATTTGACTGTTCAATGGAACCCTGAACAAAACCATTGGAGGTAAACTCAATCACCGGGATTGCTTCACGATCGGGTATAACACCGGAGGTATCAGCTCTGGTTAATTTGGCATTTTCCGGGATCGCAAACAGGCCAATCGCCCCTATTTGTTTGCCAGCCTGAGTGATCATACCATCATGTGCTATTTTTACCGGACCATCTTCAGCATTCAGGGTTAAGGGCGAGCCGCTAACATCAAGGACGGGATGTCCTGTCAGGGATTGCAAATCTCCCGTAGGCAGAATGCGCATTCTGCCATCACGGGTGTATATGGTTCCAGAGGGGCTACGCAGTGCCATCCAGGCTTCCCCCTGAATTGCAACATCCAGCATGTTACCGGTTTTAAACATAGAGCCTGACTGGCGCGAGATAAAGGTTTTACCCTTTGAAGAGTAGGCAACAGTTTTATCTGCTGCCTGGGTCAGTATGCTCTCAAACCTTGTCCCTTCTTCCCGAAAACCCACGGTACGCGAATTGGCTACATTGTGCGCAACTGAATCAAGACGGTTTTTAATTGCCACCTGACTGGAAAGAAGAACTGGAAAACTGACTTTCATTTGACTAATTCCCGTTCAGTTTGAGGTTCTGAATTGAACTGAGAAGGCTTTGACTTATGCCGGCTTCAGTTGGCTGTGAAAACAAAACGGCAATGTTACTGGTCGGCGCTGAAGATGGATTGGTGATTTCCCACATGGCCGTGAAGCGGCTTAGCAATTTAGCGAGCTTTTCCGGATCCTTGAGATCTGTAATATCCAGACGTTTTTCAATATTTTCCGCATTCCTGTCGATATCGCCGGTCGAGAGGTTTAAGCTAAACAACGTTTCGGTCACTTTTAAAAGAGCCGGGTCTGCCAGCAACTCAACGGCATTATTAATGCCCGAAGCCTTGCGCTGAAAATACAATGCCAGACGGACCCCCTCATTTTCCTGACCAGCCCCCTCTTCGAGAGTCTGGCGAATATAGGCATCTACGGTGCCCTGCTGAGCACGCGAAAAGGTTGTTGCTGTGGCCCCATAGCGCTTGAAGTTATACCTCTCGGCAAATTCCTTATAGCGCACATCAGTGAGATTATTGGCAAAGCTCTCGGGGTCATCAATCCCCTCTTCGAGCACTTTGCGGATGAAAGCCTTGGCATAATTCATATCCTCCAACCCTGCTGCCTTCATGGCATAGCGGAAAATACGATCGTCGGACAGAAACTCATCAATACTGTCTATATCTTTGATATTGTTCAGGTAATACTCGCTTTCACGCGCAACTAACGGTTCTTGAGATGTCCTTTTCAGGGTCGCACTCAGATCACGGTTGATATTCAGGAATGAGACAAGGGCTGTTGACATACGATGAGCTTTTCAAGACGGGTTTGCCGCGAAGGCTTGCACGGGCAGCTTGTCCAAAGCTTGCCTTTTCGGCTCAATCTTATGGCTGACGACTTGCATGCCAAGTTTCGCGCAAGTCCCAAACCTTAATCAATCATTAATAGTAACAAGACTTCAGGCGTGTTTCTGGAAGCTTGAGAGGGAGACCACATTGGGAATTATTCTTGGCTTGATCGTAACACTTGGCTGTATGCTGGGTGGGTTTATGGCAATGGGGGGCCATGTCGGTGTCATCTGGCAACCGTGGGAGTATGTCATTATTGGCGGCGCCTCATTTGGTACATTTCTGGTCGCCAACCCAATGAAAGTGGTCAAGGATTCCGGCAGGGCCATGATGGAAGCCTTCAAGGGCAAAACGCCAACCCTACGCGATTATCTCGATGTGCTGGGCATTTTGTTTGCGTTGATGCGTGAGGTGCGCGGCAAATCACGCAATGAAGCTGAGGCTCACATTGATGCGCCCGAAGAGTCTCTCATTTTTCAAACCTTCTCAGGTGTTCTCGCAAACAAGGAGCTTACCACTTTTATCTGTGATTATTTTCGCCTGGTGTTGATTGGCAATGCCAAGAGCCACGAAATTGAAGCCCTGATGGATGAAGAAATTGAAACCATGGAAGTTGATGCCCTCAAGCCATATAACTCGATGGTTGCCATGTCGGAGGGCTTGCCGGCCCTTGGTATTGTTGCCGCGGTGCTCGGGGTGATCAAGGCGATGGGGGCGCTCGACCAGTCACCGGAAGTTCTTGGCCAACTTATCGGGGCGGCTTTGGTTGGTACTTTTGCTGGTATTTTCCTGTCTTATGCAGTTGTCAGCCCTATCGCCACAAAGATAAAAATTGTTCGGACCAAGAACCTGCGCCTGTTTGTTATCGTCAAACAGACTTTGCTGGCCTATATGAATGGTGCCATGCCTCAGGTTGCGCTGGAATATGGCCGCAAAACAATCTCGCTGTACGAACGCCCGACTATTGATGAACTGGAAGAAGAAACACTTTCAACGGGAGGGGACAACTCTAACCCAGTCCAGAACGCGGCATGAATAGTCTGGATAGCAAGACAACCAGTTCTGAACCTAATGCCACGACCAGCCTGTTAAGTGCTGGCGAGTTGTCCGTTGACCGGATGCCGATGTTGCAGGCCCTGTTTGAAGGTGTCTGTGAAAAAATGATTGAGCAGTTTTCACAACTGTCCAGTGCGCAGTTGGAAATTGCTCTGGAAAGGGTATGGACAGGGGCTTTTCATGATGTTGACGTTAACGATGATCGCCACATAGTCGTACAACTGGACATAGATGGCCGCTCAACAAATGCCTATTTTGTTCTGGACCGTCCCAGCCTCTATTTGCTTCTTGAATGCATGCTGGGGGCCAGTGGCAATGAGCGGCCCTATCTTGAGCAGCATGAATTTACGGCTACAGAATTCTTGTTTGCCAAAACCATCGCCAATCAGGCAAGTCAGGCATTTTGTCGTGTTTTCAGTGAGTTCTTTGACATGTCAATGTCCATCAGGGCTGCTGTAAAGGGTACAGATATTGATAGTTTTGATATTGATGACGGGACTTTTCTAACCGCCAATATTGCACTGGAGGTTTTCGATCGTTCCGGGACAATGAACATACTTATTCCACATGCCATCATGGCACCGTTTAAAAAACAGTTTATCAGCGCCAAGAAACAAGAAGCGCATATTTCTACAGATCAGCCCTGGATTGAGCATATAAAATCACAGCTTCAACACACAGATATGGAATGTCAGGCATCGCTGGATGGCGGTACAATCACGCTTGGGGAAGTATCTCAATTAAAGGTTGGTCAAATTCTGGAACTGGGCATTCCCGCAGACAGTGCTGTCAGACTCAGCAGCAATGATGAAGACCTATTCTGGTGTCAACTTGGTCAGACTGATGGCGCTTTCACCTTGAAAATAAAAGAACCAGCCAGTGAAAAGAAAGACTTTCTAGATGTCATGCTTGAGAATCGGTCTCCAGACATATTAAAAAGCAATTAGTCGATAACAGGGAATATGATGAACCAAGCAGCAACAACAGAACAACCTTCCGGCAATCCCGACCAAACCCCAACATCTTTGAGCCAGCAAGAAATGAGCGCACAGCAAAGTTTAACAAATAACACCGGTATGGAAGCCAAAGTTCAACATAGCAGCCCGACAAGCGAAGCCGGTGCTGACCAGACTGATCAACCTAATCTGGATTTGATCATGAAAATCCCTGTAACTGTTCAGGTCATTCTTGGAACAACAAAAATGCCGGTTGCCAAGTTGATGAAACTTGGTCGCAATGCGGTCATTCCACTGGACCGGCAGGTTGGCGACCCGATTGATGTTGTTGTTAACGGGCGGACTGTGGCACGCGGAGAGGTCGTGTTAATGGAAGATGACAGTTCGCGGTTTGGTATTTCCCTTACAGAAATAGTTGGCCCGAATGCTGAACACGAATGATCTCAAATATATCAGCTTGTCAGCTGTCGGCCTGAATTGCGGAGTTGAGAAACTGTGAGCAGTCTGCAGTCCATGTCCGGTATCGAAAAAGCAGCTACAGTGCTGAATGTGCTCGATAAACCGCTTGCAAGCCGATTGTTGCAATTGTTTTCGGCTGATGACTTGAAGAAAATCACCAGCATCCGAGGAAGCCTGCAGCCAATCTCTTCAGACGAATTTTCCACGTTGATTGAAGATTTTGCCCGTCAGTTTTCCGAAGGATTGAAAATGCTTGGTGATCAGCGAGAAATTGAAGGCTTGCTCGAAAGCGTTCTTACATCGGAACAGATCGCCGAAATTAGTGCCGAACCGGTATTAACTGCCAAAGAGCCGGTCTGGACCAATGACGCATTTTTAAATCAGGAGGTGCTTGAACCACTGATAGAACTCGAGCACCCTCAAACTGCAGCGTTCATCCTCTCGAAAGTCAGTCCTGAAGTCAGTGCACGAATGGTTGGCTCTATGAGTGAGGAAAAACGTAACGACATCATGCACAGAATGCTGGAAATAAGAGAAATCCAGCAAGAAATACTGACCATATTCGAGGACCATGTACGGGTCAGCTTTATTGAAAATGATACGACAAGCAAGGGTAAAGAATCCCGCTCACGCATGGCAGGGATTATCAACAGCCTAGACAAGTCACAGGCCGATGAGTTTCTGGAAAACCTTTCCATTGAGGACCCGGAAGAAGCCTCTGAGCTGAAAAAACTACTGTTTGCCTTTGAGGATATCCCCTTGTTGTCGGTTAAGGACCGTCTTGTATTGTTTGATAATGTACCTACTGACCTGAGTATTCTTGCTCTTGATGGAACCGAGGGTGAAATCAGGGAGATGATTCTATCGTCCTTTGGCGGGCGGGTTCGTAAAATGGTTGAATCTGAACTTGCCAACAATCAGGATCAAGATCCGGTGGAGGTCGATCAGGCGAGAAGACAGATTGCCCGCGCCGCACTGGAGCTTGCAGAAAAAGGCGAAATCACCATCACTCTTGATGATGATATCTAAAGCCTGTCATGTCAGAACAGCCCGACGAAGACAGCAAAACCGAAGACCCCAGTGAGAAAAAAATAACTGATGCCCTGAAAAAGGGTAATACGCCAGTATCGCGCGAAGTCGGGGTTTTTAT
>Ga0316189_10007438_pt1 | contig 10351 bp, 7 predicted proteins | sample LowCovwburrow_MG_FD_204930 | JGI IMG/M metagenome (GOLD analysis project Ga0316189, IMG submission 204930) | Coastal sediment microbial communities from Maine, United States - Lowes Cove worm burrow | ecosystem: Environmental > Aquatic > Marine > Coastal > Sediment | place: USA: Maine... | reverse complement strand
TGAGATAGATCAGCATTGACGAAATTGCCGGGCCTGCGGTTTCCGCCGCGTTCACGGGGATGAACAATTTCAGGATGTCGTCGAGGAATGACCGGCCCAGCGTGTCGATCAGGCCAATGATAAGGGCACCGATAAAGGCACCCTTCATCGAGCCGATACCGCCCACGATGATCACTACGAAAGCGGTGATGATGATGTCATTGCCCATGCCGATGGTTGCTTCGGTGATCGGTGCGATCAACATGCCTGCCAGTCCGGCGAGCACGGCACCAAGGGCAAATACGGCGGTAAACAGCGTCTTGATGTCGATGCCGAGTGCCGACACCATGGTCCGGTTGGACGCGCCGGCCCGGATCAGCATGCCAAGTCGCGTGCGCCCGATGAGCCAGTACAGACCGAATGCCACCAGCAGACCGCAGCTGATAATCACCAGGCGAAAGGTTGGAAAGATCACGCCCGGCAGGATCTCGACCTGGCCCCGCAGATATTCGGGCAGCGGAATGGCAATGCCTTGCGGGCCCCAGATCATATGCACGAGCGTGTCTGCGATCAGGATGAAACCGAAGGTTGCCAGCACGTGATCCAGATGGTCGCGCTGGTACAGATGTCGGATCACCCCCATCTCCAGCGCCAGGCCGACGAGTGCAGTCAGCGGGATCGCCAGCAATACCGCCCAGATGAACGATCCGGTCCAGAATGTCAGCGTGGCGCAAAAGAATGCACCCACCATGTACAGGGAGCCGTGCGCCAGATTGACGAAGTCCATGATGCCGAACACCAGCGTCAGGCCTGCTGCCAGCAAAAACAGCAATACGCCGAGTTGCAGTCCGTTCAGGAACTGAATGAAAAACAGTGTGCTCATTGCCCCAACATACCCAGCCTGGATCTCAATCCCACAGTAACACCAATCCCAACACTATCGCCGATCCCGGACGCCGGTCTCATGACCCACCCGTCATGAAACAAGTCAACGGGGAGAACGCAAAAGGTTCTCCCCTCGATACAGCGTTCAATTCGCCGTGCGGCTTACTTCGCCAACGGGCACTCGCCGACATACGGATCAACATGGTTTTCATAAACCGTCTTGACCACTTTTGTCGTCCAGTTCCCGTCCGCATCGGCAACCACTTCACGCAGATAGAAGTTCTGTACCGGCATGTGGTTCTTGCCGTAGGTGTACTTGCCGCGCACCGATGCATAATCGGCCTTCTCCATGGCGGCGCGCAGTTCGTCGGTCTTGCTCATGTCACCGCCGACGGCTTCCACACCGGATGCAATCAGGTTGATGGTGTCATAGGCCTGTGCCGCATAAAATGACGGATAACGCTTGTACTTTTCACGGAAGCTGGACACGAACTTCTTGTTCGCCTCGTTGTCCAGTGTCGGATCCCATTGCTGCGTCAGGCGCGAGCCGAGAACACCTTCCAGCTTGGCTGCCTGCAGTTTTGGCAGGGAAATGGCATCCACGGTAAATACGGTATACAGGTCCATTTCGCCCTTGAGGCCGGCCTGCTGGTACTGCTTGATGAATGCGCCGCCGGCTTTGCCCGGATAGAAAACGAAAAGGGCTTCCGCGCCGGATGCCTTGGCTTTTGCCAGTTCAGCGGAAAAATCAAGCTGGGTTGGCCATTTGGTCAGGTCCTTGCCCTTGATCTCGCCTTTGAAGGTACGTTCCAGGCCGGTCATCATGTTCTTGCCGGCAGCATAGTTCGGGCCCAGCAGATACAGCGACTTGACGCCCTGCTGGTTCAATACCTCACCCATCGCCATGGGAGTCTGGTCGTTCTGCCAGGAGGTGGAGAAGAAGTTTTGGTTGCACAGCTTGCCGGCAATCTGCGACGGGCCGGCATTGGATGAAATCAGGAATTTCCCGGCATCAAGTACCGATTTGGCCGATGCCAGCAGCACGTTGGACCAGATGTAACCGGCGACTATCGGCACATCGTCCTGCTGCACCAGCTTGTCGGTTTTCTGCTTGCCGATCTCAGGCTTGAAGCCGTCATCTTCAAAAATTATTTCCACGGATTTGCCGGCCATCTTGCCGTCAAGATGTTCGACGGCCAGGTTGACCGCATCTTTCATGTCGTTGCCGAGCACCGCTGCAGGTGTGGTCAACGTCGTTACATAGCCGATCTTGATGTCGGCCGCGTACGAGGCTGATGCCATCAGCGCCAGACCAAGCGCTGCGATTCCTGTCTTCTTCAACATTTTCAAACTCCTCCCGAGGATTCTCATATTTGAGTGCCGTCCAGTTTTGTCCTGACGTTTCACTGAATATGCACGATAGAGATAAAACATACAGACTTCAAATGCCTGCTGTCTGAATTATTTTGCACTATTCAGGACTTGCACGAGGCTGGTTCCCGGTGTCGAATGCATATACCCAAGTTCATGGCACGTTCATGGAACACCAAATCTGGCAGGAGACAGAGATGATCGAAATGGCCGCAGGCGTCACGCCGGCAAGTGAAGGTATCGACGGTATTAAGTGGAACATCCTTGGCCAGACCTATGTTCCCAAGCACCTGTGCGAAAGCTCGTTTTCCTGGCACGCGACGTTTCCTGACGGCACGTTCGTCCCGCCGCATATCCATCCGGATCAGGACGAATTCATCTATGTGCTGGACGGCCGGTTTGACCTGTTTCTGGATGGCGCTGATGCAACCGCTGACGCCGGTGACCTGATCCGCCTGCCGCGCGGACAGGCACACGGCATTTTCAACAAGTCAGGTCATGACGTGACCTGCGTGTTCTGGGTGTCCCCGACCCGGCAGTTGTGGGACCTGTTCACCAAGATCAACAATGTGCCGGATCCGGCAGAAGTCGTGCGTCTTGCCAGCGAACACAATATCCACTTCCTGCCACCACCGGACGCCTGAGCGGATCAGTGTTCCAGCAGCCTGGAAGGCTACCAGGCGTTGGACTTGGCCCGCCGAGGCCGATCTTTGGCATGCCGATCGGTAAAGGTGCCGTAATTGCTGCGTGATCATCGATTTACAGATGCCCTGTCGAAGCCGGCGGTCTTCTGGTACCCGCGCACAACCGCTTCCAGTTCTTCGTGGCCGGCGATGTCCTCGAGCCGGTCAAAGCCGTCCGGCGCGCGCTGGTTGACCAGATCGATGACCCGTTCAGGTCCGCCGCCCCGGTTCTGCCGCACGATCTCCGACGTGGCGGGCAGGCGCTCTGCTTCGTAAGCCAGCAGGGCTGCGCCTGCGTCATCGTCACATTCTCCAAGCCTGTCTGCGAGACAGCGGGCATCGAGTATTGCCTGGCTGGCACCGTTTGATCCTACCGGATACATCGGGTGGGCTGCGTCACCCAGTAAAGTCACATTGCCAAATGTCCATTGCTCTACCGGATCGCGGTCACACATGGGATATTCAAAGAACGTGCCCGTTTCACGAATGAGAGCCAGCGGGTCCAGTACATCGAGCGAGAACGTGTTTTCAACAAACGGCAGCAGTTCGCTCATCACGCCTTCGCGGTTCCAGTCTTCCCGCCGCGGCATGGGCGTTGAGCCGTCGCCCATTTTTGCCGCAACCGCCCAGTTCATCAGCACCTTGCCGTCAGGACGCGCATCGTTTGCGATCGGGTACAGAACCAGTTTCGCGTCCATGCCGCCGGCAATCACCATGGACCGTCCGGTCAGGAACGGGTCCCACAGACACGCACCGCGCCACAACATGATGCCGTTCCATTTCGGGTCGCCCTGGTTCGGATAGAACTGCTTGCGCACCACCGAGTGAATACCGTCGCAGGCGATCACGGCATCGCCGTCCACCAGCAATTCCTGTTCATCGGCAGTTTCGAAGACTGCAGTCGCCGAGCCTTCACCTTGCCGCACCCCGGTACACGCATGACCTGTCCTGACGGCGCCAGGTCCCAGCCGCTCGATCACCGCATCGCGCAGCACGCCCTGCAGGCGGCCGCGATGAATTGAAAACTGCGGCACGTCGAGGCCCGCATCAGTTCCACGCAATTCCTGCCAGATGGTCTGGCCCTGCCGGTTCTGGTAGATCAGTTCGTGGGTGCGAATGGCGACAGTGTCGAGCGCGTCGAGCAAACCGATATTGGCCAGTTCCCTGATCGCATGCGGCAAAGTGTTGATGCCCACCCCGAGTTCGCGGATTTCTTCCGAGCGCTCGTAAACTTCGGCCTTGATGCCGCGATCATGCAGCATGAGGGCAGCGGCCAGTCCGCCGATACCGCCTCCGACAATTACCACCTTCAACGTTCACTCTCCCTGCAGCATAAAAAACCCGCCCTCAATACTGCTTGAGAGCGGGTCGGAATGTCGAGACTGAAATCTCGCCTATTTCATTGCGCAATCCTTGGCGTGGTCATCACCGGTTGCTTCATAGACCGCAGAGACAGTCTTGTGGGTCCACTTGCCGTCCGGACCTTCCACCACTTGCCGCAGGTAGTAGTTCTGCACGGGGAAATGGTTGTTGCCGTAGGAGTAATCGCCGCGGACCGACTTGTAATTTGCCTTCTTCAGCTCGGCACGAAATGCGTCCTTGTCCTTGACATTGCCGCCGGTGGCGACGACGGCAGAATTGATCAGGTTGATCGCATCGTAGGTCTGGGCTGCATAAAAGCTTGGATAGCGGTCATGCTTGGCCCGATAGTCGGCCACGAACTTCTTGTTCGTCTCATTGTCCAGGTCAGGGCTCCACTGCATGGTGTCGTATGCACCGAGCACCGACTTGATGCCGCCTGCCTGGAACTTCGGCAGTGACAGTCCATCCACGGTGAACACGTTGAAGAACTGCATTTTTCCGGTCAGACCAGCCTGACCGAACTGTTTCAGGAATGCACCACCTGCCTTGCCCGGATAGAACACGAAGATTGCTTCTGCGCCCGAAGCTGAGGCCTTTGCAAGTTCAGCGGAGAAATCAAGCTGGGCGTCCTTGCCCCACTTGGTGAAATCCTCACCCTTGATCTCGCCCTTGAACGAGCTCTTCACGCCGGCCACCATGTCTTTGCCGGCGGCATAGTTCGGGGCCATGATGTAGAGTGACTTCACACCGCGCTGATTGAGCACTTCACCGAGAGCCTTTGGCACCATGTCGTTCTGCCAGGATGACGAGAAGAAGTTCTCGTGACATTCCTTGCCGGCCACATGTGACGTCCCGGCATTGGCGCCGATCAGGAACTTGCCGCCGTCCAGAATGGATTTCTTCGATGCCAGCAGAACGTGCGACCAGATAATGCCTGTCACGATGTCCACATCGTCCTGGGACACCAGCTTGTCGGCCTTCTGCTTGCCGATGTCCGGCCTGAAGCCATCGTCTTCCGCGATGATTTCAACTTCCGTGCTGCCCATCTTGCCGCCAAGGTGTTCCATGGCCAGGTTGATGCCGTTCATCTGTTCTTCGCCCAGAACGGCAGCCGGTGTGGTCAGCGTTGTGATGACGCCGATTTTCACTTTATCAGCGGCAATGGCGGCAGTTGCCGTTGCCGAAATGCCAAGCGCCAGCGCGCCGGCGAGAATTTTGCGGATCATTTTTCTACTCCCTGATACTCAAATCTTGTGTGGTTACCGTTGATGGCAGGTTCAGCCTCGAAGTGATCCTATCATTGAGGCCTTGCTTGGCAATGGCTTTATTGCCGAACGGTTTATGGCAGAATCTGCTGGCCGTGCGTATTGACGCCGGAATACAGCCAGCTCATACCGTCATAGGCCTGTTGTGCTGACCGGCCTGACAGCATCATCTGCCGCAGTTCTGCCACCGGACCGGCCGCGTGATAGATGTCGCCATACATTCGGGCTGTCATCTGCACTCGTGCCGTGCGCAGATACCGGTCGCCCTGATAGGCAAGAAAGGCATCCGCCGGATCATCGTGTGCCGCCACATGGTGTGCCAGGCACACTGCGTCTTCGGTCGCCATGCACGCGCCTTGGGCCAGGTATTGCAGCATCGGATGCGCGGCATCGCCCAGCAGCGTCACACGGCCCTTGCTCCAGTTTTTCACCGGATCGCGGTCACACAACACCCACATGCGCCAGCTCTCGATCCTGTCGAGCATGCCCATCACTTCCGCGCGCTGCCCGGCAAACCGATCGTTCAGTTCGCCGATATCGCCATACACATCCCAGCCTTCTTCATAGGCGTCGGAATGGAACACCGACACCAGGTTGAAAATATCACCGCGATGCAGCGGGTAGTGCACCAGGTGGGTCTTGGGTCCGGCCCACAGGATGACTTCATTCCTGTGGTTTACCTCCGGAACATCCGCCTCCGGCAGCACGGCCCGATAGGCAATGTGGCCAGACACCCGCGGGGCGCCGTCTGCAACGATTGTCTCGCGAATTTTCGACCACAGGCCGTCGGCACCAATCAGCGCACAGGCCTCGATCGTACTGCCGTCGCCCAGAGTTGTGCGCACGCCATCGCCGCTATCTTCATATGCCTCGACCTTCGAACCTAGCCGGACGTCCACCTTGCCGGTTGCCCTGGCAGCGTCAATGAAGGTGTCGTGCAGATCAGGCCGGTAGATCACGCCATAAGGGTATTCAAAGCGGTCGGTGAACTCGCATGTGTTGAGCGGCACCCGTGTCACCTGCGACCCGTCAAGCGCATCCATCATGACCAGCGCCTCGGGAAACACCGCATTGGCCCGGATCGCGTCTGTTACGCCCAGTGTATCAAACATGCGAAACCCGTTCGGCCCAAGCTGAATACCGGCACCGGCTTCGCGCAGTTCGTCCTCACGCTCGACGACGATGCTTTCAATGCCCTTTTGGGCCAGCGCCAGTGCGGCTGCAAAGCCGCCAATGCCGCCACCGGCAATCAGATATGGTTTGGTATTCAAGATAGTTGCCCCGGCTCAGGTCGGTGTTGGTTTGCAATTGGCATACAACCCGCAATCCCCGGTTTCGGCAAGCCTTGCCTAGCGTGCTTCTGCTGCCTAACGTGTGCGGCTCCAGACCAATAACAGGACGCGCACCTATGCTGTCGAAAGACATAAACGACCTCATCACCCAGACCGGTTCCGGCACGCCGTGCGGAAAACTGATGCGGCAATACTGGCAACCGGCTGCCTTGAGCGATGAACTCAAAGGCCAGCGCCCTGTCGTGCCGGTAAGACTGTTGGGGGAAGACCTGGTGCTGTTTCGCGACAATGAAGGTGAGCTCGGCCTGATCGGGCGTCATTGCCCGCATCGTGGCGCAGACCTGTGTCATGGCCGGCGTGAGGACAACGGCCTGCGCTGCCCGTTTCACGGCTGGCATTTCGACCGGTCCGGCCAGTGTGTCGAACAGCCCGGTGAACCTGACGGCAGCACCATGCACGAGCAGATAAAAACCACCTCCTATCCGGTGGCGGAGAGGAACGGCATTGTTTTTGCCTTCATGGGCGAAGGCACGCCGCCGCCGTTTCCCGACCTGGACTGTTTTGTAGCACCGGATACCCATGTGTTTGCCTTCAAGGGCTTGTGGGAGTGTAACTGGCTGCAGGCCATGGAAGTGGGTATCGACCCGGTTCATGCATCCTTCCTGCATCGCTTCCTGCAGGATGAAGACCCGGCTGACAGCTATGGCAAGCAGTTCCGCGACACTGCCGCCAATACCGAAATGCCGATGACGCAATTGTTGCGAGAGTATCCGCGCCCGGATATCGAGGTGGAGGAAACCGATTACGGGCTGCGCCTCATCGCGCTCAGGCATCTGGATGATGGCCGCACCCATGTGCGCGTGACCAACCAGATTTTTCCCGAAGCCATCTGTATCCCGATGTCCAACGATATGACCATCACCCAGTGGCATGTGCCGGTGGATGACGAGACCTGCTACTGGTACTCGATGTTTACCAGTTTCGCAGACCCGGTGAACAAGCCCTTGATGCGTGAGCAGCGGCTTGCCGAACACCGCTTGCCGGACTACGCACCGCTGAAAAACAAGCGCAACAATTACGGCTACAACCCGGAAGAGCAGGAAGCTGAAACCTATACCGGCATGGGGCTCGACATAAACGTTCATGACCAGTGGGCGGTGGAAAGTCCCGGACCGGTTTTCGACCGCACCAACGAGCACCTTGCCACGTCTGACAAGGCCATCATTGCCTACCGCCGCATGTTGCGCCGGGCGATTGATGCCGTGGGTGAGGGGGGCCATTTGCCGGGTATCGCCAATGGCACTGCACTGGACACAAAGGGTCCCATAGCCGTTGACGCCATCGCGCCGGATGCAGACTGGCAGGCGGTTTGGCGTGACACGGATGCAGAACGCCGTGATGGCTGCTCCTGGGTGAATTCGGCGGCTGGAGCATAATTGATGAGTGAAGTAGGACGTGAAGGCGTGGCCGCGCTTGCCGGCATGGACAGTGCTGAACGGCGCAAGGCATGCACACATGTGCTGGAGCAGATCGAAAACCATGGCCTGGATACGGTGCGGCTCGCCTTTGCCGACCAGCATGGGATCCTGCGCGGCAAGACACTGATGGTGGCACAGGTTGCAAGCCTGCTTGCCAATGGCTGCGCCATGACATCGACCCTGCTGGCAAAGGACACCTCGCACCGCACCGTGTTCCCTGTCTGGGAGGCAGGTGCCGGCCTTGATATGGCCGATATGCAAGGCGCCGGTGACATGATCATGTTGCCTGATCCGGAGACTTTCCGCGTATTGCCCTGGGTGGAAGGATGCGGCTGGCTGTTGTGTGATCTGTATTTCACCGACGGAAAACCTGTGCCGTTCTGTGTGCGCCGCAAGCTGCGTGACGCTGAAGCTGAACTGGCCACCCGTGGTATGGACATACGGTTCGGTCTGGAGGCCGAATTCCACATTCTGAAAGTCGATGACTGGAACAAACGCCCGGGGGATGCCGGACAACCCGGTGCAGTGCCGGATGTTTCGCTGATGACACACGGCTTTCAATATCTGACCGAGGCGCGCGCTGACGAACTGGAACCGGTGACAGAGGTGCTGCGCAAGGCGTGCGTGGCGCTGCATCTGCCGGTGCGATCCATCGAATGCGAGTTTGGCCCCAGCCAGGTGGAGTTCACATTTGCACCCATGCGCGCAGTGCAGGCGGCCGACGCCATGAGCCTGTTCCGCTCCATGGTAAAGCAGGTCTGCCGGCGCCAGGGCCTGCACGCAACCTTCATGTGCCGGCCGCAGGTCGCAAACCTGTTGGCATCAGGCTGGCATGTGCACCAGTCGCTGGTATCGGCGACGTCCGGCGACAACCTGTTCATGCCTGAAGCCGGTGGCGGCCTGCTGTCGCCTCTGGGCCTGCAATATACAGCGGGCCTGCTGGCCCGCGCGGTCGAGGCCAGCGTGTTCGCGTCGCCCACCATCAACGGCTACAAGCGCTACAAGTCCTTCCAGCTGGCACCTGACCGGGCGATCTGGGGCAGGGACAACAAGGGTGTCATGGTGCGGGCAATCGGCGGGCCGGATGATCCGGCCACACGGCTGGAAAACCGCGCTGCCGAGGCGGCGGCCAACCCCTATCTTCATCTGGCGGCGCAGCTATGGGCCGGGCTCGACGGTATCGACAACAAACGCGACCCGGGTCCGGCCGCCGACACGCCCTACAAGACGGATGCTGCAATGCTGCCGACCAACCTGATGGATGCGGTGGATGCGCTTGAACACTCACAGCTGTTCCGGCAGCGCTTTGGCGAGAAGTTTGTGGACTACCTTGTGCATATAAAACGGGCCGAGATTGCCCGCTTCCTGTCGGAGGTGACAGACTGGGAGCACCGTGAGTATTTCGACGTTTTTTAAGCTTGGGATTTCAGCTGTTTTCCCGCGCGTGCAAATGCCGTGTTGGCTGCCGGCACGCCTGCATAAATGGCGGTCTGCATCAGCACCTCGCGTATGGTTTCCTGTGAAACCCCGGCGCGCAACGCCGCTGCCAGGTGCAGATCAAACTCTTCCCATCGTGACAGGGAGGCGCAAATCGCAAGAACCAGCATGCGGCGCGTGGTTTCGTCCAGCCCCGGCCGGGTCCAGATCTCACCCCAGGCACCGCGTGTGATCATGTCCTGAAACTCGGCATTGAACTCGGTTCGGTTCCGAATCGATGCATCGACATAGTCGTCGCCCAGTGCCGCCCTGCGGCGCTTCATTCCGGAGGTGAATCGGTGGTCGCTCGGCAACGTGTCCGCGCCCAGGAAGCCGGCAAGTGTGCGGGTGAAGTCATTTGGGCGTTCCGCATTGGAAACATGCGCTGCATCCAGAACCACGTGAACAGAGCCGGTGATTTCCGCTGCAATCATTTCGCCCCGCTCCGGTGGTGTCGACTGGTCATGCCGGCCGGAAATGATCAGCGTCGGCGTGGTGATTTTTTTCAGCTCGTCGAACGTATCGGCTTGCTTGAGCATGGCCGAGCAGCCCAGGTAACC
>Ga0316189_10007437_pt1 | contig 10353 bp, 9 predicted proteins | sample LowCovwburrow_MG_FD_204930 | JGI IMG/M metagenome (GOLD analysis project Ga0316189, IMG submission 204930) | Coastal sediment microbial communities from Maine, United States - Lowes Cove worm burrow | ecosystem: Environmental > Aquatic > Marine > Coastal > Sediment | place: USA: Maine... | reverse complement strand
GACGTGGTCATAGAGACCGGCATCACCGCCAGGTCATCCCGTAAAAATGCCGTCCCCGGTGCCAAACGAAGCAGGAATTTGACCGCTGAAGGCGGTGAACACATACCTGCTGCGCCTGCGCCCAGACAGGTCACGGACGGCCCCGCCTTCGCAGGCAATGATCCAGCCGGTAATGTCGCTCCCCTGGCTACGCGTCCCGTGCAGCGCCCGGCAGGCTTCCCGGAACCTGTATCTGCCGTCCGCCCGCCGAACCTGCGCGCGGTGGAACACGATCTGGACAAGTAGCGCTTGGGCATTTCCCGTAAAAAAAGGGCCGAGGTTCGCACCTCCGGCCCTTTGCTTATGCTGTTCAGTGCCCCCGTCGGACCCATCGCTCAATCGTCGCGATAGACCTTTTCCCGCCGCTCGTGACGCTCTTGCGCCTCTACGGAAAGTGTCGCAATGGGCCGGGCATCCAGCCGGCGCAGCGAAATTGGCTCACCGGTTTCTTCGCAATATCCGTAAATGCCATCATCAATGCGTTTCAGGGCAGATTCGATCTTTGAGATCAGCTTGCGCTGCCTGTCACGGGTTCGAAGTTCCAGAGACCGGTCCGTTTCCGTGGAGGCCCTGTCAGCCGCATCCGGCAACACCAGGTTTTCCGTCTGCAGGTTCTGCAGCGTCTCACGGCTTTCGCGCAGAATGTCCTCTTTCCAGGCGAGCAGCTTTGCCCGGAAATATTCCTGCTGCCGTTCGCTCATGAACGGTTCCTTTTCCAGCTTCGATAGCGGAATAGGCTTGTTCTCTCCCATGAAATTCAATCCTCGGTTCAAACAACTGCAACTGCGCGCAAAACGCTGTATCTGATTGCGCCTCTATATCGTCAGGGCCACGCGCGCGCAACCGGTTAATGAGGCGCATTATAAAATGTGATTCCATGAAGGGTTGTTGACGGTTACCTGCTGCAGCGGATTTGGCATGCCATTGATTCTAATTGTTTCGCGCCGATGCAGCAGCCATTGCAAGCCGTGCAGGCATCAGGCACAAAGCCTGATCGTGAACATGATGACACAAGATGGAAGGCCAGACCTGCGACATGAGATTTGAAGGCACCAGCGACTATATCGCTACCGAAGACCTGCGTGTGGCCGTCAATGCGGCTATCGTGCTGGAGAGACCACTTCTGATCAAGGGCGAGCCAGGCACCGGCAAGACCGTTTTGGCCCATGAAGTTGCCAAGGCACTCGGCACCCCGATTCTGGAATGGCACATCAAATCCACGACCAAGGCTCAACAGGGCCTGTACGAATATGATGCCGTATCACGTCTGCGCGACAGTCAGTTGGGCGACGAACGGGTGCACGACATCAAAAACTACATCAAGCGCGGCAAGCTGTGGGACGCATTTACCGCTGACAAGCGCACGGTGCTGCTGATCGACGAAATCGACAAGGCAGATATCGAGTTTCCGAACGATTTGCTGCAGGAACTCGATCGCATGGAATTTCATGTCTACGAGACCGGAGAAACCATCAAGGCCGACAAACGCCCGGTAGTGATCATCACCTCCAATAACGAAAAAGAACTGCCGGATGCCTTTCTGCGCCGGTGTTTCTTCCACTTCATCAAGTTTCCCGATGCCGACACGATGAAAGAGATCATCGAGGTTCACTACCCTGGCCTCAAGCAACGCCTGGTCAGTGAAGCACTCAACATATTTTACGAAGTTCGTGATGTGCCGGGTTTGAAGAAAAAGCCATCCACTTCTGAACTCCTCGACTGGATAAAGTTGCTGCTCAACGAAGATGTGACACCGGAAGTCCTGCGCCAGAAAGACCCGACCAAGGTCATCCCGCCGCTGCATGGCGCGTTGTTGAAAAACGAGCAGGATGTCGCCTTGTTTGAAAGGCTTGCCTTCATGGCCCGGCGCGAAAATCGCTAGGACCGGTCTTGACGCCGAGCACTCCAGCTGAGCTCTGACAGGGACTGTAAAACGCCTGCCAGGCGCTGAACTGCCGGCCCGAAGGGTGACCAGTTTACACAAAGCCGTGGTAAGGTTCTGTTAACACTAATCAATCGTGAACGCTTAGAACTATATTAACTACGTTGCGCCATGATCCGCTTCATCCAATGTTTGTGATGCGAGGCAGTATTCATGCGTTCCCCTTCCCTGTTTTTTATGCTGGTCATGGCCAGTACCGCGCTATCAGGTTGTGCGTCGGGTTTCGATGATGCCTATGTGGCCAGTAGCTCGCTGGCCGACGGCACCGGCGGAGACGGCCTGTCCGGCGACGAACCTTCAGGCGAAGACAACGGCGCCGATCTGCCGGCAGGCGCAGGTGACACTTCCATCGTATTCACCAACGGTTCGCGGGTCGTGGACGGAACGGGTCGCACCTCCCTGGTCATAAACAACAATCCCGACAATGCGGCCGAGTTTTCAAGCGCGACAGTGATCGTGGATCCGAATCAGCCGATCGGTTTCGTCGGCGAACGGCAATTGGCCATCTTTGAACAGAAAACCACAAACCCGCAGGTTGGATATGCAAGCCCGACTGCCGCAACTTTTCTACAGCCTCACACCGTCGAGGATTCCGAGTATTCCGAATTCCGGCGCATCTCCAAAACTGACGACATTGATGTGGAATTGCAGTACTGGGACTTTACCGGCGCTGCGGGAACCGACAGCTATGTTGCCCATTTTCGCGATGCGATCAACGATCAGGATGCATGGTTCTTCGGTCAGGCAAACGGCGAAAGTTCGCGCACCACGGCTGAGCAGATTGCAGTTCTGAGCGGTGGTGGACCCCTGACATACCAGGGCAGCTATGTCGGGCAGGCCAAGACGACAGGTTGGGGACAGGCCGCAGCTTACGAGAACAAGGATGGTTCATGGCGTGTCCAGGGCCATGCAGCCGTTGAACTTGACCTTGGCAGCAGCGAACTGACCGGGACTTTGACACCTCAGTATTGGGAAAAAACCGAATCCGACGGCACAGTTGTCCAGATTGATGTCCACAGGCAACCCGGTGACGAATACGTGATGTTGTCCTCGTCGGCGGACACCACCACACCGCCGGTTGCCAGCCCTGCCGACATCGCGGCATTCCATAACGCTGAAGTGCGACTGGAAGGTACGATCAGTGAAGATGGTGCCATTAATGGCAAAGCCACAATTGCCGATCCCGGCAGCACCACGGGATGGGTCAATGGCGACCAGGTATTGAGCGCAGCAGCATATGGAGCCGGAGCAGAACAGGTGACCGGAGTATTCACTGCTTATGGTGTCAAACCATCACCGACAGGTGGTGACACCGGCATCAATGATGACCGGCGCGGCACATTTGATCTGCAGGGCGGTTTTGGCGTCGTTCAGGGCGGTGCGCCCATTGCCGCCATTCCTGATCCCGTTCCATGACTCGAGCCGATACTGCACCGGCACACACATTCGAGCGCGCCCTCAGGCGCGCTCTTCGTGTGACTGTCGCAGTTTTGTCCCTGTTTGCCTTCGCGGGTCACGCGCAGGCACAATCACAGACACAGCAGGATGAGCCGCAGGCTTCAACGCCCCAGTCGACCCAGACCATGCGCCAACAGGCGGCAAAACTGACCGTGCCGGAAGCAACCCGAAAGGAATTCGCCGCCCTGCCTGCGGGCAAGCGCCTGAAAATCCTCGGCCGCCTGATCAGGAACGGTCAACCGGACGCGGCCGAGGGCCTGCTTCAGGCAGCCCCTTTCGTCGGAAAATTCGGTCACAACCGCAATCTGTTCATGCGGGCAATGATCGTGCACGCCCGCGGTGATCTGGACGACGCCATTCGACTCTACCGCGAAATACTCGCAAACGATCCCAAACTCACCGCAGTGCGTGCGGAACTTGCCAGGGCCTTGTATGACAACAAGGAAGATAGAAGCGCTGCGCATCATCTGTTCCTGCTGCGCGCGTCTGCCCCCAACACAAATGCACAGCGCACATTTGATGCAGCCATAAATGCCATCGAGGCCCGCAAGACCTGGAGTTTCAATGTGTGGGGTTCAATAGCGCCGTCCACAAACTTCAACAATGGAACCGCTCTTGAGGTAGTCAATATCGACGGCCTGGATTTCGAGGTCGGCAATCAGGCGAAGCAGAAATCCGGGATCGGCTTCCGAGGCGGCGGCAATATCGGCTACAATCTGCGCCTGAAAAAGGATATCAGTCTGATCGTGTCTGCAGGCACAAACATTGTGCAATATGACGGTATTGAATTCGACCAGACAGCTCTGAACCAGACTGCCCTGCTTCGTTACCGGCAACCCGAATATTCAATTGCCGTGGGTGCCGTTTCGACACAAGGCTGGTATGGTGCCGATGAGTTTGTCTGGACGGTGGGTCCGCAGGCCATCATAAGCTATCTGGTAACACCGAAAGCGCAATTCTACACGCAGCTCAAGCATGTCTGGACGCGCTACGAGATCGCATCCTATCGTGACGGCTGGAACTCCAGCGCCACGACCCAGCTGAAATATGCCTTCGATGACGCGACCTTGCTGTTCGCCAAGGCGGGTATCGGCAGAACCGAGACCCAACGGGACCATCTCGACAACTGGAATGGCAGCGCAGGAGCCGGTTTCTATCACGAACTGCCTTGGGGGCTGACCGGATTTGCCGAGGCCGACGTGCTTTATTCGGTTTCCGACGGAAACTATCCGTTGCTCGGCGAGAGGCGCGAGCAGACCCGCGCAACGGGACGCATGTCAGTGACCAAACGTGACTTCTACTGGCGTGGGCTTGCACCACAGCTGGAATATACCTACACCCGCAACTTCTCAAATGACTCACTGAGCCGCTATGACGCGCACGGTCTGGCGCTCACCGTAACTCGGGCCTTTTGACTTTTCCCGTCTTGCGCTAACAAGAGTGGAGTCGAACCGGGCAAAGCAGGCAGATGAAATTTTCCAGCGCAGATGAATTGCAGAAATGGCCGTCCAGGGCAGTCACCATATTGGGCATGTCGGGTGTCGGCAAAACCACACTGGCCAACCTGTTGCGCGATGACGACTGGTTCCATTACTCGGTCGATTACCGCATCGGCACCCGCTATATGGGCGAACACATCGTTGACAATTTCAAGCGCGAGGCGATGAAAAACCCGTTTCTGCGCAAACTGCTGAAAACCGACTCGATCTACATTTCGTCCAATATCAGCTTTGACAATCTCGATCCGCTGTCGACCTATCTGGGCAAACCCGGTAATCCCGACAAGGGCGGCATTCCGTTTGCCGAGTACAAGCGGCGTCAGGCCCAGCATCGCGAGGCAGAAATGCAAGCCCTGGCTGATGTGCCGCTGTTCATGGCGAAATCCCGCGAAATTTATGCCTATGATCACTTCATCTGCGATACCGGCGGGTCGCTTTGCGAAATCGTCGATGCCGGCAATCCTGCCGACCCGGTGCTGGCCGCGCTCGCCGAAAACACCTTGCTGTTGTATATTCGCGGCACCGAGGATCACGCAGCGGCGCTGGTCGAGCGATTCCGCGACATGCCGAAACCGATGTATTATCAACCCGAGTTCCTCGATCACACATGGACTTCATTCAAGAACCAGCATGGCATCGAGCGCGATAACGATGTCGACCCGGATGAATTCATCGTATGGGGGTTTGAAAAACTGCTGCATCATCGCATACCGATTTATGAGCAGATTGCAGAAAACCACGGTTACGTGGTTGAAATGAACGAGGTTCCACAGATCAGGGATGACCGGGATTTTCTCGATCTGCTGGCCCGCGCCATAAGTCAGGACGGCGTCACTTGAACCTGCGAACCTGATCCAGAGCGATTCAGGTTTTGATTGCATCAAAACCGCGCTCCATGCCCTTGTTGTCGCATTTCTTTGTCGCAAAACCGGTTCCCACTTTTGCGAGAAATGCTGTAGCCTGAACCAGAGACAAAAAAGCAAGACCAACACATGCCCATCAAAATTCCGACAAACCTGCCCGCGCGCGCCACCCTGGAGAAGGAAGGCGTGATGGTGATGGATGATGATGAGGCAGCGCGCCAGGACATTCGCCCCCTTCGTGTCGGCCTGCTCAATCTGATGCCTGACAAACAACGCACCGAAACCCAGTTTGCGCGGCTGTGCGGGTCAACACCGCTGCAGGTGGAAATGACTCTCATCAAGATGACGCACCACACATCAAAGCTGACATCTCCGGAACACATGCTGAATTTCTACCAACCGTTTGAAGAGGTGCGGGACCAGAAATTCGATGGCCTCATCATCACCGGCGCGCCGATCGAACTGCTGGAGTTCGAAGACGTGACCTATTGGTCCGAGCTTCGTGACATCTTTGACTGGAGTGACAGCCATGTTCATTCCGCGATGCACATTTGCTGGGGCGCACAGGCTGCCCTGCATCACTATCACGGTGTGCCCAAGCACGAACTTGCAAGCAAGATGTTTGGCGTCTACCGGCATCGCAACCTGAACCCCGCATCTCCGTACCTGCGCGGATTTTCCGATGATTTTTCGGTACCCGTGTCGCGCTGGACAGAAGTGCGTCGCGAGGACCTGCCGCCCGACAGCGGGCTTGAAGTGCTGATTGAAGCCGACGCGGCGGGGCTGTGCCTGGTCAATGATCCTGCGCGCCGCACACTGTATATGTTTAATCATATCGAGTATGATTCAACGACTTTGGCCGAAGAGTATCATCGCGACATCGCTGCCGGGAAGGCCATCCACGTCCCGCCCAATTACTTCCCTGCTGATGATCCATCCAGAACGCCGGAAAACCGCTGGCGCAGCCATGCACACCTGCTGTTCGGCAACTGGCTGAACGAGGTGTACCAGTCCACTCCGTACGAACTGGACAAGATCGGCGCATGAGCGATAACGCCCTGACAGACTGGATCGGTCGAAGCCGCACGACACGCGACACCATCGATGCCAGCCAGCTGGCAAAGATCGCCGCCACTTTTGATTGCCCGGCGGCGGCGCTCGATCAGCTGGCCTTTCTGCCTGCCGGCTGGCACTGGGCGTTCTTTGCCGAAATCACGCCGCTGTCCGGCATCGGTCGCGACGGCCATCAGGCCCTGGGCGAGTTTCTGCCACCCGTCACCCTGCCCCGGCGCATGTGGGCATCAGGCGACCTGAAAATCACCCGGCCGCTCTCCATCGGGGAAACGGTCGACAAGACCTCCACGATCATGTCGGTGGAAGAAAAGCATGGCCGTTCCGGCAAGTTGATCTTCGTCCGCGTTGGCCACGAATTTCACGGTGACCGCGGGGGCGACATGCATGAGGAACATCAGATCGTTTACCGGGAGGCTCCCGTGCCCGGAACCAGTCCGCCGGAGCCGGTATTGCCGCCTCACCAGCCCGACCACTCACTGACCCTGACAGCGACACCCGTCCAGTTGTTTCGCTACTCTGCAATCACCTTCAACAGCCATCGCATTCACTATGACGTGGACTTTTGCCGCGATGAGGAAGGCTATGACGGTCTGATCATCCACGGCCCCCTGACCGCGACCCTGTTGATGGACATGGCGTGCCGGCAGGCGCCTGGCAAACAGCTGAACACCTTCACCTTCCGCGCGCTGAGCCCGTTGACCCATATTCATCCGTTCTCCCTGCATGTGCGCAAAACCGCTGACGATGCATTCAGCGTCTGGGCCTGCAACCACCGTGGCGAACTGGCGATGACGGCTGATGCCGTGATGACTTAGCGCCTGCGGCAGAACTCGCAGCCAAAACCCGTTAACAGCCAGGTTCAAACGATTGCAGAGCGGATGCATTCCCCGTTCGCCAGCATTCTCGCTTCATGTCTCTCCTGACCCAACAATTGTATACCAAAACCGCCACAAAGCAATTGCGCGGCACCTAAACATGCTTCATTGTATACAATTACGTTGATCAGTTGAAACCCACAGGTATCATGAACAAGGCAATTCCCGAGAAGATGACGCAATTTGCCAAGGCGCTCCTGAAATTGCGCCTGCTGGTGCTCAATGGTGAGTTTCAGGCAAACAGCAGATTGCCGGAAGTCGCTTTGGCAGAACGCCTGGGCATATCGCGCACGCCATTGCGCCAGGCCATGGATCGCCTCGTTGACGAAGGCTTGCTGGACCGGCTGGAAACCGGCGGATGCAAGGTCGCCAGCTTCACAATGGATGACATCATCGACGCGATCGAGGTACGCGGTGTCATGGAAGGAACCGCAGCACGGCTCGCAGCAGAACGCGGGGCGGACCCCGAAATCGCCGACCAGTGCCGCAATGTGCTCGATGAGCTGGACGGCACCTTGCACGAGCGCAATGACATCGACTTTCCCGCCTATGTCCGGCTCAACGCCGAATACCACCGCCTGTTGGCTTCATTGTCGCAAAGCCGTGTGGTAATGCGCGAAATAGACCGTGTATGCCGCTTGCCGCTGGCCTCGCCGAGCGCATTTCTGAACGGCCAGAAGACAGTTCCTGATTTTCGGGCCTCACTTAGAATAGCCCAGGCACAGCATCGTGCCATTTTTGATGCAATCATCAAGCGCGAAGGAGCCCGGGCAGAAGCGTTGTCACGCGAACACGCCCGCCTGGCTCGCCAGAATCTTGACTACGTCGTGAACACCAATCCGAGCATGGCTGACCAGGTGCCGGGCATGGCACTCGTTTCAGCATGATCATGTAAATTCAATAGTGGGAGTTAAATACCAATGCCTAGTCTGTCTGATGTGATCAACAAGTACGCCAACCCGGTCGAGATGCTGCGCAACTCGAAGGTCGGCATGTACGTCTACCCTGTGGTGGCACCTGAATATACCAACTGGCGTGACGAACAACGTGCCTGGCGCGACAGTGTTGTTCTGTTTGATCAGACCCATCACATGGACGAACTGGTCGTTGAAGGCCCCGATGCGTCGGACTTTCTCAGCCATGTCGGCATCAACAGTTTTGTCAATTTCGATCTCAACCGGGCAAAGCACTTCGTTCCGGTAACACCGGCCGGCCACGTCATCGGCGACATGATCATCTTCCGCGAACGCGAAGACAAGTTCATCCTGGTCGGTCGTGCCCCTACCGCAAACTGGGTGAAGTTCCAGGCTGCAGTCGGCGAATGGTCGGTTCGCCTGACCCACGACCCGCGCTCGGATTCACGGCCTGACGGAAAAGCCATCTACCGTTCACATTACCGTTTCCAGATTCAGGGTCCTGATGCCAACAAGATCTTTGATAAGATCAATGGCGGCCCGGTGCAGGATATCAAGTTCTTCCATGTCGACTGGATCAATGTCGGGTCCAAGCGTGTGCAGGCGCTTCGTCACGGCATGGCCGGTGCGCCGGGTCTGGAGATATGGGGGCCGCATGAAGACAAACCCTACATTCAGTCCACCATCCTTGAAGCTGCCCGTGATCTCGGGGTCGACATGCGTCAGGTCGGCAGCCGTGCTTATTCCACCAACACGCTGGAATCCGGCTGGATTCCATCACCGTTGCCGGGAATTTATACCGGTGCCGGCATGTTGCAGGACTATCGCGACTGGCTGGGCGCTGATGCCTATGAGGCGGCCGGTGCAATCGGCGGCAGCTTCGTCTCCGACAATATCGAGAACTACTACGTCAATCCGTATGAACTGGGCTATGATTTCTATATCGGCTGGAAGACCGACTTTATCGGCAAGGACGCGCTGCAGCAGATGAAGGGCGCCAACAACCGCAAGAAAGTTACCTTTGAATGGAATGCAGAGGACGTGGTGAAGGTGATCGCTTCTGCCTTCCGTCCTGGCGAACTGCCCTATAAGTGGATCGACTTTCCACAGCCCAATTACGCCTCCACCTCGGCCGACATGGTCATGCGTGATGGCAACATGGTCGGCATGTCGATGTTCAATGGCTACAGTTACAACGAACGCTGCATGCTGTCATTGGGTGTCGTTGACCAGGATGTGCAAGTCGGCGACGTGCTGACGCTTGTCTGGGGCGAGCCCGATGACACCCAGAAGACATCGGCCGAACGCCACAAGCAGGCAGAAATCCGCGTGCGTGTGTCACCTACACCATACGCCAGTGAAGCACGCGAGAACTATGCCGAAAGCTGGCGCACGACATCTTCGGGAACGTAACCGGGATGAGCTGGCGGCAAGAAAAGCAAAAAAAGCCATTGGTTATTGGAATAACATTCGCGTTTGATCATCAAAGGGAGGAACCAAGACTATGAAAAACATGATCAAGATTGCTGCGGCAGCACTGATGCTGGCCGGAATTGCACGAATCGCACAGGCGGAGGAGCTCAAATTCGCGTCCTTCACCCCGCCCCAACATACGGTGACAGCCTCGCTGGTCGACAAGTTGGGAGAAAGCCTCAAATCGGCAACCGGCGGCGCACTGACAGTCAAACT
>Ga0316189_10007436_pt1 | contig 10354 bp, 8 predicted proteins | sample LowCovwburrow_MG_FD_204930 | JGI IMG/M metagenome (GOLD analysis project Ga0316189, IMG submission 204930) | Coastal sediment microbial communities from Maine, United States - Lowes Cove worm burrow | ecosystem: Environmental > Aquatic > Marine > Coastal > Sediment | place: USA: Maine... | reverse complement strand
CAGTTGCAGAATAACGGCATCAATGTTTGCCTGGGCACTGATGGCGCAGCCAGCAATAATGACCTCGATATGTTTAGCGAAATGCGCACAGCCGCCTTATTGGCAAAAGGCGTCAGCGCCGATGCCAGCGCCTGTAGTATCCGCCAGACAATCGAAATGGCCACCATCAACGGTGCCAAAGCACTCGGGCTAGGCGATGCAATTGGCTCAGTCGAGCCTGGCAAGCAGGCCGATTTGATCGCTATCGACATGTCAGCCATCAATACCCAACCGCTTTACGACCCTGCCGCTCAAATCGTTTATGCCAGCAATAGCCGCCAGGTTTCGCATGTATGGATCGCCGGTAAAAGCCAACTTCGCGATTTCAAGCTTTGCCACCTCGATGAAGATGAGATTCGCTACAAAGCCAGACAATGGCGCGCTAAAATACACAGGTCTGAACAGGAGGCCAAATGAGCGACATTAACGTCGATCCACTAGAAATCGAGAAATTTCAATCTATCGCCAGTCGCTGGTGGGACCGCGAGAGCGAGTTCAAGCCATTACACGATATCAACCCGCTACGTGTCGGTTATATCGAGGAACGCGTCGGTGATCTCAGTGGTAAAAAAATACTCGATATCGGCTGTGGTGGCGGCATTCTAGCCGAAGCCCTGGCTGCTAAAGGTGCGATTGTTACCGGCATTGATATGGCTGAACTTTCATTGAAAGTGGCTAAAATGCATTTACACGAATCAAAGCTAGAGGTCGAATACATCAAAGTGCCTGCCGAAGAATACGCCAAAGAACATGCCGACGAATTCGATGTTGTCACCTGTCTTGAAATGCTCGAACACGTACCCGAACCTGCATCGATTGTTAATGCTGCGGCGTCGATGTTAAAACCCGACGGACAGCTATTCTTTTCGACGATTAATCGTAACCCCAAATCCTTTGCTCTGGCCATCATAGGTGCGGAATATATTTTGAACATGCTGCCGAGAGGCACGCATGAATATCGTAAATTTATCAAACCTTCGGAGCTCGCCAGCGTCATCCGTGAAAACAACCTGGAAGTCAGCGACATCACCGGCATGACTTACAATCCGATCACTAAACATTACAAACTCGGCCGTGATATCGACGTCAATTACCTGATGGCCTGTAGCGCTCGATGATAGAAGCAGTATTGTTCGACCTCGATGGTACCTTAATCGACACTGCACCCGATATGGGCGGCGCTTTGAATAATTTGCTCATCGAAGAGGGTTTGCCAACGCTACCGCTGGAAAGCATCCGTCCGTTTGTGTCTCGGGGCGGCCTGGTGTTGACGCGTTTAGGTTTCGCCGAATATGTGAGCGAAGATGAGATAGAGCCTTTACGTCAACGCTACCTGCAACATTATCGCGACATCGTGGCCGAAAGTTCACACTTGTTTGACGGCTATGAACAAATCATAGAGTCTTTACTAGCGCGTCAAATCAACTGGGGCATAGTCACTAATAAACCGGAATGGCTTACTACGCCCTTGTTGGCAGAACTGCAAATTGACAGCCCGGTAGTCATCTGTGGCGATACACTCGAACATCGCAAACCGCATCCCCTGCCACTGCAAGTGGCCGCAAAACAGCTCAATATCCAATGTGAAAATTGTATTTATATCGGTGATGACGAGCGCGATATTATTGCAGGCAATGCTGCCAACATGAAAACCCTGGTTGCCGCATACGGTTATATATCAGCGACCGAAAATATAGAAAACTGGCAGGCAGATGGTATTATTCAAACCCCGCTGGAACTGTTAAAACACCCGTTACTGGATTAGTCGTATGAGCCAAATTCCAAATGATTTCAAGGCCGAAGCAGACTTGCTGAAAGGCCGTATAATTCTGATCACCGGTGCGACCGGCGGATTCGGCAAAGTGGTTTCTCTGGCCTGTGCCAAACACGGCGCGACAGTGATATTACTCGCTAAAAACCTGCGCCTTGTCGAACGTTTATACGATGAAATTGAAGCTGCCGGTTATCCGACACCAGCTATTTATCCAATGAACCTGGAAGGTGCCACCGAGCACGATTATGTCGAACTAGGTCAGAATATCGAAAAAGAATTCGGACGACTTGACGGCCTCATCCATTGCGCCGCCCTACTCGGCGCACCAACGCCTTTTGAGCATAGTGATGCGGAGACCTGGTATCAGGTGCATCAGGTTAATTTGCATGCGCCTTATTTGTTAACGCGATCTGTATTACCACTGCTAAAAAAATCAGCGCAAGGCTCGATTGTTTTTATGACCGACGAAAAAACCGGCGCTTACTGGGATGCTTACGGCGTGAGCAAACAGGGACTTGCTGCCATGGCGAACTTACTCGCCAATGAGTACGAAGGTAGTTCGCTGCATGTTAATTGTGTTAATCCGGGGAAGACCAAAACTGGATTGCATTTACGTGCTTATCCGGCTGCTGATATTAATGATACTTTGGCTGGGCCTGAGGTTCATGTGGATATTTTTCTGTATTTGATGAACGAAGGTTTGAATGAAAATGGTGAATGTTTTCAGGCATAAAAAAGCCCCGAGGTAATCGGGGCTTTAAAGGTTAAAAATTACCAGTTGTATGTCCCAGAACCGCCATCATAAGAAATGGTGAAGCTTGTGCAGTCATTGAACGTAACTGTCACAACAACATCATCGGCATCAGAAAACCGAATTTCACCAGAGCTGGGTTGACCAGTACTGCAATTAAAAAGTATTGGTGAAGTCGTTTCAATGCTGAAAGTACCATGATCAGGGTCGGTAACAGTCGCTGAAATGGTATAACCTGAACTCGAATCACCCGTCACAGTCGAACCTGAAACCGAATAAGTTCTGCCATCTATACCATCGATGTCTGAGTCGTAGGTGCAGGTACTTTCAAAAGTTTCATTATCTGACACACAAGATACTGAGAGATTCAGTGTTTCCGTTGTACCACCAGAGGTAAAGGTAACGCCTTCATATTCAATTGTAGTAGTAGTTGTACTATCGCCGGCATCTGTTACGATCCTTACGACACCATCAATTACCCCTCCAGCAAATCCACAATTATTATAGGTAGTAACGATCAGACTGGCATCGTCATTAATATCAGAACTAGCCGAACCACCCGTACATACAGATGATGAAACATCGACAACTCGCGCGATCAGCTTATTTGCATGATCCTGAACTGCTCGATTCAACACAGCGCGTCCTGCTACACCTCGTAACGGTGCACTTGCGGATGAAACAGCCGACTTAGCGCCCTCAGTCGCAGCAATTGCCAGATCTTCTTCATTATTGGCGCTAATCGTTGCTGGTCCTCCGTCGCCATCATCTCCGCCACCGCCACCACCACCACAGGCAATCAACGTCATACTAAATAAAATTACCAGTAGATATTTGAACTGCTTACTCATTTTTTACTCTCCATAGATTTTTTTGGTGGCCTTATTTTACATATAATATCCCCCGTCGCCACCACAGGTTTTTACAGCAACTAATACTCAATATAAAACTGCGTACTTTTAAGATGTTTACCAATCGTCAATAAACACTGCTCGGAAGCGGAAACCGACCATTGCCCATTGGTTCGAAGTTCGCAATCGTAGCCATCATTGTTAAGGTGAATTACCAGTGGCATCGCCGCATTGGCTTTGAATTCATCCAGGTCATTGATTAACTTATCTATCTGAGCACCAGACTCACCATTGAGCGTAATATGCAGCGCACGCGCATTTTGTAGTCGGTAGTCGTCCAGCAGTTCAACTTTCGATGCGCGTAGTTTGATGCCGTTATTAAAGTCGTCGTAAGCAATCCCGCCCTGCACCACCCATATCAAATCTTTTTGCACCAGGCTTTCGATTTCCTGTAACAGACTGGATGAGACACGAACATCGACTCGGCCACTACGATCATCAAGCGTGACAAAGGCTTCTCGGCCATTGAAATTATTCTTCATGCGGATATCGACTACCAGCCCGCAAACCGTGGTTTGCTGCTCTTTCTGACGGAATCGATTGGGCTGCGCGTCACCCGTGTTGAGCGTATCTAGCCATTGCGCCAGGCTGGTCGATGTGATTTGTTTGATTTCTTTTTCAACGATGAGCAGGGGATGTCCGGTCAGGAATAAGCCCAGTGCTTCTTTCTCCTGCACCAGACGTTTCTTTTCATCCCATGGGTCGCAATGGGGCAAGGGTTTGACGGCCTCGGGTTCAGCAATCTCCGCAAAGATGTCGACCATGCCTGCGTCCTGGTTTTTCTGCTTTTGCTCGGCGGCCTGCATTGCATAGGGCAAATGCGCCATCAGCGCCGCACGATTTTTGGAAAAGCAATCCATGGCACCGGCTTTTATCAATGACTCCATGAGTTTTCGGTTTGATCGGGTCGAATCGATGCGCTCACAAAAATCATCCAGCGAGCTGAATTCATTGCCGCTGCGACAATTGATGATCGAATCGATGGCTGCCTGACCAACGCCTTTTATCGCACCCAGGCCATAAAAAACCTGGCCCGCTACCGGGGTAAACCGATAATGGGATCGATTGACATCGGGCGGTAACACTTCGAGTTTCATCTCTCGGCATTCGTCGATTAAAGTCACAATTTTATCGGTATTGTCCATATCTGCAGAAAGCACTGCGGCCATAAATTCAGCCGGATAATGCGTTTTTAACCAGGCGGTTTGATACGATACCAGCGCATAAGCTGCCGAATGCGATTTGTTAAAACCGTAACCCGCGAACTTTTCCATGAGGTCGAAGATATAGGTCGCGTTACTGGCCTCGACACCGTTTGCGACCGCGCCTTCGGTGAAGATGACCCGCTGCTTTTCCATCTCTTCGGGTTTTTTCTTACCCATTGCGCGGCGTAACATATCCGCGCCGCCCAGCGTATAACCGGCCAGCACCTGCGCAATTTGCATAACCTGTTCCTGATAGAGAATAACGCCATAAGTCGGTTGCAAAATGGGGATAATCGCTGGATGCGGATACTCAACTTTGGCACCGTGTTTACGACTAATAAAGTCGTCAACCATGCCGGATTGCAAAGGCCCGGGTCTGAACAAGGCGACCAGTGCAATAATTTCTTCGAAGCTATCGGGTCGTAATCTTCTGATTAAATCTTTCATACCGCGCGATTCAAGCTGGAAAACTGCGGTAGTCTGGTAGGCACGCAACAGGTCGAAGGTGGCTTCGTCATCAAGCGGTATGCGCGCGATTTCGAGTTTGTCGCCCTCCTTGCTGGCGTTAACTGAATTCACTGCCCAGTCGATGATGGTGAGTGTTCGCAGGCCCAGAAAGTCAAACTTGACCAGGCCGACGGCTTCGACATCACTCATATCAAATTGCGACACCTGCCCTGAACCACCGGCTTCACAATAGGTTGGCGTGAAGTCGGTTAAGTCACTCGGCGAGATCAATACACCGCCCGCATGTTTGCCGACATTTCGCGTCAAACCTTCCAGCGACAGCGCCATGTCGAGCAGCATGGTGACTTCTTCTTCCTGCTGATAGAGCTCAAGCAGGGCTTCTTCCTGATCCAGCGCTTTTGATAGTGTGATGCCGATCTCAAACGGAACTAGTTTGGCGATCCGGTCAACAAAACCATAGGGGTGCGCCATGACGCGGCCGACATCGCGAATAACCGCCTTGGCCGCCATGGTGCCGTAAGTAATAATCTGCGAGACCTGATTGCGGCCGTAATGCTGGGCAACGTATTCGATGACTTCATCGCGTCTATCCATGCAAAAGTCGATGTCGAAATCCGGCATGGAAACACGCTCGGGGTTGAGGAATCGCTCAAATAGTAAATCGTATTCGAGTGGATCGAGATCGGTAATTTTTAACGCATAGGCGACCAGTGAACCCGCACCCGAACCACGCCCCGGTCCAACCGGAATATCGCGCTGTTTGGCCCACTCGATAAAGTCCATGACGATTAAAAAGTAACCCGGAAAACCCATCTGCAGGATGACATCGAGTTCAATATTCAGCCGATCGAAATATACCTGGCGATCAATCGTCTGGCCTTCAGGACATTGTTCCTGCAGGAATTTAAGCCGCTCTTCCAGCCCCTGCTCTGAGACATGGCGGAAGAAGCTAGCGGTGTCATGGCCTTCCGGCACAGGAAAGTCAGGCAGAAAACTCTCGCCCAGATGCAGGCGAACATTACAGGCTTTGGCGATGTTGACGGTGTTTTCGATGGCTTCGGGAATGTCGGCAAATAGCTCGACCATTTCGTCGTTGCTGCGTAAATATTGTTGTGGCGAATAAGTCTTAGGTCGGCGTTGATCGTCCAGCGTGAAACCGCTACAGATGCAGACGCGAACTTCGTGGGCATCGAAGTCCGTGGTATCCATAAATCGCACATCGTTGGTCGCGACTACAGGTACATTTAATCTTCGAGAAAAATCAAGCGCTCGATTGATATAGGTTTCTTCGTGTTGACGACCAGTGCGTTGCAGCTCGAGAAAAAAACGATCGACAAAAATCGATTGCCATTGCTGCAGACATTCTTCGGCGAGCGCTGGTTTTTGCATCTTGATGGCCTGGCCAATATCGCCTTCGAGCCCGGCCGATAAGGCGATTAAGCCGTCGGCATGTTGTTTGAGCCATTCGATATCTATGGTCGGCCGGTCGGCTAGTTGGCCATCCTGAAATGACCGTGATACCAGTTTTTTCAGGTTTAAATAGCCTGCATCGTCCATACACAATAAAACCAGCCGACTCAGGGTTTCCTTGCGATCACCATGATGCACCCAGACATCTGCACCAAAAATGGGCTTAACGCCATTGGCTGTGGCTGTTTTATAAAGCTTAACCACGGCAAACAGGTTGGATAAATCGGTGAGTGCCACCGCCGCCATGCCACGCTTGCGGGTCTCGGCGATGAGCGGTTTTAATCGAAGTGTGCTGTCCTGAAGCGAGAACTCGGAATGCAAATGTAAATGAACGAATTGATTACTCATTTAACAGACTTCCCGAACTGGTTTAAAACTCAGCCGATGTATCGGACTGGCGCCGTGTTGTTTGAGTAGCTCGCGGTGTAAAGCGGTCGGATAACCTTTATGCCGGGCAAATTCGTATTGTGGATAAATCGCATCAAGTTCCAGCATTTGACGGTCGCGATATTGTTTCGCCAGGATCGACGCGGCGGAAATACAGGGTTCTGTGAGATCGCCTTTGATAATGGCCAGACAATCGTAATCTTCGAGGTCAGGAATTCGGTTGCCATCGATGAGCACGCGATCGGGTCTTGTCGCCAATTGCAGGACTGCGCGTTTCATCGCCAATAGACTCGCCTGCAAAATATTAACCTGGTCAATTTCAATATGACTGGCTTCGGCCACGGCCCAGGCCAGCGCCTTTTGTTTAATTTCGACTTCGAGTTTGATGCGCTGGGATTCGCTGAGTTTTTTCGAATCGGTTAAACCGACAATCGGCTGCATCGGGTCGAGAATAACGGCGGCAGCCACAACCGAACCAGCTAGCGGCCCTCTTCCGGCCTCGTCGACGCCCGCTATAACTTTCGCATTTGACGGATCATGCATATATAATGCGCCGTTTATTTTCTACTGCTTCCACTATGTCTAATTTACTCAAAGTCGCGGTTGTTGGTGTTGGTCATCTCGGCAAATGGCATGCTGACAAATTCGCAGCCTGCGCCGATTGTGAACTCGTTGCTGTGGTCGACAGCAATCTCGAAGTTGCTCAGGAAATTGCGCAAAAGCACGGTGCCCAAGCTTATACTGATTTTCGCGAAATACTACCGATGGTAGACGCGATCAGTCTGGTTGTGCCAACCAACTGGCATTATAAAATTGCCCGCGAAATACTGGAAGCAGGAATTCACTGTTTAATCGAAAAACCTATTTCAGAGACGGTCGAAGAAGCCGCTGAGTTAATCGAAATAGCCAAACGCAAGCAGGTGGTTTTACAGGTTGGTCATATCGAACGTTTTAACAGCGTGATGATCGGTGTCAAAGAAGAACTTGTCGCGCCGCAGTTTATCGAATCGACCCGCTTTGCACCATTTACCCTGCGTGCCACAGATGTCAGCGTCATCCTCGATTTGATGATCCACGATATCGACATCATCCTCGAACTGGTGGATAGCCCGATTAGTCGCATTTCCGCCAGCGGTCTGTCGGTTTTGTCCGATACCATCGATATTGCCAGTGCGCGAATCGAATTCGAAAACCATTGTGTCGCCAATGTCACTGCCAACCGTATCAGCCAGAAGCGCGAACGCAAATTACGCATATTCCACAAAGACGCCTACCTGTCCGCCGACTTTCAGAGCAAGATAGTTGCGATTAATCGCAAAGGCGTAACCAACAACGACGCGGGTTTCAAGAACGTCGAACACCAGGAACGCCAGTTCGAAGACAATGACGCGCTTAATCTCGAGGTACTCGACTTCGTCCGTGCGGTGACCACCGATGGCAAACCTACTGTCGATGGCGAAGCCGGTAAACGCGCACTTGAAACCGCAATCGAAATCACTTCATTAATTACGAGAACACTATGACCATCCCTATGGTTGACCTCAAAGGTCAATACGAATCACTCAAATCCGAAATCGATAGCGCCGTTATTCAGGTGCTCGGTGAAACACGCTTCATCATGGGCCCGAATGTTCAGGCATTCGAAAAAGAAGCCGCGGATTATCTCGGTGCCAAACATGCTATCGGCTGCGCCAATGGCACCGATGCACTGCATCTGGCTTTGCTTGCCGCTGGTATTAAACCCGGTGACGAAGTCATTACTACTTCGTTTACGTTCATCGCCACGGCTGAAGCTATTCGCTACGTTGGTGCAACACCTGTCTTTGTCGACATCTTGCCGGATAGTTTTAATATTGATCCCGATCAGGTGAAAAAAGCCATCACTGACAAGACTAGTGCCATTTTGCCCGTTCATCTATTTGGTCAACCGGCAGATATGGACGAGATAATGGCAATCGCCAAGGCGCATAATTTGATAGTCGTCGAAGATTGCGCACAATCAATTGGCAGTGCTTACCACGGGCAGAAAACCGGCACTATCGGCATCGCCGGTTCCTTCAGTTTTTTTCCGAGCAAAAACCTTGGCTGTTATGGTGATGGCGGCATGATCACGACTAATGACGACGCGGTAGCCGACCTCATTCGTATGTATCGAAATCACGGTAGTAGCAAGCAGTATTATCATGACGTGATTGGCTATAACAGTCGCCTCGATGAAATTCAGGCCGTCATACTGCGTATAAAGCTTCGGCATCTCAACGATTACAACGCCAATCGTTTACGTGTCGCACAGACATACAATCGCCTGCTTGATGGCAGCCGTTTTACTACGCCGCCGATTGCCGATGACCGCGATCATATCTTTCACCAATACACTTTGTTATGCGACGGTCGTGATCAAGTTCGCGAAGCTGTATTAGCCAAAGATGTTTCCTGCGCGGTTTATTATCCGGTGCCTTTGCACCAGCAGAAGGCATTTGCCGATACCGAGCAACCGGTTTTGCCAGTCACCGAAGATATTGCAAAACGTTGCCTGTCATTCCCGGTTTTCCCGGAGATGACAGAGCAGCAAATCGAGACCGTCTGCGAGGCGATTCTGAGCACTTAATGGCAGTCCCACATGTCATGATTCTCGCGGGTGAAGCCTCGGGTGATGCGCACGCCGCCGAATTCGTCGAATCCCTAAAGCACTTGCAGCCCGACATCAAACTCAGCGGCATGGGTGGTCGGGATATGCGCGAGGCTGGCGTCGATCTGGTCTTCGATTCATCTAACATCGCCGTGGTCGGTCTTGTCGAAGTGATCACTCACTGGGGTGAGATCAAGCATGCGATGAATTTGATCAAGGCGGCCATGGATGAAACCCGGCCCGACTTACTGGTGCTGGTCGATTACCCTGAGTTCAATCTTAAGATGGCCGCGCACGCGCGTGAACTCGGCATTAAGGTGCTGTTTTACATTAGTCCGCAAGTCTGGGCCTGGCGACCAAAACGGATTCACAAGATAGGCCGTTTAATCGATCATATGGCGGTTATCTTCAAATTCGAAACCGAGTATTACCAGCGCGCCAATATTCCGGTCAGTTTTGTTGGCAACCCTTTGGTCGACAAGGTTAAGAGCTCGGAAACTGTTGAGGTTATGCGCGATAAGCTCGGCATAAACGACGACACCAAAGTAGTCGGCCTTTTCCCGGGCAGCCGTAATAAAGAAATCCTTAACCTGTTACCTCTTATGCTCGAAACTGCGCAAGCAATGGCGCAACGGAATCCAGAACTGGGATTCGTTTTACCCGTGGCAAACACGCTTGATTTCGACGCCATCGAAAAACAATGTCAGCAATCTGGTTTAA
>Ga0316189_10007435_pt1 | contig 10354 bp, 9 predicted proteins | sample LowCovwburrow_MG_FD_204930 | JGI IMG/M metagenome (GOLD analysis project Ga0316189, IMG submission 204930) | Coastal sediment microbial communities from Maine, United States - Lowes Cove worm burrow | ecosystem: Environmental > Aquatic > Marine > Coastal > Sediment | place: USA: Maine... | reverse complement strand
CTTTATGCTTTCTTGATTTGCTTTTACTAATTCTGTTCTAGCCGCATTAATATCACTTGGCTTTTTGTCTTGAGACAATTTGAATTTACCTTCCCAATCGGTGATTGTAATTTCAAACATTTCAATGTAATTCAAGTTTTTGTCTAATCTAGGATTATCCGGTTCTAAAACATACTTGTGATCTGGGGCTTCTAAAAACGCAGTCATGGTAATTAACGATTGCTTTAGAGCTACTTTACTTTCAATTGCTTTTACTTTTCCTTTAAGATGTACTTTGATGTAATTCCAGGTTGGTAGTTGTGTTGTTGAATAAATGCTCGGAGAAATGTAACATTCAGGTCCAGAAAAAATCAGCGTAATATCATTATTATCTTTCAAAAACTTGGCCTGTGGATTATAAATATCGATATGGCCAATGAGCTTTCCATTCTCAAAAATTAAAGGCAGATGCGTAATAAATGGTTGGCTGTTAGCAACAGAAATTAAGGTCGCTAATGGATATGTTTTAATAACCTCAATCATATGATTTTGGTTGTTGTCCTGATGATGTTTGGGTGGATAATTCATTTTACAGAAAATATTCTATATATTTAGTTGCTATAAAAATACTGATTAATTAGAATTATGTCTAGTAAACCATCCTCGTTTTCCATAAAAAATTGGTCACAACATGATCAGCCACGAGAGAAACTTCGTGACAAAGGAAAATCTTCATTAAGTGACGCCGAATTACTAGCCATAATACTGGGCTCGGGAAGTAGAAACGAAAGTGCTGTTGCTTTAAGCAAACGTATGTTGTCAAGCGTCAATAATAACTTAACTGAACTCGGAAAATTATCACTTCAGCAATTAATGACCTTTAAAGGTATTGGAGAAGCAAAAGCAATTACAATTGCTGCAGCTACCGAACTAGGTAGACGCAGACGTGGAGGAGAAGCTCTTGAAAGAAATAAAATTACATCTAGCACGTCGGTTTTTGAACTGATGCAGCCTATAATTGGTGAGTTGCCACATGAGGAATTTTGGATTGTGTATCTCAATAATTCTAATAAAGTCATTCGAAAAAATCTATTGAGTAAAGGCGGTATTACAGGAACTTTAGTCGATGTGCGCTTAGTACTAAAAACCGCTTTAGAAGTTGGAGCTGTAGGTTTAATTTTGGCACATAACCATCCCTCAGGAACTTTAAAACCTAGTGAAGCTGATAAAGCATTAACCCAGAAGTTAAAGACAGCGGCACTCAGCTTAGATATTAAAGTGCTAGACCATCTTATTGTCACTGAAAAAGCATACTTTAGTTTTGCTGATGAATCACTATTATGAACATCTCAACTATCAATTTCTAAATTCTAATTGTAAAAGAACGATTATGCCTTGGGAATTTGCTATTTTTAAGATTCGGAATTATTTCACCAAACAAACATCAAACTGCTTCTAGTTTATACACATAAAATCACACCAAGAGTGCGTTACGCATTCAAACATTTATGCACGAGAGTACTCGGCATTCCTGTATCGTTTACAACTACAATTGAAGAGTTTATTGCACACGATAGTTTAAAAATGTCTTATACACGACAACCTTTAAGTAACGAGGTTTTTGTTAGAAATCATGAATTATTGTTTGAGCAAGGATTGTCGGATGTTGATATTAATGTGCAAGACTGGGATGGTACAAAGTGTTTTTTTGCAACCGGAGAAAAAAGCGCTTTGCCATTTGATATTTTTGCGGCTTCGTTTTACCTGCTCAGTCGCTACGAGGAGTATTTACCACATGTAAAAGATGACTTTGGTCGATTTACTGCAGAAGAAAGTTTAGCCTATAAAGAGAACTTCTTAATGCAACCCGTTATCGATATTTGGGCTTACAGCTTAAAAACTGTTTTAGAGCAAAAGTTTGAAGATTTTACATTTCCAAAGAAAAGTTACAGTGTACAGCTAGTCATCGATGTGCCCATGGCATATTATTTCAAGCAAAAGGGTATAATGCGAACTGTAGGAGGAATATTTAGCGATTTGTTTAGGTTAAGATTACGACATTTATATCAACGTTTTTTAGTGCTATTTGGTTTTACACGTGACCCTTATGATACCTTTAAATGGATTACAAATAAACAAAAGCAATACAGTTTTAAGTTTTTAGTTTTCTTTTTAATTGGCGATTATTCTACCTACGACAAAAATATTAATATCAATAAAAGAAAGTTTGTATCGCTAATAAAATCGGTTACAGATTATTGTAAAGTTGGTTTAAAAGCATCTTACTTCTCATTAAACGATGTGTCTATTTTAAAGAGGGAAAAGAAAAAAATCGAATTCATAACAAATTATCCATTAGTAGCTACAAGAAATTCGTTTTCAAAAATTAATTTACCTGTATCGTATCGTAATTTGACTGAGTTAGAGGTTAAAGAAGATTTTACAATGGGTTACCTAAATCATTTAGGGTTTAGAGCAGGAACTTGCACACCTTTTTTGTTTTATGATTTAGATTATGAAATACAAACACCATTGCTTATCAATTCATTTCATTGTATGGATTATGCCTTGTTAAAACATCATTCACAATTAGATAAAGAACAAGAATTACAACGTTTAATAGATTCGGTAAAGAAAGTCAATGGAACGTTCACACCCGTTTTTCATAACTATTCTTTGGGAGATGATATCAGGTGGAGCGGTTTTAGAAAATTATTCACACAAGTATTAGATTCTGCTGATGACACATCATTACTTAAAGATTAACCAACGAGTAAGCACTGAGTATGATGTTCAATGGGCCAGAATACAGTACATACAGAAAACAGATGAAAGTTAAAAACATAAAACATATATTTTTCGATTTAGATCATACACTTTGGGATTTTGATAAAAACTCGGCGTTGACATTTCATAAAATTTTTGAAATTCATAATCTCAAGGTAAATGCAGACCATTTTTTGAAGCTTTATGAACCCATTAATCTTAACTATTGGAAATTGTATCGTGAGGAAAAAATTGATAAAAAAAATCTAAGATACAAGCGCTTAAAAGACACCTTTGATGCTGTTGGTTATGACGTTTATGATGATATTATTGATCAGCTTTCCGAAGATTATATCACGCATCTTACAACATTTAACCATCTTTTTGATGGTACAATTCCCATTTTGGAGCACTTGAACGAAAACTATCAACTGCATATCATCACTAACGGATTTGAAGAAGCTCAACAGAAAAAGATGGATAACTCCAAGATTTCCCACTATTTTAAAACCGTTACTAATTCCGAAAGTGCAGGAGTTAAAAAACCTAATCCCATAATTTTTAATCATGCTTTAGATGTGGCGAGTGCTAAACCAAATGAAAGCCTAATGATTGGAGATAATTATGAAGCCGATATTTTAGGAGCGATTGGGATTGGTATGGATGTTATTTTATTTAACTATCACGACTATAAAGCTGAGGATAATATCAAGCAAGTAAAGCATCTTAAAGATTTGAGACTGTATTTGTAATATACTTAATGACAATCTTGTTCGTTTCATATGTAGAGCTTATCTATTTTTTCTAATTGAATTGAAACAAAGGCGTGTTTTAACCAATTTGAAGATTTTTTGAATTGCATACCATTTCCGTATGACATTAAAGTTCGCTAACCCAAGTCGTCATGAAAACATTGAAAATTCTTATCTATAGTGTTTTATTGTGTTGTGTTACGCTATGTTTATCCTGCGTAAAGGACACAGATTTTAATCAAACCGAAAATATCTTACCCACTCCAGTTTTTGAGTCCGATTTAGTTTTCTCAACCCTTGAAGCTTTAAATTTTATTGATGACACCACACAACAAGAGGTTGAAATTCTATCAGACACAACAAGATTAGAGTTTATAAATAGTGACTTTTTTGTGAACCAATTAGCACAGACAGAGATCACGTTTCGATTTACAAATAGCCTAAACAGAGATTTTATTGTCTATTTTGAATTTGTAACAGACAATAACGAGTTGCGCTATCTCGCTCAGGTTGATGTTCCTGCAGGTCAAACAGAAAGCCCAATTATAGCGCAATCAAGTTTCCTTATTGAAGAACCAGAGTTGTCATCTTTTAAAGAGGCTACAAAACTCATTTACAAAATTACACTACCTGCAACTGCAACTGCAACTGCAAATCCAATCAATCCATCAACTTTAGGAGCTTTAAAACTAGAATCTAAAGCCACGTTTTATTTTGAACTGTAAATAGATGCAAATAAACATAAGTTTCATACCAGTACTCTTGACAGTTTTGGCATTTGGTTAGAATAAGGAACTGTTGTATGATTTTAATGATATTCCGCAAGCATTAAATCAAAACCCAGGCACTTTAGTTGATTTTGATAAGCATTTTGGTATTCCGTTGGTATCTCAATTCCATTTTAATCTGGGGAGTTCAGGTATATCTACTTTTGATATTTTTAAAAACGATGGTGTGGATATCAATACCAAAATTAGAAATGCAATTTTCTCTTTATCAAATCGTGAATTTTTTACAATCAATCAACAGTTAGAAGTGATTAATGGAGGTTGGCGAAAAGATGAAAATACTTATTTTTCTTACGGAATATATCAAGAAGTAGATGCTATTTTGTATTTCCCCAAAGACCTCGCGATTTTGGCTTGGGAGGGAAATGCAAATTATATCGGACGCTCATTTTCGATGAGTGATATTAGTTTTAAAGCCGAAGTATTATCCGTTTTTCACTTCGGAATAAATCAAAAAATAAGCAAAAAATTAACGTTGGGTGGGCGAGCGAAAATCTATTCTAGTATTGCCAATATTAATAGCACCAATAATTCAGGGACCTTTACAACTCGAGAAAGTAGTACAGACGATAATTTTTATGAGCATGTATTTCAATTTCTTGACGGCACTGTTCAAACCTCTGGTATTGCATCCTTTTTAAATGGTGATAATTCTAATTTCAGACAGGATATCAAAACCCTAGGAAAACGCATTTTACTTGGTGGTAACTTGGGACTAGGCTTTGATGTTGGTTTTACCTATCAACCCAAAGAACAACATGTAATTACAGGCAGTTTATTAGATCTAGGTTCCGTTTTTCATAAAAAAGATGTAGAAAGCTATCATTTAAACGGAAGCTATACTACTGAAGGTATAGATCTCGTTTTTCCACAGCTTCTAAATACAGAAGGCACAACGTCCTATTGGGAAAATCTAGAAGACGAGTTTAATGAAAACATTAAAATTGATACACTTACAGCGACGTATGTGACTTGGCGCTCTGCAAAATTTAATGCGTCGTATCGTTATAACTTCGGAAAAGGGAATGGTCAAGATTGTGATTGCTATGCAGGAAGTAAACCTTATCTCAACAGTGTGGGAGTACAACTCTTTTCTGTTTTTAGGCCCAAACGACCTCAATTCGCAGCAACCTTTTTTTATTACCGACGATTATTTGATTTTTTACAACTGAAAACAACGTATACTGTAGATGACTTTTCATATCGAAATATTGGTCTGGGAGCTTCAATAGACTTCGGGAGTGTTAACATGTACGTGATGGGAAATAATTTGTTAGAGTTGCAAAATATTTCTAAAGCACAAAGTGTATCTTTACAAATCGGTATTAACCTAATTTTTGATTCAGATGAATAATCTCCGCCACATTTTATTATTTTTATTTGTTGCCCAATCCTTTGTGAATGCGCAAACATCAATAAACGATTATAAGTATATTACGATACCAAAACAGTTTGAATTTCAGAGCTCTGAAGACCAATATCAATCCAATTCGTTAACAAAGTTTTTGTTTAATAAATATGGATATACAGCCTTCTTTGAAGATGACAATTATCCAGAAGATTTAAGTAAAAATAAATGCTTGGCTTTAAAAGCTAAAGTAAATAAGCTAAGAGGGTTTTTGATTACAAAAATTCAAATTGATTTAATTGATTGCAAGGGCAATATTGTGATGAGTTCAAAGGTTGGAGATACAAAGGTTAAAGAGTATGCTAAATCCTATAATTTGGCTATTAGAGGTGCTTTTGAGACATTCCAGTTTTATGATTATAAATATGAGCCAAGCGCACAAATGCTAGCCACTGCAAAAGTATCTGAGGAAACTTCTGAAACTGAAGAAATAGAAAAGCTAAAGAAAGAAGTTGAAGATTTAAAAGCAGAAAAAAACACAGCAATGGAGTCATCAGAAGGTGGAATTAAGACTACTGCAGCGAAAGTTATTGTTGCTAATGAGCTTATTAAAAATCCTTCAAAAAATTTAGAACCTCTTGAAATGCTTTATGCTCAGCCTATAGACAACGGATTTCAAATTGTTGATACTCAACCTAAAAAAGTAATGGTGTTATTAAACTCTGGTATTCCCGATATGTACATTGTTAAAGGAAAAGATGCCGTTGTTTACAAAAAAGAGGGGTCGTGGGTTTATGCTGAACATAGTGGAGATGATCTGAAATTAAAGGTTATCAACCTAAAGTTCTAAAAGTATAATAGTGCAAATTGGAATATCTACTAAACCAAGAACCAAACATTAATACCCATACTTATCTTTCCATCGTAATTTTAAAAATTCACGTTGTGCATTTTCTCTAGCATTATTCCCCGGATTATATAGTGTGGTGTTTTTAATGTCGTCAGGTAAAAACTCATGAGGCACAAAGTTGTTTTCGTATTTGTGTGCATATTGGTAATTATCACCATAACCGAGTTCTTTCATGAGTTTGGTTGGCGCATTCCTAAGAGATAAAGGAATAGATAAATCACCTGTGTCCTTTACCAATTGTTGTGCTTTACCAATAGCTTCATATGCTGCATTGCTCTTTGGAGATGTTGCTAAATAGGTGGTACATTGGCTTAAAATTATTCTAGACTCTGGAAACCCAATTGCAGATACCGCTTGAAAAGCGTTGTTAGCAATAACTAAAGCTGTCGGGTTCGCATTACCAATATCTTCACTAGCCAAAATCAATAAACGACGTGCGATGAATTTTACATCTTCACCACCTTCAATCATTCTTGCTAACCAATACACAGCGGCATTTGGATCGCTACCTCTTATAGATTTTATATATGCCGAAATGATGTCATAATGTTGGTCTCCAGTTTTATCATAACGAACAGTATTGTTCTGTACCCGTTTTGAAACACTTTCATTTGTGATGACAATCTTTTCATTTTCATCAAATGAGGTAACAATAAGTTCGAAAATATTTAAAAGCTTTCTTGCATCACCACCAGAAAGTCTGATTAAAGCCTCTGTTTCTTTCAGTTTAATATTCCGTTTTGATAATTGGTCATCATCTTTTATCGCCCGATGTAGGAGTGCTTCTAAATCCTTTTTATCAAATGAGTTTAAAGTATACACTTGACAGCGTGATAGGAGTGCAGGAATCACCTCAAAACTTGGGTTTTCTGTGGTAGCGCCAATTAAAGTTACCCAACCTTTTTCAACAGCTTGTAATAATGAGTCCTGCTGTGATTTGCTAAATCTATGAATCTCATCAATAAATAAAATCGGGTTTTTTGTCGTAAACAATCCACCGCTCTGTTTTGCCTTATCAATAACTTCTCTGATGTCTTTTACACCAGAGTTTATAGCACTTAAGGTGTAAAATGGACGTTTAGATTCATTGGCAACAATATTTGCTAGAGTTGTTTTTCCTGTTCCTGGAGGTCCCCAAAAAATCATAGATGCAATCACACCTTGATTTAATTGTTGCGTCAAAACGCCAGTTTTACCAACTAAATGCGACTGACTTAAATAATCGTCAAGAGTTTGTGGTCGTAATCTTTCGGCTAAAGGTTCGTTCATAATGTAAAATTACAAAAAACCTATGTGACAATATTTCATAGTTTTAACAAATGGATAGTATTTTGCTATTAAAATTCTAAATTTGAGTATGAGTAATAATCAACAACATTTTAAATATTCAACAAGCGTCATTGCGTACCCTGTACTTTTCGTACTTTCTATCTGGATTGTATTTTGGCTGCAGGTTCGATTTTTTCCTTCAATAAAAAGTTTTGGCGTATATCCTCAAAAGTTAGAAGGTCTCTTAGGGATTTTCACTAGTCCGTTTATTCATGCAGATATTGAACATTTATATCATAATAGTATTCCACTATTTGTTTTGTCGGTTGCTCTGTTTTATTTCTATCGAAAAATTTCATGGAAAGTCTTGTTTTTCGGCATTGTACTGTCTGGATTATTTACATGGGTTATTGGAAGACCAGCCAATCATATTGGAGCCAGCGGATTGGTTTATGTGTTGGTGAGTTTTATGTTTTTCAAAGGAATTTTTGCTAAACATTATCGTTTAGTAGCGTTATCATTATTAATTATTTTTCTCTACGGTAGTATGATTTGGTATGCGTTTCCTGTAAAAGAAGGGATGTCTTGGGAAGGCCATCTTGGAGGATTGATTTCAGGATTTATTTTCGCTCTTATTTTTAGGAAAGCCATCGCACAGCCAGAACGTTATGTATGGCAACAGCCTGGTTATAATGAAGACAATGATCCTTTTTTAAAGCATTTTGATGAAAATGGAAACTTTATTGAAAACTTAGAACCTGAAGAGGAGATTGTAGCTGAAACTGAAAAAGAAATCAAAGGAGAAATTGCAAGTGAAATCAAATCAAATTTTAATTCAACTACTGAAGTTAATTATGTATTCAAAAAAAATAAAGACTAAATTACTGCCTACTACTGTCGCTGTCTAAGAGCTTCATATAGAAAAACACCACAAGCTACAGAAACATTTAAAGATTCAATATCTCCAAGAAGTGGAATTTTAGCTTTGTCATCTACAATTTTTAAAACCGAAGGATTGATTCCCTTTCCTTCAGATCCCATAATTATTGCACATGGTTCTTTAAAAGACACATCATAGATCGTGTTGTCGGTTTTTTCAGTGGCTGCAATTACTTTTATACCACTTGCTTGCATATAAAATACAGCATCTTTAATATGGTCTACCTTACAAATTGGCATTTTAAAAAGTGCTCCAGCACTGGTTTTTATGGCATCACCATTTACAGGAGCTCCACCTTTTTTCTGAATAATAATTCCGGAAACTCCAGTGCATTCAGCGGTGCGTACGATAGCTCCAAAATTACGGACATCACTCAATTGATCCAATAATAAAAATAGGGGTGTTTTACCAGACTCAGTAACATTCATGACTAAATCTTCAATATCATGAAACGTAATGGGAGCAATTTGAGCAATTACACCTTGATGGTTTTTTTTAGACAGACGATTTAATTTTTCTACGGGAACATATGACGAGTTTAAGCGTTCTTTCTTTAAAAGTTGCTCTAGCTCTGTAAATAATTCGCCTCGTAATCCTTTTTGTAAAAATATTTTATCAATATTTTCGCCAGATTTTATGGCTTCAATAACTGCTCGTATACCGAAGATTGTAGTTTCTTTTTCCATGGCTCAAAGGTATAAAAAAACCATTCTAAAGTAGAATGGTTTTTGTCTATTGTATGCTGAGATTATTCTTTAATGATTTTTTTAGTGATATTTCTGTTTCCAGAATAAAATTGAACAAAATAAATACCAGAATTAAGATTTGAAATATCTATTGTATTTGCATTAGCTGTTTCATGAACCTTCTTTCCTAGAATAGAGTAGAGTTCAATTTTGTCAATAGTAATTGTTGATGTGACATTAATATAATTTGATGCTGGATTTGGATACACTTTAATTTGAGATACGTCTAGTTCGGCAATACTCAAACTATTACAAGGTGAAAGATCTGGGTTTAATTCTAAAGGAGCGCTAGGAGTTAAATCTCTACCGGTAAAAGCTGAAAAATTAGGCGCATATTTAATAGCCCTGAAAAGTATATTTGTTCCCGGAGGAGGATTTCCTTGTGTACTTACGGTTCCGTTGTTGTTGCTCATTGGATTAATATATTCCCAAACGATATTATCGTTATTATCTATTTCAAAAACTTCGCCAGATCTACCTTCACAAATTAAAGTGTTTCCATTAGGTAAGCGTTGTGCACTGCTAACAATACCTGAATAAAACTCTGATGGAGTGACAGATTGATCAGAATACGTATAATCTGCTGTTGAAGGGCCGTAAGCTGAACCAGGTGTATAATCATAAACTCCAGGAGAGGAGGTTGGAGGATTAAATATCAGAACATCTGAGAACAACGGTGTTCTGCCATTTCCGTTATTAAAAACAATTAGCTTCCCAGCGTCTGTTAAACCTTCTTCTATGTAATGTGGATAATGTTGACCATATAATATGCGATCAGCTTCTGTACCTTGCCTGTATGATTGCGGATTTCCCCATCGATATAAGAAATCGCCTCCTTTGCCATATATACCACCAG
>Ga0316189_10007434_pt1 | contig 10354 bp, 13 predicted proteins | sample LowCovwburrow_MG_FD_204930 | JGI IMG/M metagenome (GOLD analysis project Ga0316189, IMG submission 204930) | Coastal sediment microbial communities from Maine, United States - Lowes Cove worm burrow | ecosystem: Environmental > Aquatic > Marine > Coastal > Sediment | place: USA: Maine... | reverse complement strand
CAGGGGAACCAACCGACCCTAAGCCACGTATCCTCGTGACATGGGAACTCCCAACCGAAACAATTACCGTAGAACACAACGACGGTACCACAGAAGAGTTACCACGCCTCATTAGTAAGGAGTACACTGCATCAAATTATGATCAGTCTAACCTTATGAAGCTGATAGCTGTCCTAAAACCCGGAGTCACTAACCTAGTAGACTTGCTTAACATCGAGTGTATGGTTAATGTTGGCAGTACAGTCAACGGCAACGCTAAGGTAGTGTCCGTAGTAACCGTACCAAAGGGAATGCCTGTACCAGAGCTGACCCGTCCCGCTAGTCACTTTGACTTTGATGCACCTGATGAAGAATTATATCTCATCTTACCAAGCTGGGTTCGTACTAAGATCCTAGACGCAGAGAACTACACAGGCTTTGCTGACGATTGGGGTACATCATCTGAAGAGGATGGTGAGTAGATGGACATCAATAAGTTAGTCACGGAGGACTATGCCCTGCAGATCGTGGACAAGGAGGGGTTCCCTATCTATAACATCATTAATCGAAAGACTGGTGTTGTAGAGTATGAGGATCACCTGCTGTCCCGTGTCATTGGTATCTTACCAGAGATGCAGGATCGTCTAACACAAGCTTGGTTAGCTTTTGAGAGTGTAGTTCAAACTGTCAAGGGCCCACCCAAGCTATCAATAGTTGGAGATAAGGACGATGACAAAGGTAGCATACATTGATGGAGACATCCTGCCATATAAGGTAGGGTTCGCTACTCAACGTACAATCTACGTCATTGATGTGGAGGGGGAGCATACGTGCTCTCCTCTTCTCATTACTAGGTCAAAGGTCAAGGTGAATAAGTGGTTGAAAACTAACCCAGATCTCTTGGTCAGTGAGTTAGAGTACCTTGAGGAGCCAATGCAAGCAATCAATACCCTTAAGCTCAGCATTCAAGCCATTGTAAAAGGTTCAGGATGTAATAGGTTTAAGGTAGTCCTATCGGGAGATGATAATTTCCGAGAGGATGTAGCAACAATACAGAAGTACAAAGGTAATAGGGATGGTTCAGTCAAGCCACACTACTGGCAAATGCTCAGGGAGTGGATCATGGACAAGCCGTATTGCATAGTCAGTGAGAATGAGGAGGCCGATGACGTACTGTCTAAGGCAATGATGGAGGGTCATGTTGGTTGTACAATTGACAAAGACCTAGACAATACTCCAGGATTTCACTATAACTTTAATAAGAAACTGAGGTATAATATCAATGAAGAAGAAGCAAGACACCACTTCTACATGCAAATGCTCATGGGAGACAAAGCAGATCACATTCCGAAAATCCCCGGTATTGGCCCTGCTAAGGCAGCTAAGGTGTTGGAAGGAGCAGTATCTGTCCTTGATTATGAGACAGCCATTAGGCCTTTGTACCGATCCCACTACGGTAAGGATTGGTGGGATGCGATGGAAGAAGTAGGACAACTCCTCTGGATGAGGAGAGAAGATGGGGAGATGTGGAGGCCCATCATAGACAAGGAGTAAGGTATGCCAAGGAAGACACCACCTTTCAAGAACTATCCGGCATGGACTCAAGCAAGATTCTTTGGGTTTATTCGGTCAGGTTTGAGAGAGAAGTTTAATAGATACCCTGTTAAGTATGCAGTGTTGAAAGATTCCTCTAAGGATATTGAGACCGGAGATATATACAAGACAGGTAAGAAGGCTGGTGAACCTAAGACCGTTAAGATGTACGAATGTGCATCATGTAATGAACAATTCAGACAGAAGGACGTTCAAGTGGATCATATAGTACAAGCAGGTTCTCTGAAAACCTTTGATGATCTTTCAGGATTTGCTGAGAGATTATTCTGTGGGCCAGAGGGATTGCAGATTCTATGTACTACATGCCACGATACTAAAACACAAATGGAGAAACAAAAATGAAAAGATTATTCCCACCACTAACTGTAGACGCTGTAGTTCAAAACATACAGGGTACCATCAGTGACCTAGCACAGGTCGAAGCTCAGCATGAGCGAAGTGCCAATAGTCTACAAGAACAGATTGAGACTGCAACACAGCATCGTAAAATTGCTATCAATGAGAGAGATCGTGCTGCACGTATAGCAGATAAACTTCTTGAGTTGTTATCATAATGGAACACTTTATCATACCTGATACACAGGTGAAGGAAGGAGTCCCGTTAAATCATCTAACTGCTGCAGGTAACTACATTGTAGATAAGAGACCAAATGTGATTGTCCATATGGGTGACCACTGGGACATGGAGTCCCTCTCCTCTTATGATCGTGGTACTAAGAAGGCAGAAGGGCGGAGGTATTGGAAGGACATCGAAGCAGGTAAGGTAGGTATGGAGGAGTTACTTCGTCCTATTAAGACGCTTCAACGTAAGCAGAAGAAGCAGAAGATTAAGCAGTATAAACCACGTATGGTCTTCCTCACTGGTAATCACGAGGAAAGAATCATACGACACACCAATGCACATCCAGAACTTGATGGGGTATTAGGCTATCATGATCTTAAGTTAAAAGAATTTGGATGGGAGTGGCATGACTTTAAGGAAGTAGTTGTTATTGATGGGGTACATTACTCTCATTACTTCTACAACCCTATGACAGGCCGAGCTTATGGAGGTGTGTGCCATACGAGATTGAAGACACTAGGATTCTCTTTCACTATGGGTCATCAACAAGGAAAGGATCAGGCTGAACGCTATCTAAACAATGGTCAAGTTCATAGAGGTCTAGTAGTGGGTAGTTTTTACCAACACGATGAGGACTATAAGGGCCCTCAAGGTAATGACCACTACCGAGGTTGTATCTATAAGCATGAAGTTAAGAAAGGAAACTACTGTCTCATGGAGCTAAGCATGAAGTATCTGCTAGATAAGTGGACTTAATGTACTGGTTCGCAGCAGCAATAGTAGTAATTTATTTAATCTGGAGTACCATAGACAAGGAGAGTTAATACATGGATGGCCCGACTATACCCTCATCAGAGGAAATTCATAGCATAAAATACAGACAAGTCGGAGAATCTTTCAGGGAAGCAATGAGCAGAATAGCAAATGAACTATCAGACGGGCCAGATCATTTCAATGCGTTTAGAGACATCCTCTTACCTATGAAGTTCTTACCCGCTGGTAGGGTTCAATCAGATATTGGTAGTCCACAAGGTACGACAGCGTTTAACTGTTTCGTATCTGACACCATTGAAGATAGTATGGAAGGGATCATGAAGTCAGCTACAAATGGAGCCCTCACTATGAGGAGAGGGGGAGGGATAGGTTACGATTTCAGTACCATCCGTCCACGAGGGGATAACATTGTCTCCCTTGACTCCAAATCAAGTGGCCCTGTGTCTTTCATGCAGATACACAATGCCGTGTGTAAAACCGTGAGCAGTGCTGGGAATAGGCGTGGTGCTCAGATGGCAGTCTTAAGGGTGGATCATCCAGATATTGAGGAGTTCATCGAAGCTAAATCCAACGAGACTGAATTCACACAATTCAACCTAAGCGTAGGAGTTACAGATGAATTTATGGAAGCTGTTGTTAAGGGAGAAACCTTCGATCTCAGATTCGCAGGAAGAGTCCTCAAGAGAATTGATGCAAGAAAGCTCTGGGACAAAATCATGCGAGCTACATGGGACTGGGCAGAACCGGGAATACTGTTCTTGGACAGGATCAACGATAGAAACAATCTCTGGTACTGCGAGACTATTGCCGCCACTAATCCTTGCGGCGAGCAACCACTCCCTCCAGACGGGGCTTGCCTTCTCGGATCGTTCAACCTTACAAAATATGTTAAGATGGATGACGACAGGTACGTTTTTGACAACGAGGAATTCATCAAAGACATCCCCATTGTACACAGAGCAATGGACAATGTTATCGACAGAACCAGCTACCCTCTTGATGCCCAAGAGCAAGAGGCCAAGTCTAAACGACGTATGGGGTTGGGTTTTACGGGAGTTGCTAATACTGGAGAGGCCCTCGGTTACACTTACGGCTCACCTGAGTTCGTATCGTGGTTCGGTACCATGTGCAAGACTCTTGTGGATGGACTATACCGAGCGTCTTCCCTTATGGCTAAAGAGAAAGGCAGCTTTCCGGTCTACGATAGACAAGGATTCGCAAATAGCTACACTTATAATCAGTTGGAAGGGGAAACGCAAGCTCTCATTAATGAGCATGGACTGAGAAACTCTCACCTTACAAGCATAGCACCTACTGGTACCATATCTTTCGCAGCAGACAATGCGAGTTCAGGGATTGAACCTGTATTCTCACATGAATATGAACGCACTGTTCAAATGGAATCTGGGCCAGTTAAGATGGTTGTGCAGGACTATGGAGTAAGGGAGTTTGGTGTACGAGGTAAGACTGCTGATGAGTGTTCGATACAAGAGCACCTAGCTGTATTAATTGAAGCTAGTAAGTGGATGGACTCTGCTGTTAGTAAGACAATTAATGTAGGACAGCACGTAACATGGGAAGAGTTCAAGGATGTTTACATGCAAGCATGGTTGCAAGGGTGTAAAGGGGTGACAACCTTCCGAGCCGCAGGGAAGCGGTATGGTATCTTGAACGTAGTTAAGCCCAAAGAGGAAGATGATGTGGTAGAGTTAGCAGAAGGAACTGCATGCTACATCGACCCAAGTACAGGCAAGAAGACCTGTGAATAATAACCTTAGCCCCTTCGGGGGCTTTTTTTATGGAGCAATATTATGAGTAGTAATAATAGTAGTAGTGGTGGTGGTATCAGTTTCCTTGGAGCACTAACCGTATTGTTTATTGGTTTAAAACTGACAGACTATATTGATTGGTCATGGTGGTGGGTACTTTCACCAGTACTAATTCCACTGGGAATTGGACTTTTTATAATTACATACCTACTGATAAGGATGTCTAAGTAATGTCACACCTACCAGACGAAGCACAAGAACGAAAGGAGTTACCAGTAGCTACAGGTTTTGTAGACTACTTCCCAGACGCTATCATAGCAGTGGCAGCATGTTCAAGGGCAGGTAACGAACAACACAATCCCGGAAAACCTCTCCATTGGGACAGGAGTAAGTCAGGTGATGAGAGTGATGCTCTCTTCCGACACTTCCTTGATCGAGGTACAATGGATACTGATGGCATACGTCACTCAGTTAAGGTAGCTTGGAGGGCAATGGCACTATTACAGAAGGAGTTAGAGAATGAAGAAGCCAATAGACCGCAGGTTCAGCGGAGTTATGAAGAGACCCAAGAACGCAACGACCAAGAGGATCGCAATACGTGGGAAGCACTCCACAATTCAGTCCAATAATAAAACAAGAGTGTACTCACAAGATCCTGCAACAGGGCAGATAGTGAGGGTAGCGTAATGGCTATATCCACAGTACAGATGTACAAGGATAGCCAAGGTGGTGTCCATAAGACCCACCGACGGGCGGAAGAGGCTGATGAGAGGTACGTGCAGAGGAAGATCAAGGAGGATCTTTTTAAGAGAATAGCATACTACTATGAGTCACTTCACCGAGGAGGATCACCCTTCGGTGGTCACGGTGGTCTATCTATTGCAGCACACCATATTATAGAGAGACTGTATGAAGATAGATGGATAAGCCCTGATGCTGTAGGGTGTGCTAGAGGGGAGGAGAGGTACTAATGGAACAGACCAGAGCAGAGAGTCTTATAGAGCAATCCGTATCAATCTTCTTTAAGTTCTGGGTATCAGTAGTAGCATGGAAGTGGGGGATAGCACCCCTCATAGAACTAGGGATACTCTCATACAAAGAAGCCCTGCCAATAACAATCATCTTTACGGTGTTGTCATTAGTACAGGGCTATTTTTGGAGGCGTATCTTTAATCGGATACATCTTAAGAAGTTAGTACATTACGCTGTACGCTCCCACATATAGAAGGCTTTGTAAGGGGGTAGGTTAGCACCTGTCCCCGAACTACCTGCACTATTAACTGTGATTGTATGGGAGTGAGATGCAGAATTATTTATAGACAACGTATGGGTATGAGTACCTGCATAGCTAGAATATGTTGTTCCCCATGTACCGTCAGCACCACTCGTACTTTGAGTATCATAAGTGTTAGGTGAAGTTTGATGAACACCAGTTGTATAGTGTCTATGATTACCTGCTGATAGGGCAGAACCAGAATGATTATGTATACCACCAACAGCACTGGATGCAGTATGTGTATGGCTAACAGCGATAGCATTAGCACTACCACCTGTTGTTCCTGCACCATAGGTACTACCTGCTGCCATCAGCATCACATCTTGTATCTGTGTCCAAGTACCATAGCCCAAGGCTACGTTAGGGTTAGAGCTAGATGAAGAGGTGTACACAGCACCAACTGGCAACGATTCTACCACCCCACCACTAAGGGCAATGATCTGCTCGTAGACCCACCTACGCCATGTAGATGTTTTAGTTGCGCTACTAAAGATCATTACTTACCCTTCACTACGTTAGTTGCATTGACACCAAAACTAGCGCCAACAATAGCAGCCCAACTTCCTGTAATAGGGAGGAACAGGGCTGTCATACCTTCCATTGCTTCCTTCGAGGCACTTGCATCCCCCAAACCAAAAGCATGACAGAAGATAAGTATAGTTGTAGATATAAGATAGAACCCATAGGCAGTTGAGGCGAACCTAGATAGGTCTCTCCGCATCTTACCATTAGGATCTAATACCTTTAACATGAGAGATTTAGCTTCCGCACTCTCCAGATCTGTTTCAATGAACTCTGAGGCTACTCGTTCAAGAGAGCCTACAGCCTTACTTGTAAATAAGCTTGTTAAGAAACCTAACATTAGTTTTTACCCCATCTCGCGCTACCGTCGCGCACATCAACGTGTGTGAATGTTTCATACCTACCTATCCCACCACTCTCCAGTAGTAAGTACTCAGCTATATTGGCTATTACCGTAGGTGGGACTTCATCCACAACAAGATCAGCAGCAGTACCTTTACGATGCTGACTCCTCTCATTAGATCCCACTGAGTCATTGTGCTTCTTACAACGATACCCAGACGTGACTGTGATAGGAGTGCCTATCATCTCTCGTATGTTATCAAGAAGGATTAGGAGTTCTTTATCTACCTCGAACTCCTCCCCACATCCACACTTACACTCAAACTCTGATTTGCTGAAGTGCTTACTTAGCTTCATTACTCAATTGCTCCCGCAATGTTCCGACCTGCTAATGGAATAAGTCCAATAGTTTTCTTAGCGTTACCGATTGCATCAGGTATTGCCATTGGTGGGCCGATGATCTTCAGTGCTGTAGAACCAAGTCCTTCAGAACCTATATTATCAATGGTGAATTTATTAACACCGAACATCTTATAGACATTGTTCAGCATCACCTCTGGCAACGTATCGGTCTTCCCTGTAAGAAAGTTCTTAAAGGAATCAACACCACCGTTCGTTAGTACGAACAGAGATGAAAGCTTAGTCGCGTTACTTGCCGCTTGTTTATAATTACCAAGACGAACTTGGTTGTAAATATCCTTACGCATTACATCGAACACCTTCAAGGTGAATGACTGAAGCATGTACCCCATACGTCCGTTAGGATGTTGATGGTATCTCTTCGGTAATGCAGACAAGGCTATTGGCTGAGTAGATGACAGTTCATTCCACAGCATGAAACCAATGTCTTCTTTATTCTCAGGAGTGATCTTCTCAAAGCCCTGTACCTTGGCAAACAAGGCATCAGTCTTTGGTGTCTCAGGTAATCCCTTTTCATCAAACATTGTAGACCACTTCTCTTTGAACTCTCCCTTACTCAGTTGCTTGTTACGCTTGAGAGCTGCGTTGATGAAAGTGTTCTTGCCAAAAGCATCCATCCGTTGAAACTGAGAATGTTTCAATGTCCAGTTTAATACATCACGAGTCTTAACCTTAGATGCAAAGTCAGCGGCAGCATTACGGATACCAAGTAAGGCTTCCTTATCTACTCCAGTTATCTTACCTCGACCAGCCATCTGTTCAAGAGCAGAGCTTACTGTATTGATCACACCGTTCTTATATCCAGACAAAGCAAGGTCACCAATCTGCGTCAATGCAGACATAGGGTTACCAAGTAGTCCAGTGTATGTGAGGTTCTTAAAGTTCTGAACACCACGACTAGGAGCTTGCTCACCCTTACCAAATCGCATACGGATCAGCTCTGTTACTTCCTCGACCTGCTCCTTCGTCAAATCCCCGTTCTTTAGTTGCTCAGCTAATCGTGCTGCAACACCATCAATGTTCTCAGCGTTAGGCCCCAAGTCATCAACCTTCACACCTTGTCCTTGAAAGAACTTCCGGCGTTCCACTTGATTAGTCACACTCTCAATATAATCGTTGAAGCCCTGATGAGGATCAGCGTATGCATCCACATCCTTCGATGTAACTTTACGTGTACGTCTTTGTAGGTTACCAGAAGCCTTACCAAAGGCAGTGTCCTCTGAACCTGCACGTAGCGCACCGTTAATGATTTCAGTCAGTGCTGTCTCTTTCTCAAAGTCGGTTAGAGATACACCCTTCTTCTTAGCTAAGCTCTCTAGGTATGTGTTGACCTCTTGAATCTTTTCAAACTTAGAGGTATCCACAACCATCCGAGGGAAGTAGTTCTTACGGAGACCAGCCGATAGGCTAGCAGTCCCTAAGTAATCTCCCACTTGAGCTAACATAACCTCGAACTCAGCCACTGCATCAGCAGCATCATACTTGCCGAGGGATTGTAGATATGTCTTAGCATTAGCTGTACTGTTTAGTAAAGCAATCTTGTACCCTTGAGCTTGTGCATCAGACAGGTTGGCATCAGCGATTCGTTTGAATAACTTATCTCCCTGACCAATCCATTCATTAGCTCTGAAGTGTTGTTGGAACTCAGTGTTCGCTAGTGCATTGGCAATACGAGGAGAGATCTGCTGTAGACGAGTCATAGTGGCACCCATGAAGTCATCAGCTACTTTCTTAGTGTCTGTCAATATTGCTGCTGCCATCTCCTTAGATGCAACCTTAGCTTTCAGGTTACGTGATACATTGTCCTCTAATTCACCAGACTTAGCAGAGATATTACGCATGCCTTTCTTATCAACGTGAACCTTTACATTATCCATTGAACGAGCCAATGCTCTGATAGCTAGTCCACCACCTATAGCACCTGCCACACCACCCACGATAGGGTTAGTGTCTAAGTTAGAGGCTGTTGCGGCACCTGCAACACCACCTAAGATAGCACCACTACCCATACCTTGTCCATCTGTATTTAAGAAACCACCCTGCCTATTACCTATAGAGCTAGGGCCTTTCCCTTTTAGCTGGTCTACTGTAGCACGTAATGGGCCAACCTTCATTTTACTAAGACCTTTAGCCTTAGGGTTAATCTTCAATATTTCCTTAATCGCTTGAGCACGAGTAAGAGGACGTTCAGTAGCAGTAGCTAATGGCCCTGTTATATTTGGTTTGATGAATGTAGATGGGCCACTCTTCATAGCTTTCAAACTAGTAAGGAAACCCTTCATAGCCTTTGACAATGTATCAGCAGCTATCTCATCCTGCATAGCTTTCTGTAGCATGCCCTTCGCCTTCATAACGAGGTGAGGCTTACGAGTCTTCTCTGCTGCTGCTAGCTTACGCTTAGCTGCCGCTGCTTCCATCTTAGCTCTACGAGCAGCTACTTCAGACTTACGTCTAGCTCTCTCAATGAACTTAACCCTAGACTCAGCGAGCTTTGCCTTTAACTTTGCCTTCTCTACAAGGGACTCGCCCTTACCTGCAGTCTGTCGTGCCTTGTTCAGGACTCTCTGTGCGGGTGTTAGAGGGACTTTAACATGAGGCTTAGGGATGCCCTTCATTCCGGGAATAGGATCGCGTCCGAGCAACTGGAAGTCATCAGCACCTAGTCCTGCTTGCTCGATAGTCTCACGAGTAGTTTGAGGTGCTGTATCATAAGGTGTACCCTGTTTCTGGTAGGGAGATAGTTCAGCTTCACGAGCACGTTGCATTGCAGCAGCTCGACTCTGTTGGGCAGCCGCTTGCTTAGCAGCTATCTGTTGCTGCTGGTACTGTCTGATATTCCACCCACGGGTACGTTGAGGCCCCATTGCAGTGTTAGGTCTAGTTGGCCCATTGAATTGATTATACGCAGGCTGACGCGGCCCTACGGTAGGATTCTTAGGGGTTGGCCCCACGAAGTTGTCAATGGCTTTGTTAGCTTCCTGTGTGGCTTTACCACCCTTCAGTAAAAGCTTACCAAATAAACCACCAGCCACTGTTCCCAGCAACACATCTCCTGCACGACTGTCACGTACATCCTCTTGGAAGAAAGCCGTAGAG
>Ga0316189_10007433_pt1 | contig 10356 bp, 7 predicted proteins | sample LowCovwburrow_MG_FD_204930 | JGI IMG/M metagenome (GOLD analysis project Ga0316189, IMG submission 204930) | Coastal sediment microbial communities from Maine, United States - Lowes Cove worm burrow | ecosystem: Environmental > Aquatic > Marine > Coastal > Sediment | place: USA: Maine... | reverse complement strand
CATGATTAGTAAGCTTGGTGTCGTTGGTGCAGGTTTGTGGACTAAAAGATTGGCTGGCGTATTGGCTAAGCATACCGAGATACTCTGCTCTCCTATAGTTGAAATTAGTGCATTAAATACTTTGAAATTGGCAAATATATTTTATGTGCCGATAGTCATCAGAGTTGGATTTCGACCTGGTCAGTTACGGCCAAAAGCGACCTATCTCGATTTGATCTGTTTAATCTATCTGTTGTTTAAAAAAGACATTGTCTTTTATTGGACAGGCTCAGATGTGGATCGGACAAGAAAAATGTTTGACTCTTATGGACTACCTTCTCGATTATGGAGTATTCCTGTGGCTCGCTTATTAGTGAGAAAGTCTAGACATTGTGCAGCAGCTCCTTGGCTAGTGGACGAACTAGCCTCTATTGGGATAGAGGCCTATTACTTGCCCTTTCCTTCCCCGACACGGACTTTTGAGGATATAAAAATTGAAACTTTATCAATGCCAAAAAGTTTTACTGTCCTTACTTATATCCCCGATCACAACCCATCAAATTACTGTGGGGAAGAAATAATTTCAGTTGCCAAGGAATTATCACATATTAATTTTCGAATAATGGGAGGTCTCGGAGAATGGTGTGATAGCGTACCAGCTAATGTGGTCTTTTTAGGCTGGATCGATCCAAAGGTCGAGTACTTGGCAGCATCTGTACTAGTCCGGGCAGTTAAGCATGATGCTCTAGGTGGGACGGTTCGTGAAGCTCTTCTTTGTGGTCGTCACGTTTTCTACTCTTTCCCTCACGAACACACGATAAAAATTGAAGTGGGTCAAGATCCGTTAATTGTATCTGCTGATTTAAAAACTCATTTGGAAAAAATTTATACCGATCATGTTTCAGGCGCCCTCTCTCTTAATACGCTTGGCCGAGAATGGATCCAAAGTAACCTTACTGAAGAGCATCTGGCTAAAAAAGCTTTTGACTATTTTGATGGGCTTAGATTATGAGGCGTTACATATCCTGGATAGGTGTGATGGGCATCCTATTAGCAGGTTTTTCCGCAGAGAAACATCCTTTTGGAGATGTCCTGATTGGAGGAATGGTGATCCTCCTTGTTTTGTTATTGCCGCTTTTATTGAAAAACTTAAAATGGTATGAACCAATAGTAGCAATGAACTGTATGGTGTTCCTGTTTGCCTGTGATCTTATCTACCTAGGTATCACTGGTTTTTCTAGAGCAGAACATTTGCTTCATTCATTCCCTAACTTAGGTTTAATTACTACAACGATAGTGCTCTTTACTTCGTCTTGGTTGATCTGTTTTATTCTTGGGTATTCATATCTACGTCAGGATCCTGGTCGGCCTGATTTAGATTTACCTATAATTGCTATTGACGTATTTCGTTTCAAGTACCTGCTTAAATATTATGTGTCTGTATGCTTTTTGATCGCGATTGGCAATCTTTTGTATAACGTTTGGCTTTTTAATTCAGGGGGAATAGTAGAGTATCTACTTGATTTTGGAGTGGCCCGTCATCGAGTCCAGCTTAATCCTGGGCGGTTTACCACGCTAGGGTATAATCTATTTATCGTAGCCCTAATACTTTATCGGATTTCGATGGTTAAGTGGAGTTTTCCTAAACTGCTAATTTATTTCTCCTTGACAGTAGTAACATTAATAGCTTTTATTTCAAGGGGGCAGATTTTTTATACTTTCTCAGTAATTGCTTTTCTTTTCATTTTTGAAATGTTTTTATCTAAACGTCGTGCCGAATTGTCTAAATGGTTTTTGATTCTAGCCCCGTTGATTATTTCCATAATGTTGGTGTCATATGCTATGCGTATAGTTAGCGTCGAGTTCTTCCTTGCGCAGGGAAGGGGCGATACTATATCGTATTGGACTTTATTTGTAGAAAAGTTGTCCGATATGCTTCATTTGATATTTGGAAAAGGAAATGCCCCTAATTTACCAGCGGCTCTAGTTTATTGGGAGCATTACGGAAATGTTGAGCCCTGGTTTAATGGCGCTTCTATGTTGAACTGGCTAGGGGGGGTAATTCCTGGGTATAAAGGGAGTTATATTGGTTATCATATTAGTGATACTTGGTATCCTAATAATGTTGGTGGCATTCCCCCAGGGATAATTCTCGAATTTTTTTCTAATTTTGGAATTGTAGGTTCTCTAGTATCTGCGTTTCTATTTGGCGGCATCTCAGCCTTAGCCTTCAATAGTTTTATCAAGCATCGAAATTTAATGTGGGGAATTATGTTTGCTGCTTTGTTAGTGCGCTTTTGGTTTATAGTCCCAAAAGTTGAAATGGCTGTTTTGAATAATGCTATTTGGCTGTTCCTTCCTACGACTTTAATTTTGATATTAGTTAAGTATTTTGATTATATTTTTTCTCACCTGTTTCTGAAAACTAAAGTGTAGATAGTAGCGACCTTGATACACCTTTCTAATAATTATATCTCCAGCAAAGTACATAGTGAGCTAATCAAGCAACTCGCTCTGCAAAATGGTAGTCAGCAAGTAATCGTGCCTATTAGAACAGATCGAGATTTTGGGAAAAATCTGATTAATGATGATCGAGTACATATAGATTATATTCGTTTCAATAGTGGTCTAATTCGCTATTTCCCAATGTTTAAGATTCTCCGGGTTTTTACCCGTTGTTTAGGTTCTTTATTTCGGGCGTACGAGTTAGAGGCTGGACAAGGTAAGGTACTGGCTTTGGCTCACAATTTGTGGTCTGATGGTATGGTTCTATTCTTGTTTTCGTTTGTCCGGCCACTTCAATTTGTTCTTGTTTGTAGAAATACGGACATCAATATTTTCCTTCCAAGGTTGATTCAATACCACTGGCTATTGCGGTGGGCTATAGCGCGTTCGCGTGGTTTAGTTTTTGTTAGCATGGCCCATCGCATTCGGTTTGAAACAAATTGGCCGAAATTATTTAAGGCCGCACACCAAGTGTCGGTCATTCCAAATGGAATTGACAGTTTTTGGCTAAACAATCAATGTATTGGTAATAATACCCGCCCTTTTCAGTGCTGTTTTGTCGGTCGTTTTGATCACAATAAAAACCTTAAGCGCTTGATCCGAGCATCGACTCGTATAGCTAAGAAACATAAGGGTTTTAGATTAGTATTGATCGGGGGTGATGAGATTGAACTAACCCAGGTGCTCGGAGAAGATAAAATTCCTTCATTTGTAACTGTCAAAGGCAAGATAGACGATAAGTGGAATTTGAAGAGTGTTTATTCCCAATCACGTGTCTTAGCAATGCCGTCCTTAACGGAAACCTTCGGGTTAGTTTATATCGAAGCTCTGTCACAAGGTTGTGCCCTTCTATGCTCTAGAAACGAGGGGGTCGACGGTTATTTTGATGCCGAAATTTGTCAGTCCGTAAACCCCTATTCGGTTGACGATATTTATGACAAATTACTTTCTTTGATGCAACGGAATAATCTTGGACTAAATATCGATAATAAGTTAGATCAGTTCAATTGGGCCGATATTTCGAATAAATATATGGGTATTTTTAGATGAGAGTTATTTATTTCCATCAATATTTCAATACTCCTGAAATGGTTGGGGGTACTCGTTCTTATGAAATTGCAAAGAGAATGGTCGAGGCCGGGCACCAGGTCCATATGGTAACTACTAGAACTGAAGGAGCTATCCAGGATGAGCAGTGGGATATTGAGGAAGTCGATGGAATTACTGTACATTGGCTCTCAGTTCAGTATTCCAATAAAATGGGTGCACTTCAGCGAATTTTAGCATTTACGAAATTTGCCCGTGAAGCAGGTGCATATGGGTCTAAACTACAAGGTGACGTTATATTCGCCACCAGTACCCCACTAACAGTAGCGATTCCTGGTGTGAAAGTTAGTAGAAAATTAGGGGTGCCATTGGTTTTCGAAGTCCGTGATTTGTGGCCCGAAGTTCCTATCGCTATGGGCGCCCTTCGATTTCCTTTAAGTGCATGGCTCGCTAGGCAGCTAGAAAAATGGGCATATAGAAACTCCAAATGGGTGATAGGGCTGTCGCCAGGTATGTGTGATGGAATAGTCAAAGCTGGATTCCCGAAAGACAGAGTAAAGTGTATTCCGAATGGAGCTGACGTAGGGCTTTTTCAAGGCGCTAAAATATCAAGTCAAGCGTTTAAAGATTCTCGAGAATGGCTGGGTAACCGACCGTTGGTGCTATATCCAGGGGCTGTGGGTCGTGTAAATGGATTAGGCTATATGGTTGATTTAGCTAAATTCGCTTTAGCAATTAATCCTGAAGTTCGCTTTCTTGTAGTAGGGGATGGGGGGGAACTTAGTCTGATTAAGTCGAGGGCGGAAGATGCTGGTGTCCTTGGCGTTAATTTTTTTATAGAGCCTCAAGTACCTAAGAACGAAATCCCCAATATTTTCAACGCCGCCACGGTTTGTTGTTCGTGGGTTATCGACGTGAAAGCTTTGTGGAACAATAGTGCGAATAAAGTATTCGATGCCTTTGCTGCTGGTAAGCCTGTAGTCATAAATCACGGGGGGTGGCTTCGAGATTTACTAGAGAGAGAATCAGCAGGCTTGGCGTTGCCACTAGACGATCTTGAAGGTGCTGCAAAGCAACTTATTGATTTTCTTGAGGATAGCAGATGCTTAGCTAAGTCAGGTCAGGCGGCATTGAGACTAGCAAGAGAGGATTTTTCGCGGGACAAGCTTGCAAGTGAAGTGATTCAGGTGCTGGAAATGGTAGTTAACGACCGTGCTTAAAAGATTTTCAGACATAGCATTATCAATATTGGCTATTGTCGCATTGCTTCCAGTTATTTTCATTATTGCGATTCTAATTTGGATTAATATAGGGCGTCCCATATGTTATTTGCAATTACGGCCAGGCTATCAGGGGAGGGAGTTTTTGATGGTGAAATTCCGTACAATGTTAAATACTATCGATCAAGATGGTGTTTTATTTAGAGATGAAGTTCGTTTAACCCCATTTGGCAAACTTCTTCGAGGAACGAGTCTGGATGAATTACCTGAATTGTGGAATGTTCTTAAAGGAGATATGAGCCTGGTTGGCCCACGACCTTTATTAATGGAATATTTGCCCCTGTACAGCAGTGAGCAGCGCCGTCGACATGATGTAAAACCTGGGATAACTGGTTGGGCACAAGTGAATGGGCGCAATGCAATTAGTTGGGAAGAAAAATTTAAACTTGATATATGGTATGTAGATAATCAATCATTTTGGCTGGATGTGAAAATTATATTTTTAACAGTTAAAAAAGTCCTGCTTCGAGATGGGATTTCAGCGCAGGGGCATGTAACCATTGAACGTTTTAAGGGAAGCCTGAAGTGACTCGTCTAGCTATTTTAGGTGCTAGCGGACATGGCAAGGTTGTAGCTGATGCGGCAGAATTAAGTGGTTGGGCGGAAGTCTTATTTTTTGATGATGATTGGCCAGAGATAACCAGTAATAGCAATTGGCCAGTCGTGGGCAACACGAAGATTCTTATCGATAATCTGTCATTATATGATGGGGTAATTGTCGCTGTCGGGGACAATTTAATTCGTGAGAAAAAAACAAAACTTCTAGTAGAAAATGATGCGAGGTTAGTCAGCATTATTCACCCGTCTTCAGTAGTAAGCCGTTATGCAAGTATTGGAAATGGATCAGTGGTTTTTTCAAATGTAGTGGTAAATGCCGATGTGGAAATTGGCTCAGCGGTAATTTTAAATACAGGATGTACGATTGACCATGATTGTGATATCGGCGATATGGTTCATATAAGCCCAGGAGTAAGTGTCGCAGGAGGAGTGAGTGTTGGACATAGAACATGGGTGGGTATTGGAGCGTGTGTTAAGCAGTGTGTTGATATCGGTGATGATGTAATAATTGGTGCTGGCAGTGTTGTGCTTAAAGATATCTCTGATGGGATTTCGGTTGTGGGCAATCCGGCAAGATTTTATGAGAAAAAAATAAATGTTAAATACTGAACTATCCCCGTGGCCATCTTTTACACAAGAAGAAGCCGATGCTGTCCAACAGGTTTTATTGTCAAATAAAGTGAACTACTGGACTGGTCAGGAAGGGCGTGAGTTTGAAAAGGAGTTTGCCTACTGGTGTGGTAGTGAATATGCAATAGCGTTGGCCAACGGGACTCTGGCTTTAGAGTTGGCGCTGAAAGCCCTAGGTGTTGGTGCTAACGATGAAGTCATTGTTACCTCACGCACTTTTTTAGCTTCGGTATCGTCTATTGTTAATATGGGTGCGGTGCCTGTTTTTGCTGAAGTCTCCGGTGAGTCCCAAAATATAACACCACAGTCTATAAACGAAAAAATTTCGAATAAAACCAAAGCTATTATTTGTGTTCATTTAGCCGGTTGGCCCTGTGAAATGGATGAAATAATGGCTATTGCTGACAGGCATAATTTATGGGTTATCGAAGATTGTGCTCAGGCTCATGGGGCGTTATACAAAAATAAACCCGTCGGCTCTATTGGGCACGTCGGGTGCTGGTCCTTTTGTCAGGATAAGATCATGACGACAGGCGGCGAAGGTGGCATGGTAACCACTAATAATAAAGAATTGTGGTCAAAAATGTGGTCGTACAAAGATCATGGGAAATCATTTGAGTCAGTCTACGAAAAGCAACATCCGCGAGGATTTAGGTGGTTACACGATTCGTTTGGGTCTAATTATCGAATGACTGAAATGCAGGCTATAATTGGTAGGATTCAGTTAAAGAGGATGGGTGGTTGGCATCAGGAGAGGAGGTCTAATGCCGATAAAATACTTGACGCCTGTCGGATCTATGACGCATCTCTTCGAGTGCCTACCTTGCCTGACCATATAGAACATGCCTGGTATAAGTGTTATGTATTTGTTCGACCGTGTGGTTTGAATGATGGTTGGAGTCGTGATCGAATTGCCGATGAAATTAATGCGCTAGGTGTCCCTTGTTTTCAAGGAAGCTGCTCAGAAGTATATTTAGAAAAAGCATTTGATAGTACCGAGTATAGACCGAATATTAGGTTGCCCGTCGCAAAGGAGTTAGGGGAAACTAGTTTGATGTTTTTGGTTCATCCGGGCTTAACGTCGAGCGAAATTCAAAAAACCTGTGATGCCATAGGTCAGATTATGGGCGAAGCATCTATATAGTCTCACGCTGGGTCTTGTAGTTAAGTAGAATTTGGGCTGCAACAAATGAGGTGCTAATATATCCGTTCCGATTACTTGAGTTAATATAGTGATAATTAAGAAGGTTCTCGCTCTGCCCCGCAATTTTAAACGACTTATCATTCTCTCAATAGATTTGCTGTTATTACCTTTTGCTTTATGGGCTTCCTTCTCGCTAAGGCTTGGCGAATTCTATTTACCTAAAGGCGATATAAAGTATTTATTCCTTGCAGTTCCAATAATAGCCATACCTATATTTATTCGCCTTGGATTATATCGGGCGATTATTAGATATATCGGCTTTCTCGCCATGTGGTCGGTAGTGAAAGCGGTGAGTATCTATACACTCGCCTGGGGAGTGCTTGTATTACTCAGTGCCATCCCGGGCGTTCCTCGATCAGTGTTGTTGATTAACTGGTTGATGACGATGTTGTTGATAGGGGGGAGTCGGGCCATCGCTCGATGGTGGTTAACAGGGAGTTTGCCAAACGCTCAAAGTCAATCCAAACGAGTTGTAATTTATGGCGCAGGTGTCGCAGGAATGCAGATAGCGACTGCTTTATCCGGCAGCCCTGATATCAAACCAGTTGCCTATATTGATGATAAGAAATCTTTGCAAGGCAATTTTATACATGGCCTCCCTGTTTATGGATTTAAGCTGTTTGCAACTGTGGTTTCGGAATATTCAATTACTGATGTGTTACTCGCTATGCCGTCAGTTTCTAGGGTGCGCAGAAGTGAAATCATTGATTTGCTGGAGCCTTATTCGGTTCATGTTATGACTTTGCCCGGTATGGATGAATTAGCTAGTGGCAAGATACAAGTCAATGATGTCCGTGAGGTTGGGCTTCGCGATATCCTAGGTCGCGACCCAGTCGCTCCAGACGGAGCGTTGCTTTCAGCTAACGTAAAGGATAAGGCAGTCCTCGTCACTGGTGCTGGTGGGTCGATTGGCTCGGAACTTTGTCGGCAGATAATTCGGATAAAGCCGAGGGTGCTTGTGCTGTATGAGCAAAATGAACACGGGCTTTATACGGTTGAGAACGAGTTGAAGGCATTAGTTCTGAGGCTTTTCCCCAATGATTCGCTTGCCGCCAACGTTATTCCTATATTAGCTTCGGTGACCAACCAAAGCCGACTGGAGCTGGTTTGCAATGCTTTTGGCATACAAACCATTTACCATGCTGCAGCTTATAAGCATGTACCGATGGTAGAAAAAAATCCACTGGAAGCAATTAGCAATAATATACTCGGAACATATCGCACGGCAAAAGCTGCCATTAACTCAAAGGTCGATACTTTTGTGCTGATATCTACGGATAAGGCAGTCCGGCCAACCAATACAATGGGAGCCTCTAAACGCTTTGCGGAAATGATTCTACAGGGACTCGCGCAAGGCAATCGGAGTAAAACCCGATTCACCATGGTTAGATTCGGAAATGTATTGGGATCTTCGGGTTCGGTTGTGCCTCTATTTAGGGAGCAAATTAAAAATGGTGGCCCGGTAACAGTAACCGACCCCGAAATCATTCGTTATTTCATGACTATTCCAGAAGCAGCTCAATTGGTAATCCAGGCTGGTGCTATGGGTAAAGGTGGCGATGTATTTGTGCTGGATATGGGGGAGCCGGTTAAAATTCTGGATATGGCCAGGCGTATGATTCACCTCAGCGGTTTTCAGGTAAAAGATAGTGTTAATCCTGATGGCGATATTGAGATAACTTATACAGGATTGCGCCCGGGCGAGAAACTTTACGAGGAATTGCTGATTGGCGAAAATGTCAAGCCTACCCGCCATAAACTAATCCTTTCTGCAGACGAAGAGTGTTTGTCCTGGCAGAAGGTGGAGCAGTTTATTGCGATGTTTATAAATGTTCTGGAGAATGATGATGTAGAAAAGTCTAGAACAGTTTTAATGGAGGCTGTAAAAGGATTCCACCCTCAATGTGATGTGGCTGATCTGGTCTTTAAGAAAAGACTTACTCCGGATAATCATCATCAGGTAGACAATGTCATTAATTTGAAAAACTAATCTGGATCCTGTCTCTCCGAAGCGATTAAGATAGCAAAACATATCGATGAGAAATATATGGGTAGGACATGGTAAAAAATTCCGTCAATCAAGGAGTTCGCCAATAAAGCGGCTATTGAAAAGTAAGCAATAGTTGTTGTAGGTGTTGTAACCAGACTCTGGAAGTTGATGCGATTAGTGAAATTTAAAATAGCCTTTGAAATAATGGAGAAATAGATAAGGCTTCCGAATAAACCCCATTCCAGTAGCGACTGAATGATTATCGAATGGGGATGAACAAATGTTCTTATGCCCATGCTTTTTCTCAATGCAATAAAACTTTCTGCACCAAACCCCAATGCCCAGCTTTCCTTGAGTTTTAACAAACTGGTTTCCCAGATCTCGATCCTTCCTGCCGAAAATCCGTTTAAACTGGAATGTTGCGAAAACCTATCAACTAGCGATTTGAGCAGTGACTCGGCACCGCTCAAATAAGCTATGGTGATTAGGGCCATAAAGGTAAAAAAAAACATACAGAGCACTCTAAGCCAATATTTCCTGTACACCATGATTAGCATTAAACAACTAAAAAAAACTATCACAAGAATACCTTGACGACTTTCCGTAAGAATAAGCGTCGAGAAATTAGCCAATGCTAACACTATGCCTAAAACCAGTTTAGGGAAGTTAAAGCGAGAGTTGATCAAAAAATAAAAACTGAACATTGTCGCGGCGGTTAAATGATACCCAAAATGCCGAATATTAGAATAATAATTAAGGCGTTTGAACGTCGCCATCAAGCTCTGATCGGTATCAGATAACTCATGAGAAATCAAAAAAACCGCAATTGGTAAAAGGCAGGATACTGAACCTGCAATAATGAGAATCCCTGGGTTCAAATACTTTTCTTGAATCAAATACACCATCAGCCAAAGATAGGTCAACCAGATAATAATCGAAAGGTAACGGTGGGTCGCCATACCTATTTTGGGTGAGATTAACGTCGATATCAGGGCTGAAATTAGAAATACGATTATCAGCTTAAACTCGAATGAGTCGGTTGGTAGAGATGCGAAAAAATCTCTTTTATAGACGAGGATGGCAGCAATTATGATTAGTAGCTCAACTAGTGCTATCTGATAATTATATCTACGACTAAAATCGTGATGAAGAAAGGGCAGGCT
>Ga0316189_10007432_pt1 | contig 10356 bp, 10 predicted proteins | sample LowCovwburrow_MG_FD_204930 | JGI IMG/M metagenome (GOLD analysis project Ga0316189, IMG submission 204930) | Coastal sediment microbial communities from Maine, United States - Lowes Cove worm burrow | ecosystem: Environmental > Aquatic > Marine > Coastal > Sediment | place: USA: Maine... | reverse complement strand
CGAGGGCGTTTCGTAACCCACATCATTGAGGGCTTTGAGCAGCGGGCTAGACAGTCCAAAGCTGGAAAAGCTGGGTGAATCTTCGGCAGAGGACATAGGACGGGCCTTTTCTGAGGGGCAAAGGGCTAGAATTATACGTTACATAAGGGATTGATTATATAGATGCCGGAAATGTCTGTGTGCAGGTGGTCGAGTGGTCTGATTTGTGGCTGGGATTCGGAAGTCATTGGAATTATTATAAAAATTATGGAAAAAGTGATTTGGTTCGTAAAATGCTCAGTGCCGCCGACCCTACCGCCCTGGCGATCACCCTCAAACTGGCGGGCGTTACCACCTTAATCCTCTTGTTGTTGGAAACGCCGCTGGCCTGACTAAGAGAGTAAAATTTTCAATGACTACAGAAAAAGCATTACATGCGCGCAGCAAATCAAAGTGCGAGTTGTGTGGCAGCACAGAGAACCTGGATGCTTATGAAGTACCGCCGCGTACCGGTGGTAACATCGATGAATGTGCGCTGCTGTGTGAAACATGTCGCGACCAAATCGAAAACCCGGGTAAAGTTGATGTGCATCACTGGCGTTGCCTTAACGACAGTATGTGGAACCAGGAACCTGCAGTGCAGGTGGTCGCCTGGCGAATGCTGACACGCCTGAAAGCCGAAGGTTGGCCACAGGACCTGCTCGATATGCTCTTTCTGGATGACGATACTCTCGCCTGGGCGCAAGCCACAGGTGAGGGTGACAGTGATGAAGCGACTGTCAGGCATATCGATAGCAACGGTGTCGTTCTCGCACCGGGAGATACGGTTACCCTCATCAAGGATCTTAATGTAAAGGGTGCAGGGTTTACCGCCAAGCGTGGTACCGCGGTACGCGGTATTTCACTGGTGGCTGATAATCCGGAACACATTGAGGGTCGTGTAAACGGCCAGCAGATTGTGATCCTCACAAAGTTTGTTAAAAAATCAAACTAGTTATCTTTTGGAATCTTGCCTGATAGGTCACCGAGCTTGTTATTGCTGCGTGCGTTATGTTGCTGTTCGGACGTTGGTGAAAAATACGGGTTTTGTTATGCTTGTATTCAACCGTTGCATCGGGATTTTAAAGGCTCGATGAAACTACCCGTACAATGTTGGGAGAAGAATATGAGCTTAAACAACTGTTACGCAATGGCAGCCGGTGTTATTTTGCTGGCACCACTTGCTGCATATGGCGGTTCCCTGGAATGCCATGGCACTATCGTTTCCCCGGGTGATACCGAGAAGCAGTTACTCGAAACCTGTGGTAATCCCACATCCCGCAATGGTGCCGACTGGACATATGCAGTTCCCGGATCCCAGCCAGTGTTGGTTACGCTTGGTAATGGCGTAGTGATGTTTATCCGGGATGTGGACGAGGCATCGGAGTCTGCCGAGTCCCCGTTGGGGGATCACCCCTGAATGAAAGCGTTAGTCAAAAAACGCGCTGAGGAAGGCCTGTGGCTGGAAGACGTGCCAGTACCGGAGGTGGGTAATAATGATGTCCTGATTAAAATCCAGAAAACAGCCATATGCGGTACGGATATCCATATTTATAACTGGGACGAGTGGGCGCAGAAAACGATTCCGGTGCCGATGACCATCGGCCATGAGTTTGCTGGTGTGATAGCGGAGATGGGCTCCAATGTTACCGGTCTGGAAATTGGTGACGTGGTTTCCGGTGAGGGGCACATTGTCTGCGAGCGTTGCCGAAACTGCCTGGCGGGTCGCCGTCACCTTTGTCCGAATACGATTGGTGTGGGTGTCAACCGCACCGGTGCTTTTGCCGAGTATTTGGCCATCCCTGCAAAAAATGTGTACAGGCCAAGCAGACCCATGTCTACGGATTTGTTAGCCTGCTTTGACCCGTTTGGGAATGCTGTCCATACGGCCTTATCGTTCAATATGGTCGGCGAGGATGTATTGATCACAGGTGCGGGTCCTATAGGGATCATGGCGGCGATGGTGGCCGCGCATTGTGGTGCACGCAATATTGTGATTACTGACCTGAACCAATACCGTCTGGATCTGGTGAAAAAGATTGTACCCAAAGCTATTCCCCTGAACGTTAATGACGGGCCTATCAGTAAAGAGTTCATGTGCAAGCTGGGAATTTTTGAAGGCTTTGATGTCGGTCTGGAAATGTCGGGTTCTCCGCATGCGTTTAAAGACATGCTCAGCAAAATGATTAACGGCGGAAGTATAGCGATGCTGGCTATCATGCCGGATGGTACCGGTATTGACTGGAACCAGGTGGTTTTTAAAGGCCTCTTTATTAAAGGCATTTATGGCCGCGAAATCTTTGAAACCTGGTACAAGGGAACCATGATGGTACAAAGTGGGCTTCCCCTGGAAAAGATTATTACCCACCGTTTCCACTATACAGACTTCCAGCAAGGGTTTGATGTAATGCGTTCCGGCCAGTCCGGCAAGGTTATCCTTAACTGGGGCGAACAGTAGATGAAGGGACGATTATGAGCTTCAGGAGTGCAAAAGAAAGTCTGGCCAGGGACCTGGCCGAGATAAAAGCAGCCGGTTTGTGGAAGACCGAGCGTGTCATTGCTTCTGACCAGAAAAATAATATTACCCTTGCTGATGGCAGCGAGGTTATCAATATGTGCGCGAATAATTACCTGGGGCTGGCCAATAACCCGGAAGTCATACAGGCAGCGAAGGACAGCTATGACCGGTGGGGCTTTGGGCTCTCTTCGGTACGTTTTATCTGTGGCACCCAAACTATTCATACTGTGCTCGAAGGCAAGGTGACGGACTTCCTGGGTATGGAAGACACTATTCTTTATGCGGCCTGTTTTGATGCCAATACAGGACTTTTCGAGACTATTTTGAATGCCGAAGATGCCGTCATATCTGATGAATTGAATCACGCTTCGATAATTGATGGTATACGCCTGTGTAAAGCTGCGCGCTTCCGATACAAAAACAACAATATGGAAGATCTTGAGGATAAGCTGAAAGAGGCGAAGGCCGGTGGCGCACGCCGGATACTGATTACCACGGATGGCGTGTTTTCAATGGACGGTACCATTGCGCAGCTGGATAAAATATGTGATCTCGCCGATAAATATGATGCGATGGTCCATCATGACGACTGTCATGCTGTCGGCTTTATGGGTAAAAGTGGCCGCGGTGTTCACGAATATTGTGGCGTGATGGACCGGGTCGATATTATTACCGGAACATTCGGTAAGGCATTGGGAGGCGCTTCAGGAGGCTACACATCCGGGCGTAAGGAAATTATCGAAATGTTACGTCAGCGCTCACGCCCATACCTGTTCTCGAATACCGTGGCGCCGGCAATTTGTGCGGCCACGATCAAAGTGCTGGAGATGCTTTCTGCGTCGACAGAATTACGCGATCGTCTCGAAGACAATACGCGCTATTTCCGGAACGGGATGCGAGCTGCAGGCTTCGAGGTAAATCCTGGCAATCATCCGATTGTGCCGGTCATGCTGGGGGATGCCATGCTGGCACAGGAAATGTCCCGAAAATTACTGGAGCGCGGAGTTTACGCTATTGGCTTCTTCTTCCCGGTTGTGCCTAAAGGCAAGGCAAGAATTCGCACTCAAATTTCAGCAGCCCACACAAAAGATGATTTGGATACGGCAATTGCGGCTTTTGCTGCAACTTATGCCGAACTGACGGGTTGATTCCCAACGAATCTGCGTGTTTTCGTACAGCAGATCGTAACCCGGGCAGTACAGGTAAATGAAAAAGGGCGGCCAGTTGGCCGCCCTTTAATCCTTCAGCTTACGACGTGGTTAATGTGAGTGACCGATTGTGCCGGAGAAGAAGTCCGGACCGGCACCAAACGGTGGCTGTACAAAGCTCGGATCGGGCGTGTTGTCAGGCTGTCCGATTTGCTCACTTTCAGACTGAGGCAGATTACCCGGATTTTTGGAATCCACGGTAACTACACGACCCTGGCCGGTACCAAACTGCGCATCGGTCACAGTGTTGTCTGTCAGGCTGTCCAGGTAGCGACGTAGCGCATGCACAGGGTGCAGGAAGTTATCCGGTGCAACCTGTTTGACAACAGGACCAATAATAACGCCTTCTTTGTTCACCGGTTCAGCCAGCGTGATAGCACTTTCGTAATCATCGGCATCAGCCAACTGGAAGAACTTGAAGTTAGCACCACCGCCAGTACGGCAGACATCATCCAGCGGGTTGCCGTGTCCGTAACAGGAAGCAAATACATAGCGTTTACCAAGATCCAGTGCCTGACCGCCGATTTTAGTTTCAACAACACGACTGCCTGAACTGCTGAACGGCCGGTTTTTAAGGTCGATCTTCTGTTCCATGTTGGCAAGGCCGAGGTACCAGCCACCGCGTTGCATGAATACATTACGGTCAAACACTGCACCCAGAATGGTATTCAGGCTGTTCTGGATGGACTGGCCCGAAAAGTCAGCGACATTGACCGCAGGCGCAATCGGGAACCAGGTATACAGGTCACGTAATGTGATCGGGCTACCCGGCAATACAGCATTACCGAAACGGAAGCCGTTAGCCATGGAAACGTCCACGCCGTTTTCCCAGCCGGGAACATTGTATACATCGGCCACGCTGTTACTTACGGCAAGGATGCCATCAGCAATGAAGTTATTCAGCGTGTCTTCCAGTACGCTGTGTCTCAACAGCAAGGTATCGGTGTAACCGACTTCAGTGTCCAGATCATCAACAAGCTGAAGCCCTCTCACTGCAGGGTTGACGAAACCACCAGGCATGAAAGTGTGACGTTTAACAATACCGTCTTCACCCGCGATGAAGTCTTCTTCCATGGCAGCAACCAGTTCAGCCATGGCAGGGTCTTCTGCGACAGACTCATCAACAGGAATCGCTTCCCAAGTGAAATCCTCTATTTCACCACCGTCCATTTCAAGGTCAAGACGGCCGACATACATATCGCGGTTGGTTTCAACCACAATGGCCGCACCCCTGCTAAGCTGACGACGCTCACCGCGGCTCAATGCTTTACCAGGTGTGGTTCTTGTAACTTCGTCCTTACTCACCAGCAAAGCACCCAACGTAACCTCATGGGTATGCGCAGAATACATCACGTCGATATCTTTAAAGCTTTGTGCAATCTTGATGTTTTGCGACAGGCCAAGTTCAGACTGGACAACGATCAGTTCTGCTCCCTCTTCTTCTTTCACCTTTTTGATCAAGCCGGGTAGTTCTTCAACGCCCTGGGTAAAACGAAAGGTGATATTGAAGGTGTCGGCCTGTTGCGGAACGATAGAGGCGGTAATACCAATAACGGCGATTTTTGTGCCGTTGCGTTCCAGTATTTGATACGCCGGTAATACCGGTTGGCCGTGCAAAGGTGCTGGTAACGGGGCCGCGTTATAGAGATTGGCGGCCACGGCCGGGAAGCTTGCTTTAATAACACCCACGCCTGGAGGTGTTGGTTGAGGTGCTGTAGCTAAATTTTCTTCACAGGTATAACCGCTGGCTGCATCGGTCAGGCCTTCAATAACGGGTACATCATCACAGCCGAGATAACCGGACATGGTGCGAATGTTGCCCGGAATGGTTGGTTTCGGACCGAATGTTGTAAAGCGGTTACGGAATACAGCGGCGCCGTAACCAAAATCCCAGTTACCCGGTGTATACACATCGATACCAAAAGCATTCATCGGTATCATCATGGCATCACCGACAGTGAACATAGCTTCTGCACTGCCATGGGTTAAGTCGCCTGTGGAAAGCAGGACTGCGTGAGGATTATCGGCACGGATATCGTTAACGACGGTTTTCAGTCGGGCAAGGCCGCCAGCACTGGCGGCTTCATATTCGCTACCATCCGGCTTCTTCATAATGGCGGCGTGAGGAACCAGCGTACCGTGCAGGTCACCCATTTCGATCAGTGTGATAGTCTCATCGTCCGAATGGGAATAGGACGCCTGGGCCGTGTTAAGGCCGAGGAAGGCCAGGGACAGGGCAGATGCTAACGCGCAGCTCCCCGCCTTCTTGACAAAGTCGTGCATAGCCATTGGGTACTCCTCCAGTGTTGTTGTTTATTGGTTTAATAAAACACGCGACAGACTAGCTGCCGGGGTAAACCCGAGGTATAGGAAAAATCCTTAAAATGACTGAGTAGATGCCTGAATCTGACTATGAGTAAATCCAGGTGTAATAACTAACTTGTTGTTATTTATGGCGTAACCAGACCAAGGCGAATAGCAAGGCGGGTGAGTTCAGCCGAGTTGGCCAGCCCCAGTTTCTGTTTAACGCTGGTGTTGTGATGACCTATTGTCTTGGGGCTGACGTTGAGCATCTCGGCAATTTCATTGACGGACTTGCCCTCGGCACGCAGTCGAAACACCTCGAATTCACGTGGCGACAGGTCGGCGATAAGCTGGCTGTCTGTGGAGACAGTTCGCTTGACCAGGAAGGGCGTCATTTCCTGGCCGATATACAGCTCGCCTTTTGCCACCTGACGAACCGCGTCGACCATTACCCGGGAGGCACTGCGCTTGGAGATATATCCGAGGATGCCAAGATCCAGGGCGCGGTTAAGGTAGATCTCGTTCTCATGCACGCTGAAAACCAGGATTCGTGCCGATTCATCTCGTGCCAGAATGCGTCGGCTGGCGTCGAGCCCGCCAATACCGGGCATGCTCAGGTCCATGACTACGACCGTGGGCTGGTGCTGCATGTACGACCGGTAAGCATCTTCGCCGTCGGAGGCTTCAGCCACGACCTCAATTTTTCCGGTGCTTTCCAGCAAGCGGCGGTAGCCAGCCCTGACGACTTCGTGATCATCGACCAGCAACGCCTTAATGGTATCCACTGCTAACCTCTTTATTGTTTTCAGGCGGTTTCATATTCGGGTAATGGCACCCGGGCCTGCAGGCGCAGGCCCTTGCCAGGTTCGGAATGTATGGAAAAGCTGCCGTTAATTGCTTCGATGCGTTCACGCATGCCGAGTAATCCCAGGCCGCGGTTACGCTGTCCCGGATCCATGCCGCCGCCATTGTCTTCGATTTTTAACAGCAGGCAGGCCGTATCATCGCATTCCTGTTTGGCAAGTTCGATAGTCACCCGGGTTGCTTCGGAATGCTTGGAAATGTTGGTCAGGGCTTCCTGAACAATACGGTAAACGGAAATATTGATCGTTTCTTCCAAAGCCGACACGTCACCGTCGACGTTGAACTGGAGATCCACTGTTTTGTAGCGCTGTTGCCAGGCGTTAACTTCTTCTTCGATGGCTGCGATCAAACCGAGATCATCGAGCACGACGGGCCGAAGTCGCTGCATCATGGAGTGGACAACGTCATAAATGCGTGAGGATAAAGTGAGTATCGCTTGTGCGCTTGCCTTCAGGTGGCTGTCAGCGTCACCGGATCGATCATGGATTATCCTGGCATCAGCCTGGATCGCGGTCAGACACTGCCCAAGCTCATCGTGTAGTTCACGCGCCAGGTAACGGCGTTCTTCCTCCTGTACAGCAAGCGATTTATGGACCAGGAAGCGGTTGCCTTCCAGCAGAGTCATGCACTCATGTTCCTTGAGCTTGCGTTCACTGATGTCGTGCAGGGTGGCGGCGTACAGGGGCTTGCCATCGAGGTCGACACGGCCGATAAACAGCTCAAGCGGGAATTCGGTAGTATCCTTGCGTAGCCCGGTGAGCTCTGTGCGTGTGGGCGTCGGTTGTTTCCAGTGGCTACCTTCCCAGTTCTCATCGCTCAACAGGCAGGTAACCGGTTGTCCAATCAGCGCCCGGCCTGCATAGCCGAACAGTGACGTTATAGCCGGGTTCTGCGATAGAATTATCAGGTCGTCACCATAGGTCACCATTCCGTCTATGGAAGTCTCTTCAATTACACGTTCCCTGGCGAGCAGGTTCTGCATTCGTCGTGTGCGCTCGGAAACTTCCGACACCATGTGGTTGAACGCTGCCGCGGTCTTGCCGACTTCATCGTCAATTTCGGTAGCGACTGTTGTCGTGTAGTCACCGGCGCCGACTTGTTGGGCGGCATTTGCCAATCGGCCCAGACGGCGTGTCAGTCGCAAGCCGATGAATACGGTCGCGAGTATGGTCAGCGTAATTTCCGTCCCGGCAATAGCAACACTATTGACCCTTGCCGTGTGAATGGCTGCGTTCATCTGTGTCAGTGAGAGACCCATGCGGACCTGACCCAGGAGTTGGTCACCGATAAGAATCGGAGCGGCAACGTCAAAAATGCCGTCACTGACCTGCAGCGGGTGTTCATCGAGAGCAGGCCAGGGTGTGTCAGGCATATCACCCAGCTTGACTACAGAACGCTCGTCACGGTCAAAGATCGCCAGATAGCTGAGTTCGTCATTATCGGCAATGTTGCGCAGATATTCTTCCAGGGATGCGTAGTCGATGGCGATCAGATAACCGCCGGTAGTGGTCGCAACCTGCTTCAGCATGCTATCCGCGCTATCCCTCAGGCGGTCGGCATAGGCTTGTTGCAGCAAGCCTATATTGCTCCATACCAGCAGCGATAGCATTACGATTTCTATTATTACCACACTGGAGATCAGTCTGACGCGCAGGGAACGCCATGGCGAAACAGGCATGACTACTGGACCTCTATCTGATCGACAATCGGCCCAAGTGCTTCGTAGGCATCATCGCTGGCTGAGATAAAACCGGGCCACTCAAGAGCTCGCAATACAGCGCGGCCATCCTTGTTTTTGCGCATGTCTACAAGCGCCGCCTGAATGCGTGCTGCAACTGAGGTGTCTACCCAGGGCGCGACAGCAATGGGTATATGTGGAACATGGTGGGAGTACGCAATAATGACCGTACCCTGGCGCAAGTGGGGCTGTACGCGCCGATAGACCGGTAACATCAAAGTCGCAGCATCTGTCGTGCCCTGATACGCAGACAGGAGAGAGGCACTGTGACTGGGGGTTGCTACCAGGGACAGGTCGGTTTCAGGGTTGATGTTATTTTCCAGCAGCAATTGCCTGGCAAGCAATGTGGAGAGGGCCAGTGATCCGGTTGTGGCCAGGCGTTTGTTTTTAAGGTCCTTTATCGAGCGTATATTGCTTCGGGTTGGCGCCACGATTACCGCTTGCATGCTTGCCTGGTCAACGCGAACCAACGCCTGGTAACCGGCATTCTTACTGGCCATGTAATACAGGTGCGGAGCGGTAAACAGAATATCGTAGCGTTTCTCGTTCTGGGTGCGATCCACAAACTGCGCAAAATCCGGGGCTGTTTCCATACGGATTTCAGTATTCAGTTCGGTCGATAGATACTTCACCAGGGGTGAGAAACGCCGCACAAGGCGTTCCGGGCTGACAATCGGCAAAAATCCAAACACGAGATGATCGCGTGATGGTTGCGGGCCCGCTGGCTGGATATGAGGAGTCTGGGCGAAGATGCTGCCGGCCAGCATCCACAGGATCATGATCCACAGTGTTCTGGCACCATTCGATAGTCTGATCACACTTGAGACCTGCTTATTAACTATTTGAATTATCGCCAATTATATTTAATATGTCATTCCCGGATATGGTCGCAGACGAGGCGCGCAGACAGCAGGGAAGGTGGCAATAATACAGTTAGACGAACTACCGAGTGGTTTTATTCTCGGCTGGCTGGTGGGTTACGCCAGCTGTCCTGGAGTTTTCGCACAACCTCGTTCGATCTTTATCTTTTGGAAAATACTGACTTGTTTGATTTGGCATAGCAAAGAAAAGCCCCGTTCTGCCGCTAAGCAACAGTCGCATTGCTAAATTATTAAGGATTTACCCTTGACTAAACTCGACTGCCGGGGGTACCGGCGGACTGATGACATCGACCCGCAGTGGCTGGCTGATTATGCTCATAAAAACCCGGGGGTCTATCTCTTTGGTACGGCCGAGAATATCGATAAGCTCAAGAAGGATCTGGGTTCAATTGAATGGCAACGAATGTTGTCGGTCTGGCGCGAGCATAAACAGCAGCAGAGTAAAGACAGCGAGCTATTCTCAGCGGCGCTCAAGGACTTCCACGATACATGTCTGGATCTGAACCTGATCCCGCACGAGGTGCTGCAGGTGCTGACAGCACACCTCGAGGCCAGCGGCGGCGAAGTGATCGCACGGGAGATCGAAGCGATGCGGCAGGTTTATTCGAGAATTTATGGTCAGCACAGCGGTGGTCGAGCCTTCGACCTGGATTTAATACCGGAAAAGTCTACCGACCAGATCAAAGAGTAATCGTCGGTCTTTGATCCGCTGTTTTCGTATGGCGTTAAAGAGCCGGTGGTAGCCATAACACGACATACTAATACTGTTCTGAAAATCAGGCTGTTGTAGGCGAATCGGTAGTATATTTTCAGGTCTGACCTTTA
>Ga0316189_10007431_pt1 | contig 10358 bp, 9 predicted proteins | sample LowCovwburrow_MG_FD_204930 | JGI IMG/M metagenome (GOLD analysis project Ga0316189, IMG submission 204930) | Coastal sediment microbial communities from Maine, United States - Lowes Cove worm burrow | ecosystem: Environmental > Aquatic > Marine > Coastal > Sediment | place: USA: Maine... | reverse complement strand
GTTGCGCAATATCCAGGGTCGCCCCCGTAATCAAACTCACTGCCGCTATAGCTGCACCAAGTGCTAGCGGTGCTTTGCCGCTTTGTGCTTCTGCTGAAGGAGTGAGTGACATCGTCGCAATAGCAGTACCACAAAGGATTGCAGCACATTTCCTGAACACTGATCTGATTACAGCTGAAAGCATTTTATTCATATCAACATAACACCAGATGCCTGCTAAATTACAAGTCAAATTCAACGACAATGGACTGAAAATGCTCATCGAATGAGCCCGCCCCGCCAGCTTAACGGATACAATCAAACAGGCACCCATATCGGGCATATAAAAGAGTGTGAGCTTTTCGGATGATGCGTTCGGGCTATTTAAGCTTCGCCTGCCGCTCTTTTTTCGCGTTTGGCGCGAATGCGCTCTTTTTTATCATCGGCAGCGTGTGCATTGCGCGGTTTACGTGGCAGAGAACGGTAGATCTCTACCCTGTCGCCGTCACGCAACACCTGTGCCCCTTTGATCAGCTTGGCATAGATACCGAGCTGGTGGGCCGCCAGATCAATGTCAGGATACTTCTCCATCAGAGCGCTGTTACGCACGGCTTCATCTGCAGTGGTGCCCTCAGCAACATCCAACTCCTCAATAAACTGCTCATGTGCAAGCGCATAGACCACACTAACGTGCATTCACCCCTCCTTCAGGGTCAGGGCGCGCTGTTCAAACGCCTGCACCATCGATTTACATGCCGTTGAGAAGATCGGAGAAGCCACCATATCGAGCATCATACTGCGAAATTCAAACTCAATCGAGAAATGCACCCTGCAGTGATCATCATCAATCACTTCAAAGGTCCAGACACTCTCGAGAAAGCGAAACGGCCCATCCAGTAGCCGGATCTCAATCAGTTTGCCTGCAACATAGCGATCAATGGTTTTAAAGCTGTGGCGGGAACCGGCCAGATCAGCAACAAGCTCAGCGGTCAGCTCGCCGTCGCGCTGTGTGAGGATGGTGGCATCAGCAACCCAGGGCAGAAACTGCGGATAGGCTTCGATATCCATGACGACATCAAACATCCTGCCTGCAGAACTGGCGATTACCCTTGTCTCCTCGAAACTACGCATGGATCAGTGTTTTTTCTCCGGAGCATAGGGGTTGTTGCCGCCGGTAAAGGTGAAGCGGACGGTGACACCGGTAAGCTTGTATGTCTTACGGAATGACTGCTCAAGATAACGACGGTAACTGGTCTTCAGCGCCTGCGGCCGATTACAGAACACCTTGATACTTGGCGGGGATGTAGAAGTTTGCGAGGCATATTTGAGTTTAACCACGGCACCACGATCACTGGGTGGATGCTGCGCCTCCTGCGCCGACTGCAACCAGCGATTAAGCTCACCGGTTCCGATCTCAAAACGGTTACGTTTGGAAGCCCTGACCGCCTCATCAAGCAGTTTTTTCACACCCTTGCTACTCTTGGCACTGATACGAAAAATTTGAATATCCGCCAGACCACGCATGCGGAAGTTGAGGCGCTCGGCGAAATAGTTCCACTCATCTTCACTCAGCAGATCAAGTTTGTTTACTGCCACCAGCAGTGCACAACCCTCATCCTGAGCCAGCTGCATCAAACGCATATCCTGCTCTACAACACCCTCAGAACCATCAAGTACCATCACAGCCGTATCTGCACGACCAAATGCCTGCACGGCCTTTACACGCGCCACAAATTCGATGATATCACTGATTCGGCCATGTTTACGCTGTCCTGCCGTATCCACCAGACGCACAACACCGTCGCGATATGGCAGATCACTATCAATCGCATCTCTGGTGGTGCCGGCCATATCACTGACCACCATGCGCTGCTTACCAAGCCAGGCGTTGATCAGGGTCGATTTACCGACATTCGGGCGACCAATCACGGCAATACTCGCCAGCGGCGCCTGCTCATCCTCTGTGGATTCAACGAGATCCGGCAGCATCGATTCCAGATGAATCACGAAATCACGGATGCCATCACCATGCGCCGCTGAAACAGCAATTGGATCACCCATACCGAGTTTGAAAAATTCCAGTTCACTATTGGGCTTCTCAGCTTTATTCACCACAATCGCCACAGGAATGTGATGACGACGCAGTTTATTGGCAATGGCAGCGTCCACCGGTGTCACACCGGCCTTACCGTCACCGATAAACAGAACAACATCGGCAATCTCAAGAGCAGCCTCTACCTGCGCATCAATGGCGGGCTGCATCAGATCATGTGTGCCCTCGCCGATACCGCCGGTATCAACCAGAACGCATTCACGCGCGCCGATCAGACACTCGGTCTCCAGACGATCCACGGTAACTCCGGGACGATCTCCGACAATAGCCTTGCGCTTGCCCAGCAAGCGATTAAACAGTGTTGATTTGCCGACGTTGGGACGGCCTACAATAGCGACCACCGGCAGACGGCCGGCGATCTTCTGATGATTAGATGTCTGATTCAAGGGAGTAACCTGTTTTGGCGCTCTCAGCGCAGTTTAAACAGAGTTCCAAGGTTATTTCTAACCAGCACCCCGTCAGAAGAAACAACAGGAGCCAGATCAATGCGACCACCAAGCTCCACTGTTGCAAGAAGTTTTCCATCCAGATTAAGGCGGTACACCTTACCGAATTCATCAGCGACCCAGAGCATCTTGTTCCAGTAGATCGGGCCGGTCAGTTCGCCACTGGAAACCTGCTGCTTCCAGAGTGTGTCTGCAGTTGCTGCATCAAGCATACTTACCGCACCATGCGCATCTGCCACATAGACCCGCTTACCGATCAGCAGCGGTGATGATTTCAGTGAGATCGCGCGACTCATCAGGGTACTGCCATCCTGCAGCGAGAGGAAAAACAGCTCACCCTGGAACAGCGGTACAGCCAGCATATCTTCCTGATGACCCGACTGCTCAGCGGTAATAAGCAGCGGTGTTGCCACCGGCACCTTCAGATCACGCAATACAGATGCATTACTGTTGATCAGCAGCTGGCGCTGCCACAGAAAGCTTCCGCTATCAGCTCTCAATGCCACAACATCACCATTGCGCATCGCCACATAGATCTGATCGCGATGAACAACAGGTGAAGGCAGGAGCTGCATGCCCAGGCTGCCCGGAGGACCTGAGTAGCTCCAGATCTTCTGCCCGGAATCCGAGAAGCGGAACACCTGATTATTTTCAGTCTGCATAATAAAATCGTTACCAACCAGCACAGGCCTGCTTAACAGCGAGGATGAGAGTTCAACTGTCCATACCACACTGCCCTGATCAATATCAATGCCAAATACCTTGCCTGCCACATCGCCGACAACAACCAGCCCGTTGGCCAGCTGCAGTCCACCGGACTCACCTGCAGCAGTCAGTGCGACACGATGAATCTCCCGGCCGGAACCATTGAGTACCCTGACTCTTCTATCCTGTGCACCGGCAACGATCATCTCACCATCTTTGCTCTTGGCCACTGCCGGATTACTGATACCACCATTAGAGGCTGGACGACGCTGATCAAGATCGCTGCGCCAGAGAATCGAAATGTCTGAAGTGGTCTCTGCTGAACTGCTTTCTATAGCGGCTTTCTGCTCACCCTCCTCAGAGGAGAATAGATTCATCGAACAGCCTGCAAGGGCCGTTAAGCCAGCAGCCAACAGAGCTATCTTCAACGGTGCAATCACTGCAGATCTCATCATGAGCTTTTCTTGTTCATCTGGATCTCAATCTTCTCGACCAGAGCGGCATCATTGGCTGAGGGTGCATCCAGTGCTTTCTGCAGATACGCCTGCTTCGCAGTCTCATCCGTGGCGACCTGAGCCAGCAGGTAGTAACGAATCTGCTGATATTGAGCTCCAACCTGCTGATCCAACAGCTGCTGTGCAGCCGCACTATCGCCTGCAGCGATCTTGATCTCTGCCAGATCAATGCGTGCCTGCCAGACCCACTCATCCATCGCTTTATCATGTGCGATCAATGCCTGCAGATGTACTTCGGCATTGGCAGCATCCGCACCTGCCAGCTGCATCAGCGCCAGAGCACCATAACTGCTGCCTGAAAAATCACGGCTGACACTCTGCAGCAGTGCCTGTTTCTTACTCATATCGCTTTCACCAACAGCCTGCTGGTAAACCGTTGCTGCTGTTGCACTGAGTGCGCGATCCTGTTCAATCCAGAAGCCTGCCGCCAACAGCGCTACCAGCACTGCTGCTGCAGCGCCCATAAGAAGCTTCTGATTGGCCTCAACCCAGTTGGTCCACTGGGCGGAACGCATCTCGCGCTTGAGCTCTTCCATGTCAGAATCTTTTACTGGTATCTCGTCACTCATCTCATTCATCCTCGTTCATATTCATGAACAATCGGCATTAAGCCGGAAAACCGATTATAATTAAGCTGCTGCACCCTAAAAGGCACCCATCCAGTGTCAACGTCAGTTTTCATCCAGAGATGGGTTCATGACGCCGCTCCAGCACAATGGAGACAACACTTTTCACCAGAGCCGCCATCGGGATAGCAATCACCACACCGACAATGCCCCAGAGTGCGCCAAATACCAGTATCGCCACAATAATAGCGATGGGATGCAGATTGACGATTTCGGAGAACAACCACGGCACAATCACATTGGCATCAATGCCCTGCACCACCGCGTAGGCCAGCAGGCTATAAGCCATGGTGTCACTCCAGCCCCACTGGAAAAAGGAGAGCAGAATTACCGGCACAGTCACCACTGCGGCACCGACAAACGGAATCCAGACCGAAATGCCGGTAAGCACACCCAGCAGCAGTGCATACTCATGACCCATCCACCAGAAAACCAGCCACATCGCTACACCGACAATAAAGGCTTCCCAGAATTTGCCACGGATATAGTTACCAATCTGGATATCCAGCTCAGCCCATACCCGTTGCAGCAGTGAACGCTCGGTGGGCAGAAACTGCTGTGTCCATGTAATGATCAGATTTTTATCTTTAAGGAAGAAAAACACCATCACCGGCACCAGAACCGCATAGACCAGCAGCGTGATCATGCCCGGAATCGAGGCGATCGAGAAGGTGAGCAGTGCCCCGCCCCACTCCTGCAGTTTCAGTGCAATCGCTGCAATCACCTTCTGCAGAAATGCCGGATTCATCCATTCAGCATGATTGGCTTGCAGTTGCAGCAGCATATCCCTGATCGACTGCACATATTGCGGCGCCTGCGTCACCAGCCTGCCAACCTGCTCGGTCAACAGCGGCAGGACAGCCAGCAGGGCAAACATAATCAACAGCAGAGCACCACCACCGGCAATAGCGATAGCCAGCAAACGCGGTGTTTTACAGCGCTGTAGAAGATCAACTACACCATCAAGCACATATGCCAGAGCGATTGCCAGAAGTACCGGCGCCAGAATCGGCCCGAGCAGGAAGAGCAGTAGAAAAATAACCAGCAGTGAGGAGAGCAGCATCACCAGCTCGGTGTCTGCCATACGCGCCTTCAGCCACTGCTTTAAGACGAACATGAATCTCCGGGTTTTATCGGCCCCACTGCAACCAGTGCCACTGCAGTGAGCGAAGCAACCAGATGAATCACGGCACTGATGCCGTGCCACATGCCAAACTTCTGACGCAGCGGATGATCCTCAGCAACAAGATCCATGACACCGATCTGTGCCTTCAGATCAGCCAGAACAGGTGAAACGCTGTACTCATTGATGACAATCAGCGCCGTCACCGCAGCCAGCAGTGACCAGCGCAAGCGGCCGATCTGCATGCCGCTGCTGCGCATGCGCAACCAGAAGACAATCACTGCTGCGGCAATCATCATCAGCCCCAGATTGGTCATATGAAAGATCTCTCCGGCCAGCATGCCGGCCATCGCAAGCGAGCCGGCATGGGCGAAAAGAAGCGGTGCAACAACGTAACCGGGAATGACAAGCATCCCCAGCATCAGCGCAAGGCAGAGGCGAACAGAACCGATGCGAACACAATCTACACGCACAGATTCTTCCCCCTTACAGCGTGGGACGTGAGCAACAACTCACCGTCCAATCAGGCATAGGTGATCTCCTGAACTTCATACTCACGCTCACCGGAAGGCGCCTGCACAACAATCACATCACCCTCTTCTTTGCCGATCATTGCGCGTGCAATCGGTGAGGTGATCGACACCTTACCGTGCTCAATATCAGCTTCATCAATACCGACAACCTGATAGGTCACTTCAGTGCCCTCATCAAGATCAATCAACTCCACGGTTGCACCGAAAACAATCTTTTCGGATGTGATCGTGGCCGGATCGATAATGTGCGCACGCGCCAGCTTATCTTCGAGATCGGAGATGCGCGCTTCATTCATGCCCTGATCTTCTTTGGCCGCGTGGTATTCGGCATTTTCAGAGAGGTCACCATGAGCACGCGCCTCTTCAATCGTTCTCACGATCCTGTGGCGATTCTCGCCCTTCAGATATGCAAGTGTCTCTTTCAGGGTTACTGCGCCCTGTTTGGTCATCGGTACTCGTTCCAATTGCTGTTACCCCTTATGGTATTCTTGAATACTTTTTACAGCTGTTACATCTGAATGGCCTGCAATGGCCTGAGCTGCGGCATAGCCACCAGCCAGCGTCGTGAAGTATGCGATACCACGTTCAAGCGTCGCCTGTCGAATCGACTTGGAGTCCTTGATAGCCTGCAGACCCTCTGTGGTATTCACAATCAGGTTCACTTCATCATTAAGCAGACGATCGACAATATGCGGACGCGCACCATCAGTCACCTTGGCCACCTGCTGCGCTGCTATGCCCGCATCAGCAAGTACTTTGTAGGTGCCACTGGTTGCCAGAATCTCAAAACCGGACTCAATCAACAGCGCTGCCAGTTTAGCCACGCCATGCTTGTCTGCTTCGCGAACCGAAACAAATGCCGTGCCGGACTCAGGTAGACGCAAACCGCCACCCAGCTGAGCCTTGGAGAAGGCTGCGGCAAAGGTGGTTGCAATGCCCATCACCTCACCTGTCGATTTCATTTCAGGGCTCAGCAACGGATCAACACCACGGAACTTCACAAACGGGAATACCGCCTCTTTTACCGAACGGAATGTGCTCGGCTGTGGAATCTCATCGATGCCGAGATCATCCAGTGACTGACCGGACATGATACGTGCGGCAATCTTGGCCAACGGTTTGCCTGTCGCCTTGGATACAAATGGCACGGTACGGGATGCGCGTGGATTGACCTCCAGCACATAGATCGTTTCACCCTGAATGGCGAACTGGATATTCAGCAGTCCTTTCACATTCAGTGCTAGGCCCAGCGCCTCAGTCTGTCGACGAACTTCAGCGATAATATCTTCACCGATCGTATGCGGTGGCAGGCAGCAGGCAGAGTCACCGGAATGCACACCGGCCTCTTCAATATGCTCCATAATGCCACCAATAACGACACGGTTGCCATCAGCAAGCGCATCAACATCCAGCTCAATAGCATTATTGAGGAATCGATCCAGCAGTACCGGATGATCCGGAGATGCCTGCACCGCCTCACTCATATAGCGCAGCAGACCCTTCTCATCATGGACAATCTGCATCGCACGGCCACCCAACACATAAGATGGGCGCACAACTACCGGATAACCAACCTCAGCGGCAACTGAAACGGCCTCTTCGGTGGAGCGGGCGGTACCATTTTCCGGCTGCTTCAGACCAAGATCCTGCAACAGCTTCTGGAAACGCTCACGATCCTCTGCCAGATCGATCATGTCCGGAGATGTGCCGATGATCGGCACACCGGCAGCTTCAAGTGATTCAGCCAGTTTCAGCGGTGTCTGACCACCATACTGAACAATCACACCATCAGGCTTCTCAATATCGACAATGGCCATGACATCTTCATAGGTCACCGGCTCAAAATAGAGGCGGTCGGAGGTATCATAATCGGTAGATACGGTCTCAGGATTACAGTTGACCATAATCGTTTCAAAACCATCTTCAGAGAGCGCAAATGCGGCATGTACACAGCAGTAATCAAATTCAATACCCTGACCGATACGGTTGGGGCCACCACCAAGCACCATGATCTTTTTCTGATCACTCGGACGCGCTTCACACTCCTGCTCATAGCTGGAGTAGAGATACGGGGTATGGGCTTCAAACTCAGCGGCACAGGTATCCACACGTTTAAACACCGGATTCACACCGGCAGCCTGACGCGCTTTACGCACAGTCAGCTCATCACTGCCCATCAGCTGGGCCAGACGCATGTCTGAAATGCCTTCACGTTTGGCTTGCAGCCACTGCTCAGAGGTCAGCTCATTCACTTCACGGCCACTGAGCTTCTCTTCCAGCTGAATGACAACCGAGATCTCGCGGATAAACCACGGATCGATATGGGTCACATCAAACACACGCGCTTCACTCCAGCCTGCGCGCAGCGCTTCACCAATCCACCAGAGGCGTTCAGCCCTTGGAATGGCAAGCTTATCCTGCAGAAAACGATCCACATCTTCATCGTCAGGGATACTCTTATCAAAACCGCAGGAGTCTGTTTCAAGACCACGCATCGCTTTGCCGAGAGATTCAGTAAAGCTGCGACCAATGGCCATCACCTCACCCACAGATTTCATCTGTGTGGTCAGGCGTGTATCAGCACCGGGGAACTTCTCAAAGGCAAAACGTGGCAGCTTGGTGACCACGTAATCGATAGTCGGCTCAAATGCCGCCCAGGTTTCACCGGTAATATCATTACGAATCTCATCGAGTGTGTAACCCACAGCCAGTTTGGCTGCAATCTTGGCGATCGGGAAACCGGTCGCTTTGGAAGCCAGCGCTGAGGAGCGCGACACACGTGGATTCATCTCAATAACGATCAGACGACCATCTTTTGGATTCACCGCAAACTGAACATTGGAGCCGCCAGTCTCCACACCAATCTCACGCAGAATAGCGATCGAGGCGTCACGCATCTTCTGATACTCTTTATCGGTCAGCGTCTGTGCAGGCGCAACCGTGATCGAGTCACCGGTATGCACACCCATAGCGTCGAAGTTCTCAATCGAGCAGATAATCACGCAGTTATCCGCATGATCGCGCATCACTTCCATCTCATACTCTTTCCAGCCGATGATCGATTCCTCGACAAGGATTTCATCAGTCGGTGAAGCATCCAGACCGGAGGCTGCAATCTGTTCCAGCTCTTCGGGGTTATAAGCGATACCACCGCCGGAGCCACCGAGGGTGAACGATGGACGGATAATGATCGGGTAACCGATATCGGCCGCCAGTGCTCGGGTCTCCTCCATCGAGTGGGCAAAACCGCCACGTGCCATCTCCAGACCGATATGATCCATCGCATGCTTAAAGCGTTCGCGATCCTCAGCTTTATCGATCGCATCGGGTTGGGCACCGATCAGTTTCACATTGAATTTTTCAAGGATGCCGTGCTTGTTCAGCGAGAGCGCACAGTTCAGTGCTGTCTGACCACCCATGGTCGGCAGGATCGCGTCGGGACGCTCCTTCTCAATAATCTTGGCAACCACTTCCCAGGTGACCGGCTCGATGTAGGTGGCATCGGCAAACTCGGGATCGGTCATGATCGTGGCAGGATTGGAGTTGACCAGAATAACCCGGAACCCCTCTTCCTTGAGCGCTTTACAGGCTTGCACTCCGGAATAATCGAACTCGCAGGCCTGACCGATAACAATCGGCCCTGCTCCCAGAATCATAATGGATTGAATATCATTACAGCGTGGCATCGGCGTGGCTTCTCCTTGATCGGAACCTTGAGTTCCAGACACAGAAAACGGGCAAGTTCATGACTCACCCGCCAATTTGCCAACCCTAGCGTGACTAAGCTACCGGGAAAAGGTGCAAGCGAGCTTTTTTATCGATTCTCAGCATTCATCAGGGTTAAACAGAGCACCTCTGATAACAAAGCCGCCACAGCACCCATCCTGATGGCTTAATAAACAGGCCAATTGACCCGATTCAGATCTTCAGGGTTATCAATATCAAAGCCTGTTTCAAGCAGCTTGCAGGAGAGATGCTGAGCACGCACCAGCGCCATGGTCTGCGCCAGCACCCGGTCAGTCGACCACGCTATACCACTGAAAAGCGGATGTGGTGATGAGAGTCCGATCAGTTCATAACCGCCATCCTCAACCGGTCCGATAACAACACTATGATCTTGCAGCAGAGCCGAAGCCTCAAGCAGCTTCGCATCCGGCATATGCGGCGAATCTGTACCCAGCAGCATCACCTTGCTCCCGCCATCCTCAAAAGCACGAACCACCTGGCTGAGCATACGATCACCCAGATCACCCTCACCCTGCGCAGTCACAGGCAGATCGAAGCGGGTAAAAAACGGGTGGCCGGGATCATCTGCTGC